>Ga0187843_10001876_pt1 | contig 13094 bp, 10 predicted proteins | sample SpaLakP09_SKY_43_FD_134516 | JGI IMG/M metagenome (GOLD analysis project Ga0187843, IMG submission 134516) | Oligotrophic lake water microbial communities from Sparkling Lake, Wisconsin, USA - SP09_SKY_43 | ecosystem: Environmental > Aquatic > Freshwater > Lake | place: USA: Sparkling Lake... | reverse complement strand
GGCGGTGCTCGGGGCGCTGGCCATCTTCTTCTACGTCGGTTCGGAAGTGACGATCGGTGACCTGCTGACCAATTTCCTGCACAGCCCGGATATCCTGAACGTCCCGCTCGCCGCCGCCGGCAGTATGGTGGCCTGGTACTGGGGCGGGGCCATGGTCGGGCGGCTGGTCGGCGGCCTGCTGATGCTGACCCGGATCCCGGCGACCACCATCCTGATCGTCAACACCGCCGTGGCAGCCGTGCTCTGCCTCGTGGTCACCCAGACCAGCGGGACGACCGCCGCCTATGCCGCGATCGCCATCGGCTTCTTCAACTCGATCATGTTCCCGACCATCTTCACCCTGACCCTGGAGCGGTCGACGGCACCGATCCCGGCCACCTCCGGCCTGCTGGTCTTCGGCATCATCGGCGGCGCGGTCCTGCCGCCGATCGCGGGTCAGATCGCGGATCGCGCGGCCACCCTCAACCCGGTCTTCTATGTCCCGCTGATCGGCTATCTGCTGCTGGCCGGCTTCGCGCTCGCCGCATCCAGGGCCCGGGTCCGGAACACCGCCGCATCAGGAACGCCCGGTTCGCACTGAGCGGCGCGGCCCACATCCGGTCGCCGGGCCGGCTGGCCGCCCAAACATGGGCGTCCCGTCGGCCTCGACGACCGGTCAGTCGCCGCCCGACCACATCCGGTTGGCCTTCAGATAGGTTTCGTGATCCGGCAGACTCTCGACCGTGCGGGCGAGGATGTCGGACAACTGGCGAAGCCCTGCCGCGTTCCTCTCGGCGTCCTGGTATTGGTACAAGGGATTGGGTCCGCGCGGGACAATGCCCTGACCGTACATCACGGCCAGCCATGAGCCCTGGCTGAAGTATTCGTCGGCGCCGACCTGGTAGAGCAGTGCCCGGTCGCGGAATGCCTCCACCCGCTCGGACAGGCTGTCAGGGATCGGCATGGCCGCCACCTGCCGCCAGAACGGCGTGTCGTCCCTCTGGCTCGCATGATAGTGCAGGATGACGAAGTCACGGATCAGTTCGACCTCGCGACCCAGGCGACGATTGTAGCCTTCGATATTGACCGGGCTGAAATCCCGGTCCGGGAAATGCTGCAGCAACCGATAGATTCCCGCCTGCACCAGATGGATGCTGGTCGATTCCAGGGGCTCGATGAAGCCGCTTGAGAGGCCCAGACTGACGACATTCCTGTCCCAGTATTTCTTGCGCCGCCCGGTGACGAAGCGCAGCGGGCGCGGCTCGGCCAGCGGCTCGCCGTCCAGATTGGCCAGCAGGGTCTCGCGCGCCGCGTCGTCGGACAGGTGGTCCGAGCAATAGACATAGCCGTTGCCGGTCCGGTGCTGCAGGGCGATGCGCCATTGCCAGCCGGCTTCACGCGCCGTCGACAGGGTGTAGGGCGTCAGCGGACTGACGCTGGCGCAGGGGACGGCCATGGCACGGTTGACCGGAAGCCAGTGCGACCAGTCCTCATATCCGGCCTTCAATGCCCCCTCGATCAGAAGGGCGCGAAACCCGGTGCAGTCGATGAAGAGGTCCGCCTCCAGCACGCGTCCATCCTCGAGGGCGACGCCGCTGACAAACCCGTCGTCCGCTCTCTGGATGACATCGACGATCTTCCCCTCGACGCGCTCCACGCCGCGTCCCTCGCAGACCCTTCGCAGGTATCGTGCGTAGAGGCCGGCATCGAAATGATAGGCGCTGAACAGGCTGTTCTTCGGCGACCGCGGATCGGGATCGCGATCACCCACCTTGCCGGCGTCGGCAGCCCGGGAGCAGACGGAATAGTCGCCGAGGTCGCCGGCAAGGCCGCGTGCCTTCAAGGCGAAAAAGGTCTGCTGGAATTCGGCGAGCGTGGGTCCGCGGCCATAGGTGCCGAACGGATGGACATAGCGGTTGCCGAGATGCCCCCAGTCCTTGAACACAATCGCGACCTTCAAGGTCGCCTTGGTCTCCCGCATGAACTCGGCCTCGTCGAGGCCGATCATCGCATTGAAGTCACGGATCGGCGGCACGGTGGCTTCGCCCACGCCGACGATACCGATCTCGTCGGATTCAACGAGCGACACCCTGGCGTGCGGACCCAGAGTGCGTTGCAGGGCCGCTGCGGCCATCCAGCCGGCGGTGCCACCGCCCACAATCAGGACAGATCGAATGGGTTCGGGCACGCGCGTCTCCGGCCGGAAGATAGGGGCGAAGCCAGAGTATAGGTTGGCGCCTTTCACTCAAGCCTCCGGGGGCCTCTGACGCTGATTCCGGGGCGGGCGTTTGCCCGGGAACCGACCGTCCAGCTGCGGACGGTCGGCTGCCTGATGCGGCGCACAGGGGCGGCTCGCGAGCCTGGCACCGCAGACCGTCAAGGCCCGTGGCGCAAGGCCCGCGAAACGACCTGACAAGGCGTCTGCCCTGCGGGATGCTGGCCGGGTGACACCGACCGGCGCAAGACGGTCAGGGCGGGCAAACTCAGGCCGCGACCGCCTCCGTGGGGTCGAGTCCGCGGACAAAGGCCTGCAGGCGACGGAGCGCCTTCCGGTCGCGACCGTCGCCCCGACCGTCAGGGCCCTGTTCGACGAGCACCTCGAGAAGCACGTCGGCTTCGCGGCAGTTCCTAGGCCTGTGGTCGAGAATGAAGGCCTCCGCGGCGACGAAGCGATCCCAAACGATTTCAAGATCGCTGCGGTAGTGTTGGCGCCAAAATGCAATGGCCGCCTCGAGGGTCCATTTCTGAGACATGACTCCGCCCTCCTTGGGCAAGATCAGGGCGGCCGCGGCCGCCGTGCTGATAGAAAAATGGGCTAACGGGTGGGCTGCGCCGACCGGGCGTAGGGCGCGGCCCGGCACTCCCAGACGCCGAACAGGCCGATCAACATGAGCTCCACCCAGACCACGATACGAAACGAAACGCTGGCCCAGACCTGAACGTCCGGCGTGAGAAGAGCGACCAGATAGGTGGCGATCGACAACAGCTGGATTCCCGCCGCAGCCAACAGCCACCACCGTTCAGTCGTCAGGCCCAGCCAGACCAGGGTCCCGAAGAGGAGTATGGCCAGAAGGCCGACGCCCCATCGCAGACCGTCGATCTGAAAGCCGTCGACGAGCGGCGTCGCCAACATGGCGACCAGAAAGGCCGTTGCCGCGATCCGCTCAGCCGTCCTTCCCTTCCACAGTTGCAAGCCAATGCTGACTGCGCTGAGGCCGAGAATGGAAGTTTGGATGACGCTCATGCTCATTGCTCGGCCCCGGTCAGGCCGCCGCGCCGATCGCTCCGACGACCACTGGCCTGGTCTTCTCTTCGAGAGGCCCCTCGAGGCGCCAGAGGACGCCCTGGGCGGAAGCGACCGCCGCAAGCCGCCCGTGGCCCTCGACGACCGCGCCCCGCGCTTCGGCGAGCTGGCTAAGCCCGCGTACGATATTGAGCAGGGCAGGGTGGCCGACATCGGCGGCGAACCCGGCATCTGCCCGCCCTTCGATCATGGCTTGAATCAGGGCCGTGGTCTCGATCATCGCCCTGTCGACCGCGTGTTCCGCTGTCTGGAGGCGGCGGGCGATGCGCACGCCGACATGTCTGCTATTCATTGGCATAGCTCCTAACGCTCAAGAGTCAGTCAGGCGTCAGGACGGCGTTCGGCGGCGCATGGGGGGCGAGGGTTCCAACGGCCCCTGACACCACATTGACGATACCGACCGTGATCAGGGCGGCGACGGCGGCAAAGACGAAGATCAGGGCCAGGCGGGCACTGGGCCGCGGAGGCGGCGGCAGGATCCAACCTGTGAGATTCCCGATCGTGCTGGCCGTGTCGTCGACCGGATCGCCCGGCGCAGACCGATCTGGGCCGGGATCGATCGGAGCCGGTATAGCTTCCGATCCGTATAGCGGTTCTGAGGTTAGGCGGCGCAGGGCGGCCTTGCGTGACGAGACCTGCAGTCGGCGCATGGCCTCGCGGATGTGGAGACTGACGGTATGGTGCGAGATGCAAAGGTGCCGACCGATGTCCTTGTCGGTCATCGTCGCTGAGAGCCGAAGACACTCCAGCTGCCGCTCCGTAAGTCGACCCGTCATTGCCCCTCCGCCCCGGAACCTATGTTGGTCAAGGCGCGGACACCAGACGATTTTCGGACCCTGTGCGTCCGACGGAGGTCCCCGCTCCGGAAGTCAGCGCACCCGCTTGATTGTCAGGATCGTCGCCGCCCCTCCGATGGCGATTAGACCTGACAGGGCGAACAGTAGCCGCAGATCGTGGCCAACCAGCTGCAGGGCACCGAGTGCGAGCAGGGGCGCGAGGACCTGCGCCGCGGTCGTGGCGACATTCATCAGGCCCAGGTCCCGACCGGCGTTGCCACGACTCGGCAAGACCTGGGCGATCAGGGCCGTGTCCACGACGCCGTAAATCCCCACGCCGATACCGAACACGATCTGTGCAAGCGCCGGGGCGGGCCATTGCGGTCGGACGGCCATCAGCAGGGCTCCGGCCGCGAGACACAGGCCCCCCGCGAAGATGAGCTCCCGGCGGCGTCCGCTACGGTCCGAGGCCACGCCCGCCCAAAGGCCGGACAGGATGGCGGCTGCGGTCGAGGCGGCGAGAATCCAGCCGACCACGGCTTCCGGGCGCTGATCGGGCAGGACCGACGCAATCCCGGTCTCGCGCTGCAAGAAGAACAGGAGATAGAGGACGTTCATCGCGACGGCGGTCTGGACCAGAAGTCGGGACAGGAAGGCCATCCGGAAGTCGTGGTCTTTCAGGGCGACCCAGGACCAGGCGGGCGAGGAGGTCGCCAACGATGTCGCTCTTCGTTGCCGCGTGACAAGGATGAAGGGGAGGACGAGCATCAACATGGCCCCCACGACCGCCCAGAGGCGCGCAGGCTCCGTCGAGAGCACGATCCCGATCACAAGGGCGCCGAACAGGCTCGCGACGGGGTAGGCGAGACCCGCAAAGCCGCTCACGACACCCTTCTGTCGGTCGGGAACGTCATCGGGCAGAACTGCGGCCAGCGGGTTCAGCATCAGATTGAGACTGATCTGGAGGGCGACGACGGCCATCAACAGGGCCCACGGCGTCGTCGCCAGGGCGATCAAGCCGTAGCTTGCCACAGTGGCGACCAGCCCGGTCGCCATCCACCTCCAACGCCCTCCGGCACCCCGACGCGCCCGGTCCGAAAGCACGCCGGCGAAAACATTGGCCAGACCGGCGGTGACGGCACCCCAGAGCGCGACCAATGCGAGCAGTTCGGCCTTGCCTGCCGGGGCGATGGCGGCTGCCTTCAAGGGCAGCAGCAGGGTGAGGAGCGGGATGAAGCCGATGAAGGCCCCGATCTGCGCGGCCGTGTAGGCGACGACAAAGCCTCCCGACACCGCTGGCGGGTCTGGCTCCGGGGGACTGGCCGACGGCAGGGGGGACATCATCGATACACTGGCGCGATCCAGTCCCGGTGTCATGGCCAAACGAAAGCGCCGCCCCCGGATGGGGACGGCGCAAGGTCGCAGTCAGTGGTGGTTCGGATCAGAACTGATACCGGACCCGGGCGCCGAAGGTGCGGGGCCGGGTGAAGAAGCGGGTATTGTCGAACTGGGTGATGATGATCGCCGCTTCATGGACTTCCTCGGTCAGGTTGTTGACGAAGGCCTCGAAGCGAAGGGGGCCGCCTTCACCGCCCGGTGTCCAGCCGGCACCGGCGTCGAAGGTCCAGTAGCTGCCGACCTCGTCATCGAGCCTCATCCGCGGCGCGGTCGGGTTCTGGTAATCCTCGCCGTTGAAGATCGTCATATATTGCGACGAGCGGTATCCGGCCGAGATGACGTAGTCGAACTGGCCCGAGCTGGCCGTCGGGATGGCCTGGGTGAAGTTCAGGTTGAACTGCCATTCCGGCGAGCGGGGCAGGGTCTTTCCGTCGATCGACTGGAACACGGCTTCCGTCGGTGCGACGTCGGCCTGGAAGCGGAAGTCCTGGATCTCCTGGGCGTCCACCACCTCGGCCTTCAGGTACAGCAGGTTGAAGTCGATGCCGATGTTGTAGGGCAGATCGAAGCCGCCATCGAACTGGGCCCCGTAGATCCGGGAATCGGCGGCGTTGTAGGAATAGGAGATGACCAGGGCGGTGGAGGTGTTGGCCGGCACCGGCACGACGCTCGGGCCGCCGAGGAAGTCGATGATCTGGGACACTGACAGCAGCGACGTCAGGACCTGGTCCTTGTAGTCGTTGTAGAACAGCGAACCGTTCAGTCGGGCGTGGATGTCGCCGAACCAGAACTCGTTCTTCGAACCGATCTCGTACAGGGTGACGGTTTCGGGGTCATAGGTCGGGGCAATGCCGGCGTTGCCGATGTTGTCATTGAAGCCGCCGGACTTGTTGCCGGTCGCGATCAGGCCGTACAGCAGGCTGTCATCCGAAATGTCGTATTCGGCCCGGATGCGCCAGTCGACGAAGTCGGCCTGCATCTCGCCGACCTGCTGGAAGATCTGGCCGCCAAACGGGACGGCATAGGTCAGGCGTCCGTCCGGCGCGCAGGTCCAGAAGTCGCCCGTGACCGTGTCCAGACACGCCGGCCGAACGGGAGCACCGCCGCCGACCGGTCCGTTGACGAAGACGTCGTCGACATTGTCCCGCGCGCCGAAGCTGCGGACGCCGTTGAAATAGAAGGCCAGCACTTCTGCGTCGGAGATCGTTCCGTTGCCGTCGGTGTCGGGATTGAAATTGGTCCGGCCCCGGCCCGCGAATTCAAAGCCTTCCGTACCCACGCGCACGCCGCCGCAGCAGGCGAAGCCGTCACCACCGAGCGCGAAACCGTAACGCGCGGCGACACCGCGGCGGCTCTTCTCGTCCTCGGTGTAGCGCGCGCCGATCGTCATGCGGAACCGGTCGGTGAAGTCATAGGTCGCGTCTGCGAAGACGGCGAACGAGCTGGGGTCGACGTCAGGCATGTTGAACTCGACGCCCTGGAAGAACAGGCCGCGGTCCCCGGTCGAGCCGAGGAAGGCATACTGATCCTCTTCCATGTAGAAGGCACCCGCGCTCCAGATCAGCGGTCCCTCGTTGTCGAAGAACCGCAGTTCGTGGGTCTTGGACTGGCTGTCCGTGATCGACTGGAAGCGCGAGAAATTGTCGAGAGTCTCGTTGATCCCGCCGGGACCCGTCAGGTCCGCGATGACGCCGTCGTAGAAGGGCGACAGGGGCGTTGCAGCCTCATAGTTGTACACCAGGTCGCGGTAGCTGGCGGTGTATTCGATATCGAACAGATCGCCGTCGTAGCCGAGGGTCGCGCGCGCGCCCCAGTGGCGCGTGTCCAGTTCCGGCGTGAAGGCCCGGCCGATCACCCGGCGGGGGTCTTCGATATCGTCCGGATTGATGCCTTCGCCGAGCGGGCGGGCATAGTTGGTGCCCGTGTAGCCGCTCCCCGTCTCGTTGATGTAGTCGGCAGCCAGCAGAAGGCTGAAGCGGCTGTCGGGCTCGTAGAGGAACTGGATGCGGGCCGCGCTGTTGTCTTCCGCCTCGGCACCGCCGACGCCGGCCGGGCCGACGTCCGTGTAATAGCTGTCGTGCTCGAGGTGATAGCCCGCGATACGGACAGCCGCATTGTCGCCGATCGGCAGGTTGACCATGCCCTGGAGCACGCGTTGGTCGTAGTTGCCGACCTCGGCCTCGATCACGCTGTCGAAGACGCCGAGACCCGGCCGCCAGGGGACGATATTGACCGTGCCGGCCGTGGCGTTCCGGCCGCGCAACGTGCCCTGCGGCCCGATGTTGACCTCAACGCGCTGGATATCGAAGAAGGCCGAACCGATGCCGGCGGGGCGGGGCAGGTAGACACCGTCGAAATGGGTGGCAGCCGCCGGGTCACCGAGTTCGGTGTTGTTGGAAGAGCCAACGCCGCGAATCCAGACTTCGATATTGCCGCCGTTGTTGGCGACGGACAGGCCGGGGATGCGGCCTTCCAGGTCTGTGAGGTCCTGGACCCCGACAGCCTTCATCTCGGCCCCGGAAAGGACGGCGGCCGTGCCGGCGTAGTCCTGGAGAGTCTGCTCGCGGCGCTCGACCGTCACGATGACGTCGTCAAGCTGCGCGGCCTCCTCCGTGGGGTCCTGGCTTGGGGGCGGTGTTTGTGCGGTCTGGGCGAGCGCCGGCGTCGCCAGGGCCATGGTTACGCCGCACAGCAGCGCGGATTTCAGCTTGCGCATGGTGTTCTTCCCTCCCGATGCGGCGCGTTACGTCTACCGCTTGCCCCCAAGTCGCCATTGTTTGACAACGTTGTCAAGAACGGCGGTCGGATGAGTTGTGGTCAAGGGGCCGGCAACATTCTTGCGCTATCCCGTGTCGCCCGGCCCGCGACACGTCTAAGGGAGAAGGATGTCCAAGGTTACGATCCGGCACGTGGCGGCCGAGGCGGGCGTTGCCGTCAAGACCGTCTCCCGCGTGGTCAATGGCGAGCCGAACGTCACGCGGGAACTGCGCGAGCGCGTTTCGCAGGCGGTCGAGCGCCTCGGCTATGTGCCCAGTATGGCGGCGCGCCGGATGGGCGGCTCCCGCTCCTATCTGCTGGTCGCGCTCAACGACCGGAACAACACCATCAACAACTGGCGCAGCGGTCGCGGAAACGACTGGATCGACCAGATGCTGCACGGGGCCATGCTGACCTGTGAGACCCAGGGCTATCGCATGCTGTTCGAACTGGTCGACGGCGCGTCGGAAGATCTGGATCGCAAGGTCGTCGGCGTGCTTTCCGCGCTTCAACCGGACGGCCTGATCCTGACGCCGCCCCATTCGCAGAATGAGGCGCTCAGCCAGATGCTGGTGCGCCGCAAGGTTCCGGTGGTCCGGATGGGGGTTGAGGCCCAGGGCCTCGGCATGGGCGTCTACATGAACGAACGCGAGGCCGGTGCCGCCGCGACCCGCCACCTTGCCGCCCTGGGACATGTGCGGATCGGTTTCATCGCGGGCAGTGCGCGCTTTGCGGCTTCAGAGGCGCGTCGGCAGGGCTATGTCGATGCCTTGACCGAGGCGGGTCTCCCGGTCGACCCGTCTCTCCAGGCACCGGGCGACTTCACCTTCGAGAGTGGCATCGAGGCGGCGAACCGACTGCTGACCCTGGACGAGCGGCCGACCGCGCTGGTGGCCAGTAACGACGAGATGGCGCTCGCGACACTTCATTGCGCGGGCCGCCTTGGCCTCTGCGTGCCGGCTGATCTGTCGATCGTCAGCTTCGACGATACCCCCGGCGTTCGCCTGAGCGTCCCCGCCCTGACCAGCATCCGGCAGCCCATCTCGGAAATGGCGGCCTGCGCCGCTGAACTGCTCATCGCCGCCAGCCGGGAAGGGCAGTACGAACCGGTTGACCACCAGTTGCCGTTCCGGCTGATCGTCAGGGGATCGACGACAGCGCGCTCCTGAGCGTTACGGCTGGTGGCAGGTTCCGAGTGGAATCCTGACCAGTCGGACATCCTCGATCGACATGGCTGCGGGGCGGAGCGCCTCGACGATCAGCAGCCGGTCGACGCTCGCGAACGATGTGGCACCTGCGCCCGGGAGGCACCGGAGCGGAATGGTCGTCTCCTGCCAGCCAGACCCTGACGCCGCAGGCCAGGCGGTCAATTGATCCCCGATGCCGAGCTGGAAATCGGCGCTCGCGCCACGGTCGATGCGGAAGCGGATGCTGAGCGCATTGTCCTCGTCGGGCGTGGCCGTGAGGTCGAGCGCCGGCCCGGTGATGATGGCGCGGCCCGGGCCCGAGAAGGTCAGCCTACGTCCGCTCTCCTGGGCTGCGCCGTCAACCGGGGCGACCTGGACGCGGGATCTCGGACTGTCACCTCGCGCGCCGTCGGCGACGCGGGACTCACCTCCGTCGTCGCGCAGGACCAGGTTCCAGGGCGTCGTGAACCGGCCGTCGCCGAACAGGATGCGATCCCCGCCGCCGCGTTCCACCTCGACTTCGGCGAGGCGGGGCGTGACGGCCGGGCGGCTGTAGGCAAGGCCGTAGCCCAGCGGAAACAGCGGGTCGTATCCGGGTGAGCCCGCGTTCTGGGGTGCCTGGTCCGGACTTCGCGGCCAGCTGAAGGGGAGGGTGCCACGGAAGTCCGCCCGGGGCGTGCCGGCAGCGTCTGCGATCAGGATGTCAGCCAGTCCTCCGCCCTCGGACCCCGGCAGCCATGCCGCCACAAACGCATCGGCCGTATTGATTTCCGGGTTCACATAAAGGGGGCGACCGGAGAGGAAGACGGCGACGGTCGGAATGCCGGCCGCCCGGAGGCGTCGCAGGATCGCCAGCGGTTCCTCCGGATGGAAGTCGAGATCGGCCACATCGCCCTGAAACTCGGCATAGGGAGTCTCGCCGAAGACGACGACCGCCACATCCGGGCGCGCGTCGAATGTTCCGTCAGGACTCAGGACGGCCTCACCGCCTTGGCTTTCGACCGCTGCCTTCAGCCCTTCCCAGATCGATTCGGCGTTGGGGAAGTCTGCCCGGGTATTGTCGGATCCCTGCCAGTTGATGGTCCAGCCCCCGGCCGCCTGGCCGATGTCGTGCGCACTGCCGGCCACAAGGACCCGGGCGTCGCCGCGGATGGGCAGGACACCGTCGTTCTTCAACAGCACAAGCGACGCACGCACGGCTTCCCGCGCCAGCGCGCGATGGGCGGGCGAGCCCAGGAGGGACAGGTCGCCCTCAACAGGACGGTCGGGTTCGAATACACCCGTCTTGACCTTGACCCGCAGGATGCGCCGCACTGCCTCGTCCAGGCGCTCCATCGTAATTTCGCCCGACTGCACCTGCGCCAGGGTGTTCTCGAACAGCGGCCGCCAGCTGTCGGGCGCCATGAACATGTCGATCCCGGCATTGAAGGCGGCGGCGCAGGATTCATTGGTGCAGCCCGGCAGTTGGCCATGGGCGTTCCAGTCGCCGACAACGAAGCCGTCAAATCCGAGAGGACCCCGCAGGACATCGGTCAGAAGGTTCTCGTTTCCGGTATGTTTGACCCCGTTCCAGGCGGAAAAGCTGGCCATGACGGTCAGAACGCCCGCATCGATCGCGGGGGGGTAGCCTGCGGCGTGGACGGCAATGAGGGCCCGTTCATCGATCACGGCATCGCCCTGGTCCTTGCCGCCCAGGGTGCCGCCGTCCGCGAGGAAATGCTTGGCCGATCCGGCAATGTGCCCGCGTGCCAGCCGACCCTCGCCCAGGTCGCCCTGAAGGCCGCGGGTCATGGCTCCCGCGTAGGAGGCGACGACACCGGGATCCTCCGAATAGCCCTCGTAGGTCCGTCCCCAGCGGTCGTCCTGCGGCACTGCCAGGGTCGGGCCGAACGTCCAGTCAGCGCCGGTTGCCGCGACCTCGAGCGCAGTCGCCTCACCGATCCGGCGGATCAGGTCCGGATCCCGTGCTGCGCCGAGTCCGATGTTGTGCGGAAACAGCGTCGCGCCGACCACATTGTTGTGCCCGTGCACCGCATCGATTCCGAACATGAGGGGAATGCGAGCACCCGGTCGGGCAGCGGCGGCGGCGCGGAACTCTCTCGCGAGGTCGACCCAGGCCGCGGCGGGGGCCCGTTCGTCAGCACCGGGTGCGGAATTGCCTCCCGCGAGGATCGACCCAAGCGGGTAGCGGGCGAGATCGGCCGGCGTGATCGACCCGATATCCGCCTGGATGACCTGGCCGACCTTTTCTTCGAGCGTCATCCGCGAGAGCAGGGCCGTTACAAAGGCCTCTGTCCGTGCGTCCGTCATGGCCGCGGGAGAGCGGCTTACGGGCCAGCGGGACACATCGACGGCCCCGGCTTGCGGCGGGTCCTGGGCGCGAACGGGCGCGGCCCCCATGGCGAGGGCCGTGAGAAGGGCGGCACCTGCAACTGTGGCGCCGAGCGTGTTCCAGCGCTTGACAGAAACGATCGCCATGACTCTTTTCCCAGCAAGGTTTTGGCGACCGTGTCCGGCATTGACAACGTTGTCAAACAACGTTTGCAATGGGCACCGGGTCGAGGGCGGGATTTTGAGGCCATGAAGTCAGCAAAGCGCCGCCCCGGGTTTCAGTGCCTGCTCGCCGCAGCGGTCTGCCTCGTCTCGGCCGCGCCGGCGGCGGCGCAGGACGGGAGCCTCGAGGGCTATCGCCTGGTCTGGAACGATGAGTTCAATGTCGACGGCCTTCCTGACCCCCAGCGCTGGACCTACGACACCAGTCGCAACCGGGACGGCTGGTACAACCGCGAACTCCAGTACTATTCCGCCGCGCGACCCGAGAATGCCCGGGTTGAGGCCGGGCGGCTGATCATCGAGGCGCGCCTGGAGACGCCGGATCCCGCGACAGTGACGGATTCAGGCGGCCAGGACTTCACCTCCGCACGTCTCATCTCGCGTGGCCTCGCCGAATGGACCTACGGGTTTTTCGAGGTGAGGGCGAAGGTGCCCTGCGGCCGGGGCACCTGGCCGGCCGCCTGGCTGCTTCCGGTCGCTGACGTCATTTGGCCCGCCGGCGGCGAGATCGATATCCTGGAACATGTCGGCCATGACCCCGGTGTGGTGCACGGCACGGTGCATACGACCCGCTACAACCACACGCGCGGGAGCCAGCGGGGCGGGCGTAAGCGGGTCGCGGACGCCTGTGGAGCCTTTCACCGCTATCAGGTTCTGTGGACCCCGGATTCGATCAATTTCGGGGTCGATGACGTCGGCTATTACGCCTTCCGCAACGACGGTCGCGGCGACCCCGCCACCTGGCCGTTCGACCAGCCCTTCTATGCGATCCTGAACCTCGCCGTCGGTGGCGACTGGGGCGGGGCGGAAGGCGTCGACCGACGGGCCTTCCCGCAGATGCTGGAGGTCGATTACGTCAGGGTCTTCCAGAAGGTGGAGCCTTGACGACGGCCCCCGCATGCCCCCCGGCCAGTCGTCGGTCGTCCCTGACCGCCACCCAGACACCTTCCATCACCGACCGTCGAGCGACGGGTTCAGGAGCGACAGAATGACCGTGAGCGAGTCAGCGAAACCGAGGGGCACGGGCCTGGCGTTCGCCTATGTGACGACCCTGTTCTTCGCCTGGGGGTTTGTGACCTCGCTGATCGGCCCGCTGATCGCGGCGGTGCGGCGGGTGTTTGAGCTGAGCTACACCGAGGC
>Ga0187843_10001875_pt1 | contig 13103 bp, 8 predicted proteins | sample SpaLakP09_SKY_43_FD_134516 | JGI IMG/M metagenome (GOLD analysis project Ga0187843, IMG submission 134516) | Oligotrophic lake water microbial communities from Sparkling Lake, Wisconsin, USA - SP09_SKY_43 | ecosystem: Environmental > Aquatic > Freshwater > Lake | place: USA: Sparkling Lake... | reverse complement strand
ATACTAACTTGTACAAACAATTTAAAGATATTATCGGAGAAATATACACGGCAGAAGTGCACCACGTTCGTCCAAGAGTTGTAATTCTTATCGATGATGAAGGAAACGAAATCGTATTGCCAAAAGAAAAACAAATTCCATCCGATTTCTTCCGTAAAGGAGATAACGTAAAAGGAATTATTGAAAGCGTTGAATTAAAAGGAAACAAACCTCAAATTATTATGTCAAGAACTTCAGAGAAATTCTTGGAAAAATTATTTGAACAAGAAATTCCAGAAGTTTTCGACGGTCTTATTATGATTAAAAAGGTAGTAAGAATTCCAGGTGAAAAAGCAAAAGTAGCTGTAGATTCTTATGATGATAGAATTGATCCAGTTGGAGCTTGTGTTGGTATGAAAGGATCTCGTATTCACGGAATTGTTCGTGAGTTAGGAAACGAAAATATTGATGTAATAAATTATACAACAAATGCTTCTTTGTTAATTACAAGAGCATTAAGTCCTGCTAAAGTTTCTTCAGTAAAAATCAACGAAGAAACTAAACATGCTGAAGTTTTCTTAAAATTAGAAGAAGTTTCTAAAGCAATTGGTCGTGGTGGTCAAAACATTAAATTGGCTGGACAATTGTCAGGATACGAATTAGACGTTATTAGAGAAGGAAGTACAACAGAAGATGATGATGTTGAATTAACAGAATTCTCAGATGAAATCGACGGATGGATTATAGATGAATTTGCAAAAATTGGTTTAGATACTGCTAAAAGTATTTTGAAACAAGATGTTGCCGATTTAGCTAGAAGAACCGATTTAGAAGAAGAAACAATACAAGAAGTAATGCGCATATTGAAAGAAGAGTTTGAAGACTAATTCTACTTTCATCCCAAAATAAAAAAAAAGAAATTATAAAAGATTTTATGTCTGAAGAAAGAAATATTAGAATAAACAAAGTTTTAAGGGAATTAAACATTTCGTTAGAAAGAGCTGTCGACTATCTTAAGGATAAAGGAATTGCTATTGATGCAAACCCAAATGCTAAGATTTCTGACAAAGAATTTGATATTCTACAAAATCAATTCGCTGGTGATAAAGGCAACAAAGAGGCGTCTAAAGGTGTTAGCGAAGAAATAAAGAAAGAGAAAGAAGCACTTCGTCTTGAAAGAGAAAAAGAAATTGAAGACAAGAAAAAACTAGAAGAAGAGCGTCAACGTCTTGAAGTTATTAAAGCTAAAGCTGTAGTTACGGGACCAAAACAGGTCGGTAAAATTGAATTAGAGCCAAAAGCTGTTACTCCTGTAAAAGCAGAAGTTTCAAAACCAGTAGAAGTTATTCCTCAGGAAGTAAAATCTCCAGAAGTTAAAAAGGAAACACCTAAAGTTAAGGTAACTGAAAAACCTGAAGCTAAAGCTCCTGCTGAAACTAAAAAAGTTGAGAAAGAAGAAGTAAAAGAAGTGGAAACTCCTGTTGTTGATGAAACGCATACAACACAATACCAAAATCTTTCAGGTCCAACATTAACTGGACAAAAAATCGACTTATCGCAATTCAACAAACCAAAGAAAAAAGTTGAAAATCCTAAAATAAATAGTGCTAGCAAAACGGATCCTAACGCTAATAAAAATAAGCGTAAAAGAATTCCGCCTAAACCAGGAGAAGCTCGTCCGGGAACTCCAGGAGGAAATGCTGCTGGAAGTCAAAACAGACCTGCTGGTGCTGGAGGAAATAAATTTACTGCCAACAAACCAGGTGGTGGAGGTTTCCAAAAAGGAAATAGACCTGCTATTGTTCAAAAAGTAGAGCCTACAGAAGAAGAAGTTAAAAACCAAATCAAAGAAACTCTTGAGAGATTGCAAGGTAAAGGTTCTAAATCTAAAGCTGCAAAATACAGAAGAGATAAAAGAGATACACACCGTCAACGTACTGATGACGAGCAAAGAGCTATTGAAGAAGGAAGCAAAACAATCAAAGTAACCGAATTTGTTACTGTAGGTGAAGTTGCAACTATGATGGATGTGCCAATTACTAAAGTGATTGGAACATGTATGTCTCTTGGAATCATGGTTACCATGAACCAACGTCTAGATGCTGAAACTTTGACTATTGTAGCTGATGAATTTGGTTATGAAGTTGAATTTATTACAACAGATTTAGAAGAATCAATAGAAATTGTTGAAGATAGAGAAGAAGATTTAGTAACAAGAGCACCAATAGTAACCGTAATGGGTCACGTTGACCACGGTAAAACCTCTTTATTAGATAATATCCGTAAAGAAAATGTAATCGCTGGAGAATCTGGAGGAATTACACAACACATTGGAGCTTATGCTGTACAATTAGATAACGGACAAAAAATAACATTCCTTGATACACCTGGTCACGAAGCGTTTACTGCGATGCGTGCTCGTGGAGCTCAAGTAACCGATATTGCAATTATCGTAATCGCTGCCGATGATGACATCATGCCACAAACTAAAGAGGCAATCAGTCACGCACAAGCAGCTGGTGTTCCAATGATATTTGCTATTAATAAAGTGGATAAGCCGCATGCTAATCCTGAAAAAATCAAGGAAAAGCTTGCGGCAATGAATTTACTTGTTGAAGATTGGGGTGGAAAATACCAATCGCATGACATTTCTGCTAAAATGGGAATGGGAGTAAAAGAACTTTTAGAAAAAGTATTGTTAGAAGCTGAAATATTAGATTTAAAAGCAAATCCTAATAAACCTGCTGTTGGTACTGTTGTGGAAGCACAATTAGACAAAGGTAGAGGATATGTTTCTACTATTTTAGTACAATCTGGAACTTTAAGAGTTGGAGATTATGTATTGGCTGGTAAAAACCATGGTAAGGTTAAGGCAATGTATGATGAAAGAGGAAATAGCGTAAAAGAAGCTGGTCCTTCAACTCCAATGTCTATTTTAGGTTTAGATGGTGCGCCAACTGCTGGAGATAAATTCAATGTTTTTGAAGACGAAAGAGAAGCGAAACAAATTGCTGTTAAACGTACACAATTAATGCGTGAACAATCAGTTAGAACGCAACGTCATATTACACTTGCAGAAATTGGTCGTCGTATTGCGCTTGGACAATTTAAAGAATTGAATATTATCCTTAAAGGAGACGTGGATGGTTCTGTTGAAGCATTATCGAATTCATTCTCTAAATTATCTACAGAAGAAATTCAAATTAATATTATTCATAAAGGTGTTGGAGCAATTACTGAAACTGACGTTATGTTAGCTTCTGCTTCTGATGCTATTATTATTGGATTTAATGTTCGTCCTGCTGGAAATGCTCGTCAACTTGCAGATAAAGAAGAAATCGATATCAGAAATTACTCTATTATCTATGATGCAATTGATGACTTGAAAGATGCAATGGAAGGAATGTTGTCACCAGAAATGAAAGAAGAAATTACTGGAACTGCTGAAATCCGTGAAACATTCAAAATCTCTAAGGTTGGAACAATTGCTGGATGTATGGTTACCGATGGTAAAATCTTTAGAAATTCTAGAATTAGAATTATTCGCGAAGGTGTCGTAATATTTACAGGAGAACTTACTGCCTTAAAACGTTTCAAAGACGATGTTAAAGAGGTTTCTAAAGGATATGATTGTGGTATTCAAATTAAGAACTACAACGAGATTGAACAATTAGATATTATTGAAGCTTTCCAAGAAGTTGAAGTGAAGAAAAAATTGAAATAATCTTTAGAATTATAAAACAAAAAATCCCGAGCAATCGGGATTTTTTTATTTCTATTTGTTAGGTTTTATTAAAATTGCATTTGGATATTTCTTTTTTAAAATATTCAAATTCCTTTCCGCTTCAATTCGGGTTTTAAAATTTCCAATCCATACTTTATACAAAGGTGTGCTAAAAACTATCGTAGCATCATAGTTTTTATTCTCTTTCTTAAACTGGATTAGTATTTTTTTCGACTCATCACTAGCGCCATTAAAGATCTGTATTTTGTATCTATTGTTGATTGTGATTGAGGAATTTAACTTTCTTTTTTCATTCAATAATTGCTCAAATTTTGCATCTTGAGATACAGTTACTTCTTGTGCGATTATAGTGTTAAAATTAAAAAAAAGTAAAATTAATAAACACAGTTTTAAGGTGTTATTTGTTGTTAAAAATTTCATAATAGTTTGATTTTAATGCAAATGTAATACATATAAGAATATACCAAATTAAAAAAATTATTTAGAATTAATATAAATTGATAATTAAGATATATTTAAGGTTTTGAGAATAGTTCATAAATTGTATTTTTGCTCAAGTTTTAAAAAGAGTGTATTGGTGTTTTTGTAATGCTACAGAAAAAACCGTACCACAAATTAGTCGATAATCATTTATAATATGAAAAAAGTGGGTAACCATAATTCGATTTCCAGAATCTATTCATTCGGATTAGCATTAATGCTAACTTTCTCCTTATCTACATTTGCCCAAGAAGCTCCGGCTGCTGGTGCGGCGACAACAGCTCCAACTGTGGCTCCTGCAAAAGCAGATGCTGCTGCTCCTGCTGCAACTTCAGGTGGTGATGCGGTAAAAGGAAAAGAATTGTTCAACACAAATTGTGCTGCTTGTCACAATTTAGACAGAAAAATGACTGGTCCAGCACTTAGAGGTGTTACCGGACGTCATAAAAAAGATTGGTTTTACGGTTGGATTAAAAACAGTTCTGCTTTAATAAAAGCAGGTGATCCAGATGCTGTGAAACTTTTCGCTGAAAACAATCAATCTGTTATGACTGCTTTTCCTCAGTTGTCTAATGGGGATATTGACAATATTTTAGCTTATACAGATGAGGTGAAGGCTGATCCTCCGCAAAAGACACAAATGCCTGACGGAAGCAATCAGCCCACTGAAGGAGGAGGAATCTCAAACAACATCATCTTAGGTGCATTAGCATTAGTGATGTTTATGTTAGTAGTTATGTTGTTTTTAGTAAACAATGTATTAACTAAGATAGCTAAATCTAATGGAATTGAAGTTGCAGATAAAGTAGCAAGAACTCCAATTTGGAAAGCATTTGTTAAAAATCAATTCTTAGTTTTAGTTTCAGCTATATTACTATTATTGGCTAGCGGATATTTTGTATATGGATTCCTTATGCAAATTGGTGTTGATCAAGATTACGCTCCATTGCAACCAATTCATTATTCACACAGAATTCATGCTGGTAACAATAAAATAGATTGTAAATATTGTCACTCATCTGCTAGAGTAAGTAAAAATGCGGGTATTCCTTCTTTAAATATTTGTATGAATTGCCATAAAAACATTGCTGAAGTATCTGATACAACTTCAACAGTTGATGGTCATACAAAAGCATTTTATGATGGAGAAATCAAAAAATTATATGATGCTGTTGGATGGGACGGATCTAAATATACTGGAAAAACTAAACCAGTGAAATGGGTTAGAATTCATAACTTACCTGATTTTGCTTATTTCAATCACTCACAACACGTAACAGTTGCAGGTATTGAGTGTCAACAATGTCACGGTCCAGTGCAAACTTACGAAGTACAAAAACAATTTGCTCCTTTAACAATGGGTTGGTGTATTGATTGTCACCGCAAAACTGAAGTTAAAATGGAAGGCAACGCTTATTACGATAAAATTCATAAAGAACTTTCTAAAAAATATGGTGTAGACAAATTGACTGCAGCACAAATGGGAGGTTTAGAATGTGGTAAGTGTCACTATTAATCAATTATTAAGAAGCTAATATTTATATACGATGTCATCTAACAAAAAATACTGGAAAAGTGTTGAGGAACTAAACGAAAATAGTTCTATTGTTGAGGCGCTTAGAAATAATGAATTCGTGGAAGAAATTCCAACATCTGATTTTCTTTCAGATAATGATTCTTTATCATCTTCATCAACTACTCGTCGTGATTTCTTAAAGTACGTTGGTTTTACAACTGCAGCTGCTTCGTTAGCCGCGTGTGAAGGACCAGTTCATAAATCAATTCCTTATGTAGTTCAACCGGATACTATTATTCCTGGTGTGGCAGATTATTATGCTACAACTATGTTTGACGGATTTGATTTTGCGAATCTTTTAGTTAAAACAAGAGAAGGTCGTCCAATCAAAATTGAAAATAACAAAATAGAAGGCGCTAAGTTTGCTGCTAATGCAAGAGTTCATGCCTCCGTATTATCTTTGTATGATAGTATGCGTCTGAAATCTCCAAAGATAGATTCTAAATCTGCTTCTTGGAGTGATGTTGATGCTGAAATCAAAGCAAGTTTAGCTGATGCAAAAGCTACGGGTAAACAAGTAGTTTTACTTACTTCTACTTTAGCTAGTCCATCATCTGAAAAGTTAATTGCTGATTTTATTGCTAAAAACCCAACAGCTAAGCATATTGTTTATGATGCAGTTTCTGAATCTGCTGCTTTAGATGCTTTTGAAGCGGTTTATGGTGAAAGAGCATTAGCGGATTATGATTTTTCAAAAGCGAATACAATTGTTTCAGTTGGTGCAGATTTCTTAGGGGATTGGCAAGCTGGTGGATACGACAAAGGATATGCTCAAGGTAGAATTCCTCAAGCAGGAAAAATGTCTAAGCATTTTCAATTTGAAGCAAACATGACACTTTCGGGTGCTGCTGCTGATAAGAGAATTGCAATGACCGTTGCAAGTCAAAAACAAGCATTAGTTAAAATCTATAATATTGTTACAGGTTCTTCTGTAGCTGTTGGAAAAATTGACAATGAAGCAGAAGTTGTAAAAGCTGCTAATCAATTAAAAGCTGCTGGAACTAAAGGTCTTTTAGTTTCTGGAATTCAAGATAAAAATGCACAATTATTAGTTATAGCAATTAACCAAGTTTTAAAAAGCGAGGCATTGTTAACTGCTGGTGCACGATTAATAAGAAAAGGATCTAACGAAAAAGTAGCTCAATTAGTTAAAGACATGAACGCAGGTTCTGTTAGAACATTAATTATGAGTGGCGTTAATCCTGTATATACTTTAGCTAATAGCAAAGAATTTATTGCTGGATTAAGTAAAGTTAAAACGTCAGTAGCATTTTCTATTAAAGAAGACGAAACTGCAGAAAAAGTAAAAATTGCTGCGGCTGCTCCACATTATTTAGAGTCTTGGAATGATCATATGTTAACTAAAGGGACTTATTCTTTGGTGCAACCAACAATCCGTCCATTGTTCAATACAAAACAATTTCAAGAAGCTTTAATGTCTTGGAATGGAGTTGCAGGAACTTATTATGATTATATTAAAGCTAATTCAGCTTCTTATTTAGGTGGTAACACTTGGAGTAAAGTACTTCATGATGGTCTTGTTGTTTCGGGTGCTGCTAGCATTGCTGGTGGAACTGCTGATTACAATGGTGCTGCTGCTGCTTTAGCACAATCTAAACCAGCTGGTGATTTTGAATTAGTATTATATACTAAAACAGGTTTAGGTGACGGTCAACAAGCAAACAATCCTTGGTTGCAAGAGTTTCCAGATCCAATCACAAGAGTTTCTTGGGATAATTATGTAACCGTTTCTCAAGCTGATGCTAAAAAGATAGGTTTAGAAAATAAAATTGTTGCAAATGGTGGTCTTAACGGAAGTTATGCTACATTAACTGTAAACGGAACAAAACTTGAAAATGTACCAGTAATTGTTCAACCAGGACAAGCTGTTGGAACTTTAGGTTTGGCATTTGGTTACGGTAAAAAAGCAGCTTTAAAAGAAGAAATGCAAGTAGGTGTTAACGCTTACACATTATATAATAACTTTAATGATGTTCAATCGGTTTCTATTACCAAAGGAAGTGGTGAGCATGAGTTTGCTTGTGTTCAATCACAAAAAACTTTGATGGGTAGAGGCGATATCGTTAAGGAAACTACATTAGAAATTTTCAACTCTAATGATGCAAAAGAATGGAATCCTGTTCCAATGGTATCTTTAGACCACAAAGAAACAGAAGCTACTAAAGTAGATTTATGGGAATCATTTGATCGTTCAACAGGACATCATTTTAACTTATCAATCGATTTAAATGCTTGTACAGGTTGTGGAGCATGTGTAATTGCATGTCACGCCGAAAATAACGTTCCAGTTGTTGGTAAATCAGAAGTAAGAAGAAGTCGTGATATGCACTGGTTGCGTATTGATAGATACTATTCTTCTGAAGATACTTTTGCTGGTGACAACGAGAAAAAAGAAAATTTCGACGGATTATTTGGAGAGAAAGGTTCATTAGGAGGTTTTGGAAGTATGGAGCATCCAGCTGACAACCCACAAGTGTCTTTCCAACCAGTAATGTGTCAACATTGTAACCATGCACCTTGTGAAACAGTTTGTCCAGTTGCGGCAACATCACATGGTCGTCAAGGTCAAAATCAAATGGCTTACAACAGATGTGTTGGTACTCGTTATTGTGCTAACAACTGTCCTTATAAAGTACGTCGTTTCAACTGGTTCTTATATAACAATAATGACGAATTTAATTATCACATGAATGATGATTTAGGTCGTATGGTTATCAATCCAGATGTAAACGTTCGTTCACGTGGGGTTATGGAAAAATGTTCTATGTGTATTCAAATGACACAAAAAACAATTCTTGATGCTAAACGTGATGGAAGAGTAATTAAAGATGGTGAATTCCAAACTGCTTGTTCAAATGCTTGTTCTACTGGAGCAATGATATTTGGAGATGTAAATGATAAAGAGTCTAAAGTAACAGAATTACTTGAAGATAAAAGAATGTATCATTTATTAGAGCATGTTGGAACTAAACCAAACGTTATTTACCACGTTAAAGTAAGAAATACCTAGTTTAAAAAGATTAATTAAGAAACAAGATAAAGGATTATGTCGTCTCATTACGAAGCACCCATTAGAAAACCATTAGTTATAGGTGATAAAAGTTATCACGATGTGACTGTCGATGTTGCTGCTCCTGTTGAAGGAAGAGCTAACAAACAATGGTGGACCGTTTTTTCAATCGCATTAGCAGCTTTCCTTTGGGGAGTAGGTTGTATCATTTATACCATTTCTACAGGTATTGGTTCTTGGGGACTAAACAAAACTGTAGGTTGGGCATGGGATATTACTAACTTCGTTTGGTGGGTTGGTATCGGTCACGCAGGAACTTTAATTTCTGCTGTATTGTTACTTTTCCGTCAAAGATGGAGAATGGCAATTAACCGTTCTGCTGAAGCGATGACAATTTTCTCAGTTGTACAAGCTGGATTATTCCCAATCATTCACATGGGTCGTCCATGGTTAGCTTACTGGGTAGTTCCAATTCCTAACCAATTCGGTTCGTTATGGGTTAACTTTAACTCTCCACTTCTTTGGGACGTATTTGCGATTTCTACGTATCTTTCAGTATCATTAGTTTTCTGGTGGACTGGTTTACTTCCTGATTTCGCTATGTTAAGAGACAGAGCAGTAACTCCATTCAATAAAAGAGTTTATTCTATTTTAAGTTTTGGTTGGAGCGGTAGAGCAAAAGACTGGCAACGTTTTGAAGAGGTTTCTCTTGTACTTGCAGGTCTAGCAACACCACTTGTACTTTCGGTACACACTATTGTATCCTTTGACTTTGCTACATCGGTAATTCCAGGATGGCATACTACAATTTTCCCTCCTTACTTTGTAGCTGGAGCGGTTTTCTCAGGATTTGCAATGGTAAACACTTTGTTAATTATCATGAGAAAAGTTTCTAACCTTGAAGCTTACATCACTATTCAACATATCGAATTAATGAACATTGTAATCATGATTACTGGTTCTATTGTTGGTGTTGCTTACATCACTGAGTTATTTGTAGCTTGGTATTCAGGCGTAGAATATGAACAATATGCTTTCTTAAACAGAGCAACTGGTCCTTACTGGTGGGCATATTGGTCAATGATGACTTGTAACGTTTTCTCTCCACAATTCATGTGGTCTAAAAAACTAAGAACAAGTATCATGTTCTCTTTCATAATCTCAATTGTAGTAAATATTGGTATGTGGTTTGAGCGTTTCGTAATTATCGTTACTTCACTTCACAGAGATTACCTTCCATCATCATGGACGATGTTCTCTCCAACATTTATAGATATTGGTATTTTTACAGGAACAATAGGATTCTTCTTTGTATTATTCTTATTATACGCTAGAACATTCCCAGTAATTGCACAAGCAGAGGTTAAAACTATTTTGAAATCTTCAGGTGAAAATTACAAAAGAGAAAGAGAAAAAGAAGGACATAATCATTCAGAAAAACATTAGTATTTGTTATGAGTAGTAATAAAGTTATACACGCTATATACAATGATGATGATATTTTAATGGATGCTGTAAAGCAAACAAGAAAGGCTCATCACCATATTGAAGAAGTTTATACTCCTTTCCCAGTTCACGGATTGGATAAAGCTATGGGTTTACCATCAACTAGATTGGCTATTTGTGCTTTCATCTACGGATGTATCGGACTTACAGTCGCAACTACAATGATGGATTATATTATGATTCAAGATTGGCCTCAAGATATTGGTGGAAAGCCAAGTATGAGTTATATTCAAAATATGCCGGCTTTTGTTCCTGTAATGTTTGAGATGACCGTATTTTTTGCAGCTCACTTAATGGTTATTACTTTTTACATGAGAAGTAAATTATGGCCATTCAAACAAGCTGAAAATCCAGACGTAAGAACAACTGATGACCACTTTTTGATGGAAGTAGCTGTAAATAATAATGAAGAAGAATTAACTTCTTTCTTTAAAAGTACAGGTGCAGTTGAAGTTAAAGTAATAGAAAAGCACTAAACAGACATGAAAAGTTTATCTAAAATAGTATTAGTATTAGGAGTTATATCTCTTTCTTCATGTAAGGATAATAATTCACCTAATTATCAGTACATGCCAAACATGTATGAATCGGTAGCTTATGAAACTTATTCTGAGTCTGCTGCATTTAATTCACCAACAGGATTAAAAGGAAAAGAAGGTCAATTACCACCAGTTGGAACTGTTAAAAGAGGTTATGTTCCTTATGAATTTCCTAATAGTACTGCTGGTTACGAGGCAGCAAAACTTAACTCAAAGTCACCTCTTGATCCAGCTAAAATAGATATGAAAAAAGCTGAAGAACTTTTTAACATCTATTGCGCAATTTGTCACGGTACTGCTGGTGATGGACAAGGAAACTTGGTTAAACAAGGGAAATTTTTAGGTGTTCCTAATTATAAAGACAGACAAATTACAGAGGGTAGTGTAAATCATGTAATTAATTTTGGTCTTAATTCAATGGGTTCTTACGCAAACCAACTTAACCAAGAGGAACGTTGGTTGGTATCAGCTTATGTAATGAAGCTTAAAGGACAATTATAATAGTAGAACAAACAGATTCTTATAGATATGTATACATTTTCAAAAAAATTAAAAAACACTGCACTTATTCTAATGATTTTAGGATTGGTTGGTATCGTGTATGGTTTTTTATCTGCTCCAAAAACTATAGAAGAGGCTGAAAAAATAGTTGCCGAAAGCCATCATGAAGGACATAATGCTGAAGCAGAAAATCATGATGCTCACAAAGTGGTAATGCCAAAAGAAGAAGAAAAGCCAACTCCAGAAGTTACAGCTGACTCAACTAAAGTAGTTAGTGATTCACTAGTTGCTACTACAGATTCAACTAAAACGGCTGTTGCACCAATAGTAGAAGAGAATAATCATGATGCACATTCATCTGAAGTTTCAAAAGAAAGCGAAGTTAATGCTGCAAAAGAACACAAAGAGCATGTAGAACATGTTTTTCATCAATTACAAAACAAGCCTTGGTCTGCTTTGTATGTTGCTTGTATATTTTTTATGTTGATTTCATTAGGTGCTTTAGCTTTCTATGCAATACAACAAGTTGCTCAAGCAGGTTGGTCTCCAGTATTGTTTAGAGTGATGCAAGGAATTACAGCCTATTTGCCTGTTGGATCAATTATATTTTTTGTTCTTCTTGTTATAACAGGTACTCATATGTTTGAATCTAATCATCTATTTACATGGATGACTAAAGGAATAACAGAAAAAGGAAATCCTAATTATGACGAAATGATTGCTGGTAAATCAGGATATTTAAATTTTGCATTTTGGATTTCAAGAGCAGCAATTTTCTTATTAGGGTGGAACTTATACAGATATTTTTCAAGAAAAAATTGTTTGTCTCAAGATGAAGCATCTGATAATACTTTTTACAAAAAGAATTTCAAAATGTCAGCTGCATTTTTAGTATTCTTTATTGTTTCAGAATCTATTATGGCTTGGGACTGGTTAATGTCATTTGATCCACACTGGTTCAGTACATTATTCGGTTGGTATGTGTTTGCAAGTTTCTTTGTAAGTGGTATCACTACCATTTCTATGGTGACTTTATACCTTAAATCAAAAGGATATTTAGAGAATGTTAACTCAAGTCATATTCACGATTTATCTAAATTTATGTTTGGTATTAGTGTTTTCTGGACTTACTTATGGTTCTCTCAATTCATGTTGATATGGTATGCTAACATTCCTGAAGAGGTAACTTATTTTAAAACTAGAATTGATATTTATACGCTACCTTTTTGGGGAGCAGTTGTAATGAATTTTGTATTTCCAATTTTAGTTCTTATCAATACTGATTTCAAACGTGTGGCACCAATTATTGTTGGAGCTGGAGTTGTAATTTTGTGTGGACATTATGTTGATTTCTTTAACATGGTTATGCCTGCAACAGTTGGTGACCAATGGTTTATTGGGGTGCCTGAAATTGCATCAGTATTATTCTTTTTAGGATTGTTTATTTATGTTGTATTTACTGCTTTAACTAAAGCGCCTCTTACTCCAAAACGTAATCCTTTCATAGAAGAAAGTAAACATTTTCATTATTAATATTTAAATAAACAACAAATGACAGGTTTATTAGTAATTCTTGTTTTAGTTTTATTATCGGTTGCATTATGGCAACTAACTAAAATTTTTGACTTAACTCAAGTTGGTAAAACTTCTGAAAATACTCAGGTAGCAGATGACAATGATAATAAAGTTAATGGGTATTTATCTTTTGCCTTTTTAGCATTTATCTATATAATTACTATATATTGT
>Ga0187843_10001873_pt1 | contig 13106 bp, 9 predicted proteins | sample SpaLakP09_SKY_43_FD_134516 | JGI IMG/M metagenome (GOLD analysis project Ga0187843, IMG submission 134516) | Oligotrophic lake water microbial communities from Sparkling Lake, Wisconsin, USA - SP09_SKY_43 | ecosystem: Environmental > Aquatic > Freshwater > Lake | place: USA: Sparkling Lake... | reverse complement strand
GCTTGGATTAGCATGGCGCCGCCAGACAGCATTTCTGGTTGATGTGGTTGGCTCATTACTCAGGTCTCATAGTTTGCATAGGCAAAAAACCGGTGAAGCGCGAAGGCTTTGCCGGATCGGAACTTGTCGGGTGACAAGATATTCTGCTTACGTGGTCAAAGTTGGCAGCGGTTGCTGCAAACAAAGTTCAAACTACGGCCTATTTAGTTGTAGTGACTGCTGATAATTTCGCAGTTCATTATGGTGAGGCTCGTTCAGCCCTTACTTTACGGGATCTGGCGAAGTTTTGTCGACCCTTTTTTCGACTTTCAGTATCGATAACCTCGGGTTTTGCGGCAAGCGCATTATCGCGTTGAAAATCTATGAAAAAACCCACGGCTGGCGGACAAAGTCGCCGGGTAAACCTTGCAAAATAAGGTGCTGAACCACATAGTAGAACTAGCAGAATTTAATAGGAAAGCAATCGCGTGTTAGCCAATCAAGTCGATGTCAGTTTTGATAACGTCCGAGAATTACTGGATTTGTCCCAGCAAAAGCTGGTCATTTTTGATTTTTGGGCGGAAGGTTATGAGCCAAGTACGCAGCTCACTGCGATTTTGGCAACAATTGCAGGTGAATATCCCGAACATTTGGTGTTGGCTCGGGTTAATTGTACTGTGGAGCAGCAATTAGCGATGCAATTTGGCGTTCGCAGTTTGCCAACCGTATTATTTATCAAAAATGGGCAGCCGGTGGATGGCTTTGCGCAGGTCGAAACCGATGAGCAAATACGCCAGCGACTGGCGGCGTTTTTACCATCGCCCCAAGATCTGTTGTGGTCGCAAGCACAACCTTTGCTAGGGAACAGTCAATGGGCTGAAGCGATGCCTTTGTTAAAGCAAGTGCTGACGCTCGCGCCAGAGCGTGCTGATGCGAAGTTGCAATTGGCTTATTGTGCGGCCAAATTAGGTCAAATTGAATTGGCCATTGAACTCAGTGATCAAATTGGCTTAGCTGACCAAGATGCGTTGTATCAAGAAGTCTTGGCGTTAATTGAATTAGCGCAACAAGCTGCCGATAGCCCTGAGATCCGTGAATTAGAGCGGCAATTGGCGTTAGCGCCAGAGAGCATGGAACTGCAACAACAGCTTGCGGTGCAATACCACGCAGTGCAACGTTCAGCTGATGCTTTAGCGTTACTTTTTGCTATCTTGCAACGCGACTTAAATTTTGGTGAAAGTAAAAAGTTATTCTTGGATATTCTTGCGGTATTACCCAAAGGGGATGCCACAGCAGGGGTTTATCGTCGTAAGTTATATAGTCTACTCTATTGATTCAAATGAAATTTTCTATAATTGCATGAAAAGGACTCTGCATGCCTAATGGGTGGTTAGCAACGATATTGATTGGTCTGCAACTGGTGGTAAGCACCAGTACGCGGGCTGACTCCGCTGAGCAATTATTTGCTCGGTATGAACCTGCCTTATTACAGGTGCGGGTATTGGAGCAGGCTTCGGGGGCTAAAGCGGCGATTGGTAGCGGCTTTGTGATTAATCAACCGAATTTATTGGTGACTAATTATCATGTTGTCTCCGATGCCGTGTTATTTCCAACCAAATATCGGCTGGAATATCTGAATAATCTGCAGCAGAAGGGCACTTTGAAAGTGCTGGCCGTTGATGTCATTAACGATTTGGCTTTGTTAGAAACCGACTATCAACCTGAGCAGCGGTTTAATATTGAAAGCAAAAATCCGCCACAAGGCGCCACCATTTATTCACTGGGCAATCCGCACGATTTGGGCATGATTGTGGTGCCCGGTACCTACAATGGCTTGCAGAAATTTGGTTATTATCCCCGCATACATTTTACTGGTGCCGTGAACTCGGGGATGAGTGGCGGCCCCGTTGTCGATTCTGCGGGCAACATTGTGGGGGTAAACGTCGCCTCGGCCGGGAATCAACTTGGGTTTTTAGTCCCGGTGAAAGCGCTGAGTGATTTGTTAGCGCGTGCTGCGCAGAAAGTTGAGTCGACCAACAATCAGCAATACATCGCCAAACAATTGCAAGAGTCCCAAGCGAAGATGTTTGCACCGATTTTGGCCGCGACTTGGCAACTAAAAGACTTTGGGATCGGCAAAATTCCAGATGAAGTGGTGCCTTTTGTGCGTTGTTGGGGCGAATCGAATGTCGAGAAAGAGCATGAAGCACTGAAACAGGTTCGTGCTTTTTGCAGTCAATCGGATGAAATCTTTTTGTCGAATCAATTTACGACCGGCCGTATCGAGATGCAGTTTGAATGGCTAGAAGGCAAAGACTTGCATCCGCTGCAGTTTTTTAACTTGTATGCGCAGAATATTAGTCATATCAATGCCGATAATCAGGCGGGGAAAGAAGACGTCACACCATTTGAATGTGAGCATCAAGTGGTGCAACAAACCAACCAACAACATGCAAAAACTATTTACTGCGTGCGCGCTTATCGTCAATACGAAGGTTTGTATGATGTGATTTACTTAGCGGCATCGCTGGATCAGCAACAAACTGGCCTGATTAGCCATTACACCTTATCAGGGGTAAGCCAAGACATTGCACAGCAATTCAACCGGAAATTCACGGAGGCTGTGTTATGGCAATAATGATTGAAGTGGTGAATAAACAGCATAAAGTGATCGAGCGCCACAAATTTGCGAGTTCGCAGATTGGTTTGGGTCGTGCATATGATAACGACCTGATTCTATTTGATAAACATGTAAGTCCACATCATGCAGAATTAATAAAATCCGCAGATGGCGAGTGGTTTCTCCATGATTTGCAATCGCTCAACGGTAGCTTCATTGAGCCAGGTAAAGCGATTGATGTTGAAGCGCCCATTGCTTCTGGCCAGCTCATTTGGCTCGGCGAACAAGCGCTACGGGTTTATGATGAAGGTCATGCCGTGGCTCCAGCACAGCCTTATAATCGCATTGAGCAACGGTTAACGAAATTCGGACATTGGTCGATTGTCAGCGCGTTAATTATTTTGGTATTGCTGCGTGAAGTATTCGGCATGTGGCTCGATGTGCCGAAACAAGAGCGCAACGAATGGTCCAGAATGTTGATCGGTTTGCCGTTGATGGTGTTGGGGCTTGCGCTTTGGCCAGCTGCACTCGCCGTGTGGGCGCGGATCAATCAGCATGAGGCGCGATTTTTTGCGCAACTCGGGATCACCTTTACCTGCGTTATGGTTTGGGGTTTTACTGACGTGCTGTTTACGGTGGTAAATTTCAGTGCCAATGGTGCAGGATTGTTCACTTGGTTACATGAAGCAATCCAGTGGTTGTTGCTGGTATTAATGTTGTCGGCGAATTTTTATCTGGCGTTACAGATTTCGACCTTACGCAAAGTGTTACTCGCCACAGCCATTGGTTTTGTGATTATTTTGCAAAGCTTAGATACTGGTTTGTTGATGAATGAATTTCGTCGCATGATCCCGCAGTATGACAGCAGCTTGCTGCCGCTGAGCTTTTATATGAACGAACCGGTCACTCAAGCTGAGTTTGAACAACATAGCAGCGAGTTATTTAAGCAAGTTGACGAGATCCGTCTGGAAGAAGCGAAGAAAAAGTAGCAAACGATATAACTTCGATGCGGCTGCGGCTGGGCACCTCGTGCCTTAGCCGCATGCTGCTTCTGACTATATTGCTCAGCCGCCGTTGCCAATTACTATTGATGATTCGACCAAATACTCTGAATTTGTTCAGATAACTTCATCGGATCAAAGGGTTTCACCACAACATCACTAGCGCCCAATGCTTTATAAGACTCAATTTCATTGGTTTGCACTTTTGCAGTCATAAAAACCACTGGGATCTTGGTTAAATCAAACTGCTGCTGTAAGTTTCTTAAGGTACTAGGCCCATCCATCGTCGGCATCATCACATCAAGTAAAATTAACTGAGGCGCAAAGCTTTCAAAGCGATCCAAGGCCTCTTGCCCGCCAGAGCATGTGCACACTTCAAAACCACCGACAGCTTCTAAAGCGACTCGAGCTACTGTTTGAATCGACGGATCGTCCTCGACGTGCATGATTCGTTTTAATTCCAACATCTAAAATCCACCCTCATCCCAGTTGTACAAATAGTCTGTCATAAGGTCTTGCGCATTGCCAGTACCAGCATTGATTTGTCGCTATTTAGCGGTCGTTACGGGACGTTCCAATGTAAGCAACAGTAAAATAAATTTGCATTTAAATTTGCGTTAATGTGAATGGATAGTAAATTTTAACAGTGACCCAGTTAACTTCTGATCAGTTGTGCCGTTGTAATTGCAAAATTGGCGTGGTCGATGTTGCGCTTTGGGCCTTGGTAACTTGTTGATTAATAATACATGGAAGGATCTATGAAAATAACTGACCAAAAATTTAGAACATCTGCACATCCAATTTCAACGCACTGGCGTTTGCTGGTGTTAGGCGTGTTATTAAGTGGTTCGACGCAAGCGAAACCAGCAGTGCAGGATGTAACTTTGCAGTTGCAAGCCGCGATTGAAAAAGGCATCAAAGTCGCCCCGAGCGACAAGTTGCATATGCAGAGTGATGCGGCCGAAGTACCTGGCGTTAACTTAAACGCAATGGTGCTTGACCGGATGAAAGTGAAGGAACAAATAACTCCGGAAATCACTGATTTGTTTGGTGAAACCATCGATTTAAATACCGGCGCTTTATCGTTGCAGCAAGTTGATGTCAGTATTCCAGGGAACTTTGATTTACCGGTCGAACTGCGTCGGGTATTCAAAGGTTCCAGCTACGCCCATCAAAGTAACCTCACTTTTGGTGATTGGCAGCTAGGCGTGCCTAGTTACAGCACATCCACGTTGTTCGATAACAACAGATTTACTGGTCCTTGGGGCGAAGGCCGCATTTGTTCCGGCGGTTTAAATCCCGGGATTTTGAGTTTAGGGCCATCAACGTTGTTAGCGCCTGGTGATTATTGGAGTGGTGAAACACTCGATATTCCAGGTGGCGCCAATGAAAAAGTATTAACAGGCCCAAACACTGATCCAACAACCCGAAAGTATATAAAAAACTGGCGCTTAAGTTGCCTTACTCTACCTGGTGTGGCTTACGAAGGTATTAAAGCAACGTCACCGAAGGGAATTAGTTACGAGTTTACCGTCCCAAAACTTATTCCAGCTGCGCCTTTAGCAAAGATAAACGGTGTGGGTGCCTTTGAAAGCGTCGCCAAATATCATGCATTTTTAATGGTCAGTCGAATTAGCGATAGATTCGGCAATTATGTTGACTATCAATATGATAGTGAGCATCACCTGACTAAAATTAGTGCCAGTGACGGCCGTTTGATTGAAATAACCTACGAGCAAAATCCTTTTGGCAAGACTCGTATTAAAACCGTTCAAGCCAACGGACAACAGTGGCAGTACCAATATAAAAATGCCCAATTTCCCCAAGGTTCCGATAGTTTAGAGCGCGTGACTCGCCCAGATAATTCAAGTTGGCAGTTTGATTTAAGTGCCATTAACCGCAATAGCGGCAGTGCGACTTATCGCCAAGAGTATTACTCCATGTATTACGACCCAAGTATGGAGCGTGCCCGTTACTGGTTATCTCGCATCGAAGAAATCCAGTGTATGGATCCAGTCGCGCATCAGCCGTGGCATGGTTCAGTGACTCACCCCACTGGGGCTCGGCTGGATCTTGATTTTAAATGGGTTTTATTTGGTCGCACAGAAGTGCCCAAAGTGAGAACTAGTAACGAGTTTGAGGTACACGCCAATGATCTATGTTTTAGTAACAATGCCTTGGTGAAAAAACAACTGAGTCAAGCCGGCTTAACGCCGATGGTTTGGCAATATAGTTATTCTCAGAATAAAGGCAGCTGGCGTGGCCAGGTGGCACCAGCGCTAAGTGGGTTATTGGCTGTGCCTTCAGGCTATGCCGCAGGTGACTTAAGGTCAACCAAAGTGCAGGCGCCAGACGGTAGCACAACAGTGCATCTGTTTAGTCGGCGTTGGGACCATACCGATGGCAAAGAAGTCGCAACCGAGTTTTACGATACCAATGGCACCACACCGCTAAGACGCACCGAACGCAAGTACACAACTAAAGAAACCGGGGCTGATGCGGAGATGCGTTCGATGACGGGTCCTGAACTTGGTTGGGAATTTGCCAGTGACAACGCGGCAGTGCACGAAAACTATGTCTTGCAGAGCCAAGAGACGGTCATTGAATATGTGAATGGTGTCGCTGGCGATACTTATGTCAATCAATTCAGTGATTTCAATGAGTATGGTGTACCACAACAACTGAAGGAATCTAACAGTTTCAGCAGTAAAACACGGTATACCAAATCGAGCTTTTGGCATGACTTAACCCACTGGCGATTAAATTTGCCAACGACTAAGCAGTTATCAGCAGACGGCTATAGTTATACCACTGTGGATGAAACCACCTATTATCCAATGACTTCCACGTATAAAGCCGCACCTTATCAACAATTTAGTTTTGGTCAATTGCTCAGTACCAATGAAAGCTACCACAGCGATGGTTCATTAAAATTGCAAAATTTTAATATTGCCAATCGTTGGATTGAATTAAGTCAGTATAAACGCGGAAAACCGCAGCAAATTAAAATTCCAAAACGTTATTCCAGTACTTGTAGCAATCCTGCCCTTTGTTTCGAGTTGGCAAAGCTGACGATTAATGATGATGGTTCTATTGCTTCCGCCGTTAATTTTAATCAGGTACAAACAGATTACCGCTACGATGAGATGGGACGGTTAACCTTGATTGACCCTGCCGATCCAAAATGGCAAGACACCACAATTAGCTACACCAAAGATCTCACTGGCAGCAGCAGTTTGACGCAAGCGATTAGTCGCGGTAGCTATCGCAAAGAAGTCACCTTGGATGGTTTATTGCAACCAATGCTGACTAAGGAGTGGGACTTTGACGATGCGGAAAAAACAGCACGTTATCAGCGATTTGTTTTTAATGCCTATGGTAAACCGATTTTTAGTTCGCAGTTAGCAGAAACCGCCACTGCAAGCGAGGGTAGTCAAAGCACCTACGACGGTTTACAGCGATTGATTGCGCAAACTAACACGGCTCAGGGTGACATCCAGATAGCAATGCTTGCAACTAACGGTACCAAAGTGACCAATGGCCGTGGTTTCAGCACTTCAACCTATTTTGAAGCCTATGGCGCGGCAGAGACGCAAAGAGCGCTGAAAATTCAACAACCGGAACAAGCCACCACCGACATTAGTTACAACTTGTTTGGCAATCCAACGAGCATAGTGCAAGGGGGGAAAACTGAGCGCCGGCTATACAACGGTCAACAGCAACTTTGCTTGTTGCAGCGTCCTGAGTTAGGCATTAAAGCTATGCAATATAACACGCTTGGCCAACTGACTAGATATGCAGAAGGCCTAACCGGTAATGCGGATAGCTGTTCGGCGTATACCAATCAACCACAATATTGGGTAGAACTGGGTTATGACAATCAAGGTGCGCAGCAGTCCATCAGCTATACCGATGGCACGCCGACCTTAACTTATCAGCGCGATGCGCAAGGCAATGTCTTGCAGGTTAACAACTCAGAGACTTTATGGGAGTATGGATATAACAGCCTGAACTTACCAGAGTGGGAACGCCTGACCACAAATGGCAAAACCTTCGTGATTGATCAAGGCTATAGCAGTTATGGCTATCTGCAATCGTTGCTGTATGTCGATGAGTTAAATGTTCAATATAACCGTAATGCCTTGGGTCAAGCCACCAAAGTCAGTGATGGCGTGCGCGTATTCGCCAACGATGTTGAGTACTTCCCAAATGGTCAACTGAAAAAGTTTAGCTATGGTAACGGTATCAAGTTTAGCCAACAACTGGATCAGGATTTACGGCCGTCAGTTCGGACTTGGCAACAGAGTTGGAGCAAGCTGTTAGGGCAAAGTTATTTGTATGACGAAGCCAGTAATATCACCAGCCTAACCGATCATGTGGACCCAGCTAAAAGTAAAACCATGCAATATGATGGGTTAGATCGATTGAGTGCAGTGACTGAAAATGCTGGCAATACCAGTTTTACCTATGATGTGGTCGGGAACCTTAAGAGTAAAATTTCGCCTCAGCAGTCGATGACTTACCTTTACGATGACAATACCAATTTACTGCAAGCAATCGCAGGGAGTAGCTATCAATTCAGTTACGATCAGCGAGGCAATGTCATCCACAATGGCAAACGCCCATTTAGCTTTAACCTCGCTAACCAATTAAAAACTTCCAACAGCATTCAGTACTTTTATGATGGGTATAATCGGAAGGTTCGCCAGCAGAAGGCCGGCTTATCCTGTTACAGCCTATTTGATGTTGCTGGGCGGCTACTGTATCGATTGGATGCAAATACGACTCGGCTGTTTTCGGTCTATTTAGATAAACAATTGGTTGCTGAGGTGGCTGCAACCGGACCGGTCGAACCTGTGCGGGCGCCAACCTTAGAGCTAAATATCGTTGAAAACCAACCACCTGCTTCGACCTGTTCACCGAAAAAGATTTGCCCGCCGCCAACAGGTGTTGTGCATCGGTATGGTTGGGTATCCAGTGCTGCGAGCCAATGCACAGGCGGGATCACTGAGAAAAGGTATGGCGTGCAGCAAAGTTATCGGCCATTAACTGGCGTTAACAGTTCAGGCAATCAAATTACCTCAGGCGGTGAAGGCTTCACCTACACCCTCGCCTTAACTTGTGTGGGGAATGGCGGTTCTGTGACTAAGCAACATACGATGGGGTTGTCGATGAGTATCGCGCCGGGTAAAAAGTTCTAAATTCTGATGTTAAAGCATTGAAGACGGGCGCTACAGTCCGATATGCAGTAACGCTTGGCAGCACAAGTTGCCAAGCGTTACTCAAAAGGAATGGGCTGTTTGTGCGCTTCCCGCAGAGACTTATGATTCTGTTTACATTTTGTAAAGATTTTTCGCTAGGTTTTCGGCAATAAGCCCGTACACTCCCAGATAACAACAAGGAGTGGATATCATGCAAAAATTAATCTTAGGTATTGTCGCAGCGTTGAGCTTAAGCGTGTCAGCCAGTCAAGGTGGCAAAACCGTGCTAATGACCGAATCGGAATATTCGCACGAGTATGAAATTGCGTTAAAACAAATTCAGCACAAAGATAAAGGCAAGGCTTTTAATACCATGCTGACCTATGCGAAGTACGGCGAGAAAGTTGCTCAGTATATGGTGGCCAATTTCTATCTTACCGGCACTGGCACAGAGCAAAATGTGCAAGAAGGGTTGGTGTGGATGGGGGTTGCTGTGGAGCAACACACCAAGGAATGGGAAGACGCTTATGAGAAAATGACTAGCAAGTTGCCTCCTGAGCAACTCGAATTTTTAAATAAGCTGATTGCTGAGCGGACATCACTGTATGGCGCAAAAGCCCAGTTTATGCGCTGTGAGATTGAGCCTGTGACGGGCTCTAATCGCCGCTTTCACGTCTGTACTAAAACTATCGACAGCATCAAACGGGTTACCGTCGTAAAATACGAATAAGCCTTTACGGTATTCGCGCTTTAGGCTGTTGTCATTTGATGACAGCCGAATTCTCACATAATGCTCCGGCGCTGCATGTTCTTGCTTTTTTGCCAAAATAACCTGAGGATCTGCCGATTGTCAGCATTCGCTGCGGTTTAGCGCAGCCCGAGTTATGTATCAGTGACTTTTGCAAATTTCCGCGAGCTATTCACCCAGTTAGAGCAACAGCTTTGGCATTACCAGCCTTATTGGCAATTCCAACCGATGCAACAAGCTGCTTTGGCAGATCCTTATCATTTCCTCCCCGCTAATTTTGCCAAAACACTGCAACAGTTTGATTTAGCCGAATGTGCTGAGCTTGATGCTGATGATGTCGAATTGATGCGAAGTCTAGGTTCATTTTTAAACGGATTGCACAGCCCAACCATACCAACAACCATACCAAGACATCCCGCAACTGCTGTGCAAGCGCCATTTTGGTTAGCGACTGGCATTTCCGGTCGTAAATGGCAGCAAATTTGCCAATTCGCCGGCGCTGTCGGCCAAAAAAGCCTACCGGTATTGGAGTGGTGCGCCGGCAAAGGACATCTGGGACGAGTGCTTGCGGGGCAGTTGGGTTGTGAAGTACATAGTCTTGAATGGCAAGCCGCGTTGTGTGCTGATGGCCAGCAATTAGCGGATAAGTTGCAGTTTCCGCAAAAATTTCACCAGGTCGATGTGTTGCGACAATCAACAGCTGAGTACTTTTACCCGCAACAGCAGTGGCTTGCCTTACATGCTTGTGGAGATTTGCATCGGGTTGGCTTGGAACAAGCCTTGGCGGCGAAAACCAGTGACATTGCGTTAGTCCCCTGTTGTTATCATCTGCAAACTTCTGATACTTATCAACACCGTTCAGAAATTGCCAAAACTAGCCGCTTGCAGCTCAACAAAGCAGACTTACGCTTGGCCGTGCAAGGTCATGCGACCGGAGGGGCGCGCGTTGCTCGCCTCAGTCAGCAAGAAATGGCTTGGCGTCATGCGTTTTGGGCTTATGCCCAAAGCCAAGGGCGCACCAGTTATCAACCGCTTCGCTCAGTGAGCAAGCAAATTTTTAGCGCAGAGGCCGCCACATTTTTTGCGTTTGCCTGCGAACAGCATCAGCTGGCAACGCCAACTGTCGCTGAGTTGGCCGAGGCTCTCGCTATCGGCGAACAACGGTTGTTGGTGCAACGCCGCTTAGAGCTGTGTCAGCATCTCTTTCGCCGACCCTTAGAGTTATATCTAGTGGCTGATTTAGCGCTATGGCTGTGTGAATCCGGATATCAAGTCGAATTGCATGAACTTTGCCCGGCCAGTTTGACGCCCCGAAACTTGCTGATCACCGCCACTCGCCAATTGGGGTGCTAGTAAATTTAAGTAATTGTTTATGTTGGGTTTTGTCGCCTTTGTAATATTCGCTTACAACCTTCTAGATTTTTATTTGTTTCCCATTCAAACCTTTTTGGGCACAGCACTGACTCATTAGCATTCTTACGAGGATTGACTGATGAAAATAGCTGATACCAGTGCCCAAGATGAAGTGCTGCGCGCCACCCGCTCCAAACCTGTTTGGCTACGCCCCGTGATTGCAGTTGCTGCCGTTGGCTTGCTGGCGTGGTTGGTGGTGCCTGCGGTGCAAAGTTGGTCACAATCTGATTTATCGGTGCCGCTTGCCCGCGTGCGCATTGATACCGTCAAAATTGCCGACTTTACCCGAGATATTTCTGCACAAGGGCAAGTCGTTGCTGCGGTAAGCCCAAAACTATATGCCCCAGCCGAAGGCACCGTGACTTTGTTACTGGATGCTGGCACTGAAGTAAAAAAAGGCCAAGTATTGGCGACCTTGGATAGTCCTGAGCTCACCAGTAAATTGCTGCAAGAACAAGCCACCTTGTTTAGCCTGCAAACCAGTTACGATCGGCAGAAAATTTTAGCGAAAAAGCAGCAGCTTACCGACCAAAAAGCAGTTGATGTTGCTCAGATGATGCTCACCACCGCCGATCGCGAAAAACGCCGTTTTGAACAAGGGTATGCGTTACAAGTCATCAGCCAAATCGAGTTGGAAAAAGCGCAAGATGATTTAGAAACCGCCAAAGTGCAATTACGCCATGCCATCGACGATGCCAAACTCAACAAAGAAAACCTTGAGTTTGAAGTGCAAAGCTTGGCGCAAGCGCTTAATCGTCAGCAACTGCTGGTCGCCGACTTTCAACGGCAAGTGGATAGTCTGAGCATTCGATCGCCCGTCGATGGTTTGCTTGGCAATCTGTCGGTCGAAAACAAAACCTACATCATTAAAAATCAGCTGATTTTATCGGTCGTGGATTTAAGCCAATTTGAAGTCGAAATTGCCGTGCCAGAGAGCTACGCCAATGATTTAACTATTGGTTTGCCGGTGGAAATTAGTGTGGAAAGTCAGATTTACCCAGGCAAGTTAAAAACCATTTCGCCAGAAGTCTTTGAGAACCAAGTCAAAGGCCGCGTGCAATTTACCAAAGCCATTCCAACCTCGTTACGGCAAAACCAACGACTGACTAGTCGCATTTTACTTGAGCAACGGCCACAAGTACTGCAAGTGGCGCGTGGGCAATTCCTCGATAGCAGCAATGGCCGCTTCGCTTATGTGGTGCGTGATGGCTTGGCTGTTAAAACCGCGATTGACACCGGCGCTCGCAGCATCAATGCCGTCGAAATACTGCAAGGGTTAAAAGCGGGCGATCAAATCATCACTTCTGGCACTGATATTTTTCAAGGCGCCAGCACTATTCAACTGAATTAAACGGGCGCTGCCCAACGGAGAATTTATGCTAAGTATGAAACACATTACCAAGTCCTTCGCCACCGACAATGTGGTGACTCACGCCCTACGCGAAATCAATTTGGATTTGGCCGAAGGCGATTTTGTCAGCGTGACTGGCCCTTCTGGCTCTGGCAAAACAACCTTCTTGAATATCGCGGGTTTGCTGGAAAGCGCCACCGCAGGTGAATATTGGTTGGATGGTGAAGATATCAGCAAGCTGGATGATAAAGGCCGTTCGCGCATGCGAAATCAAAAAATAGGCTTTATTTTTCAGAGTTTTAATTTGATTCCTGATTTAAATCTGTTCGATAACGTCGATGTGCCGCTGCGTTATCGTGGTTTTAATGCCGCGGAGCGGAAAAAACGCATCGAGTTTCATTTAGAGCAAGTGGGGCTGGCATCAAGAATGAAACATCTGCCATCGCAACTCTCTGGCGGCCAACAACAACGGGTCGCGATAGCACGTGCCCTGGCGACCTCGCCACGTTTTCTCTTGGCCGATGAACCGACCGGTAATCTCGATTCTAGTATGGCGCAATCGGTGATGGCGTTATTGGAAGAAATTAACCGCGCCGGTACCACCATTTTGATGGTGACCCATGACAACACTTTGGCGGCGCAAGCGAAGCGGCAAATCTACATCAAAGATGGTCGGGTGCAGGAAATTACCGATAATCGCAATGTTCACAATTTGGCAGTAGGTTAAGGAGCACATATGTTCAGTTATTACCTGAAATTAGCCTGGCTCAGCTCGAAAAAAACGTGGGGCATG
>Ga0187843_10001871_pt1 | contig 13108 bp, 11 predicted proteins | sample SpaLakP09_SKY_43_FD_134516 | JGI IMG/M metagenome (GOLD analysis project Ga0187843, IMG submission 134516) | Oligotrophic lake water microbial communities from Sparkling Lake, Wisconsin, USA - SP09_SKY_43 | ecosystem: Environmental > Aquatic > Freshwater > Lake | place: USA: Sparkling Lake... | reverse complement strand
GGCCCTTCATCCTCCCCCCATGCCCCCGCGGTGGGGTTTCGGCGGGCGGCACAATGGCCGGGGCCGCCCAACCCCCCCCCCCCCCCCCCGCTCGGGCCGGAATCGATGTCGAGGTGAACTGGCCTTTGTCGCTGCCGATCATCCTTGGCTGGCCTGGACGGCGATCGGAGCCGAAAGCTCCCCCTCCTGGCACAGTAGGAAGAATAGCTATCAATAGCCGAACCGCAGCCACTCTGTGGCCAGGCCGCACTAGCGGTCGCAGGCGCGGTATCGGGCGGGCGGCGCGACCGACGCGCGCAAGCTTCCGCTCCGCCCCATCTAGTTCCTCCGTTACATCGCGCTCACCGAAGCAAAGCCTGAATGTTGTGCCGCGCTCGCGCCGCCGCCGGGGTGGCTTTTGCCAAGCTAACGCCTCCAGAAAATTCGGATTTGGCCCGTCAGTTTGCAGACCGCGGGGGTCAAAGTCGTTGACACTTATGTCAGGAGGGCGCAGCATAGTGTCAGCTGATATCGAGGGGCATTATGGGTTTCAAACGCGTTCAAGTAGCAATTGTAGGGGCGGGGCCGGTCGGCCTTTCGCTCGCGTGTCTCCTGCGCCAGCAAGGTATCGAGCCTGTTGTTTATGAGAGGCGTGCTCACCTTCATCGCGACCCTCAGGCACACGTGGTCAATACGCGCACGATGGAGATTCTGCGTAGTCTCGGCGTGTCCAATGCCGTCACAGCCGCTGCTGCGCCTATGGAAAAGATGCGCTTCATCACTTGGCGGGAGTCGCTTGCTGGGCGGGAGTTCGGCCATATCTCACTGATGGGAGGTGACCCACTCCATAAGCTGTCACAGAGTCCATCACTCATTGTGAATGTCGCCCAGAATAGGCTCGAGCCTGTTCTTGAAAATCGCCTAAGAGAATTAGGTGTCGATGTTCAATTTAGTCACGAAGTCACAGCGATTGAAAATAATGCGGATTCAGTAGATTTGGCGATCAATGGGCCAAATGGTCAGGAGCGCGTCGAAGCCGAATATGTCATCGCATGTGATGGATCAGGCAGTAATTTGCGCCGTAATGCTGCGATTGAAATGCAAGGTCCCGCCTCCTTGCAGAAGTTTATCACGGTCTATTTTACTGCAAATCTTGATCGCTTTTTGGGTGGCCGCCCCGGGCCACTGCAATGGATTGTTGGTGAGCAGGTCAGGGGGGTCATGATTGGCTTCGATCTTGCGACCACCTGGGCGCTGATGTGCCCTTACGATGCTCCAGAGAGTCCAGAGGATTTCACGCCAGAAATTGCCAAGGCGCTGGTCGCAAAGGCGATTGGGGACGCGGAAACGCCCTTCGAAATTACGGGCATCGGCAACTGGAACATGAGTGCACAAGTAGCGGCATCGTATCGGAGCGGACGGCTATTCCTGGCAGGAGACGCCGCACATAGGTTCCCTCCTTCCGGTGGCTTGGGCATGAACACTGGCATCCAGGATGCGCATAACATCGCTTGGAAATTGGCTGCTGTTTTGAAGGGATGGGCTAGCCCAGAACTCTTGGAAAGCTACGAGTTGGAACGGCGGGGTATAGCCGCCGCAAATTGCGCTCAAAGCGTTGGCAACTCGGCTCGAATGCTTGACCTGGATGGTGTTCTGGAATTCCGGACGATGGCTCCAGTGCGGCTAGCAGATGTCACTGCGCCCGCGCTCGAACCCAGGGACTGGGGTCTAACCGGAGACGCGCCTGTTGCTGTGGCACGGCGAGCTAAGCTCGAAGAGGCAATTTCAGATCAGATTGAGCATTTCGACTTTGATGGTCTTGATTTGGGTGTGTTTTACGAAACGGGTGCTCTGGTAACAGGCGAGGCCCAAGCTCCGCCACGAAGCGTGCGTGTATACACGCCATCAACCGTCGCAGGCGCCCGCCTGCCTCACGCTTGGCTCTTGGTTCAGGGCCGGCGGCGCTCTAGCCATGACTTGTGCGCTCCGGATTGTTTCACGCTGCTGATCGACACGAAGTCTGAGACTTGGTCCGCCGCTGCCGAGATTGTGGCGAGCCAAACCGGTGTCCCCCTTAAGGTTGTGAGGATCGGTCTCAACGGCGACGCTGAGGATCCAAGGGGTGAGTTCTCGAAAATCGGCGGGCCGGTAGATGGCCTTGCCGTCCTTGTAAGGCCTGACGGACACGTAGCTTGGCGTAGTGCGCAAAACAGCGACGCGCCACATGCGGTCACGCTACTAGCCGTGGTCAACGCCCTCCTGGGCAGAGCGCCGTCGCAAAACGCGGCTCGGTAACGCCCAATCGTCCGAATTCCGAAGTCTAGGAGCTGTAAGATGAAACAGGAACTAAGCCAAAGCGGTCGCCCCGCCGGGGCAATATCTCCCGCAAAGTTAGCCCACATCGTACTGCGCACGCCGCGCTATGAGGATATGATTGATTGGTATGTACGGGTTCTCGATGCGACGGTCGCTTTCGAAACCCCTATCCTTGCATTCATTACATATGACGACGAACATCATCGCGTCGCCTTCGTCAACCAGCCACAACTCTCCGACCGAGACGGGGGGGCTGCAGGCCTGGACCATGTCGCGTTTACCTATGGTGGGCTGGGTGACTTGGTCTCGACTTACGACAGGCTCAAGGGCGCGGGAATTTCCCCCTACTGGTGCATTAATCACGGCCCGACCACGTCCCTTTACTATCATGACCCGGATCGCAACCAAGTCGAACTACAGATCGACAATTTCGAAACCTTGGAGGCGCTCGACGAATGGATGCGATCCGGGGCCTTCGCCGCAAACCCCATCGGCGTAGAGTTCGACCCTGACTTGTTAAGCGAACTATTCCGGTCTGGTGCGCAGGTCGCGGACTTGGTCAAGCAGGGGGCAATAACCCGCTCATGAGCACCGCTCCTTCAAGAAACGGCGCGGGCGCACTTGTTTCCCAGTTGGCGCTTTCCGGTCTCCGCCATGTTTTCGCCAATCCCGGCACGACCGAGATGCCCCTTGTTGAGGCCTTGGACAACGAACCCGCAGTGTCAGCGACCCTCGGGCTTCAAGAAAACGTCTGCACAGCGGCGGCCGATGGGTACTGGCGGATTAGCGGCGAACCCGCTGGCGTATTGCTTCATTTAGGACCGGGTCTGACCAACGCTGCAGCGAACCTGCACAATGCGCGACGGGCTAGATCAGGAGCGGTCGTCATTATCGGCGATCACCCCGACCGTCACTTGGCATCGGATTCCCCGTTGCAAACGCCGCTGGAGACCTTGGCATCTGCAACATCCGATTGGTGGGCCCGCGCCTCAGATCCTGACGCTGTGCCAGCGTTAGGTGGCGCAGCGTTCAACAGTGCCGCAGCCGGACGAATTTCGACACTAATAGTTCCAGCTGATGCTCAGGTTGCGGCCTGTGAGGTCCCCCTTAGGCAAGGCCAGTTGGCTCTAGAACGCCCGTACCGAAGCCCAGCTTCGGCCCTTGACGCACTGCGCGCTGCGAAGCGCCCGTGCTTAATCGTCGGTGGCCGCGCCCTGACCCAGAGCGGCCTACTAGCGGCCGAGCAAATAGCAGCCGCGCACGGAGCGACTCTCTATTGTGAAACCTTCTTCGCGGTTATGGAACGAGGCTTCGGGCGACCGGCGCCGCGCCGACTTCCTTATTTCCCAGAAGACGCCTTGAAAGTCTTGGGAGAGCACGACCTCGTTGTGCTGGCCGGTGCCCTGGAGCCGGTTGCCTTCTTTGCTTACCCGGGCATGCCTAGCCGGCTGCTTTCGAATCGAAGTGTGCTGCAGATTCTGGCCGGGCCGGAGGATGCGATAGATGATATCCTCAAAGACGCCGCCCAGGCTTCTGCGCCCAGCTCGACATTTGATCCTATGCCGACGATCGGCGCGTCATGGGAAGGCTCATTAAAGGCCAGCACGCTCTGCGCGGCGGTCGCTGCGGCGCTGCCCGAAGACTCTATTCTCGTCGACGAAGGGATCACAACGAGCCTTCCCTTCTATGACCTATCGGTGGGTGCGCGACCCTTCCGCCATCTCACCCTGACAGGCGGCGCGATCGGGTGGGGCCCTGGTGCTGCACTGGGAGCTTCGATAGCTTCCCCCAACCAGACGGTGATTAACGTCCAAGCCGATGGGGCAGGGCTCTACCTGCCGCAGGCACTGTGGTCCCAAGCTAGGGCGAGTGCGCACGTAATCACGGTACTTTGCTCTAACCGAACCTACCGGATTCTTGGCGCGGAGCTAGCTAGGGCTGGCGTCTCGGTCCCGGGCCCCAAGGCGAGTGCGATGTGCGACTTGGCTGGAATTGAATGGACCTCGATCGCCAGAGGCTTCGGCGTTCCTGCGGTTCGAGTAGAGACTGGGGAGGCACTTGCGGCTGAGATGGCTCGTGCGATCGCCGCCGACGGCCCCAGCTTCATTGAAGCAGTGCTGCCGTGAAGGCCGAGCGCTTTCCAGTTAGCGGTCGCAGGATCATCCTACGGGCCAAGCCGAATGGCCTTCCCAAAGCAGAGGACTTTGCTTGCGAAACGGCGGCGGTTTCCGAGCCAGGGACCGGCCAGATCCTAGTCCGGGTCGATTGGCTGTCAATTGACGGATTTATGGCTGGTCGCCTTAAAGATCAGGCCAACTATGCGCCAGGTGTAGGCATAGGGCAGACCATGCAAGCCTTCGGAGTGGGTCGTGTTGTTCTGTCGGGCACTGAACATTTCACGGTAGGTGACTATGTCTATGGTCCATTTGGTATGTGCGAATGGGCTTTGATGGAGGCCTCGCCTGAGGTCAAAAAGCTTGACCCTAGCCTTGGTCCGCCGCGCCTCCATTTAGGAATGTTGGGAATTTCTGGTTGGACAGCCTATGTCGGTTTGTTCAACGTAGGGGTTGTTCGGCCCGGTGAGACCGTCCTTGTGTCTGCTGCGGCGGGGGGCGTGGGTGCCGTTGCCGGCCAACTGGCCCAAATCGGCGGCGCACGTGCGGTAGGAATCGTGGGTTCCGAAGAAAAGGTAGCCCTGGCGACGAGCAAGTTTGGCTACGCGGCGGCCATCAGTCGACACGACTCTGACTTTAGCAATCGCCTTTCTGCAGCCTGTCCGAATGGCATTGATGTCTATTTCGACAATACGGGTGGTGCAATATACGACAATATATTGGACCGTATGAATATACATGGTCGTATTGTTGTCTGTGGCCGGATGGCAAACGCTGCATTGGCTGACAGCCGTCAAGATATAGGTCCCCGCGACCACAACGACATACTTGTGAAGCGTCTGCGAAAGCAGGGGTTCATCGTTACAGATTATAGCTCCGATTTTGATCGGATCACGCGAACGCTTGCCGCCTTGAGGGCCGAAGGTCGGCTTGTCTTGCCTGAAGACATCGCCGAAGGCCTACCAAATGCGCCGGGGGCGTTGGTGCGTCTGCTACGCGGCGAAAATCTCGGCAAACAGTTAGTTCGTATAGGCACGGAGACTTAAGGCATGACCAGCAAAACGGCGGTGATCATAGGAGTTGGGCCAGAACGCGGACTGGGCGCTCGGCTTTGCAAGCGTTTTTCGGCAGACCACCATGTCTTCGTAGCGGGTCGCACATATGCAAAGGTTGCGTTAGTGGCGGACGCCATTCGTCAGTCAGGTGGCGCTGCAACAGCTATCGAAGCCGACACTACAGATGAGAACCAGGTTCGCGAGCTTTTCAAACAGGCACAAGCGGAGGGGCCTGTAGATCTGGCGATATTCAACGCCGGCAACAACATGCCGGGCGACTTCCTTACCATGGAGGCGGAGTTTTTTGAGCGCTGTTGGCGTATTGCCTGTTTCGGCGGGTTTCTATTTTCCCGCGAAGCGCTGCGCTCCATGGTCCCCACGGGGACAGGAACACTCCTATTCACGGGCGCTAGCGCATCCCTGCGCGGAAAGCCTGACTTTGCAGCCTTTACGGCAGCAAAGGCGGGTGTGAGGGCGCTGGCGCAGTCTTTGGCGCGCGAGTTTGGTCCTAAGGGCATTCACGTTGCTCATGTAGTGATCGATGGCGCTATTGACGGTGATCGGATTCAAATCGGCAGACCAGCGATCGCCGAGGCGCGAGGCCACGACGGATTAGTCGACCTGGAGGGGATCGTGGATCTCTATGAAATGCTCCATCGGCAACCTTCACGCGCCTGGACCCATGAATTGGATGTACGGCCCGCCAAGGAGGCGTTTTAAATGCGGTTGATCGGGGCTCCAATCTCTCCATTCGTCCGTCGCGTTGCTGTGGCACTCGAATTCTATGGCTACAAATACGAACACGTGAAAGCTTCAGTGGTCGACGCCAGAGGCACGGTTGGTTCATTTAACAAATTGGTCCGAGTGCCATCGCTTGAACTAGACGATGGGGAAGTATTGATCGACAGCCATCAAATATTGGCTGAACTAGATCGCATGGCAAATGCGTCCAATCGTCTATGCTTGGCCGACACTGGCGATCTTCGAGCCTATGGGCAAATGATTGCCTATCTTACGGGAGCAATGGAGAAATTTGTCGCCGCTTTCTATGAACGCAGCCGCAGGCCGGCCGACAAGGTGTGGCAAGAATGGGCCGAGCAGTGTGAGTTTCAGGCGCTAGGCGGCTTGGAGGCTGCGGAGGCATTGGCTGGCGGCGCGGAACGAGGCGGTTTCCTTTTTGAGCAACGGCTCACCCACGCAGACATCGCGGCGGTGATCGCGATTGAGATCGGCAAGGCCGTCGCGTCAGATTTCGTTACTGCATCGCGATTTCCTAGGCTGTCATCAATTGCGGAAGGTCTCGGCAACACGCCGATTTTCGTTTCCAGCCGTCCAACCGCGAGCGCCTCATGATCGGACTAATGCAAGACTGGCCACTCACGATTGATCGAATTCTAGAGCACGCTCGGATTTGGCATGGTGGGCGGGAAATTATCACTCAAACGCCTGATGGTAGCACTGAGCGGACAACCTATGCGGATCTGCACGCAAAAGCTCGAAAGATCTCAGCGGGCTTGCTAGCCTTAGGCATAGTGCCAGGTGATCGGGTCGCGACCCTGGCAATGAATTCTGCCAGCCATATGGAAGCGTGGTATGGCATTATGGGTATTGGCGCTGTCTGCCATACACTCAATCCCCGACTGTTTACTGAGCAGATCGTCTACATCATAAACCATGCGCAGGATCGGGTTATTTTTGTAGAGCCTGCATTCTGTCAGATGCTCGACGATATTCTACTCCAGTGCCCTTGTGTTGAGATAGTCATTGTGATGGGTGATGCTAAAAGCATGGCCTTCTCTCGTGTTGTCCGACAGGATGAGCTCCATGAAGGGGCTCAAGAGGCTCCGCCCTGGGGCGGCTTCGAAGAGTCCACGGCATGCGGGCTCTGCTACACTTCAGGCACCACGGGTGATCCAAAGGGTGTACTTTACTCCCACCGGTCAAACTTCCTTCACACCCTTTATACCCTTCAGCCGGACGCCTTGAATCTGTCAGTCAACGACACGATTCTGCCTATAGTTCCAATGTTTCATGCCAATGCGTGGGGCCTTGCGTTCTCAGCGCCGGCCGTAGGTGCCAAACTTGTACTGCCAGGTCCCAGATTGGACGGCGCGTCAATTCATCGGCTCATTGAAAGCGAGGGCGTTACGTTCTCCGCAGCTGTGCCGACGGTTTGGCAATCTCTACTTGACCACCTAAAGTCGAGTGGTTCCCGTTTGGGGAGTCTTCGGCGGGTCGTAATCGGTGGTGCAGCGTGTCCCGAGAGCCTCATCCGAATTTTCAAGGACGATTACGGCGTCGACGTAATTCACGCTTGGGGGATGACCGAGACCTCGCCGCTCGGAACAATCTCAACCACGACCCCGGAACTGGAGCGTATGGATAATGCTCAGCGCATGTCGTTACGTCTAAAGCAGGGTCGCCCACCGTTGGGCATTGAGCTTAAGCTTCAGGGTGATGACGGAGTGGATTTGCCCCACGACGGCAAGACCTTTGGTCGACTGAAGGTCAAAGGTGCTGTCGTAGCTGCAAGTTATTTTCAGCGTGATTCTGAACAGATTCTTGATGAAGCGGGCTTCTTCGATACGGGCGACATCGCGACTATAGATCCTCATGGCTATATGCAAATCACCGATCGCGCCAAAGACGTCATCAAATCGGGCGGGGAGTGGATCTCTTCAATCGAGATTGAAAACATCACCATGGGTCATCCAAAGGCCGCTGCCGCAGCGGTAATTGGCATACCACACCCCAAATGGGATGAAAGGCCTCTGTTGCTTGTTGAGCTACGCTTTGGCGAGAGCGCAACCGTGATGGAAATGAGGCGGCACCTGGACGGCAAGATTGCAAAATGGTGGACGCCCGACGATGTGGTTTTCATTGACGAACTTCCCCTTGGTGCCACCGGTAAGATCGACAAAAAGGTGCTTCGGGCCCAATTCGACGATCACTACTTCAAGTGAGAAAATGGAATTCCCAAAGCTGTAGGGCGCAGATGTCACGCCGAATCACTTGACAGTACTGTCAATTTTTGAATAACTAATGTCAAAAATAGCTATGTAATAGGGAGTGAGTGGCCATGATTGTTCTTTACCACAGTGCAATGTCGACCTGTTCTCAAAAGGTAAGATTGGCCCTCGCGGAAAAAGGCGTCGAATGGACAAGCCATGAAGTAAACTTGATGGCTGGAGAGCAGAAATCCGAAGAGTATGTTGCGCTCAACCCGAAAGGTGTGGTGCCTACCCTAGTGGTAGATGGGGAAGCTATTTCTGAGTCTACATTGATCAATGAGCTCATTGAAGAGGCCTTTACAGGGCCGGCGCTATTGCCGACCGACGCTATCGAGCGCGCACGTACACGTCTCTGGCCAAAGAGAATTGATGAGGGGGTCCATGCAGCTTGCGGGACACTGACATTCGGCACCGTAATGAGGGGATTCCAGCTGACGCGCCCACGCGAGGACGTCATGGCCGACCTTCAGGCTATGGACGACCCTGCGCATCGAGAAGCCCGCTTGTCTCTATTTGAACATGGAGTGGAAGCGCCTGAGTTCTCGACGGCTGTTCAAGCGATGGTTAGGTTTTTCGCAGACATGGATACCACCCTGGCGTCAAAGGAGTGGTTGGGCGGATCGAGCTTTAGTTTGGCCGACTGCGCGGCCGCGCCCTACGCTTTACGCTTTGCACAGTTCGGCCTGATCGACGACTGGAGTACTGAACGGCCCAACCTCTTGCGATGGCTTGGCAATCTCCAAGCCCGTCCATCTTTCGTCGCAGCTGTGACAGGTTGGGAAAGTCCTGGAGCAATTAGAGTTTTTGCAGCTGCAGGGCAACAAATCCGCCCGTTAATCTAATTATGAGTATTATAACAATTAACAACAACTATTTTGAAGTAGGTGCGGATTATTGCGTCTGCTTGAGGCATTTGATGTCTGGGTGGGGCTCGGTCTGGTCATTTCTGAGGGGGCAGCGCTCTTCTGTCCTCTGCTGAGACCGTGAGCTTGTGTCACTTGACTCTTGTGACGAGGAGGCGGTTGCCAGTGATTCAGCGTCCTCATGGAGACTCCTTGATGCCCACCACCGGCCCGACCCACTTGGCCGCCTCTGAGGAGCTCCCCAGGCCCCAGTCTGTCGCTCGAGCATGGGCACTCGTCTGCTTCCTGTGCCTACTGTATGCGTTGTCATCAGTAGACAGGTTGATCCTTGTTCTACTGGTTGACCCTATTGCAAAGAGTTTGGGCGCGACAGACACGCAAATCGGCTTACTGGTCGGGATAGGTTTCGTCGCGGCATACGTGTTGGCTGGGCTGCCAGCGGCACATGTCGTCGATCAAGGGCACCGCCGCTGGTTGTTGGCCATAGGGGTAGGGCTTTGGAGCCTCTGCACGATGGCTTCAGCATTCGCAGGATCCTATGCTGCGTTGTTCTTGGCTCGTACCGGAGTTGCGGTAGGGGAGGCGGTGCTAACTCCCGTGGCGATCTCGTTGATTGCGGAGTTGTTTCCGCGTGAACGCCGGAGCGCTCCCACCAGCCTCTTCGTCGCAACTGGGGTCTTGATGGGGGCCGGAGCCCTTCTCTTCGGCGGTGCGGCAGTTCAGTTGGCTGAGATATGGTCTCCGATATTGGGTCTTGAGGTATGGCGCACGACGCTTCTTATTGTAGGAGCACCAGGCATTCTTTTGTCAATCGTCAGCGCACTTGTAATCACAGACGGCTTGCAGTTGGGCGGAGAATTTTTAGACAAGAATAGAACTCCGGAGGATTGGAAATATCTAAGTCGAGAAGGTCGCGCATTTATTCCCTTTTTCCTTGGTATTGGCTGCTTGAGTGCCATTTCATTGGGACTCGTCGTGTGGGCTCCGACTCTATTGGCGCGCAGCTTCGGTTACTCTGCAAGCCAGGCGGGCTACATTTTGGGGCTTATTGGCATGCCCGCGAGTGTGGTTGGGACACTAGTGGCACCGAGGCTCGCTCATTGGCTGTTACAACGCAAGATGCGGAATGCTGTAGTCGTATTGGCCAGCATTTTAGCGTTTTTAGGTGCCATCACCCTCATCGCCAGCCTACATAACCATAATGAAAAAATACTGCTGATTGGTGTGGGCATCAGTGTTTGCGCACTTGCGGGGGCCACGGTGCTGCCGGCAATCGTAGTCCAATTATTCTGTCCGCAGGATTTGCGCGCGAGAATGATGGCTATGAATCTGCTTTGCCTTAACGTCCTGGGTTTGGGACTCGGGCCTGTTGCGATGGCAGAGGTTGCCAAGCTGAATGATGGGGATATCGGAGCTGGCATTAGTGCAGTCGCCGCAACCGCTCTGGTAGGCGCTTGGGCCGCCTTTTTCTATGGAGCATCGGCGCTTGCCGCAAAAGTAGACCAAGCTGCTGCCGTTGATGTCAACCCGTGAAGCTTCTCCAGAGGTGAATAGAGGTCGGTCCAGGATGACTTTGACCGCAACCTCGAACTCGCTCAGACTCGGGTTTCCCATCGGTTCGGCGCCGAGTGGCCTATATTGCTCGGCGCCATGCTTGAGTTCGAGCGGGCATACATAGCCAAATCGCGCTAATCAAGGCCGTAGCGTTTCGCAGCGTGAGAGTTGCGGAAATTTGGTATCATTGTTTGGCGTGATGCTTCATGGTTTTCCCACTGCTGAACGTCTGGAAGCGACGGGATCGTGATTGCCTCTCCACGGTCGAACCCTACCATGGCGGCATCAACTAGTTCATACACGTCCATTACCCCGGTCATTTGGCTGATATCTCGGCCAGACCGTTCCCATATCTCCGTTCGTGTAGCGGCCGGTAATACTGCTTGAACATAGATTCCTCTATTTCCAATTTCTGATCGCATAGCCTGAGATAGGTAAAGCATGAATGACTTGGTCGCTCCGTAAACACTCATTCCGAGCTCTGGGGCAAGTGCAGCAGCTGAGCTAAGGTTAATGATTGCGCCGCCGCGGTCTGCGAGCCCTTGAGCCGCCGCAAAAGCTAGGCGCGTTGCAGCGGTCACATTGAGCGCCAGTATTTTCCCCAAATCCGCCGGCTCTTGTTCAAAGAATCCGCCACGGGGCGCCATGCCTGCATTGTTGACAAATATGCCGACCCGAATGTTGCTTCGGAGATAGGCCTCAACAGTTTCTAGGTTAATCTGATTTGTCAGGTCTGCTTCTATGACTTCTACACTAACGCCCGTCTCATCTCGGAGTCTGGCTGCTAGATTATTTAGGCGCGATAGGCTCCGTGCAACTAGGATTAGGTCGTGTCCGCGTTTTGCGAAGCGCTCGGCATAGACCGAGCCGATCCCGCTTGAAGCGCCCGTTATAAAGACAGCTGGTTTGGTCACTTCTGCCCCCTCTGACATCGTTTGATTTAGCTGGATCGAGGCCAGCCAACTTGATGCCTCGATGAGGGCTTAGAGGGTGCAGCTTTGACAATTTTGTCAAGATGGGTTACAGGTAGCATATATATATTGACTAAAATCATGCGAATCCTGACATTTAAGAAGCTGCGATTTGCGTGGCGCCACGATAGAGAAAACGAATGGCCATCGACGGCACTTGGAGTGTGGTAGTAGACTCGCCGTTAGGTGAGCAAAAGAGTAGTTTAGATCTTCGCTCGGATGGCGAGACGCTGATTGGTACCGGAACTGGTCCCAATGGCCCTGTGGAAATCAAGCAAGGCCGGCTAGAGGGAAACAGTCTTAGCTGGAAACTAGACGTGGTGACGCCGTTTCCGATGACTCTGGAGTTCGCCGGTGAGTTCTCCGGTGACAAAATCAGCGGCAAGGTGAAGGCAGGCTTTGTCGGATCGTTTCCGTTTATCGGTGTCAGGGCCTAATCGGCTTATTGGCCGCGGCTGATGCGCCGCGGCCAATCTCTATTTTGCTGATAGGTTTTCACTAGTATTGTGTCCGGGGATTGATCTAGTACGTCCAACGCCATGAAGACCCTAGACCAGCATTTTCGTGCCGCCGCATGGGTCACCGGACACTGCCCGGCTGACGAAGTCCCCTCAAACTGCTCTTCCTGGTGGTGAACCGATCAGGGCAACAAGGGATACGTATGTGCGTGAGTTGCACATGGCCAAGGCTCGCCTCGCCTTCCTCCTCGTGGAGCGCGTCAGACGAGCCTCCGCCGAAACACGTTCAATCGCCCGCGCCTCGGACGAAATGCCTCACAACCCCTTGAGAGGGACCATCCGGCCTTGAGCACCGCCGATCTTTCAAGTCATCCTATCGTTCGAACCGATGTTGAAGGCCGCACGGTCTGGATCAATCGAGCGTTTGAGATCCTGATGGGTTACTCGGCGTCCGAGGTTATAGGGCTCAAACCAGGCAGCCTATTACAAGGAACTGACAAGTTAACCGCCGTCGGCCGCGAGAAGTGCAGGGGAGGGGATAGCTAGGCCGCGGCGGTCGCCGCCGCCCAGGCAAGCTCCGCCTTGGCTCGGAGCGTTCGGAGCCCGGGTCTGGAGATCAAGTGAGGCTGGAGGTTGAAGGCGTTGTAGATGGGTCCGTGGCTGGCGAGGAAGCGTTGGGCTGAGCCCTGGGATTTGAACTTCTGCTGCTTTCGTTCTCGTCGTCGGATGACCAGATGGGAGTTTTCGGCGCGATTGTTCTGGCGCATCCCGCCGGGATGATGACGCT
>Ga0187843_10001870_pt1 | contig 13108 bp, 9 predicted proteins | sample SpaLakP09_SKY_43_FD_134516 | JGI IMG/M metagenome (GOLD analysis project Ga0187843, IMG submission 134516) | Oligotrophic lake water microbial communities from Sparkling Lake, Wisconsin, USA - SP09_SKY_43 | ecosystem: Environmental > Aquatic > Freshwater > Lake | place: USA: Sparkling Lake... | reverse complement strand
GCCGCCATCGATAAATATGTTTTTGTTACGATCATGAGGCCATTCACCAAGGGTATCTTTCTCAAATATTCCATTCTAGAGAATGTGAATGAGGTTTCAGAAATCCAGCATCCGATTATCCGGGAAGTGTTACTCATGGAGAAACTTGCTCAACCTCAAGTCGAAATCACTACTCTAGCTGATATTCCATCCGGGACTGGCCTTGGCTCATCGGGGAGTTTTTCTACGGCACTCATCCGAGCGGTTTATGCTAATAATCGAAAACTCATTCTTCCGCAGGAACTCGCAGAACTAGCGTGTAATATTGAGATCGATCGCCTTAAGGAGCCCATCGGAAAGCAGGATCAATATATCGCCGCCTATGGAGGAATTACCTGTTTTACGTTTCATAAAGATGATCAGGTCACGGCGGTGCCATTAAAAATATCCAAAGAAATGGTTTATGACCTAGAGGACAACCTTTTGTTGTTTTTCACAGGCTTTTCGCGGAGTGCAGGGATAATTCTTAACGATCAGCATGAGCGTTCGTTGAGAAATGATGCAGTCATGGTAAACAATCTTCATTACGTCAAAGAATTAGGACATCGCTGTCAACAAGCTTTAGAGAATGGCGACGGCACCAAATTTGGGCATTTGATGCATGAACACTGGGAGCATAAGAAAAACCGTTCGGCCGGTATGACCAATCCTAAGATCAACGAACTCTATGAGTTGGGAATTAAAAATGGTGCCGTTGGTGGGAAGTTGGTTGGGGCAGGCGGTGGTGGATTTCTCATGTTCTACGCCGCAGATAGACAAAGGCTCCGACAGGCCATGACCACCGCTGGTTTAGAAGAAGTACGGTTCCGATTTGATTTCGAGGGCACTAAGATATTGATTAACAAGTAATGTACCCTGTCGCTATTTTGACTGGAGGGCTCGCCACCCGACTTCTTCCCATCACGGAAACTATTCCTAAGGCATTAGTGGAAGTGGCTGGGAAGCCATTCATTTTTCACCAGCTTGATTGGCTTCAGACTCAGAAAATAGAAAAAGTCGTCCTTTGCGTGGGCCACTTAGGCGAGAAGATTCAAGTAAGAGTAGGCAACGGGGATGCGTGGGGCATTGACATCTCGTACTCTTTTGATGGGGAAAAGTTGCTTGGTACAGGCGGCGCCTTAAAGAAAGCCACGCCTTTTTTAGGGCGAGAGTTCTTTGTGTTTTATGGTGATTCTTTTCTGCCGATTCAATTCAAACCGGTCGCGGACACTTTTCAACGAAGTGGAATGCCAGCCTTGATGACTGTCCTGAGAAATGAGGGTAGGTGGGATAAGAGTAATGTAGTTTTTTGTAATGGAAAACTGCTTGAGTATAACAAATATAAAACAAATCTCAAAATGACTCATATCGATTATGGTTTAGCCATCATCAAGGCAGAGGTATTCAGCTCGAACCCGACTGGGTCATGCTTTGATCTGGCCGACATATACGAGTCCCTGGCTAAAAAGTCTCAAATGGTCGGCTATGAAGTTATGCACAGGTTTTATGAAATCGGTTCAAAAGAGGGGTTGGCTTCAACGGAGAACTACCTAAAAAATAATCCTTCATGACTTATGCTAAGTCTCACCTTGATGAGGCCAAAAAAATCATTAATCAGATTGACGTAGAGGGTGTGGAGAAAATGGCTGACCAAATAGCCCAACTTAAGGCCAGAGGTGGGCGCCTTTTCTTTTTGGGGGTGGGTGGTAGCGCTGCTAACTGTTCTCATGCAGTTAACGACTTCCGTAAAATTGCTGGTATTGAATCGTACGCACCTACCGACAACGTTTCGGAACTGACGGCCCGTACAAATGACGATGGGTGGTCGACAGTTTTTGTGGAGTGGCTGAAAACCAGTAAACTGTGCAAACGGGATATGGTTTTTATTCTTTCGGTTGGTGGTGGGAGTTTAGAGAAAAATATTAGCCCAAATCTTGTCGTTGCTCTACAATTTGCCAAGTCCGTGGGGGCTTCCATTTGTGGTATTGTGGGTAATGATGGTGGGTATACTGCAAAAGTGGCAGATGCATGCTGTATCGTTCCGATTGTGAACCCAGATATGATTACGCCACATACCGAGGCCTTTCAGGCGGTGATTTGGCACTTGCTGGTTTCACATCCCAAATTGAAAGTCAACACCACCAAGTGGGAATCCACAACCCGCTGATTCGCGCGGTCTTTTTGGACCGTGACGGGGTGTTAAACGCCGCCATTACACGAGAGGGAAGACCCTACCCCCCTCAGAATATAAGGGAGCTATCCATTTTGCCTGGGGTGAGTGAGGCACTTAAGAAAATTAAGGCGATGAATTTCAAAACAATTGTGGTAACAAATCAACCCGATGTGGCCCGCAAATTGATCTCTCAAGAGGTTGTTGAGGAAATTCATCGGGAATTAACCAAAAAACTTTGTATCGATGCCTTTTATGTTTGCTGGCATGACGATAAGGACGAGTGTACCTGTAGAAAACCTCGTCCCGGCATGCTTGCCCAGGCGGCGAAAGATCACGGTATTGATCTGTGCAAAAGTTACATGGTGGGGGATCGGTGGAGGGATGTGGATGCTGGTGCAGCAGTAGGTTGCCAAACAATCTTTATTGATTACGGTTACCAAGACCAACAGCCTAAGAAACCAGACTTTATTTCAAAATCTCTTGCCGAAGCAGTGGTATGGATCGAGAATGATATGGAAAAATATGAATAAACTTGAATCATTGAAAGTAAAAATATATGCGGATGGAGCTGAAAAAACTGAAATGTTGAAGATGGCTGCATTAGGTTATATTAGTGGCCTAACTACGAACCCAACGTTAATGCGAAAGGCTGGGATTCGGGATTATAAATTCTTTGCGAAGGATATTCTCTCGGTCATACAAGAGAAGCCTATTTCTTTTGAAGTATTTTCTGACGATCTTCAAGAAATGGAAAGGCAGGCCATGGAAATCGCCAGTTGGGGTAGTAATGTTTATGTGAAACTACCCATCACAAACACGAAGAGGGAGCCGACTTTTTCTTTGATCAAGAAGCTTTCAGATCAAAAGGTTCAACTCAACGTAACAGCTATAATGACCCTTGAGCAGGTAAAGGGTTCCGTTGAAAACTTAAATCCTGATGTGCCTTGTTATATTTCGATTTTTGCTGGTCGCATAGCTGATACCGGGGTGGATCCTATTCCACTTATGAGAGAGTCGTTAGCACTTGTTCGAAAACTCGCCAAAGGAGAGTGTATTTGGGCAAGCCCAAGGGAGGTGCTTAATATCTTCCAAGCAAATGAGATCGGCTGTCATATTATTACTGTTACTAAAGATATTATAACAAAACTTGCCTTAGTGGGATATAACTTATCAGAGTATTCCTTGGATACGGTGAAAATGTTTTTTGAGGACGGGAAAGTTGCGGGCTACGAAATTTGAGGAAACGGTGTGAAGTAGTAGTTCTCCTAGAACAAACAACGGTGGATGTAGTCTCTTTCATTTGTTAGGTTTGGTTGCATTGCGCTAAGATTGTCATCATGAAATCTCACTATAAATTAGCCACTCGGTGCCTTGCCTGTGCAACTATTCTAATAAGTTCGGTGCTATTATTTGCTCAACTAGGTCACTATGCGCTTTGGGACGACGAGGTCGGTTTAGCTATTCCTGCTAAACAAGTATGGCTGACTGGAGATACAAGGGTTGTTGATGGTCCCAATCTGATGGCTCCGCGTGGTGGGGTGATCCTGAGAGATCTAAAGGATCGTGCGAATCCGCCACTGCCGGCTTTTATTTTGTCACCCTTAGCTGCGATTGCTAGAACCAACACAAATTTGCTCCGCTTGCCCTTTGCTATTTCTGGTCTTCTTTGCGTAGGACTAATGCTTAGCTGGCTTCGAATGGGTAACGCTCCCGTCCGAGTTTGGATTATACTGATGGTCGGAATTGTTGGGAATGTATCACTATTTCTTTATTTCAGGCAAGTACGCTACTATGGTTTCAGTATTCTGTTTTGTACTGCAGCAGTATTTCTTTATCTGCACTGGAATAAGTCGAGGTCGCATCTAACTGTCTTATCTTTGATTCTGTTTGGGATACTTTCCACAAACTATATGGTCTTTGCCGCCTTCATGAGCGCATTAATCGTCGACTATTTCCTTTGGCAACGGCACATCAATCCCTTGAGCAAGATAGACGTATTTTATCTTTCGGCGCCTCTTGTTGTCTTGGGTTCGGCTGTTATTTTGATCTGGAATCCATATTCCACTCAAATCACCCATCAGGCTGCGATGAATTCCTTATTCGATCGTCTCACCTTATTTTGGTGGATTCTGCGAGATTTAAATGCAAATGAGTTCGGCTGTGGTCTTATTCTAATAGCTGCTCCTTTTCTTTATGCCTCAGGCCTTAAGAATCAGTGGCTCTTGCGGGGCCCTGTTGCGATTCTTGCCTACTGCTTTGTTTTAGCCGTGGTCTCCCCTCAGCCCGTCAGTTTAACTAGTGTGGCCGACATCCGCTATGCGGCGCCACTGATTCCACTTTGCATCGCAATCGCCGTCGTATTCTTGTGGGTCACAACGAAAAAACTACCATCTTATTTTGTTGTGCTACTCGCCTTAGTGATCTTTGGATCTAATCTTCTTAATAATCCTTTTCTTACGCGAAACGGATTTCATTTCACAATTATCGATTACGCGACAGAGCTTATTACCCCGCCAGACGAACCCTATACCCCAACATCCCAATGGATTTCTCGTCATGTCGCGAAGGACTCTTCCATTTGGGTTCTACCTGACTATATGACGTATCCATTGATGTTTCATGCACCCAATGCAATTTACTCATGGCAATTAGATCCAAAACAGAAGGAGGAAGCTCAATTCAGCCACTTGCCCGATATTCATTTTAGGGGTGTTCTGATGCCAGATTATATTGTGGCTTTTGGCCCAGTGGTGCAGCAAGTGCGCCAATATATTAGCCAATGGGCAACTCAAGGATTTCGATATAATGAGGAAGCACGGCTTTTGACTTTTTGGAAGGACCTTTATCGACCTGAGCTTTTTTGGAGGACCTTCAAACCAATTGAGAATTTCGATCCCAATACAGAAGCGATTTATATCTTCAAGAAGCAGCCTTAGCTTTAGAGGAAATCGATTTTCTCCAGCCTAAGGATGGCTTGTGAAACAGGTCGTGGTAGTTAGTATAAATCCCTTATGGCCAAGGGTTCCAAGAGTTTCAACTTCTCCGCGGAGGCCTGCATATTTTTTTCTGTTCTGGGGGCACTTTTTGCGGGCTGGGTGGGCCTAGGCCCATCCAATCAAGAGCTCCTAGCCAACTACGCGAAGGCGAAGGATGTTTGGGATCTTATACTTGCTAATAAAGGTTTTGCTTGGTGGAGTCCCAACTATCTGGGAGGAGCACCAACTGCTCCCTTGGCAGGTACGGCTTTGGCGATGTTTTGGCTCGTCCTGGGCGGGCTCTATACCGACCCAATTATTGGAGGCAAGGTACTGGGTTTTATTGCCCTTGGATTTTCGGGTCTATTGATGGCGGCTTTTGTTCGCCGATTGACTGGCGACAAGAGGGCAGGGTGGATCGCGGCTTTCCTTTATGCGCTCGGACCTCAAGCCGCCCTTCGACTTGCTGGGAACGAGCATATGCCAGTCATTTTTTGTATGCCCTATCCCCCATTGATTGGGTGGGCGTTACTCGAAATCGCCACCCGCGGATCTGGCAGGGGAATGATTATTTTAGCCATGGCTGTAGCTGCAATGAGCCTCACTTTTAATAAAATCACCGCCGTTTTTGCCCCCGTAGCCCTCGGCCTAGCTGTTTGGCTTCACTTTCGTTTTCAGAGCAAGTCGATGCCCCTGATCAAGGGATGTCTTGGTGCAACCGTCGTCTGGGTGGTTTTAGGACTACTCCCGCAGCTTCCAGGTCTACGCGAGGCCGGACGCATGACTCTCTTTTCCACCGATCCTCTGCTCGGTTGGCAATCCAGCTTTTCCATCAAAGCTCCGCTTTCCTGGTTCGACCGTGGAGGTCTTCTTCTGTCTGGAATGCCTGGAAACTTTATCGTCGATGAGGGCGGCTTCTATCTTGGGCTAGTCGTTATTGTGGCCACGGCCGTCGCTATCGAGATTCGTAGGCGCGGGGCAGATTCTCCTTTGGATAGTTCCTTAAGAATCTTTCTAGGTTTGTTCCTTTTCGTGCACTGGTTCAGTCTCGGTCCGCGCAGTGGTTTGGGCGGAGTGGGTGAGTTTCTTAAATCCGCCCAAGGGATTCAGGACTGGGTTCTGCCGTTTTTCTGGATCAGTGCTTTGGGGCCAATTATTATTCTTGCTCAGATTTGGCCCGCTGGGCGGTGGAAGTGGCCTACATTTGCCTTAGCACTTGGTATTTATTTGCTGGCACCTGGATTTCGACTTTTCGAACTGATTCCTCTTGCAGGTACCGTTCGTGCTCCTTGGTCATTTTGGCAGGTGGGAGGTTCCTTCTGTGTGGCTGCCATCGGAGGGGTAGCCGTGGCGCGGTTTTGCCCAGGTAAAACCCGTTTCTGGCTTCCGGCGACGGCTCTCATCTTGGCGGCTCTCGATTTCACTCCCTACTACGCAAAGTTTTTCAAGCCAGGACTGGAGCAGGGGACCTACGAAAACTTTGTTCAGGCAGCTGATTTTCTCCGGACCCAGGAAAAGCCCGGATCTATTCTACCTCTCTCCGGGAGATATTTCTACATGCGCCTGCCCGAGTTGAGTGGTCGCCCCATTTCCACCGAAGCTTTTCAGGCTTACTTCATGTCCAAGGGGATGAGGGCGGTTCAGGATGCAGGAGGGTCGAGCGCAGATACAATGAAGGTGGCGCTCAGTCTGCAAGGGGTTCGCTACATTTTTATTGATCGCAAGGATGTGGATACGCCAGAGCAGTTACAGATTGCTTTTAAACAGCAGTATCCGATTGTTTTCGAAAATCAGTTTTTCACGATTCTTGAGAATCCTAATTCACTTGCTCCAGGTTTCTTTGCGCGGAATTACGTCACAATTCCGCCCGCAAAATACGAGTTTGCTTCGGCAGATCTAGGCCTCCTTCGGCTTTATTTTCTACCCGTGGAGGTTTCTGGAGTGGAGATGAGCGACCCTGCTTTGGCGGGGTTGATGAACCCCCAAAATGGTGAGGTTGAGTTAACCAATGCCTTTCGAGATCGGGAGGGTCAGCCTTTTCGAATTCTGAATCGTGAGAGCTATCAACATGAAGCCTCCAATCGTTTGAAAATATTGCCACAAGGTCAGTCGGGATGGATCATGCTAACGCAGGCTTGGCACCCCGATTGGAAAGTTTTGGTGGATGGAGTGAAGAGTGAAGTGAATCGGGTGGCCGTAGCTTTTAGCGGGATTCGAATCGGGGAAGGAGTTCGAGAGGTGAACTTTCTATTTCTTCCTCCCATCTGGGTTTCAATCTCCCTGTCCTTAGGACTTCTTGGTTGGGTTATCTTGTTAGCTGGGTGTGGTTATCTTCGTTTTGGCCCCGCTCCTAAACGCTGGAAGGAGTGGTGGGATGGGGAAGAGTTTGAGTTTGTTGAAGCCACGACTCGCCGACTCGAAAAGCTAGGTGGTTCAGGCCCTCAAAAATTGACTCGGACTGAGAAGCTGACAAAAGTTCTGGTCATTTTTCCCACCTACAACGAGGTAGAGATGATCCAATCGGCCCTAGATCAAGTCCTTGATAAAGCGCCAAGTGTCGAGGTGCTGGTAGTGGACGATGGATCGCCCGATGGCACTGCCGATAAAGTTCGCCAGTATCCAGGGTATGGCAAAAAGGTGCACCTTCTGGCTAGGTCGGGAAAAGCGGGTTTAGGTTTAGCCTATCGAGCGGGCTTCAAGTGGGCCTTGGAAAACGGATACGATGCTGTGGTTGAGATGGACGCTGATCTCTCCCACGATCCAGCAGATGTCCCTCGGCTTTTGGCGGCTTTAAGTGAAGGAGCGGATATGGCAGTCGGGTCACGTTATTTGAATGGAATTCGGATTCTTAATTGGCCACAAAGCCGTTTGTGGATCAGTACGTTTGGGGGTTGGTATGCCCGATGCTTGACTGGACTTCCGATGACCGATCCGACGAGTGGATTTAAAGCCATTCGCAGTAAAGTTTTGGAGAATCTCGATTGGGAGAAGTTCACTGCCCAGGGTTATGGGTTTCAGGTGGAGCTACATTTCTTTACTTGGCAAAGTGGATTTAAGATCCAGGAAGTGCCTATTGTCTTTACGGAGCGGCGTCAGGGTAATTCCAAGATGTCGCCTGAGATAGCAAAAGAGGCAGCGGTGAGGGTCCTCCAACTTGCCCTAAGGAGGATTTTCCCATGAACGAAATCAAGTTAAGCCCAGCACAGTCAAAGTGGCGTTGGCCTTTTGATAAAAAGGATCTTGTGCCTGCGGTCTTGTCTTGGGCGGTGGCGCAGGTTGGGTACTTCTTAACGACCCAGCCAAATGTAGGTTTACTGGATTCGGGGGAATTTCTCACAGCCTCTGTTCATGTGGGGGTTCCTCATCCGACGGGCTATCCTCTTTGGACGATAGGCTCGCATCTTTTCACTCTTTTCCCAATTGGGAATGGTGCGTGGGAGGTAAATCTCTTTTCCGGTTTCTGTGCGGCGATCGCAACAGGGTTAGTGGGATTAATTTTATGCAATTCCATGCGCTGGGCCGGGGTGAGGGATGTGCTGGCACAAGTTCTCTCGGTTGGTTGGGCAGTGGCGTTGGCTTTTAGTGTTTCGATGTGGTCCCAAGCGGTCATTGCCGAAGTTTATGGGCTCCATGTGTTGGTAGTTATGTTTTATCTTCTCGTGCTCTACCGTTGGAATCGTGATCCGTCCTGGACCAATGGTCTTGCCTGGTCCGCATTCTTTTTTGCGTTAGGGATGAGTAATCATCACTTAATGATCTCATTGGCGCCCTTGCCTGTGGTTGTTCTGCTTCTTCGACGTCGAGACTTCTTGGCTGAGGGTTTGCTCTATCTTTCGATTGCAGCGGCACTGGTCTATTGGGGTTTTGGCAGCATCTCTGGGGAAGAACCTTCCCTGCATGCTTCGATTCGATTCCTGTACTGCGTGGGCACCGCATTGGCGATCTGGATGGTCGTTAAACGTCGTTTGGTTCACTGGCGTACTGGAGTTCTTGTCCTGGTCGGGGTAGGGATTGGTCTTTCTCCTTATGCCTATATGCCGCTTTCTTCGTCGACGAACCCGCCAATGAATTGGGGTTTTACTAGTACGAAAGAGGGATTCTTTTATTCCATTAATCGCAGTCAATACTCTGGTAAATTATCGGACCAGCTTCTTAAGACTGTGGGGAAAGGGATGGGGGCCACACCGCCGGAGCTTCTCAATCCTCCTGCGCCTAGTCCAGGAACACCTGTCCCACCAAGTTTCATGGAGAATTTGGGGAAATTCTCCCAACTATACTGGCGCAAAATCGTACAGAACTTTACCCCGTTGGCTATTTTGGCTTTGGTGGCGGCGGTGGCGTTTTTAGGTGGTCTGCCACCGCCGATCCGATCATGGATACAAGTCACCGCTTTGGGGTTTCTTTTGGCTGGTTTTCTTCAACCTGCATTTGATCAAGCCGGAGCAGATGAGGCCTCATGGCTATTGCAAATGCCATATTTAGGCTACTCACACGCGTTTTTCGTCCTACTGGCTGGTCTTGGTTCTGGTTTGGCTTTAGAGAGGGGGATCAAGAGGCCGAGTTTGGCAGTAGGAGTTGCCTCGATTTTCGCCCTTGGATTGGGTGGGTTTAGTTTCAGGCAAAACCTTACCTTTTGCAGTCAGCGAGATCACTGGTTTGGTTGGATGTATGGGCGCGACATGCTTTCTGATTTACCCAAAGACAGTTTCGTTTTTGGGGGGACAGATCCAGGGAGGTTTGTGCCTACCTATATGATCTTATCGGAAAGCTTCGAACCAAAGAGGTTTAAGAGGGACAAGAGTTTTGATCGACGAGATCTCTATATTATTACGCAGAACGCATTGGCGGATGCTTTTTATAATCAATACATTCGCAATCATTATTCGACGGAGCGTCCCAGCGCGAGGAGCTGGGTAGATAAGTGGTTGGGGCGGGACAAACATTTTCCAGCAGCGCCGTTAGTCTTGCCGAGGCAAGAGGACATCATGGAAATCTATCAGGCAGCCATCCAGCGGCGGCAAAAAGATGCGACAGCCCCTGATCCGAACGCAGATCCTACCGTTTTAAATTCGATGGTGGGGGAGTGGATTTGGCGTCGAAATAAAGATCAGCGGGCCTTTTTTGTGGAGGAGAGTTTTCCAATGGAATGGTCTTATCCGAATGCGGTGCCCCATGGGCTCTGTTACGAGATAAAGAAAGACCCTGTGGCAAAGTTAACCCCGGAAATGGTCAAGGTGGATATGCAGTACTGGCGGGAGTACATCGATCATCTATTGAAAACCCCAGAATTCGAGGATGATATTGATGCTCAGCGTTCTTTTTCCAAGCTACGGAATACGGGCGGCAATATTTATAAGTGGAGAAAGATGCCTGAGGCTGCCGAGCAGGCTTACCGGCAGGCCCTCGAGTTATGGCCTGGTAATACGGAGACACTGAATAACTTCACTGATCTACTGATGTCTCAGGGTCGGGCGGCAGATTTGCGGGATTTATTGGCGAAGGCGGCAAAGGAGGATCCGAATAATGGAATGCTGACGATGCTTCTGTCAAACTGCGAACGTAGAATACAGTTGAGGAGCGAGATAGCAAAACTAGAGGGACAGCGTTCGACAAATTCGAAGGATGTCGCTTTGTATCAGCAGTTGCTTGCTAAGGTCTCGGAAGAGGGAAATCAACCAACGGCGGATGCTTTAATTCGGGAGGGTGCGTTACTTTTCCCAACCAATGTGGATGTGATGAGGGATGCGGTTAATTATTTCGCCATGCAAAACCGAGTGCCGCAGGCATTGGAGTATGGCCGGAAGTTGGAAAGGCTTGCGCCTGAGGACGCCGAGGTAAAATTGGGTTTAGCCAAGTTCTCTCTGGTCATGGGAAATCGGGTGGAGTTTTATCAACTATTGAAAGATGCCATTCGACTTGGCGGTCTGCCGATGCGCGAAAAGGCGGCAAATGAACCTCTTTTCCAACGAATAATGTCCGAGCCTGACTTCCAATCCGCGCTTCGACCTCCCAATCAAAAATAGCATGATTGAAATCTGGCTCTGAATCGCCTCAGAGCCGTGTCTCAAGGTCTTGTTGTTTATTTCTTTGTGGCCGAAGCAGGAGCTGGGGGGGTAGTGGATTCGTCGGGGATAGCGAGGAGACCCGACTCGGACCAAGGGGAAGTCATCGATGAAAGTTCTTTGCGTTTAACCGCCACCTCTTCCTCAGCGATTGGACTGGCAGCATTGCCCCAATCAGTTCGTATATAAGTGAGGATGGCGGCAATTTGTCCGTCTTTAAGTTCGATAGGAGCTCCTGTGCCCCACGCAGGCATGTTGTTGTTGTAAACAGCCCCCCTCACGTGAATTACTCCTGCGATTCCTTTGTGGAGAATCGAAATGAGGCGATTCTTAGATCCGACTACCCATTCAGATTGGGCAAGTGGCGGATAAACCCCTGCTTGGCCGAGGCCAGTGGCTTGATGGCACTGTGCGCAGTTTGCAGTGTAGAGGCGTTTGCCAATTACTTTAGGATCGGGCGGAGCAACCGGTCCGGTGTTGACTGGACCCCAGGTGATTTGGCCTGGGTCATAAATATCCCCGCGAAATCCACCGCTATAGTAAAAAAGGTATCCACCCGCCCAAAAGGCTAGGATGACACCAAAACCCAAGAGCCATCCAGGTATGGGGGCGTGACGCTCTGCGGGAAGCTGCGATTGAGGGTTTGATTCTGGAGTTGTCATTTTGGGATTACTTTAATGGAGCCTCAGGTAAGGCGTAGTTGAGATTGAGGGACTGCAAATAAGCCACCAAAGCTTTTGCAGAGTAGCTGGGGACAGTTTGTTTCCAGTTGATCGTGGTCAAAGGCAAGGCGTCGTTTTCTGTTCTCGGGCCGGCAATGCGCTTCTCAAAGAGCCAAGGATGAGGGGGGCAGGTGGAGGAAGGCTTGCGTTTCCGAGGATCATAAAGATGCATCATGATTTCTGCAGGATCTTTAATTCGCTCTCCAATATTCGACAAATCGGGACCGATCCTAGAAAATCCAACTAAGGCAGGTTCTCTAAACAGATAATCTCGGGGGACAGAGCGCCGTTGGCCCCATCCTCGAGTTAAGTCTGAAGATCCGATGGGCCCCCGTACGGAAAGACTATGACACTCGATACAGCCCTCCGAGGCGAAGACCCGCGCGCCAGTTTGGGCAAGTCCTGAAGGAACGGGTGGCTCTGTATAATTCGTTTCCTCGTTCAAAACGGGCTCGAGACGACCGACTTGGATATAGCCAATGGCGACTTGGCCGATCCAGGCAAAAAGTAGAGCTAGGAAAACAAGAATGAGTGCACGAGTAGATTTCATGGGGCGCTAGGAGTAAATCTCCTGTACGTCGTCGGGGTGGTTGGCGATGGGAGTTGGAAAGACTGCCCAAGGAGCAGTTGTTGGGAAAAGTTTTAGAATGGTTGAAAAGAAAAGAGCAGAGAAAGCGATTTGTCCAACCAGCCAGAGACCTTGCCCTACTAGAGCCGTACAGAGAAAGGGTCGTAAGTAGCTACTAATAGTTGAGAGGGGAACCCCTGGGTCGCTCCAGGCCAAACCTTGAAAAATACCGGCAAGAGCATAAGAGGATGCGGTGATCGCTAAACCAATTGTCGTACACCAGAAATGCCATGTGAGTGCTGGATGGCTGGGCCATCCCACATTTCGAGAGGCAGGCAGAAGGGCGTAGATCGACCCGGTGAGTACGCAACCGAGAAATCCAAAGCAGAGAAGTGTTTGTGTGGCGCTAGATACCATGGTGAAGGCAGTCGTTTGTCGGACTCCAGGAAAAGAGAGAAAGGCGAGCCAAGCATAGGTTGAGGCATAAGCCCAGGCTCCCACCGAAAGAAAGCGTAGCGCTACATTGCGCCGTATCTCGTCCATCTTTCCCTCAAGGAGTGGCCTTAACAAAACGCCGTTTCCTAATACAG
>Ga0187843_10001868_pt1 | contig 13112 bp, 4 predicted proteins | sample SpaLakP09_SKY_43_FD_134516 | JGI IMG/M metagenome (GOLD analysis project Ga0187843, IMG submission 134516) | Oligotrophic lake water microbial communities from Sparkling Lake, Wisconsin, USA - SP09_SKY_43 | ecosystem: Environmental > Aquatic > Freshwater > Lake | place: USA: Sparkling Lake... | reverse complement strand
GTGTCATAGCCCTCGGGCAGCTCGCAGATGAAGTCATGGGCGCCGGCCAGCTTGGCGGCGGCGATCACCTGCTCAATCGGGGCGGCCGAATCAACGAGCGCGATGTTGTCGCGAATGGAGCGCGAGAACAGCGTGTTCTCCTGCAGTACCACGCCGATCTGCTGGCGCAGCGAGGCGGTATCGATGATGGAAATATCCTGTCCGTCGACGGTCACGCGACCGCTCTCGCAAACGTAGAGCCGCTGTACCAGCTTGGCCAGCGTGCTCTTGCCGGAGCCTGAGCGGCCGACGATGCCGATCACTTCGCCCGGCCGGATCTGCAGCGTCAGGCCGCGAATGATTTCCGGGGTTTCCGGACGATAGCGAAAACTGACACGCTCGAACGCGATCGCACCGCTTACGCGCGGCAGCCGCGTGCGCTGGCCGGCCACTTCGGTGCGTGCATCGAGCACATCGGCCAGACGGCTCATGGAGATGCCGATCTGCTGGAAGTCGTTCCACAGCTGTGCCAGCCGCAGGATCGGTGCCGCCACCTGCCCGGCCAGCATGTTGAAGGCCACCAGCTCGCCCACGGTCAGGGTGTTGTCCACCACCTGCAGCGCACCCATCCACATGATGCCCACGCTGACCAGCTTGCTCACCAGGTTCACGCCGCCATTGGCCACCAGGCTGATATTGGTGGTGGTGAGCCCGGCGGCGACATAGCCGGCCAGTTGCTGGTCCCACTTGCGTTGCCAGTGCGGCTCCACGGCCAGGGCCTTGACGGTGTCCATGCCGGTCAGGGTCTCCACCAGGAAGGACTGGTTCTCGGCGCTCTTGTTGAACTTCTCGTTGAGGCGCGTGCGCAGCACCGGTGTGAAGATCAGCGACAACAGCACGTACACCGGGATGGAAGCCAGCACGATCAGCGTCAGCGGCACGCTGTACCAGAGCATCACCGCCAGGAAGATGAAGGAGAACATCAGGTCCAGCACCAGCGTCATGGCATTGCCGGTGAGGAAGCTGCGGATGTTTTCCAGCTCGCGCACGCGGGCAATCGAGTCGCCCGCGCGGCGCACCTGGAAGTAGGCCAGCGGCAAACTCAGCAGATGGGAGAACAGGCGTGCGCCCAGCTCCACGTCGATCTTGCTGCTGGCCTTGGCGAAGATGGCGGTGCGAATCCCGGTCAACAGGGCTTCGAAGATGGTGGCCGCGATCAGACCGACGGCGATCACGTTCAAGGTCATCATGGCGTGGTTGACCAGCACCTTGTCCATCACCACCTGGAAGAACAGCGGCGTCACCAGGCCGATGATCTGCAGCACCAGCGAGATCAGCAGCACCTCGGCCAGCACCTTGCGATACTTGACCACGGCCGGGATGAACCAGGTGAAGTCGAAGCGGGAAGACTCGCCCGCATAGCTGGCCTGGCTGGTCATGAGGATCACTTGGCCGGCCCAGAGCGCCATGAATTCGCTGCGAGTCAGTACCTGCGGTGCCTGCCCCGGACGCTGGATCAGGATGCGCGTGGCGGCGCCGGTCTTGTCTTGCGGTGTGCTGTCGATCTTGGCCAGCACGAAGAAGCGGCCGGCATGATCGATGCCGATGGCCGGCACCGGCGTGCGCTCCAGGCGTGCCGCTTGCTGGCGGATGCAGCGCGCCTTCATGCCGAGCGCGCGGGCACCCAGCAGGATGTTCTGCACGTTGAAGGGCTGTCGGCCGAAACGATGTTGCAACTGCTGGGCATCGGCCGCAATACCGTGCAGCCTGGCCAGCAGGATGAGGCACAGCAAGCCGCTGTCCGTCCCTGCCTGGCTGGGGTCATTGTCCGTCTGGTTCATAGCATTCCCGAGAGGGGTTGGATCGATGGCCAAGGAGCGGCGGCCGGCGTAGCGCATGCTGCACCGGGCAGGCGGGTCCATCTGCCCGCCTGCGCCGCCGGTCTTGGAAGACCGGCTAGCCGCCGTCTTAGTGGGTGACGCTCAACAGCACCTTGCCTTCGCTGGTGGCGCCGTTCTTCCACTCCGTCTGCGTGGCCGCAGGAGGCGCGAAACTGGCCATGGCCTGCACCAGTTTTTCCACGTCGGTGTCGTAGAGCGTGTTGCCATCGGCCGTCCTGATGCGCTCGATGTGGTTGTCGCTGCCGCTGGCACCGCCCACATACCAGTCCTTGACGGTGATCTGATCCTGGCCGCCCATCACGTCGATCTGCAGGTCATTGCCCACGTGCCTGAACCACAGGTTGGTCTGATTGACGTCGGTGAACTGCAGCGTATCCTGGTTGCCCTTGGTGGCATCGCTGTCCACCACCAGATCGCGGCCATCGCCCCGGCTGAAGACATAGGTATCGTTGCCGGCCTGGCCGACCAGGGTGTCATCGCCCCGGCCACCGGTGAGGATGTTGTTGCCGCGGTTGCCGACCAGTTCGTTGTCCAGCGCGTTGCCGCTGCCATTGAGGTTGGCATCGATCATCTTGATCGGGTCCTGGGTGTAGATCACGTTGGCACCATAGACATTGGCCACCTTGGCGAACTCATCCATGCTCAGCAAGCGGCACATGTCGGTAGAATTGCCTCGCCCCGAATCGGCGATATAGATACCCTTGGCCACGCCCGTGGCTTCGTCGCAGGCCACCCCGGTGACGGTGACATAGTGATCGCAATGGATGAAGTTGTCGCCGTCGGGGGCTCCCCACAGCCGCCCCGAACTGACGCTCAGGATCACTGCCTTGCCGGCCTTGACGGCATCGACCACGCCCTGCGGCTCGAAGTTGTTGCTGACGCGGTTGCGGATGCCGTAGCTGTCCAGCAGCTTGCTGCAGTTGTACTGGTTCATGCCGCCGCCCATGCCGCTTGCGTTCTTGGGTTCACACAGGGCCCGGCTGATGGCACGCCGCACGACATCGGGTTCGGCCACCGGCGTGCCGGCCATGTTGAGCACGTTGGAAATGCTGGTCTCGCCGCAGGTACCGTCGTAGCCGGCGATGTCGCCGCCCTGGTCATAGTCCAGGTGGTAGCGATGCGGTGCGCCATAGACCAGGACTGATTGGCCATCGATGGTGGCGCGCTCCGGCGTGGTGGCATCCATCAGTACCAGGTTCTCGACGTTGGCCCCCAGGGTCGTGCTGATGCGCGCGTAGACCGTATCGATGCCTTCGCCGGCCTGTTCCACTACCTTGTCGCCAACGTTGTCGATGAAGTAGCTGTCGTTGCCCTTGCCGCCGATCATGGTGTCGGCCCCAACACCGCCATCGATCACGTTGTCCAGGCTGTTGCCCAGGATCAGGTTGTCCAGGCCGTTGCCGCTGGCGTTGTAGTTGCCGCCCTCCAGCAGATGCAGTTCTTCCACGAAGACCGGCAGCGCATAGCTGGCCCCGGCCAGCACTGTATCGTAGCCGCCGTTGTCACGCTCCAGCACCACGTCACCGGGGCTGCTGACCACGTAGATATCGTTCCCATCGCCACCTTCCATGTGGTCATTGCCGGCACCGCCATCGAGATAATCATCGCCGCCAGCGGTGATGAGGGTATCGTCACCGGCTCCGCCATACAGCTTGTCATTGCCGACCACGCTGGCCGGCAGCGGCTGCAGCCAATTGGCACGCACCTCGCTGCCAAGCAGGTAGTCGTTGCCATCGCCACCGTAGAGCACATCATCCCCGTTGCCACCGGTCAGGCGGTCGTCACCGTCTTCACCGTAGAGCATGTCGTTGCCATCGCCGCCAAACAGCTTGTCGTTGCCGGTGCCGCCCCACAGCTGGTCGTTGCCGCCATTGCCCATCAGCGAATCGTTGCCGGCGCCGCCAAAGATCACGTCGTCGTCGGCGGGGGCGCTGCTGAAGCCGACAGGAATGGCGCTGCCGATGTCACTGCCCATGATGGTGTCGTCACCATCGCCGCCGAACAGGCGGTCATTGCCCCAGCCGCCAAAGAGGCTGTCGTTGCCGGCACTGCCATCGATGATGTCATTGCCGTCGTCTCCCGAGAGCTGGTCATTGCCATCCCCGCCGGCGATGCGGTCGTCGCCGCCAAAGCCGTTGATGATGTCGTCGCCCTTGCCGCCCAGGAGCAGGTCGGCGCGATTGCTGCCGCCGATCGAGCTATTGCCGTCGCCCCCCGTCTTGGTCGGTAACGCACGGTCCTTGGCCGACAGAGGCGGTGGCGTTTCATCCGGTGCCTGCGCCTGGAAGCGCGCATTGCCTGAAGTGAACACACCGTAATCGGCTGCGCGCAAGGCGTCGAACTTCACCCGCTGCAGGGCCTCGGCCAGGGTACCGATTTCGCCGGCTTGGGCAATACCGTCCTGATTGAGGTCGGACCAGGCCATCAGGCCCGACAGTTCCGCACCACTGAGCTGCCCGTCGTGGTCGCCATCCAGCGCGGCCAGCTGGGCTGCGCTCACGCCTTGCAGCTTGCTGTCGAGAATGCGCCAGGTGCGATCACCTACGCTGCTCTTCGACTCAGCCTCGCTGGCCCCGCCTTCGCGGCACGCCTGGCGCGCGATGAAGCTGGCCGGATCGAGACGGCCCGGCTGCCGATAGGTGGCCGGTGCATTGGAGGGATCGGCCGGCGAACGCACGCTGGCGTCTGCCACCGCCAATGCTGGCGCGGGGACGGCCGGGACCGACGGCGGGGTGCCGGCGGGCAGCGCAGCCGGTGCCGCCGTAACCACCGGTGGGGGGGCGGACGCCGGAGCGGACGATGGCGATGAATCTGGTGCCAACGGCATCAGGGCCGGGCAGAAGATATCGATGGGGCACAGCATCACCTGGTCGTGCAAGATGACCTTGACATACACCGGTGCCGGCTGGCCCGTCTGCACCGACACTGGCGCCGGGGCCGGCAAAGACGGGCAGGTGGAGGCAGGCGGCGGGCAAGGCGCCGAATGGTGCACGGCCACGGGCGCGGGCGCGGCGGGTGACAATGCAACCAGCGCTGGCACCGCCTGGGTGGACGCTGCCCGCGCTGCCGCCACGGGAGCCGGTGCGGAAGAACTGGCCGACGTCGCGGTGAGGCTGGTAGTCGAAGGTGCCGCTGCAGCAGCAGTCGGCTTGGACGCCGTCGCAGCAGCGGCCTTCTCAGGCAGGGTGCTCATCGCCGCCTGGGTCACCGCAGCGGGGGCCATGGATGGCAGGGCCGGTGCGACCGCTTTGGCCGAACTCGCCATCGCGCTCTCGGTCTTGCTGGCGGCCTTGCGGCGGGCGGTCCCGGCCGCCAAGGCCGCATTGAAGGTGTGAGAGGATCGGGCAGCCACCGGCAGCGCTGGCCCCGTGGCATTGGCGACGCGCCTGGTAGCTGCAGGACCCGCCTGCACGCCAGCAGCCTGCTGCGCCGAGAAGGTGCTATCGGACTCAATGCGCTTGGCTTCGGCAGCCGCCAGCGTCTTCGCGGAGATGTGCGCAAGGACCTTTTCCGGCGTGACCAAGGTGATGACGGGCAGGATGTGGTTTCGGTTTTCGTTTATTGTTTTCATGTTGTTTTCCCTGAGCTAGGTGAGGCAGAGACGCCATGGGCGGGACAAAACCGCCGTCTTCCAGATCCCGTGAGCCGGGGTCCGCAGTGACCGGCAGGACGACATGTCGCTGCTCTGTTTTCACTGCAAGCTCTCCCTCCCCAGGGCAGCTTGGTCGGCTCAAGACACAAGGTGTCACCCCGGCCATTTTTTCTAAAAGACAAAACAGTTTTGCCCCACGGCAATTCAATCGCAGCGCGATGCGTCCGTAAATCGCACCAAAGGGTCGGCCTCCCCTGAAAATGCCGGCCCCGCCCCCATGCGGCTTGCAGGCCAAATGAAACTTTCTTCCAGAAAGCACGCCGCAAAGTCGCTCCACAGGCGGCTTTAAACGCCAATCAAATAAATCAAGCGGAAAAGATATGAAGACTTCTGTTCGCGGAGGGCGAACACGAAAGTTCACCTAGGTACAGGACAAAGCGATCAAATTTTCATTTTTTTGACACAGCGCCGCGCTACCACGAATGCGTTGCCCGCCGCAATACTCCAGAATCCCAATGTGACGAATGCGCCCTTGTGCTTTACCGTTTGATTCAGTAGATTGGCGAAAAAAATGAATGTCCGAGAGACACCCCCGAAGGTGCTCCGAGACAACGGAGACGGAGAACAATCCTGCCTGCCCCTCGCCGCCTGCGGACCTGGTCTGCGGCGCCGATGCGCGTCTTGCTTGCCGTTTCCGGCTGTTTGACCGGCTGGTGCGGAATTTGCATCGGCTGACCCAAAACAAGAGGAGCCCGCGCCATGCATTCCGATCATTTCTCCGTCCATGCCGAACAGTTTTCGGACGTGGATGAACAAGCCAGCACGCTCGCCGGATGGGAGCAGGAGTACCAGCAACTGGGCAGTGGCCGCTTCGTCGGTACCCTGGCCGTGGTGCAGACCGAGGATTTCTGCTTCATCCGCGAGAGCACCAACACGGCCCTGCACGAACGCATCGTGCCGCCGCCCGAGCAGATGGTCATCGGCATCTGCAACACCGATGCGCAGGGTCACCTGCTCAACGGCCGGCCGCTCACGCAAGACCAGCTGATCGTGCTCGATGGCAGCCGGCCGCACCACATCCGCACCACCGGCCCCATCGAATTGCTGGGCATCTCGGTGCAGCGCGAGCTGTTCCTGTCGCAGCTGCACGAGCAGGATGAGGCCAGCGTGCGCAAATGGCTGGACCTGTCGGTGCTGCAGCTCGATGCCGCCACGGCGGGCATGCTGCGCCATTACTTCTCGGTCGCCTTCGATCTGCTCAACGCACCGGCGGGCGCGGCCACGCGGCCGATCAGCCCGCGCGCGCTGGCCTCCACCGCCATCAGCAATGTGGCGCTGGCGCTGTCGCTGAACCAGGGCAGCCACGAACTGGAATCGACCCTGCCCTCGCGCCAGCGCAGAGAGCGCATCGTGCAAAACGCCATCGACTACATGCGTGCGCATGCGGGCGAAGAGATCGGCATCCTCGACGTCTGCCGCGCCACCCACGTGAGCCGCCGCACGCTCCAATACTGCTTCGAGGAACGGCTCGACATCTCGCCGCTGCAATACCTCAAGGCCCTGCGGCTCAATGCCGCGCACCGCGAGATCAAGCGCCGGGGCGGTGAGGACCGCACCCATGACCGCCATGACACTATCGGCAACCTGGCCGCACTGTGCGGCTTCAATCATCCCAGCCGCTTTGCCTCGGAATACAAGAAGATGTTCGGCGTCCTGCCTTCCGAAACGGCCCTCAAAACGGTCGCTCAATCCTGAGTTCCAGGATGCGGGCCGCATTGGTAACGTCGGTTACCATCTGCGGCCCGCGCCGCTGCCTGGGCAATTTTGGGGCAAAGGCCTAGCCGTTTTTGGCAAAGCTGCCCTGTCTTGGTCCGCCACCTCCTTGATCATCCCTCCCTTGCACCCCAGGTACGCACATGAATGTGCGCGTCCACTGGAAATGGTCCTTTCAAAATACGAGCTTTTACCGCTATAAAATCGACCGATGGGTTGATTAATATCGTTTGCAGCAACAATCCCGTTTTTGTCACAGGTCAATTTCCCTGGAGGGGAATAATCCCTGCTTTTCGTCTGCAACGCATTACCTTGTCCCGCCAACCAGCCCGCCCCGGCCGGAAAGTCTTTTTCCCATTGGCGTCCGGCGAGTCCGCTTCATTTTGGACCATCCCCTTCGGGCCGCCCTCCAGAGAATTGCTAAAAGCGGCTAACAGTTGCACGGGCGCCCCTTCTACATTCTCCCTCGTCCACTGCTCCCAAAAAAACACCTGTCCAGGACAACGCCATAAGCGAGTCAATTTCCCGTTCCGTCAGTGATTTGTCAGGAACGGCTCTGCGCCCGACCGGGTTGCGGCGACAGGAAAGGCCTCCACGCCTTGGGAACGGTCACCCATCCGGAGGACGCGGCAGCGCCTCCGGCCAACGCACATCAGCATCACCACAAGGGAGAAGAGCAATGAAGGTCATCCACATGAGCGCCATGGCCCTGGCGCTGGCCGCCACCTTCGCGCAGGCCGCCACGCCCGCCGACCTCGGCGGCAGCCTCACGCCGCTGGGCGGCGAGAAAGCCGGCGGCAACGGCGTGCCGGACTGGAAGGAAGACAACGTGGTCCTGCCCGGCTGGTCCTACGGCAAGCTGCGCCGCGATTTCTTCAAGTACAAGGACGAGAAGAAGAGCGAGACCATCGATGCCTCCAACGTCGACAAGTACGCCAGCAAGCTCACTGCCGGCCAGGTCGCCCTGATCAAACAGATCAAGGGTTACAAGATGGATGTCTACCCCAGCCACCGCTACTGCAGCGCTCCCGATTTCGTGGTAGAGAACACCAAAAAGAACACCAGCGCCAAGCTCGGCGCCGATGGCTGGAGCCTGGCCGAGGCAGTGGTGCCGGGCATTCCCTTCCCGGTACCCAAGACCGGCGAAGAGGTCATGTACAACAGCAAGATGCGCTATCGCGGCGTGGCCCAGGAATGGAAATCCACCATCACCGCCGTCTCGCCGCGCAAGGGCAGCAGCGAATGGATCAAGGCCGGTTCGCAGCAGACCATGTTCTTCCCCTGGGCCGCCAAGGGCAGCGTGAATCTCTCGACCCTGCCGCCGGTGGAGTACTACACCTACTTCGCCTACAACTCGCCCACGGCGCTGGCTGGCCAGGCGCTGTCGCTGACCACCTTCCTGAACCAGGCCGGCGGCGAAACCTTCTACTACTTCCCCGGCCAGCGCCGCGTGCGCCGCATGCCCTCCTACGCCTACGACTCGCCCCAGATCGGCATGGAAAACCAGTACACCCTGGATGAGCCCATGGTCTTCAACGGCACCATCGACCGCTTCGACTGGAAGCTGGTGGGCAAGAAGGAAATCTACGTCCCCTACGGCAGCTTCGGCGCCACCGACTTCAAGGCCAAGTTCGAGGACGTGGCCGGTGACGACTACATCGCCGAGACCGCCCGCCGCTATGAGCTGCACCGCGTCTGGGTGGTGGAAGCCACCGTCAAGGCCGGTGTGCGCCACCTCGCGCCCAAGCGCACTTTCTATGTCGATGAAGACAGCTGGAACCTGGTCGCCGCCGATGACTACGACGCCCAGGGCAAGCTGTGGAAACACCGCGAAGCCTACGTGATCCCGGTCTATGAGACCGGCAGCTGCGACCAGGCCGGCTTCACCCAATACAACCTGGCCGAAGGACGCTACGTCTTCGACCTGCACTCCGCCGGCACCGGCCGCGACATGGCCTGGGAAGTCGATGCCAAGGGCAATCCGCGCGCCAAGGCCAGCTTCTACAGCGCCGACAACCTGCGTGCCATCAGCGATCGCTGAGCGGTCCTGACACCGCATCAGCCACGGGAGAGGAACAATAATGAAACATCACCTGCAAACCAGACTCATCGCCATGGCGGCCGCTACCTTGTGCAGCGGGGCCGCACAGGCCATCACCTTCGAGGGCGAGACGGTCACCGGCAACTTCGACTCCACGGTCTCGCTGGGCGTGGGCGTGCGCGCCAGCAAGCAAGCCTGCGGGCTGGTCATCGGCAGCAGCGGCGGCAGTGCGGCCGCTGCCACCGGCCCCAGTGCGCCGGCTGGCTGTACCGATGCGCTGTCCTCGCTCAACGACCAGGGCGACCTGAACTACAACCGGGGCGACCGCTTCACCACCTACCTCAAAGGCACCCATGAGCTTTTGCTCAACATGCCGGAAGACGTGAAATTCCTGGGGCGTGTGAGCTGGCTGCGCGACTTCTCGGCCACCCGCACCACCGGCAACATCAGCGCCGCCAACACCACCGGCAGCGCGCTGTCCAACGACGCCAGCAACGAACTGCACACCAAGATCCGGCTGCTGGACCTGTGGGTCAGCAAGTCCTTCGACCTGGGGGAAGAACGCGCCCGCATCCGCGTCGGCAACCAGGTGGTGAACTGGGGCGAGAGCCTGTTCATCGCCGGGGGCATCAACCAGACCAACGCCATCGATATCATGCGCCTGTCCAATCCGGGCACGCAGTTGAAGGAGGCCATCCTGCCTGCGCCCATGGTCAACTTCGCCACCGGCCTGGGCCGCGGCTTCTCGGTGGAAACCTACGTGCAGCAAGGCTGGGAGAGCAACTACTTCCCGCCGGTGGGCAGCTACTGGTCCACCGCCACGGTGGGCATCGGCGCCGACGCGCTGGGCGTGCCCACCACCAACCGCCCGCGCTCCACCGGGCAGTACGGCGTGGCATTGCGCTATACGCCGCCCGGCGCGGACGTGAACTTTGGCCTGTACGTGATGAACTACCACGACAAGTCGCCCGTGCTGTCCACGGCCAGCACCCCCAGCGGGCTGGGCTACTCCTACCTGGAAGATCGCAAGATGGTCGGCCTGTCGGCCAACTTCCCGCTGGGCAACTGGGCCATCGGCACTGAACTGTCGTACCGGCCCAAGGATGCGGTCTCGCTCAACGGCTCGGTACAGAACGCCAACGGCGGCCTGTGCCAGACCAATGGCAAGTGCTACATCGAGACCGAGAAATACCAGTTGGCCGTCACCGGCATGCTCAGCCTCACTCCCAGTGAGCATGGCGCCGTCCTCAAGACCCTGGGCGCCGATACCGCCACGCTGATGGTGGAAGCAGTGGCCATCAAATATCCCAACCTGAAGAACGCGTATGGCGGCATCCCCGTGGCGGCCGGCCTGTGGGGCTGGGGCTATGACACTACGGCCAATGCCAGCAATACGCTGGCCAATGGCGGCAACACCTCCGGCGTGGGCAGCGCCACTTCGTATGGCTACAACTTCGACTTCAGCTGGGTCTACGATGGTTCGGTGATCCCGGGCTGGCAGGTCATCCCCGAGGTCTACTTCTTCCATGCCGTGAAGGGCCGCACGCCCAATGCCACGGCGACCTTCATGCAAGGCGCCAAGATGGCCAACTTCACCGTGACCTTTACCCAGAATCCGGCCAAGTGGCAGGTGGCGCTGAACCTGGCCAAGTTCTGGGGCGGGGCCAGCGTGCTGGATCAACCGCTGCGTGACCGCAGCTTCTATGGCATGACCATCAGCCGCAACTTCTGAGGCAGCGCGCCCGGCCCCTCCACTGTCCGGGCGCGTCCTCGTGTTGCCGCGTATTTCCCTGCGCCGCCTGCGGGCGGCCAGCGTTTTTGAACTCCGACCCGAGACCACCGCACCATGGCCAACGCCCCCTCCCTGTTCAGCCTGGATAGACTCGAAGCCAGCCTGTTCCGCCTGCGCATTCCCATCCTGGCCCTGCTGCTGGCTTTTACCGCCGTGCTGTCGTATTTCGCGCTGCAATTGCGCATGGACGCCGGCTTTGAAAAACAGATGCCGACCCATCACGAATACATCGACACCTTCAAGCAATACCGCGATGACGTGCTCGGCGCCAACCGCCTCAACATCGTGCTGCGCGCGCGCAAGGGCAGCATCTGGACCAGGGAGGGACTGACCCGCCTGTCCGAGATGACGCAGGCCGTCATGTTCCTGCCCAACATCAGCCGGCTCGGCGTGCAGTCGCTATGGACGCCCAACACCTTCGTCAACGAAATCACCGAGGAGGGTTTCCGCGCCGACCCCGTCATCCCCGGCACCGTGATCCCCTCGGCGCTCACGCCGGAGACCATCGAGCAGATCCGCAATACGGCCGTCAATGGCGGCTTCGTCGGCACCCTCATCTCGCGCAACCAGGACAGCGCCATGATCGTGGCCGAGATCAACGAGTTCGATGCCAAGGGTGAGAAGGTCGACTATCTGGCCTACAACAAGCTGCTCAACGACCTGCGCGCGAAATACGAGAACGCCGACTTCGAAGTGCAGATCATCGGCTTTGCCAAGCAGATCGGCGACGTGGCCGATGGTGCCGAAGGCGTGCTCAAATTCTGCGCCATGGCCCTGCTGCTGACCACCATCGCGGTCTACTGGTACTGCCGCTCGCTGCCCTTCACGCTGCTGCCGGTGGCCTGCTCGCTGGTGTCGCTGGTGTGGCAGTTCGGCACGCTGCGCCTGCTCGGCTATGGGCTCGATCCACTGGCGGTACTGGTGCCCTTCCTGGTGTTTGCCATCGGCGTCTCGCATGGCGTGCAACAGATCAATACCATCGTGCGCGGTATCGCCGGCGGCCAGTCCTGCGAAGCGGCGGCCCGCGCCAGTTTCAAGGGCCTGTTGATTCCTGGCGTGCTGGCGCTGGTGACGGCGCTGGTGTCCTTCGTCACGCTGGTGATGATCCCCATTCCCATGGTGCGCGAGCTGGCCATCACGGCGTCCATCGGCGTGGGCTACAAGATCATCACCAACCTGGTCATGCTGCCGTTGGCGGCCTCGCTGCTGAAGGTCGGCAAGACCTATGCCGACAGCGCCATGCGCGCCCAACAAGCCAGGGGCCGCTGGCTGGCCGTGCTGTCACGCTCGGCGCAACCGCGCGTGGCGCGCAGCATCGTGGTCATCACCCTGCTGGTGCTGGCCGGCTCGGCCTGGTACAGCCATGACCGCCTGGTCGGCACCTTGCAGCCGGGGGCACCGGAACTGCACGCCGATGCCCGCTACAACCGCGATGCCCGCTGGATCGCGGACAACTACGGCAACGGGCTGGACTGGCTGACGGTGATCCTCTCGACGCCCTCCAATTCCTGCGACAACGTCAGCTTCGGGCGTTATCAGGATCAGTTCGATACGGTCATGCGGCACGTGCCGGGCGTGCTCTCCGTGAGCTCCTTCGCCGACCAGATGAAGATCTACAACGAAGGCTACAACGAGGGCAATCCGGCCATGTTCACGGTGCCGCTGGATGCGGCCAACTATGCCGCGCTGGCGGTGGAGATCGGGCGTGTACGCGGCTTCCTCTCCAAGGACTGCAACATGCTGGCCAGCCACCTGTTCCTGGCGGACCACAAGGCTGCCACCATCAATGGCGTGATCCAGGCGGTGAAGGCCTATCGCGACCAGCACAAGCTGGCCGGACTGGAAATCCGCCTGGCCGCCGGCAACGCGGGCGTGATCGCGGCCGTCAACGATGAAGTGGAAAAATCCGAGCTGCCCATGATGCTCTATGTCTACGGCGCCATCGTGCTGCTGGTGTTTGCGGTCTATCGCGACTGGCGCGCCATCATCGCCTGCTGCCTCCCGCTGACGGTGGCCACCTTCATCGGCTACGCC
>Ga0187843_10001867_pt1 | contig 13118 bp, 10 predicted proteins | sample SpaLakP09_SKY_43_FD_134516 | JGI IMG/M metagenome (GOLD analysis project Ga0187843, IMG submission 134516) | Oligotrophic lake water microbial communities from Sparkling Lake, Wisconsin, USA - SP09_SKY_43 | ecosystem: Environmental > Aquatic > Freshwater > Lake | place: USA: Sparkling Lake... | reverse complement strand
GCCGCCATGGTGGGCGTGGGCTTCAAGGCCCAGCGTCTGGCGCATGATGTGCTGAAGACCTTTGCCAAGAAGCAGACCGAGGCCCCGCGTGCGACGCTGGGCCCGGCGCCGATCAAGGAACAGGTCATCCACTTCATCAACAAGAAGCTGCCCGGCGGCCTGCCCAAGAAGACGGCGCGGGCCTTGCTGGACATCGAGGACAAGGACTACGTGCCCATCATCCGCAACCCGGCTGCCACCACGGCCGAGACGGAAGCCGTGTTCTATTTCCCCGGCTGCGGCTCTGAGCGCCTGTTCAGCCAGGTCGGCCTGGCCACGCAAGCCATGCTCTGGCATGCCGGCGTGCAGACCGTGCTGCCACCGGGTTATCTGTGCTGCGGTTATCCGCAGCGCGGCTCGGGCCAGTTCGACAAGGCCGAGAAGATGATCACCGACAACCGGGTGCTCTTCCACCGCGTGGCCAACACCCTGAACTACCTGGACATCAAGACGGTGGTGGTTTCTTGTGGCACCTGCTACGACCAGTTGCAGGGCTACAAGTTCGAGGAAATCTTCCCCGGCTGCCGCATCATCGACATCCACGAGTACCTGCTGGAAAAGGGCATCACGCTGGGCAGTGACAAGAGCTACCTTTACCACGATCCCTGCCACAGCCCGATGAAGCTGCAGGAGCCGATGAAGACGGTCAAGGCCCTGGTCGGCGACAGCGTGGTCGAGAGCAAGCGCTGCTGCGGCGAAAGCGGCACCCTGGGCGTGACCCGGCCGGACATCTCGACCCAGATCCGCTTCCGCAAGGAAGAAGAGCTGCGCAAGACCGAGACTCAGCTGCGCGAGAGCGGCAAGGTCGCGGCCGCCGAGAACCTGAAGATCCTGACCAGCTGCCCGAGCTGCCTGCAAGGTTTGAGCCGCTACGGCGGCGACCTGCAGAACGGCCTGCTCGAAGCGGACTACATCGTCGTCGAAATGGCCCGCCAGATCCTCGGCGAAGACTGGATGCCGCAGTATGTGGCTCAGGCCAATAACGGCGGGATTGAGCGGGTTCTTGTTTGAAGGTGAACAGGTGAGCCGGTGAACAGGTGAATGGTTCACCCGGCGCGCAGCGCCCTTCACCTGTTCACGCGTTCACTCCGATTCGTTCGCGCACTCATTCCGCCGACAACTTCCGCTCCCGGATCAGCCGGTGCCAGGTCTGGGTTTCCTGCTGCACGAAGCGGCCCAGGCTGGCCGCGTCGCTGGGCGTCACTTCGAGCCCGAACTCTTCCAGCCGCGCTTTCAGCTCCGGCAGCTGCAGGGCCCGGCTCAGCTCGGTGCTCAGGCGTGCCGTGATGGGCTCGGGTGTGCCGCGGGGCAGGAACAGGCCTTGCCAGGCCGAGACATCCACGCCCTTGAGACCCAGCTCCTCAAAGGTGGGGACATCGGGCAGCTGCGCCACGCGCTTGCCGCTGAGCACGGCCAGGGCGCGCAGCTTGCCGCTGCGGATCTGGGGCAGGCCCGCGGCGGTGTCGAGGATGGCCATGGGCACCACGCCGGCCAGCAGGTCTTGCACCGCATTGGCCGTGCCTCGGTAGGGCACATGGACGATGAAGCTGCCGCTGCGCTCCTTGAGCATCTCCATGGCCAGGTGGTGCGGGCTGCCCACGCCGGGTGAGGCGTAGCTGTACTTGCCTGGGCTCTTCTTCACATCGGACAGCCATTGGCCCACGCTGCTGAAGCCGGCCTGCGGGTTCACCACCAATAACAGGGGGAAGCGGGCCATCAGGCCCACGGGCTGCAGGTCGCTGGGCGTGTAGGCCAGCTTTTTGTACATGGCGCTGTTGAAGACCATGGCACCGTTGTCGCCGCTGAGCCAGGTGTAGCCGTCTGCGGGCGACTTGGCCGCGGCGTCGGTGCCGATGCTGCCTCCGGCGCCGGGCCGGTTGTCGATGATGATTTGCTGGCCGAGCTGCTTGCTCAGTTGCGGCGCCAGCTGGCGGGCCAGAAAGTCGGAGCCGCCGCCGGCCGGGTAGGCCACGATCCATTTGATCGGGTGGGCGGGCCAGCTGCCGGCATTGCCGTTTTGCGCCCAGCTGCCGCCGCTGCTGCCCAGCAGGGTCAGTCCAGCCAGCGCCGCCAGGGCTCGGCTCCAGCGGCGCCTCTGTGCTTGCGGGCCGCCAGGATTCTTCTTCGTCATCGGGGTCTCCTCATCTGCATTGCTACAGTCGGCGCATCTTAGTCAGCCCCAGCTCGCCGATATGTCCGCCCCTCTCAGTGATTGCCCTTTGTGTCGTGATGCGCTGCTCGCTGCGCCCGAGCCGGGTGTGGAGCTGCTGCTGCAGCGGCCACGCTATCGCGTGGTACGGGTGCTGGATGCGGACTTCCCGGCCTTCTACCGCGTGATCTGGCAAACCCATGTGGCCGAGTTCAGTGATCTGCCTGCGCCCGATCGCCTGGTCTGCATGGAGGCGGTCACGGCGGTCGAGCAGGCCTTGCGCAGCCAGTTGCAGCCCACCAAGGTCAACCTGGCCACCCTGGGCAATGTGGTGCCGCATCTGCACTGGCATGTGATTGCGCGTTTCGATTGGGACACGCATTTCCCAGCGCCCATCTGGGCGGCCGCGCAGCGCGGCGCCGATGCCGTGCGCCTGGCGGCTCTGCGCCAGGCACTGCCAGCTCTGGATGCCGCGGTGCTGCAGGCGCTGGAGTCAGCGCCGGGCTGATGCGCCCGTCCCGCAGCGCCCTTGGCCGCCGGCCCGCCCCTGCAAATGTCGCCTGAAATCGGTGGCTCTGCCTAGCCCCGGAATGCCCCCATGGGCCACGCTCAGCCCCGACCTAAACTCGGCCGGAACTCTAAAAAGACAGCGGGCGGGCGGGCGAGACAAGAACGGTTGGGTCTGCCATGGCAGTAGATGCAGAGGCGCCCGGCGCTCCGGATGGGCGTGGCGCGCTGGACGAGGTTTCCTTGACGCAGGCCGAGGCCTTGATTGCGGACGAGGCTTTTGATGCTGCGCTACAGCACACGCGGGCGCTGCTCGAGCGCTTGCGTGGCCGCGAGGCCGAGCCGGCGGTGGCCGAGCTCGCGCGCCGCATCTACCAGCTGCGGGGCGACTGCCTGACACGGCTGGACCGCTTCCCCGAACTGCTGGCCGATTGCGCGGCCCGCATGGACCTGCTCTCGGTCGATCAAGCCTCGGTGCAGCGGGCCGAGCTGATGATCAAGATGTCGTTTGCGCATGCCAATCTGGCCATGCCCGAGCAGGCTTTGCGCTCGGCCCATGTGGCCTTGCAGGACGCCCTGAACCTGGGCCAGCGCCTGCTCGCGGCTCAAGCTCTGGAGCGCCTGGCCATGGCCTACCTGTCCATGGGGGACGGCGTGGCCGCCGAGCGTTTCATGTTTGAGGCGCTGGAGCACAGCGATGCCAGCAGCCCGCCGCAAGAGCGCCTGCGCCGCGTCTCCAATGCCGTGCATCTGCTGTGCACGCTGCACGATGCCTATCTGGACATGGGTTTGCCGGCCTTGGGTGAATCGGTGCTGGCCCGGGCCCAGGGCCTGCCGGCCAAGGCCGAAGCCCTGCTGCCCACGGTGCCTGGCCGTTACCTGGTGTGCATGTGGCAGGCCAATCAGGCGCGCTGGCTGCGCCGCCGAGGGCAGCGAGACGAAGCGCGGCGCGCTTTTGAGGCCTGCCTGGCCCAGGCGTTGAAAGAGGGCTGGCACGCGGTCAGCCGGCCGGTGCAGCTGGAACTGGCACTGATGGCCGAGCAGGTCGGTGACTTGCAGACCGCGCTGGCACTTTTGCGCGCTTTGTTCGAGCCCGAGAGCTTGCGTGTGCGCGATGTGGTGGCGCTGCCGGCCTACCGCATGCGGGAGCGCGTCTGCCGCGCGCTGGGGCACGGCCTTGAGGCCGATCAGGCTTCCGAGCGGCGCCGCGCCCGCCAGGCGGCGCGCCATCAGGCGGTGCTGGAGGCCGCGGCGCACAACCACCACCATGGCCAGCTCATCCTGTCCACCCTGGCGGCGGCCGAGCGGCAGCGGGTGGATGCCGAAATCCAGCGCCTGCGCAGCCAGCATGCCGCCGGCACCATCTTGCGCATGCCCGATCAGGACGATTGGTTTCGTCCCGATCTGCCCTGAGGCATCAGGGCCAAGAACTTCAGGCCGCGGCCTGTGCCTGAGCTGGTTGACTCACCAAGCCCAGCTGGCCGAACAAGTCCTTGGGGTCGGCCATCTGCGGGATCAGGCTCACGTCCTGGCCCAAGCCCAGCTCGCGGGCCAGGTCGCGCAGCAGGCGCAGCATGGAGTAGTCCTCTAGCGCAAAGCCCACCGAGTCGAAGAAGGTGATTTCTTGCTCGCTCGCGCGGCCGGCGCACTGGCCCTTGAGCACGCGCCAGAACTCGGTCACCGGGAAATCGGCCGGCATCTGCTGCACATCGCCTTCGATGCGCGATTGCGGCTCGTACTCAACAAAGACCGAGGCCATCTCCAGCACGCCGCGGTGCATCTCGGTCTTGCCGGGGCAGTCGCCACCGACGCCGTTGATGTGCATGCCAGGCTCGATCATCTCGGGTGTCAGGATGGTGGCATTGGTCTTGTCGGCGGTCACGGTGGTGACGATGTCGGCGCCGCGCACAGCCTCGGCCGTGCTCTTGCAGGCGATCAGGCGAAGGCCGGGCAGGGCGCTCAGATGGCGCTGCAGCTTGGCGGTGGCGGCCGGGTCGATGTCGAACAGGCGGATTTCGTTGATGCCCAGCAGGTGATGGAAGGCCAGGGCCTGGAACTCGCTCTGTGCGCCGTTGCCGATCAAGGCCATGCTGCGGGCGTTCTTGCGGGCCAGCTGCTTGGCGGCCATCACCGAGGTGGCGGCGGTGCGGATGGCGGTGCTCAGGGTCAGCTCGCTGAGCAGCTCGGGCCGGCCGGTGGCCACATCGGCCAGCAGGCCCACGGCCATGACCGTGGGCAGGCCGGCGCGGGTGTTCTTGGGGTGGCCGTTGACGTATTTGAAGCTGTAGAGGCTGGCGTCGGCAATCGGCATCAGCTCGATCACGCCATCGGGCGAGTGGCTGGCCACGCGGGCGCATTTGTCGAACTCGTTCCAGCGCAGGTAATCGGCTTCGAGATAGCCGACCATGCGCTTGAACAACTCGGCCATGCCGAGGGTTTGGGCCATTCGGGCGACGTCGTGCGTGTTCAGCAAAGTGGTCATGGGAGGTCTCCGTTGTTCTGTTGAGATGGATTCTTCCCAAGCTCGCTGCTAGCGAGAAGAGCAAGAACTGATCAAAAAGTGATGGGTTTCTGCCATTTCGATAGACATAATTGGCGAAATGGCAATTGAGCGAGGTCAAGGCGCGGGAGGCTGTGCGCTTTCCGCCCCTGTTTCCTGCGTTCTTGCGCCACCGATGGTGAGGCTGAAAACCCGAGATTTCCTGTGATGGACACCCTGGATCAACAACTGCTCGCGCTGCTGCGCCTCGACGCCCGCGCCACCGTGGCCACCCTGGCTGCCAAGCTCAAGGTCTCGCGCGGCACGGTGACCAACCGCATCGCCAAGCTGGAGGACGCCGGTGTCATCGTCGGCTACACGGTGCGCCTGCGGCCCGATGTCACGCCCAACGAGATCTGCGCCTGGATGAGCATTGCCGTGGAGGGCAACAAGACCCGCGAGGTGATCAGCATCCTGCTGGGCGAGCCCGGCGTGGCCGGCCTCTTCGACACCAATGGCCGCTGGGATCTGCTGGCCGAGCTGCGCGCCGCCACCCTGGCCGAGCTGGCCGATGTGCTGGAGCGTGTGCGCCTGATCAAGGGCATCGGCGCCACCGAAACAAGCATTCATTTGCAGACCTACAAAGCGGCCTGAATCCCGGGCGGCCATGTACATTCACAGCTGGCCCCGGGCTGTGGAGTTCGGCACTTGGGGCTCTGGGCGCTGGCTTGCGCCCGGCATCGGCTTGCAGCGTACAGCCTCACGATGAGCGAAGACTTGTTGCCCCCAGATCCCGCGCCGAGTTCCGACGTCAACCGCCAGCTGGAGCTGGCCTTGCGCGAGCGCGACATCATTCTGGCCAGCGCCGGCCTGGGCATCGTCTACGTTCGGCAGCGCGTCATCCTGCGCTGCAATGGCCGCTACGCCGAGATCTTTGGCTATGCCGATGCCAGCGAGCCGCTGGGCCGCAGCAGCGTGGAGCTCTACCCCGATGAGCCGGCCTTCAAGCAGCTGGGCGCCGAGGCCTACCCGGTGATGGCCTCGGGTCAGCGCTACAAGACCGAGCGCCTGATGCGGCGCCGCAATGGCGAGCTGTTCTGGGCCAGCATGACGGGCCGATTGATTGCGCCCGACGACCCGGCGCAGGGCTCGATCTGGATCGTCGACGACATCACCGAGCAGCGCCAGGCCCAGGACGCCCTGGCCGCGGTGACGGCCGAGCTGCAGCTGATCCTGGAGCATTCCATGGTCGGCATCGTCTTCCTGCGCGACCGGCGCGTGACGCGCTGCAACCGCAGCTTCGAGGCCTTGTTCGGCTACGAGCATGGTGAGCTGGACGGCAGCTCCTCGCGCCAGTGGTACCTCAGCGATGCCGATTGGGAGGCTGCCGGCCAGCGCTGCTACGAGCCCTTCAAGCAGGGCCGTGCGTTCGAGGGCGAGATGCTGCTGCGCAAAAAAGACGGCACGCCGGTGCACTGCGAGGTGCGCAGCAAGGCCATCGACGTCAGCGACCTCTCGCGCGGCTCGATCTGGATCACCATGGACATCAGCGCGCGCAAGAACGCCGAGGGTGCTTTGGTGCAGGCCAAGGATGAGCTCGAACACCTGATCAAGAAACGCACCCGCCAGCTGCAGCAGACCGTGCTGGCCATGGAGCAAAAGGTGCTGGAGCAGCAGCGCGCCGAGGCCCACATCCAGCGCCTGGCCCATTTCGACGCGCTGACCGGTCTGCCCAACCGCGTGCTGCTGGCCGAGCGCTGCCACCAGGCCATCGAGATCGCGCGCCGCCATGGCGAGAGCCTGGCCCTGATTTTTCTCGATCTCGACCATTTCAAGAACGTCAACGACTCGCTCGGCCACCGCTTCGGCGATGAGCTGCTCAAGACCCTGGCGCGCCGCCTCAAGACCGCCGTGCGTGAGCAGGACACGGTCTCGCGCCTGGGCGGTGATGAGTTCATCCTGGTGCTGCCCGGCACCGACAACACCGGCGCGGGCCATGTGGCCGAGAAGGTCATGGAGCTGGCCGCCCAGCCCTTCCAGATCGAGCAGCATGAGCTCAATGTCACGCCCTCGATCGGCATCGCCATGTACCCCTCGGACGGCAGCGATTTCGACGCCCTGTGCCGCAGTGCCGACATCGCCATGTACCGCGCCAAGCAGGACGGCCGCAACAGCTTCCGCTTCTTCACCAGCCTGATGCAGGCCGAGGCCCGGCGTGGCCTGCAGCTGGAGAACTCATTGCGCCGCGCGCTCGAGCGCGACCAGCTCAGCCTGGTCTACCAGCCGCAGGTGTCCCTGGTCAGCGGCCAGGTGATCGGCGCCGAGGCCTTGCTGCGCTGGCGCCACCCGGAGCTGGGCGAGGTCTCGCCGGCCGAGTTCATCCCGGTGGCCGAATCGACCGGCCTGATCGTGCCGATTGGCGAGTGGGTGATGCGCACGGCCGTGCAGCAGCTCAAGGCCTGGATGGCGCAGGGCATGGCGCCTCTGGTGATGTCGGTGAATCTGTCCTCGGTGCAGTTCCGCCACAACGACCTGCCGGGTCAGATCAGCCGCATCCTCGATGAGGCCGCCCTGCCGGCCGAGCTGCTGGAGCTGGAGCTGACCGAGGGCGTGGCCATGCGCGACCCGCAGGGCGCCATCGCGGTGATGAACGATTTGCACCGCCGCGGCATCCGCCTGTCCATCGACGATTTCGGCACCGGCTACTCCTCGCTCAGCTATCTGAAGAAGTTCCGCGTCTACAAGCTCAAGGTCGACCAGAGCTTTGTGCGCGACCTGGGCGACGACCCGGAAGACCGCGCCATCGTCAGCGCCATCATCAGCATGGCCCACAGCCTGGGCCTGCAGACCATTGCCGAGGGGGTCGAGACCCTGGAGCAGATGCAGTTCCTGCGCAGCCAGGGTTGCAAGGAGGTGCAGGGTTATCTGTTCAGCCGGCCGCTGCGCGCCGAGGAGTTTCCGGCCTTTGTGGCCGCCGGCACCCGCGTGCTCGATGAGCACGCGGAGCTGTGGCATTACGCGATCTGAGCTGGTGCCACTTCAGGGCCGTGCTTCCAGCTGATGCTTGGCCGGCCCGGCCAGCAGCGGCGTGGGCCGGGCGCGCATGAAATCGGCATGGCCGGCGCCGTAGTAGGGCGAGAGCGGATGGCCGCTCTGGCCGCCCGGCATCGACAGCAGGCCCTGGGCCTCATGGCCGGGCGCGACCACCAGGCGCTGCGACTGGCCGTGGCGCTGCTGCATGACCTGGGGCAGATTGCCGTCGCCGTCCATGCCCTCGACCGGCATGTCCAGCCAGCGGCTCAGAGCCGGAATCGCGCGTGAGAGCACATGCTGGATGCGCGCCGGATTGGCCTCGCCCCAAGTCGCCTCGGCCAGGGGGCGGCGTTCCTTGCCGCTGCCCTGGCTCATCTCGGCCATCGCCGCGTCGATCTGGCTCAGCTCGAAGGCCTCCCAGCTGCTGAAGCCCGGTGGCAGCAGATGGGCCGGGCGCAGCTCCAGGGCCTGCACCGCGCTGTACTCAAAGTTCTTCTTCCAGCCGATGCGGGTCTTCTCGTCGCCTTGCAGCTCGTTGCCCAAAACCTTGCCCAGCGCGGCGCGGCTCCAGGCGTCCCAGAGGGCGTCCAGGCAGCGCAGGCGCACGCTGCGCGCCAGGCGGTAGCCGGCCTGGTCGGCGGCGGCCTGGCCGTTCCATTGCTGGAGCAGGCGCAAGGCCTCGGCCTGGGCGGCAGTGGGCGCGGCGCTGGCGGCCAGCCGGGCCTCGGCACGGCGCGCCCAGCTCTTGATGAAGCGCGCCTCATGGTCCAGCTGGATGGCGGCCAGGCTGGCTTCGTCATGGCGCGGCTTCTCGCTCAGGCGATCGCGCACCTGCTGCGCACGGGCGCCGAGGTCAAAGCCGCCATCGCCGATCAGCTCGCCCCAGGCGCCGGCGGCCTGGCGGTTGTTGGCCGTCCAGAGCTGGCCCTGGCTGGGGTTCTTGATCACCGGGTAGTCGGCCGGCGCCAGCCAGCTGCGGGCCGGGCTGTCCAGGCTTTGGAATCTGGCATAACGTTCACCCAGGCCGGAGCCGCTCCAGAGCCGGCCGGCCACGGTCCAGGCGATCTGGCCCCGGCGGTCGGCCACCAGCAGGTTCTGGTGCGGCAGGCCGGCGCGCTGGGCCAGAGCGAGCACCTCGTCCACGTTGCGCGCCTGCAGGAACTGATCCAGACCCAGGTTGTAGGCCTCGCCCTGGTGCGCCGCCCAGCGCAGGGCATACCGCTGGCCTTGCAGGGTCTTGGCGATGGGGCGCCGTCCACCTCTTGCACGCGGAAGGCCCGCGCGGGCTCGCCCTTGACCTCGATGCGCTCGTTGAACACACGCAGGCGCTCGGCCGGAATCTCGGCCGGCAGCGCAATCCAGTCGAACCACTGGCCGTAGGCATTGGTGAAGCCCCAGGCCACCTGGCCGTTGCTGCCCACCACCAGGCTGGGTACGCCGGGCAGGCTCAGGCCGGCGGCGCGCAGCGCGCCCTCGCCACGGCCCAGCTGCAGCTGGGTGCGGTACCAGATGCTGGGCACCGAGAGGCTCAGGTGCATGTCATCGGCCAGGATGGCGCGGCCGTCGGCCGTGCGGCTGCCGGCCACGGCCCAGTTGTTGCTGCCGACCGGGGCTTCATCGAGCGATGTCGCACGGGCCAGCGCTTCCGGCTTGTGGGCCGATTTCTGCAGATTGAGCAGCTCGGGGCCGGGCAGGGGCAGGGGCGGCATCTGGCTGCCGTCGAGGGCGGCGTCCCAGCGGCCACCGCGCGGGTGGAGCCAGTCGAACAGGGTGTCGCCCGCCTTCTCGCGCAGCAGGGCGCGCTCAAAGCCGCCCTGGATGCCCCCGCTTTGCAGCATGGTGAACATCTCGCCAATCACCAGCAGGGAGTCGACCGGCGTCCAGTCCTGCGGCTCGGCGCGCAGCAGCAGGTATTGCCAGGGCCGCACGCGCAGGGCGGCCAGGCCGGCGTTGACGCCGCTGGCGTAGGCTTGCAGCAGGGCGCGATCGGCCTCGCTCATGCCGGCCAGGCGCTCACTCAGGCGGGCGCGCAGGCGGTGCAGGCGGCGCTCCTGGTCGCGCTCCACGGCCTTGGGGCCGAACAGGGCAGCCAGCTCACCGGCGGCCGAGCGTCGGCTCAGGTCCATCTCGAAAAAGCGTTCCTGGGCATGAACAAAACCCAGGCCGCGGGCCAGGTCCAGGCGGTTCTCGCCCTGCAGCACGGCCGTGCCCAGGCTGTCACGCGCCACGCTCAGCGCCGCGCTCAAACCGGGCAGCTGGATGCGGCCATCCAGCTGCGGCAGGCTGGCGCGCAGCAGGGCCCAGAGCGTCATGGCCAGCAGCCCGGCGATCAGCAGCAGGCCGAGCAGGCTGCGGCGCAGCCAGCGGCGCCAGCGCGGCGCGGCGGGACGGGAAGGCGGGGTCGAGGTGGCAGACAAGCTCATGGTGAAAGGACAGCGTCGGTACAGCAAGAGGAGAGACGAAACGGCCCGAGCAAGAAAACACCGGGCCGGGGCGCGATTGTGGCCGCGCCGGGTGAGGCCGGCCTTCGGGGTTTTGCAGGGTGTCGGGGTACAAGGGCGGCGCTAGCGGGCGCCCTCCTAGAATCCGCGCCATGTTTGCGATCTCCTCCAAGTTCTCCTTCTTGTTCCCCATGCTGCGCGCTGTGGCACCAGCCCGTCTCGGTGCCGCCCTGCTGGTCCTGACGCTGGCCGCCTGCTCGCATGTGCCCTTGATCGGCTCCGGCCCGGCCCCGGCGCCCAGCAGCCCCAGCACGCCGGCGCCGGCCGATCCGGTGGCGCCCGTGGTGGTGCCGGTCGTGAAGGCGCCCCCCGTGCCGCCCAAGATCGGCCTGGCCCTGGGCGGCGGCGCGGCGCGTGGCTTTGCCCACATCGGCGTGATCCAGGTGCTGGAGGAGAACGGCATCAAGGTCGACCTGGTGGCCGGCACCTCGGCCGGCAGCCTGGTGGCGGCGCTGTACGCCTCGGGCATGAGCGGGCGCGAGCTGGCCACGCTGGCCGAGACCATGGACGAAGGCGCGATCACCGACTGGGCCTTCCCGACCCGCGGCCTGATCCGCGGCGAGGCCCTGGCCAAGTATGTGCGTGACAAGACCGGCGGCAAAAACATCGAGCAGATGCGCATCCCCCTGGGCGTGGTGGCCACCGATTTGTCGGACGGCTCCGGCTCGCTGTTCCGCCGCGGCGACACCGGCGTGGCGGTGCGGGCCTCCAGCTCGGTGCCAGCGGTGTTCCAGCCGGTGCGCATTGGCAACCGAGACTATGTCGACGGCGGCCTGGTCGCCCCGGTGCCGGTGCGCTATGCGCGCCAGATGGGTTCCGAGCTGGTGATTGCGGTGGACATCTCCTCGCCGCCGGAGGAGAAACCCGGCACTGGCGCCATCCCCATGTTGATGCAGACCTTTTCCATCATGGGCCGCAGCATCAATAACTTCGAGCTGCGCGAGGCCGATGTGCTGGTGCGGCCCAAACTCGATGGCGTGGGCAGCGCAGACTTTGGCGCCCGGCGCCGCTCCATCCAGGCCGGCCGCGAGGCGGCACAGGCCGCCTTGTCGCAGTTGCGTGCGCGCATCGCTGAAAAGACCCGTTAGGCCTCAAGACAGCCCCAGGCCGGAGTGGGGCGCTCAGTCTCGGCTAGGCTAGGGGCCTCGCCTTCCGGCATCTGGTGCATCGCCCGTGACCCAAACCGATTCCGCCACGCCCTTGTTCCCGCTGCAGTCGGTGCTCTTTCCCGAGGGCTACTTGCAGCTGCAGATCTTTGAGCCGCGCTATCTGGACATGGTGCAGCGCTGCTGGCGCGAGGGCCGGCCCTTCGGTGTGCTCAGCCTGATCGAAGGCGGCGAGGTGCGCCGCCGCGATCCGTCGCGAGGCGAGGCCTTTGTGCAGGAGCGGTTTCAGAGCGTGGGCACCCTGGCCCGCATCGAGCATTGCGAAACGCCGCAGGCCGGCTTGATGCGCATCCGCTGCCGTGGCGGCCAGCGCTTCCGCCTGCTGTCCAGCGAATGCCTGCCCGGCGGCCTGTGGGTGGGGCAGATCGAGCCCTTGGCCGAGGACGCGGTCGTGCCCGTGCCCACGGACCTGAAGGTCACCTCCACCCTCCTGCAAAGCCTGCTGCACAGCCTGGAGCAAGGCGCCGCCGCCGTGGATGTGCCGGTGCAGCCCCCTTACCGCTGGGACGACAGCGGCTGGCTGGCCAACCGCTGGTGCGAGCTGCTGCCCCTGCCCCCCGAAGAGCGCCAGCGCCTGATGCAGCTGGACAACCCCTTGCTGCGCCTGGAGCTGGTGGCCGATCAGCTCGATCAGCCGGGGGTGTTGGCGGGGCGGGCTTGAGCTTCGGTCGGGCAGCTTCCATGCTTTGATTGACCGGAGTTGGCACACCGCGCGCGCGTCTGCCGCGTTGATGGTTGTCGCTGCGGTGGCTCGGCCCGCCGCCGTGCTCATGGTTCGCGGGTCGGCTCTGTGAGCCGACTCCCCTCGGTGCTCACTGCGCGGCTCAGCGGCGCCAATCTCCCTCCGTTCGCTGCGCTCACTGTGGTCAAACAGTGGCGCCGAGTCAGCGCTTGAAGCGCGTGGGTACACCCGCCTGAGCCGCTCCGCTGCGCTCTCGGCCGCGCACAAATCGCCCGTCAGCGGGCCGAGCCACCTCCGAAGCTGGCGTGCTCCACCGTGGAAGGGGCACATCGACCGCGATGCAAGCGCCCTGCAGCCCGTGCCGCTGCCGGGCGATTTGTGAAGGGCCGAGCAGCACAGCGCTTCGGGGCGCGCACGTACCCGTGCGCTTCAAGTTCTGACTTGGCGCTTCTGTCTGAACGAAGCGAACGCAGGGAGCGGAGTGAGTTATGCGCCAGCCCCGAGGCGCGAGCAGCGCAGGGAAGTCGGCCCGTCAGGGCCGACCCCGGAACCATGAGCCCGG
>Ga0187843_10001865_pt1 | contig 13124 bp, 9 predicted proteins | sample SpaLakP09_SKY_43_FD_134516 | JGI IMG/M metagenome (GOLD analysis project Ga0187843, IMG submission 134516) | Oligotrophic lake water microbial communities from Sparkling Lake, Wisconsin, USA - SP09_SKY_43 | ecosystem: Environmental > Aquatic > Freshwater > Lake | place: USA: Sparkling Lake... | reverse complement strand
GGATGAGCTGCAGCAATCAAGCAAGCTAAAAGACCAAATATGCTAGCGAGCAGTACTTTCATGCCCAAGGTAGTCGGTGGCCACTTACGAGCACCATACATCACAATCAACGCTAGAGTTAGCCAAATGAGAATCGATTGCTCGGGACGATTAAATACCATCAGGTAAGGCATCACCCCAAATGAGAAATAGGCTGCCACAAAAAGAAAAGCGATCTTGTAAGACAACTTAGCGTTGATGCTAAAAAATTTAGCCCATATCAATATAAGTACCAAAAAAATAGACCATCCATATTGACGCAATTTAAAAGGATTACTGGCATCTGCGTAGAGCCATGCGTCTATCCAGCGTGCTGGATACCAAGTGATTGGTGGATCTAATAAAAAATTATCTACACAAGCGGGAAATAAGTAAATCAGCTTTCCACCGTCTAAAAATAGTCGCGAAATGGTTAGCTTCCACTGGGGCTCATCTCCATAGATGGGGACATAATAGGAAATCCACATGCTGTAGCAAAAGCAAGCCAAAAATAACAGTGCTAGGACTGAAAATATAGTCTTTTGCTTTCCTGCCAAGCTATCGCTATTGACTGTTCTCATGAGATCGGTTTTTACGCTCTAAGCACGTGCAATACGCCCAAAAATACGCACTTGGATAGAGAGAGAACTTTTTAATAAGAGTGTAAAAAATGGCCTCGCATTACCTGTCACTATCCACAGTCGATAAGCTAAATACACAGTATGCACTTGCATCGATTTAGATAAACTCGCAAATTGATCCTGCAAGTTACTTAATGCTTGCTGGCATGCGTTGATATTATTTTTTACAAAGTCACGGCGCAATTGCTGCGCCGAAAGAGATTGCTCGGTTGATCTAGTGTTTGTAATCGAGCGCTCATGAGTACGGTGTAAATACAAAACGACGTCAACCATCCCAAACTTTGCACCTAACTCTAGGCAGCGTATCCATAATTGATAATCCTCACTAAACCCTGCCCGATAGAGTAAATGATGTTGATCCAAAAAACTTTTACGCATCATCACACTGCCATGAGCATAGGGAACTGTTGTAGCTAAGGTAGCAAGGACTTCATCCATCTGCTTTGGTGCATAGAGCACACCAAACTGCTTTCCCTGCGAATCGATCCGAGCCCAATGTGATCCGCAGATATCCAATTGTTGGTTTTGTATGGCTGTTAGTTGCAAAGCAAATCGCTCTGGCAAGCAAATATCATCACCATCCATGCGAGCAATAAATTGGCCGCGCGCTTCAGAAATTCCTGTATTTAGCGCAGCGACTAAACCCAGATTTTGGGCTTGACTGATTAGACGAATGCGCGGATCACCAAAAGAGCGAATAATCTGTACCGATTGATCAGTTGAGCCATCATCGATAATCAATAATTCAAAATCGACAAAAGATTGCTGGAGCACACTCTCAATGGCCTCCCGCAAATCTTGCTGAGCATTAAAAATAGGCATGATTACCGAAATCAAGGGCGCATTAGTCAAATTTAGCTTTCCTTCGCATAAATAATGCTCGATTCTTGCGTCATGCTTTTACCTTCATTTTTACTGCTCTCTTTACTACTCTCAATAGAATCCGTCAGCCCTAAGCAGCGTATTGCCAGCTAGTCTTGTATTACGCCCCCAATTTTAAAGCCTTTCCAGCCCACTGGCTATAAACCGCTGAGCCATTCGCTGACCCATTACTAGAGCCAGTGATCGGTATTTGCCTATTTTCCCAATCAAAGCAATTTCTTTAAATGATGAGGATCATTACAATTGAATCAACCCTGCGGGCTCTTTTAGCCATATAGTAAATCTTCTTTTTAATTTTTCTAATCGCCTATTCACCATCAACATTACAGTGCAACTTAAGTTTAAATTCCCAACAAACTCTCCCCCAAATCCAGCTATGAATATTTGGGTAGCAGTATTTTTTGGGATTTTCTTTGTCATCGGTCTTTTTAGCTATTCTGACTACGGAGTCTCTGCCGATGAAGCAACGCAGAGAGGCATTGGTGAAGTGAGCCTGAGTTACGTGAATCGCGTAATCCCACTACCATTTTTGGATCGTCCTGTCCCAATGGATGGACCTGCCGAATCGATATTTGAAACGCAGCGTGATCGCGCATATGGCGTTGCCTTTGAATTACCTGCTGAATACTTAATTCAGGCCTTTGGCATCAGAGATGCGCAAGCCTTTCATTTTCGTCATCTGCTCAATTTTCTATTGTTTTATGTAGCAGTGTATTTTTTCTATCGGCTGCTGTGCATTCGATACCAAAATCAAACGATTGCACTACTTGGTGCGACGCTACTCGTATTGAGTCCACGTATTTTTGGCGATGCGTTTTTTAATGATAAAGATCTCGTTTTTCTTTCGCTATTTGTGATTGCGAGCTTTACCTTGGTGCAATGGCTCACCAAACCGAACTATCAATCTCTCATTCTTCATGCTTTAGCCTGCGCCTTGGCAATTGACGTTCGTATTATGGCGATCATTTTGCCGGCACTCACCATGGTTGTTGTACCAATCTGGCAAAAAGAACAAGGGCTATCCATTAAAAAAATAATTGCTCAGCTATTGATCTATGTCATCTGCCTCATCCTTTTAGTGATCGCCTTTTGGCCTTGGCTATGGACAAACCCTCTTGGTCATTTCTTAGAGGCCTTTTGGCGCATGGCACGTTTTGAAAATGTCATGGAAATGCGATTTTTAGGAAAAATTATTGATGGTGGAAAGCTCCCTTGGTCTTACGTCCCCGTCTGGTTAGGCGTCACTACCCCAATGCTCTACAGCATCTTATTTTTTGTTGGAGTTGGCGCTATTGCCTATCAAACCTGGAAGCTACGCGTACAAGTATTGCGTGATCCTGGACCTTTTCAAGATATGGTCTTTTTGGTTTTATTTTTTGCCCCCTTAGGCGCAGTCATTATTTTGCATTCAGTCCTATACAACGGCTGGCGCCAGATGTACTTTATCTATCCAGCTTTTATTGTGATTGCTACTCGGGGTTTATATGCTTTATGGAATATCTGTAAAGATCGTCAGCTATTAAAACCCCTCTTAGCATGTCTATTGACATTTTGCCTATTGCATACCACTTATTGGATGGTGCGCTGGCATCCATATCAGTATCTGTACTTTAACGTTCTAGCTGGAGAATCCTCTAAACGCTTTGATGTCGATTATTGGGGGGTGGCCTATCGGGAGCCTATATTAGCTATCCTCAATCAAGATCCCACTAAGAAATATGCTATTTATGATGCTTATAGCGATGGTCCGATTTTTGATAATCCTAAACGTATTCATTGGGGTTATTGGCAGCTACCCCATGGCATCAATATACTGAACTTACCTGCAGAACAACGTGCACGTATTATTGGCGACCGTACCGAAGTCTGCTCTGACTATGTCTTTACTACCCTAATGGGTAATCGCCAGCAATACCTCTTAAATAAACCAGAGTTTTCCGTTTTTCATGAACTTAAAGTCGATGGACAGATTGTGTACACCACCTTTAAGCGCAACGTTAATTTATATGAGTACTATGCTCCGGCATTAGGCAAGGTGATTGATTTTGGTAATCGTAATACCCAGTGCTTTTTAACGAAAGATTGGGGGCAAAATGAAGACTGGGGGGTCTGGTCTACCGGAGTCGATCCGCAGCTAGCATTATTTATGCCTAATGGTAAGCCCAAAACATTGACTCTAGATCTGCGCGCCTTTATTCAATCTAAGCATCCTACTCAACAAGTGAATATTAGCCTTAATGGCGAACCGCAAAAAACCGTTACTCTAAATAAGTTCGATAACAACCAGATTGAATTAGCCATTCCACCAAGCGCCTATGGTAAAGAATGGATGAATCTGAGTTTTAATCTACCGCAAGCCATTAGCCCTAAAGAATTGGGAATGGGCGAAGATACTCGTCAGTTGGGTATTGGCCTAGTGAGTGCGGTGTTTAGGTAGGATGAGTGAACTTTGATATCCAATAAAAAGAAATGGGGTAATTATGGCGACAGTGAAAGGTAATGCCTATACTGACTAGACTATTTAAAGTGAATTAAAAACTATGCTTACTGAAGAAAATCCATTAATCAAAAATTGATTCGTATGAATTTATTTAGGCTATTCAGTTAAGGAGTGTTAGATGAAAAAAAACCGATTCGATACAAAACTAGAGGCAGAGTTTGATTTACTTGCCGATGAATACTATAGTCAACACAAAGCCAATGTTGCCATTACGGGAGAAGATCCTGAGTATTTTTCTAAATATAAAATAGCTGATTTTGCAAAGTCTTTTAAAGACGGCGTATTACCAAAAAAAATCTTAGACTTTGGCTCTGGCATTGGTAACTCAATTCAATACTTTAGAGAGTATTTTCCCAACAGTCATCTGCACTGTGCAGATGTTTCAGCAAGAAGTATTGAGCTTTCAAAAACTAGATTTCCTGGTGATGAAGTCTATCTCCAAATTGACGATCTCATACCGATGCCTGATCACAGTTTCGATGCGGTCTTTAGTGCATGTGTTTTTCATCACATTCCCCATGAGGAACATGCGAAATGGATTATTGAATTAAGAAGAGTAACGCGTCCAGATGGGGTTTTAGCAATTTACGAACATAACCCATTAAATCCATTGACTGTAGCTGCGGTAAATACCTGCCCTCTCGATGCGAATGCTAGACTCATTCGAGCGGGTATGATGCAACAAGATCTGATAAAAAATGGCTGGAAAGACACAAATATTGAATACAAATTATTTTTTCCAGCAGCCTTAAGGTCCTTGAGATTTCTTGAGCCCTATCTTCGTAAAATTTTCTTAGGGGCGCAATGGAGGCTAACGGCCAAAAATAGGCCTTAAAAAATGTGCCCCAAAATCGTAAACTATAAAAACAGTGCTAATGATTATGTGTTTTTAATAGAAGTTCTCAAATAAACCGTTCTCAAATGAATAAAATCAAGATTTCACTACGGCCAATATCTTTAGCCTTTAAGTATTTATACTGAAATATATGATGGCTAATAAAAATGTAATTTTAAAGCCCAATCCTTGAGAGTTATTGTAAATGACAAATAAGCAAACCTCAGCATCAATAAATCTTGGAATTGTTGTCCCTTGTTTTAACGAAGAAGAGGTTCTTAATGCAACAAATTCTCGTTTAATTACCCTTCTTCAAGAAATGCGGGAGGAAGGTCTCATTAATCAACAAAGCTCAATCTGCTATGTTGATGATGGAAGTCATGATGGTACTTGGGCACTTATTCGAGAGTTGACCTCCACTCATCATGAGGTTTGTGGGATTAGGTTATCACGAAATCGAGGGCATCAAAATGCCTTACTCTGCGGCCTTCTAACAGTTCCTGGTGACATTATTATTAGTATTGATGCAGACCTACAGGATGATCCCGGCGTAATCCCGCAAATGATTAAACACTACTTAAATGGGTGTGAAGTGGTGTATGGCCTACGCCAGAGACGAGATTCTGATACCTTTTTTAAACGGATAACAGCTGAAGGGTTTTACAAGCTGATGTCCATTATGAAAGTGGACATTCTATTTAATCATGCCGATTATCGACTTTTAAGTCGCCGTGCTCTTGATGCGTTGTCCGAGTATCGTGAGAGCAATCTTTTTCTTCGTGGCTTAGTACGTCAAATTGGATTTAAGAGCGGAATTGTAGAATACGACCGAACAGAACGATTGAGAGGAGAATCAAAATTTCCCTTAGGTAAAATGCTCTCTTTTGCTTGGCAAGGGGTTACCTCCTTCACTACAGCCCCTTTACGCCTTATTACTGCAGCCGGTGTAATTGTCTCGTTTGTCAGTATCGCACTTGCAATTTGGGGTCTTTTCGCGAGTGTATTTACGAATAAAGCGCTGCCAGGCTGGACATCTACCGTTGTGCCCATGTATTTTCTTGGTGGAGTTCAATTACTAAGCTTGGGTATCATAGGTGAGTACATCGCTAAAATTTATATGGAGAGCAAGGGTCGTCCTCGCTTTCATATTGATGAACTCAGCGGCGAAGCCTTAAAAGACCGAAAAAGTAATTAATACTACTTAAGCCGTAATCTTTTATGAAAACTGATGACTATTAAGCGCGAATGAATGCGGACTAAGCTACTTTTCACTAAATCATCTTACCTCCCAATACTTTGGGTAGCCTTGGTTTTTTGTATGTGGAACTACCTTAGCCTAGGTGCTTTTTCAATTAGTGGATTGATTGCTATTTTATCAATCATTTTTTTTAGCGCTCTACTGGGGGATGTATTCTGGATTCACGCGTTAAAACAAAGTTCGCAATTTGACTTCCTCGCTTTTAAAATACTGGTTGGTTTATTACTGGGAAATTGCCTCTTATTTTTCATTTCCCTAGTGCTACCATTTGGCTTAATTTGGGATTGGATAATCTTAATTGGGCTAATCTCACTATTAAGTTTTAGCACAAGAAGATCTTTAAAAGGTGCTTTTGCGGTACAGTGCCCGTCAGAAAAAGTACTTCTTTTTCTCTTACCGCTAATTACCACTTGGTGGGTACAACAATTACTACAACCCCCTTACCAGGTTGGTGAGGAAATACGCTTTTGGGGCTCTTCAGATGTCCTTACCCATATGGCTCAATTAGGGGTACAGTCTCGGGGCTATGGTTTAAGTGCGATGTCTGATTATCTGATGGCCGGCGCTCCTTTGCACCCCTATCATTTTGCAAGCTATCTATTTCCTGCCTTAGTTGCCAAGACACAAAATTACGATAGCTTGGTTGCTTACTCAAGTTTTTTACTACCAGTAGGAATTTTCGTTCTAGGTTTAAGTGCCTACGTAATGGGAAGAAATCTATTTGGTGCCTATGCTGGTCTTGTAGCGGGCATTGGGATTTTGCTAGTTCCTGATGCTTTTCAACAAGGTTTTGGTAACTTATTTTTAGGACAAAGTTACTGGCTCATGCAAAGTATTCCAGCAATGCCTTATGGAGTAGCTGCATGCGCACTGGTATTTGTCTTTTTATTTGAAGGTTTTCGCACGCAGTCTTGGCGCTGGGTATTAGCTTCCTATGTTTTTGTTTTAGTTGTTCTGTTATATAAGGCCCACCTATTTGTTGCGATATCTTGGCCAGCACTGATATTACCTGCCCTCTTTATGGGTCATTTTTCTAAAATCACTCGGACTATTAGTGTTGTTGTGCTCTCCCTGATCTTCTTTACCAGCCTTGAAGTATCACAACTCTCTTCGAGCATGCCAACCTTAAAACTAAATGGCGCAGGATTTACCGACTACACTCATTGGCTCACTGAAATTCAAGCACCCGGCTGGATTAAAACCATGGTGACTTTACCCAGCGTACAAGAGCATGGTCGCGCGTATCTAAAAATTTTTGCTTACATCGTGATGGTGCTTCTTTGTTCTATAGGGATCGCTTTTTTGATTTATCCCTTACTGAGTCGAAAGCTATTCAAAGAAAAGCCAATCTATATTGGACTATTTCCATATCTTGTTGCTGTAATTTATCTCGTCATGGCATTAGGCTTTGCACTTGAAACGCGCGGGATTGGTAGGCCAGAAGAATTACAACATCGCCCCTTTATTTGGGCTTACTTTGTTTTTACCGTTTGGACATTAGCGGGAACTTATTGGTTTTTCTATGCCTACCACCCCCCTTCAAAATGGGCGAAGATAATATTGCTGGTTAGTGCATGCTGCTTACTGGTTGTTCCCTGGCGTTTTAGTGAAGGAGTGCAAAATTTAGAGGTTGATGGCGGAATTATCCATATACCATTTTGTCAATATCAAGCTACGCAGTACCTTACTCAGCATAGCGAACCTGATGCACTGATTCAAGATAGCGACTCTAGCATAGCCACAGCAGCCCTATCTGGTCGGCAAAATTGGCTTTCACTTTACTACCATCGATTACCCGCTGGCTACTTAACACGAACAGAGCAATTAAAAGCCATATTGCAATCGAGTAGTGCCACTGAAATCAGTCAATTTATGATGAGCAACCGTATTCAATACTTCATCGCGAGACCTGGCACTCTTATCCAATGGAATCTTTTTTATCCAGATTCAATCATTTATGAATGCAAAGGTTATCGCATATTTCGTTTTCAATGATTTCAAAACATTTCATTAGGTTTATCTAAAAGTAAAAGAATTTCAGTTTGAACAAACTTGAAAATAACCATATCCCCTATCGCCCTGATATCGACGGTTTACGGGCGATTGCAATTGTCCTGGTAGTTACTTTCCACACATTTCCTAAGCTATTGCCTGCAGGTTTTATTGGTTTGGCGATCTCAACCCAATGACTAGTATTGATATGGTGATGATGAGGTCATATCAAATCGACCTTGAATCCAGCCCTCGCTAAATGCGAGGCTGGAGCAGCTAAGAGCGCATAACTATAGCCAAATATCAAGGTATTCAAGTGGGTAAACCATTTGGAGAGAAATAGCACGCCGTGTCAGTATCGCCAAAAGATATTTTTGCGATAGCTCGAATATTTTTCAAATTTACTTATTCGAGGGTCTAAAGAAGGACCTATTACTGAAAAGTAGTTTGCTGAAAATATCCCGTGAACATTGGCAGTGAAACATTCATGAGCACCACCATTAATACTAGGCACAAAAACGAGGCTGCCATTAATGGTGTTTCTTTCCACAACTTTTCTGGGGCCTGCGCAACCCCGTCCTCTTTAAAAGCCAAATTCAAATACATCGCCATAATAAAAGCGATCAAGGGAAATGACAAAATAAGCTCTAGCCGATAGCGCATTACAAAGGCACCGAAAAATAACATTGAAGTAGCAGCATAAAACATAATCGAGACCAGTAAATTTTGCTCGGTGTAGTAGGCAAACGATTTGCGATATTGCCGGGCAGAAATATTTTTAGAGATATCACGCATTTCTGCAAAACGCTTAATCGCCATGAGATAGGCGCCAATCATCCAGTAGGAGATCAATAAAGAAACAGGGATGGTGACTGGCGGCGAAACCATGTACCAACCAATCAATAAGCGAATCGGGTTATTAATCGACTCGACCAATACATCCACATATGGCACATCCTTAGCGCGCACTGGCCGAATGTTGTATATGCAGCCCATCACCCATAACCATAAAAGCACCCAAAATAAGGCCTTAGAAACTAGTGAAGCTAGCGCTAGGCCTACCAACATCAAAACGATCCACTGCACATATCCTAAGGGGATATTGACTTGACCTGATGGGGTTGGACGATTTTTCTTAGTTGGATGAAGCGCATCAAAAGGGGCATCCAAAATCTCATTAATCACGTAATTACTAGAAGCAATCAGTCCGGCCGCTAAAAAACCAATCACAATATTGATAAATAATTCAAAGCCAATACTTTGGGGATAAATACTGATCGCAATCAGAAGGCCGGGAATAATAAAGACATTCTTAATCCAATGATCAAAGCGACATATTTGCAAATGTCCGGAAAACGTTGCTAGGCTTCTTTGTGTGGTCATAGGTGTCATTTTCAAAAACCTGAGTACTGCTGGGCAAATACCATGCGTAGTTTATCACCAGGCTTAGTAATTTGAGACTCAAAATTATCCTAAGTGATTGATGTTTAAAGCAATTTAATCGAACGGGGCTCTAGCTACTTGTTATAATCAGGTCCTAAGTTCATCCTTATTATTGCTTTAGCGCCCTCTTCCACCATTTTAAAAAAATATCCTCGCCCTATGCAAATCATTGAAGCTCAAACTATTGCAAAAGATTATTGGAAGAATCTTTGGAAGCGAAGAGAGCTACTCTATTACCTTGCAAGGCGCGACTTAATTGTTCGCTATAAGCAGACTTTTGTTGGTGTAGCCTGGGTAGTGATCAAACCTTTTTTGACGATGGTCGTATTTACCGTCATTTTTGGTCAGCTAGCGAATATGGACTCCAAGGGTTTGCCATATGCATTTATTGTCTACGCTGGGGTATTGCCTTGGTTTTTATTTGCCAGCTTATTAGCCACTACAAGTGACTGCCTTTTGGCAAACTCGGGAATGCTAACTAAAGTGTATTTCCCAAGATTAATTTTTCCCATCAATATTTTTATTGTTTCAATGGTGGACTTTGTAGTCTCGTTTAGCTTGCTGGTTGCCATGATGATTTGGTACCAAATCGCACCATCATGGCAGATTATTTTTTTTCCGGTATTTATTTTAATGACAGCTGCATTTGCCTTGGGCTTAGGAATGATTGCTGCAACGCTCAATGTTAAATATCGTGATTTTCAACAGCTCATCCCCTTCATTTTGCAATTGGGAATTTATCTTTCACCAGTAGGGTACTTAAATGCAATCGTGCCAAGAAAATGGGAGGTTATTTATTCGCTCAATCCTATGGCAGGCATTATTAATGGTTTTAGATGGTGCTTAGCACCCGACGTAATGCCCTTGTATTGGCCGGGAGTAATCTTTGCTGCAGTAGTCAGCATTACTTTCTTAATCATTGGCATTAAAGTCTTTCGCGCCGCAGAAAATAGCTTCGCTGATACAATTTAATTTATGACTTACGCTATTAAAGTTGATCACTTATCAAAAAAATACACCATTCAACATGGCGCTTCATCTGGTTCACTGAAAGAACTGGTAGAGCACTATAGAAGAAAAATTCAGAAGAAAATTTCAACTAAAGTGTTCAACAACACAGTAGTTGATCCTTTTGAAGTGACTACTGAAGATTTCTGGGCCCTCAATAACGTTTCTTTTGAAATTAGAAAAGGTGCCAAGCTTGGTGTGATGGGTAGAAATGGCGCAGGCAAATCGACGCTTCTCAAAATTTTGAGCCGCATCACTGAACCGAGTAGCGGATCGATTCGAATCGATGGCAGCATTTCAAGTCTTTTAGAGATTGGCACTGGCTTTCATCCCGAGCTATCGGGTCGTGAAAACGTGTTTCTTAATGGCGCGATTTTAGGCATGAAGCGGGTTGATATTCAAAGAAAGTTTGATGAGATTGTCGAGTTCTCTGAAATTGAGCAATTTATTGATACCCCCGTTAAGCGCTACTCCTCTGGAATGTATGTACGCCTAGCTTTTTCAGTGGCCTCCCATTTAGAGCCCGATATTTTGATTCTAGATGAAGTATTGGCCGTCGGCGATGTGGCTTTTCAAAAGAAAAGCCTTAAGAAAATGCAAGATATCAGCAATAGTGGCGCGACCATAGTATTTGTCAATCATGGTATCGAGGCCATTAAGCAATTTTGCGATCAAGCCATCGTCTTGCAAAAAGGCAAGCTAGTTCTTAATACAACTGATATTAATCAAGCGATTGAGCTCTATACCGGTGAGACCTACGATCCTAAATAAACTAACTAAGCTCGGAATTTAATAGCCATGATTGTGATGAATTTAAAAGGTGGACTTGGTAACCAATTATTTCAATATGCCCTTGGTCGCCACTTAGCTAGTATTCACAACACGACGCTAGCGCTTGATGTCAGTGGTTTTGAATCTGATCCTTTAAGAAATTATCGCCTTGACTCTTTTAATATCAGCGCTACTGTATTACCTCCCAAAACCAATAGCTTTGCAAAACGTATAGTCAATAAATTGCTCTCAGAAAGAAATCCGATTCACCGATTTTTTCATCAAGAGCTGCCATTGATTCGAGAAAACGGTTTTGAATATCAAGCTAATATCTTGCAAAGCCCAGATAATGTTTATTTAGATGGCTACTGGCAGACCGAACAATACTTCAAACCGATTGCTAACCTGATTCGTCAAGATCTCACTCTGGCAGAGCCATTGCCCGCAGAATTACAAGCGCTAGAAGAGCAAATTCGCGCTACCAATTCGATTGCCGTGCATGTGCGCCGTGGTGATTATGCGAGTAACCCCGTAACGACTGCTTACCACGGTCTATATTCCATGGATTGGTACGTCAAAGCAGCCCAAGAGATTGAGAAAGAGCTCAGTGAGGTGCATTACTTTATTTTTAGTGATGATTATGAGTGGGTCAAAGAAAATCTCAAACTAGCTGCGCCCTGTACCTTTATCAAACCAAGCCCTGATGGCAAAGAAGCGCAAGATTTGTATTTAATGTCTTGTTGCAAACACAATATCACTGCCAATAGCTCTTATAGCTGGTGGGCAGCTTGGCTGAATGCCAATCCCAATAAAAAAGTGATTGCGCCAGCAGTCTGGTTTATGGGGGCTGACTCCAATACGAAAGATCTAATTCCAGCAAACTGGCTGCGCATGTAATAAGGCACTTAGCGACGATAGTAAGACAGCCATTCCCGCAGTTTTGCCCAGCCAATATTTTTTTGTACCAAACGATTTTCTAGGCGCTGACATTTTTCATGGGCATTTAAATAGAGTTTTTTGTAAATCGCTAGTTCTGCTCCTCGATCATCATCTTTTAAAAAGCCGTCGATATCTAATTGGTCTACAGGTGCTTGACGAATGACTTGGTGCTTTTTTTCCAAATGCAAAATATACGGCGCTTGAGAGAATGGTTCGCCTTCTGGCCATGCATAGCGTGGCGATAAAGGCTCAACTTGGCGAGTAGATAAATAGTGATTTAAATATGATTCATCATGCCAAATGGGGATATGCCCACGACTAAGATCCTGATCTACTTGGGTTGCCAGTATCTGGATCAAGTCTGTAAAGACGGCAGCTTTACCGCCCCAAAAACAACCTTGGTAATAGTATTTGCGCAGGGGTGGTGCCACATAACATGAGTCGGGGCGATCAATCTCAAAGGCGCCAGGGTTTGTCAGGTAACCAGGATGGCGCACGGCAATACAATCATGCTCAAAGGTAGAAGCTGGCGGCGTAGAGACTACGCGCATATCCGCATCCATATACAACAAAAAATCATTACTCGATAGTTGCGCTACATTTTGATTCATCCAGCGATAACGCAAGAGAGTACTAAAGGGCCAAGCAAAATGACGTATTGGGATATTGATTACCCCCGCAATGTGCTGCGTGCTATCAGTAAAACAGTAAAAATGCACCCGATACCCAGGAAATACAAAATACTGATCAACTGATGCTTTGAGATTGGGAATAAATTCCTCAAAATATTTTCCCGTTGCAATCGTAATAATGCCAAGGGTTTTAGTAGCGTTCGTC
>Ga0187843_10001864_pt1 | contig 13132 bp, 9 predicted proteins | sample SpaLakP09_SKY_43_FD_134516 | JGI IMG/M metagenome (GOLD analysis project Ga0187843, IMG submission 134516) | Oligotrophic lake water microbial communities from Sparkling Lake, Wisconsin, USA - SP09_SKY_43 | ecosystem: Environmental > Aquatic > Freshwater > Lake | place: USA: Sparkling Lake... | reverse complement strand
TGCCACTGCTGCAGCAGCAGATCTGGGAGCTGGTACGGCAGACCAATCTGGATACGGACCTGCAATACAAGCTGCTGCACCATGACCACGATCATGACCATGAGCACGGGCACGACCATGGGCATCACCATCATCACGGACATCATCATCACGATGACCATCACCATCATCACGACCATGACCACGCGCACGACGACGGCGCGCTGCCGCACGCGCTGAGCGAACTGGATGGCGCCGGTGTGGCGCACCTGATCGAGGACCTCGACGGCTACCTGTGCGAACTGGGCGCCGCCCAGATCCGCGACGGCCTGCACATCCTCGGCCGCATGCCCGATGCGCAGCAACTGCCAGACATGCTGGTGGCCCTGACGCGCCTGCCCAACCAGGACCTGCCGGGCCTGCAGGAGGAAGTGGCGCGGCTCTTCGGCCTGTCGCTGGACATGCTGCTGGAACACAAGGGCCGCCGCCTCAACATCGACGATGCCTTGGCTCGCACGGCCGGACGTGCCATCGTCACTCGCGCCGATGCGCTCGAAGCCATCGATGCGCTGTGCCTGTCGCTGATGCAGTCCCTGCAGCAGCAAGGCTTTGCAGTGCAGTCCATCGAGGGCGTGATCCAGGCCTTGTTCGCGCCGTTGTTCAGCGCCCCGGCCGAAGAAAAACCGCGCCTGCAACCGACCCTGCAAAAAAGTGCGGGCAGCGTGCTCGGCGGCATGCGCGCCATGGCGCGACCGGCCGCGCCGCTCAAGCGCGCAGCACCGGCTGCTGCCATCAAGGCCACCGACACCGGCGCCGTGCGCCGCATCCTCGCCTTCGCCTGCGAGCAACTGGTGCCGCGCCTGCAGCGCACCGATGAAGAAGTCAGCAACCTGCTCAACGGCCTGTGCGGCGGCTACATTCCGGCCGGACCCAGCGGATCGCCCACGCGCGGCATGGCCCACATCCTGCCGACCGGACGCAACTTTTATTCCGTGGATCCACGCAGCGTGCCCTCGCAATCGGCCTGGCGCGTGGGCCAGCAACTGGCGCGTGAAGTATTGCAGCGCCATCATCGCGAGAGCGGCGACTATCCCGAGAGCGTGGCCATCAGCATCTGGGGCACCAGCGCCATGCGTACCCATGGCGACGATGTGGCGCAGATCCTGTCATTGATGGGCGCGCAGCCGGTCTGGCGCGAAGGCAACCGGCAGGTGGCCGGTGTCGAACTCATCCCGCTGGACCAACTGCAGCGTCCGCGCATCGACGTGACCACACGCATCAGCGGCTTCTTCCGCGATGCCTTCCCGCAGCTGATCGAACTGATCGACGATGCTGTGCAACTGGCCATCGCCGCCGACGAGCCCGAGCACCTGAACTTCGTGCGCAAGCACTACCTGCGCGATCTGCAGCAGGCCATGCAAGGCGGACTGGGCCAGGCCGAGGCGGCGGCGCAGGCCTCCTATCGCGTCTTCGGGGCCAAGCCGGGCAGCTACGGCGCCGGTATCCTGCCCCTGATCCAGGAAAAGAACTGGCAGGACCAGGCCGATTTCGCCGAGGCCTACATCAACTGGGGCGGCTACGCCTACGGCCGCAAGGTGCAGGGCGCGGACCAGCGCGAGGCCTTCCGCCAGCGTCTCTCGGGCGTGCAGGTGGCCTTGCACAACCAGGACAACCGCGAACACGACATCTTCGACAGCGACGACTACCTGCAGTACCACGGCGGCATGATCGCCACCATCCGTGGCTTGTCCGGCCAGCAGCCGCGCCACTATTTCGGTGACAGCCACGACCCGCAGCGCGCCGCCGTGCGCGACCTGAAGGAAGAAACCTTGCGCGTCTTCCGCGCCCGCGTGGTCAATCCCAAGTGGCTGGCCAGCATCCGCCGCCATGGCTACAAGGGCGGCCTCGAATTGACGGCCACCGTCGATTACCTGTTCGGCTACGATGCCACTGCGCAAGTGATGGAAGACTGGATGTACCAGCAACTGGCCGAGACCTATGGTTTCGATCCGGCCATGCGCGAGTTCCTGGAACAGGCCAATCCCTGGGCCCAGAACGCCATCGCCGAGCGCCTGCTGGAAGCCGCCAGCCGTGGCATGTGGCAGACACCAGCGGTACAGACCATCGAACAGTTGCGGTCACTCTACCTGCACAGTGAAGCCCTGCTGGAAGCACGCGGTGAAACCGTGCGCGGCAGTGAACATACCAAGGACATGCAATGACGGCCTTCCATGCCTATCCCTTCGCGGCCATTGTCGGCCAGCCGCTGCTGAAGCAGGCGCTGCTGCTGTGTGCGGTCGACCCCGGCATCGGTGGCGTGCTGGTGCGCGGCGACAAGGGCACGGCCAAGAGCACCGCTGCCCGTGGGCTCACCCAGGTACTGCCACCGATCACCCTGACCGAAGGCTGTGCATTCCACTGCGCGCCAGGCCAGCCGGCCAGTGCCTGTACAGTTTGCAATACAGACCCGGTACAGCATCAGGACACCGTACCCTTCGTGACCTTGCCACTTGGCGCCACCGAAGACCGTGTGCTCGGTTCGCTGGACCTGCAGCAGGCGCTGCAGGGCGGCCAGCGCGCGTTCCAGCCCGGCCTGCTGGCAGCGGCCCATCGCGGCATCCTCTACATCGATGAAGTCAATTTGCTGGCCGACCACCTGGTTGATGTGCTGCTGGACGTGGCCGCCATGGGCGTGAACTCGGTCCAGCGCGAGGGCATCTCCGTCAGTCATCCGGCGCGCTTCACGCTGATCGGCACCATGAACCTGGAAGAGGGCGACCTGCGGCCGCAATTGCTGGACCGCTTCGGGCTCATGGTGGAAGTGAGTGCACCGACCGACAAGACCGTGCGCGCCGAGGTGGTACGCCGACGCATTGCCTTCGAGACCGATCCCGCCGCCTTTGCGCAGCGCTGGCAGCCGCAGCAGGACGCCTTGCTTGCGCAGGTGGCCGAGGCCCAGCGCCTGCTGCCGGACGTGGTGCTGGACGATGCCATGCTGGAGCTGATCAGCCATCTCTGCTGCGAGTTCGAGGTGGCCAGCCTGCGAGCCGACATCGTCATGCACAAGACCGCGCGCGCCATCGCCGCCCTGCAGGCCCGCACGCGGGTTACGCCCGATGATGTACGCGAGGCCGCCTTGCTGGTGCTGCCGCATCGCCGCCGCCGCAAGCCCTTCGAGCAGACCGGCATGGACGAGGACAAGCTGGATGACCTGGTCGATCAGGCGCGCCAGCCCGAGCCGACGCAGCCGCAAGCCGAGCATGGCGATACCCCGGGCGAAGATGCGGAAGAGACGCCTCCCTCCGATGAGCCGCAGCAGGAACATGAACAGGAGCAGGAAGGCGAGGGCGGACAACAGACCTTCGCCGTTGCCGCAGCGGGTACGGCCCGCAGAATCAGCGTGGCTGCGACGCCGCAATCGGCGGCCAATGCAGCCAGCGGCCGCCGCAGCGCGGTCGCCGATGCCAGCCGGGGCAGTGTCGTGCGCGCCGTGCCCGATGCCAATCCGGATCGCCTGGCCATCGGCGCCACCCTGCGCAGTGCCGCCGTGCGCGGCGCGCTGGCGGGCGAGACGGATGGGCCCCTCACCGTCACGCGTGACGACCTGCATCGCCAGGTCCGTAGCGGGCGCGGTGCCAACCTGATCGTTTTCGTGGTCGATGCCTCCGGCTCCATGGCCGCACAACGGCGTATGGAAGCGGTCAAGGGCGCGGTGCTTGCGCTGCTGACCGATGCTTATCAGCGCCGTGACCAACTGGCCGTGATCGCTTTCCGTGGCGAGCAGGCGCAATTGCTGCTGGCCCCGACCCGTAGCGCCGATCTGGCCGAGCAAGGCTTGCGTGAACTGCCGACCGGCGGCCGCACGCCGTTGCCGCATGCGCTGCAACTGGCAACACAAGTGCTGCAGCAAGCCGCCCAACACGGCACGCAGGAAGCACCGCCGCTGCTGGTGATCCTCTCCGACGGCAAGGCCAACGTCAGCCTGCCCGGCAGCAGCGGCGACCCCTGGACCGAAACCCTGCAAGCCGCACAGACGCTGGCCGCACAGGGCGTACCCGCCCTGGTGCTGGACACCGAAGCCGGCTACCTGCGCCTGGGCCGTGCGGCCCAATTGGCCGAGGCGCTGGGTGCGCCTTGCCTGACCCTCGAACAATTGACCGGCGACGCCCTGGCGTTGACCGTGCGCGCGCAACTGGGCGCGCGCTGAACAAGGAAAAACACATGATCATCTGCATCGGTGCCGGACCCGGCGACCACTCTTACCTGACCCTGCGCGGCGCGGAGCTGATCCGCAATGCCGATGTGGTGGCCGGCTTCAATGCCGTGGTCGATGTGGTCAAGGACCTCATCCCCGCCAGCGCCCAGGTCGTGCTGATGGGCTACCGCGACCAGGTCGCCAAGCTCGACGAAGTCGCCGCCCTGCATCACGCGGGCAAGCGCTGCGTGGTGGTCTTCATGGGCGATATCCACTTCAGCGGCTTCCAGTACCTGGAGCGCGTGGAGCGTGCTTGCGGCCATCGCGTGGAAACCCTGCCCGGCATTTCCTCGGCGCAGATCCTCGCTTCCAGGGCGCGGGTGTGCTTTGATGAAACGACCTTCATCACCTTCCACCGGCGCGGCGACCTGGAGCCCTTCAAGCGCCATCTGGTGAACGTATTGAACGACGGGCGCAATGCCATCGTCATCCCTTGTCCGTGGGATGCGGCGCGCTCCTTCATGCCGCGCCACATTGCGACTTACCTGCTGCAGCAGGGCGTCAATCCGGATCATCCCACGGAAGTCTGGGAAAACCTGACCCGGGGCGACGCCGAGTGGCACGGCAAGCTCGCCGATTGTGCCGACAAGGAATTCAGCGACATGAGCATCATGCTCATCCGCACCTTGACACCCATGGACAGCCAGATCGAACCGCCGCCGGAAAAGGTGGCAGCGGGAGCCCCGGCATGAGCGCCACGCGCCAATCGGCCGTCGTGATCGCCGGCCACGGCAGCCGTGATCCCGATGCCCTGCGCGAATTCGAGGCACTGGTGGCGCTGGTGCGGGATCGCGCCGAGGGCCGCATCGTGCGCCATGGCTACCTGGAATTTGCGGCGCCCACGATCTCGGAAGCGGCCGCTGCCTGCGTGGCCGACGGCGCCACCGAAGTGGCGGTGGTGCCTGGCGTACTGCTGGGCGCGCGCCACGCCAAGAACGACATGCCGGCCGAACTGCTGGCCCTGGCCCGCGATTATCCGCAGGTCGATTTCCATTTCGGTGCGCCCATGGACCTGCACCCGCTGCTGCTGCAACTGGTACAGCAGCGCGTGGTGGAAGCTGAAGCCGGTTCGGAAGAAATCATCCATCGCCAGGACGCCTGCCTGGTGCTGGTCGGACGTGGCACCACCGACCCGGATGCCAATGGCGAGATCGCCAAGCTGGCGCGCATGGTGCAGGAGGGCATGGGCTTCGGTGGCGTCAAGGTCTGCTTCTCGGGCACGGCCGCGCCGCTGGTGCGGGACGGCTTGTCCCAGGCCGCAGGCGAAGGCTGGCAGCGTCTGGTGGTGTTGCCGTTCTTCCTCTTTGATGGTGTGCTGGTCAAGCGCATCTACGCTGCTGCCGATGAACTGGCGCTGCGCGAGCCGGGTGTGGAAGTGCTCAAGGCCGCCTATCTGGGCGTGCATGCGCACGTGGCCGACGTGATGCTGGAACGCGCGCGCGATGCCGCGCAAGGCCGTGCCGCCATGAACTGCACGCTCTGCAAGTACCGGGTGCAGATTGTCGGCTTCGAGCAGCAGGTCGGCGAGCCGCAGCGCGCGCATCACCTGCAGGTGCGCGATCTGTCCGCGCGCGAGCAGCTGGCGCCGGCCACGGCAGGCACGGCCCCTTACGTGCCCCATCCCATTGAAGCGGAAAGCATGGAGATCATCCAGGCCGGACGCGACTGGAGCGGCTTCCCGCCCGATCACCTGACGGTCTTGCAGCGCCTGGTCCACACCAGCGGCGACTTCGCCGTGGCCGATGAAATCTATTTTTCCGCCGGTGCCGTACAGGCCGGCATGAAGGCCTTGCTGCGCACCAAGCGGGTAGTAACGGATGTGACCATGGTCCAGACCGGGCTCAAGCGCGCCGTGCTGGAACAGCTTGGCGTGGAAACCTGGTGCGGCGTGCACGATCCCGAATCGCACCTGATGGCGCAGAACCTGGGCATGACGCGTTCAGCCGCCGGAATCCGCCGCGCCTGGCAAAAGTTTGGCAACGACATGGTGCTGGCCATCGGTGATGCACCCACGGCCATCACCGAGGCGGTGCGCCTGATCCGCGAACATGGCTGGCGGCCACAACTGGTGATCGGCTTGCCGGTCGGCTTTGTCGGCACGCGCGAGAGCAAGGATGAACTGCGCCGCTGCCTGCAGGTACCGCGCATCACCAACAGCGGCACGCGCGGCGGTTCGCCCTGGGCGGCCAGCGTGGTCAATGCGCTGATGATTGATGCCATCGCCTGGCTGGTCGCGCAGGAAGCGCAGAGCGAAGGCGTGCAGTGAAGGAGGCCGCCGGCGAGCTGCAGCGTGCCGAGTACGACCTGTCCGTGCTGGCGCCCAATGGCCTGCGGCGCGGACGCAGTACCGGCAGTTGCGCCACCGCTGCGGTGCGTGCGGCCTTGTATCGCTTGCTGGCGGGCGTGACGGTGCAGCAGACCGAAGTGAGCCTGCCGGATGGCTTGCATTACCTCTGTGTACCGATCCAGTCCGTGAGCATGATCGATGCCGATACCGCGCAGGCGGAAGTCCTCAAGGATGGCGGCGATGATCCCGACAATACGCACGGCGCCACCATTGTGGCGCAAGTGCGGCGCAATGCCGGGGGCGAGATCCGCTTTTTCGCGGGCGAGGGCGTCGGCACGGCCACCATGCCCGGCCTGCGCGTGGCGGTCGGCGAGCCGGCCATCAACCCGGTGCCGCGTGCCATGATGCGGGCGGCCGTGGCGGAGGTGCTGGCGGAGCTGCAGCCGGAGGACGGGTCTGGCGGATTCGACCTCACCATCGGCTGTCGCGAAGGTCTCTCGATTGCGCCCAAGACCTTCAACCCCAAGCTGGGCATCGTCGGCGGCATTTCCATCCTGGGCACCTCGGGCATCGTGGAACCGATGTCGATGGCCTCGTGGATCGCCTCCATCGAGGTCTACATCCGTGTGGCCCTGGCCGCCTGTGCGCCGGACGATGCGGTGGCCTACCTGCCGGGCAAGATCGGCCGTGTCTTCGTGGCACAGACGCTGGGCCTGCCCGACAAGCGCAGCGTGCAGATCGCCAATTTCCTCGGCGATGCGCTGGACTTCACGCAAAAGGCGCTGGCCGAAGAGGGACGCACGCTGCCGCTGCTGTGGCTGGCGGGGCATCCGGGCAAACTGGCCAAGGTGCTGGATGGGGTGTGGGATACGCACTCCAGCAAGAGCAACATGGCCATGCAGGGCGTGGCCCGCGTGGCCGAAGAATTGAACGCGGCAGGGCAGGGCGTCTTGTTTGACGCCAGCCTGCTGCAGCAGATGAAGGAAGCCAATACGGTGGAAGCAATCATAGAACTGGTGCGCCAGCAGGATGCCGCGTTGTCGCGCCGCCTCTGGTGCGAGATCGAAGCCCGCCTTGCGGCGCTCACCCAGGCGCGCGTGCCGGCGGTGGAACGCATCGCAGTGCGGCTGTTCGATCTGGATGGACAGCAGCTGGGAGAGGGCGCATGAGCGGGCGTCTTACGGGGATCGGTGTCGGCCCCGGTCCGGCCGGCTATCTGCCGCTGGCGGCGCTCACTGCGCTGCGCTCGGCCGACGTGATCTACATTCCGCGTGCGCGGGGCGCGGACTTGTCGGTGGCCCTGCAATGCCTGGAAGGCGTGGAGTTCGACCGCAGCCGCCTGTGCGAGATCGAATTCAACATGGATCCGGACCGCCAGGTCCTGCAGGAACATTACGCGCAACTGGGACAGCAATTGGCGGCGCAACTGCGTGAGGGGCTGCAGGTGGTGTATCTCACCATCGGTGATGCGCTGACCTATTCGACCTACGGCTATGTGCTGGCGGCCGTGCGTGACCTGTATCCCGGGTGCGACTGCGTGACGCTGCCCGGCATCACCAGCTACGCCGCTGCCGCTGCCGCGCTGGAATGGCCGCTGGGGGTGGGCAAGGAGCGCACGCTGATCCTGCCCTGTCCGGAAGACGCCGCCACCCTGCGCACTGAAATCGAAGGCCATGACATCGTCGTGTTGATGAAGGTAGGCGCGCGCCTGCCCTGGGTGCTGGCCTTGCTGCGCGAGATGGGCATCGCCCAGCATTGCGGTTTTGCCCGCCGCATCGGTCTGGAAGGAGAAGTGCTGGCCACTGACCTCACCGCGCTGGATGCGGCAGAGGCGAGCGGCTACCTGGCCGTGCTGCTGATCCGCAAGACGGCCCAGGCGCAGCGCCATCGCGCGCCCCAAGAGAATTCGAAAGGAAATGCATGAAAGTTTATTTCGTCGGGGCCGGCCCCGGTGCGGCCGACCTCATCACCCTGCGCGGTGCGCGCCTGCTGGGTCAGGTGCGCATGGTGCTGTATGCCGGTTCGCTGGTGCCGACCGCCTTGCTGGAACATTGCCATCCCGAGGCCGAGATCATCGATACCGCCGCCCTCGATCTGGAGCAGCAGCAAGCCTGCTACGTGCGTGCGCAGGAGCAGGGCATCGACGTGGTGCGCCTGCATTCGGGTGACCCCGCCATCTATGGTGCGACTGCCGAACAGATGCGCCGCCTCGATGCGCTGGGCATTGCCTATGAAGTGGTGCCGGGCGTGTCGTCCTTCACCGCTGCGGCAGCGGCGGTGTCGGCTGAACTGACCAAGCCGGAGGTGTCGCAGAGCGTGATCCTGACGCGGGTGTCGGGACGTGCTTCGGCGGTGCCGGAATCGGAGTCGATCGCCTCGCTGGCGGCACATCGCGCCACCATGTGCATCTTCCTCTCCGGCCCGCACTTGAAGAAGATCGTCAACGACCTGCTGCTGCACTATCCGCCTGATACCCCCGTCACGCTGGTTTATCGCGCCACATGGCCGGAGCAGCGCATCTACCAGGGATCGCTCGACAAGGTGCTGGAAGAGAACAAGCGCGGCGAATGGAACCTGACCACCATGATGCTGGTGGGGGCCGCCCTGAACAAGGAACAGGTCGCCGAATCCAGTCTCTATTCCAAGGACTTCACGCACCTCTTCCGCGTGGTCAAGAAGAACAAGGACGCCGCATGAATCCGCCCGCTGCCCTGGCTGAACTGGGTCTGTGGCCGGTGCGTGCCGAGGCGGCGGCGCTGGCCCTGTACCTGCAGCAGAAGTTGGGCGGCGAGCTGTATCAGCCGTGGCTGCAGGCTGAGGGCGGACTGTTGCAGCGGCAGCAGTTCGCGCTGGCCTATCGCCGCCATCGGCAATGGATCATGATCGGCGCCACCGGCATCGCCGTGCGCTTCCTGGACGGCCTGCCGCAGGACAAGCACAGCGATCCGGCGCTGGTGGTGGTCGATGAGGTGGCGCGGTTTGCCATCGCCTTGCTGGCCGGACATGAGGGCGGGGCCAACGGACTGGCCTACCGCGTAGCGCAACTGACGGGGGCGCAGCCGGTGGTGACGACCGCCACGGAAGCGGTCAAGCCGCTGGTGCTGGGCATCGGTTGCCGCAAGCTGGCCTCGGCGGAGCAGATTTCCCTTGCCGTGGCGCAGGCGCTGGCGCTGTGCCCCGGCGCGTCACTGGCCCAGGTGCGCGAAGTGGCCACCATCGACATCAAGGCGCAAGAGCCGGGCTTGCTGGCCTTTTGCGCCACCCATGACTTGCCGCTGCGCGTGATTGCACGCGAGCAGATCGCCCAGCGTGCCTGGGTCGGCAAGCCCTCGGAGTGGGTGCGCCAGAATGTGGGCGTGGACGGCGTCTGCGAACCAGCGGCCTTGATCGCCAGCCCGCGTGGCGGTCTGTTGCTGGGCAAGACCGCGCTGGACGGGGTGACCGTGGCCGTGGTGGAGGATGCCGATGCTTGGCGGATATTCGAAGATAAGCCCTAAAACATTGAAAGTATGCAGATGGAAGCCGTCAAGAAAAAAGGCGTATTGAACCTGGTCTCCGTAGGCCCCGGTTTCGAAGAAATGATCATCCCGCGCGCCATCGAGGCCTTGCGCGACAGCGAGGTCATCGTCGCCTACGAGTTGTACCTGCGCTGGATCGCATCGCACATCGAGGGCAAGGAAATCCATACGCCGCCCCTCACGCAAGAGCGCGAGCGCGCCTTGCTGGCCATCGAGCAGGCCCGCGCCGGACGCCGCGTGGCGCTCATCTCCAGCGGTGACATCGGCATCTACGCCATGGCCGCGCTGGCCTTCGACGACATGCGCGAGGACGATACCTATGAGGTCAACGTCATTCCCGGCGTGACCTCGGCCAATGCCTGCGCTTCGCTGCTGGGGTCGCCGCTGTCGCATGACTTCGCCACGCTGTCGCTGTCGAACCTGCTGTGCCCGTGGTCCTGGATCGAGCAGCGCGCCAGCCACATCGCCCAGGCCGACCTGGCCTGCGTGCTCTACAACGTGCAGAGCGCCGGACGGCAGGAGGGCGTCTATCGCATCCTGCAACTGATGCTGCAGCACAAGGCCCCGCACACCCTGTGCGGCGTGGTGCGCAATGCCTATCGTCCGGGCCAGCAGGTCTCCATTCATCGCCTGGATGAATTGCCGGGCCTGCAGTTCGACATGCTGACCTCGATCGTCATCGGCAACCGCTTTACCCAGCGCAAGCGTGACTGGATCTTTACGCCGCGCGGCTACAACGACTGGAGCGAAGAATCACAGGCCGCTGAAGTGGCGCAACTGCCGCCGCAGGCGGTGTGGGTCTTTGCCGGTACCAGCGATGGCAACCTGGTGGCACGCGAGCTGGCCGGGCAGGGCGAGCGGGTGGTGATCTCCACGGCGACCGCTTATGGCGGCGAACTGGCCAGCCAGGATTGTCCGGGGACTCACGTCTGGTCCGGCCGCCAGGGCGTGGAAGCGCGCCGCCAGGCCTTGCGCGAGAGCCAGGCGCGCGTGCTGGTGGATGCCACGCATCCGTTTGCGGTGCAGATGTCGCAGCAACTCATGACGCTGGCCAAGGAGTTGGCCATTCCGTATCTGCGCTACGAACGCCCGAGCGAGCTGGCCGCTGATGATCCGCACGCCTGCGCCGACATGGAAGAGGCCGCCACCCGCGCCATGGCCATGGGCGGCCGCATTTTCCTGGCCACCGGCTCCAAGGACCTGGGCAGCTTCCTGCAGGCGCCCGGTGCGGCCGACAAGCAGTGGTTCGCGCGCGTGACCGCCGATCCGGACTTCATCCACCGCGCACTGGAGCTGGGCTTGCCGCGCGCCCACCTGTGCGCCATGCAGGGTCCGTTCTCGCAGGCCTTCAATGAAGCGCTGTGGCGGGATTGGGGCATCGACTGCGTGGTCACCAAGGATTCGGGCGAGGCGGGTGGCTATCGGGCCAAGGTCGCTGCGGCCCGCGCCCTGGGCATCCCGCTGCTGACGGTGCGACGGCCAGCACTGGCCTATCCGCAGGTGGCCCATGATGTGCCAGCCCTGATGGTGCAACTGGCGGCACTGGCCGGAGGCTGACCATGGCCAGCATCGCACCCTCCCTGCCGCCGCCCTTGCCGCCGATACCGGTCACGGTGGTGACCGGTTTTCTCGGTGCCGGCAAGACCACCTTGCTGCGCGGTCTGGTCCAGCGCCGCCAGTCGCGCCGCCTGGCCTTGCTCATCAATGAATTCGGCGAAGTGGCCATCGATGGCGACCTGCTGCGTGCCGAAGGGGATGCGCAGGGTCACGTACAGATCCAGGATTTCGCCCACGGCCTCATCGCCTATGGCGACGATGAACATTTCGTCCCGGCCATGCTGGCCCTGGCCGCACGGCGGGCGCAGATCGATCACGTACTCATCGAGACGTCCGGCCTCGCCCTGCCCAGTGCCGTCATGGAAGTGCTGCAGTCGCCGGAGCTGGCCCCGCACTTCGTGCTCGATGCCACGCTGGCCGTGGTCGATACGCCGCTGCTGCTGGAGGAAGCCTTCGCCAGCGGGGACGCCGTGCGCGATGCGACGGCGCAGCTGTTCCGTCAGCAGCTGGAATGCGCTGACGTGGTGGTGTTGAACAAGATCGATGGCATGGAAGAAGCGCCGCTGCTGCAGGCCGAGGAGACCGTGCGCGCATTGGCGCCGAACGTGCGTTTCCTGGAGCTGGCCTATGGAGCGAGGCTGGACATCCGTCTCGCATTGGGCCTGCGCCTGCACCAGGCGGGCAGCACCGTGCATCACCATTACACGCCGGTGGGCATGCCGGGCGAACGCGCCACCGTGGCGGCGGACCAGTGGCGCTTCAACGGGCATGCGCACTCCGGGCTGGGCGCGCACAGCCATGGCTTGTCCACCCACAAGCATTTCCACGAGCAGGATCCCGGCTGGCAATCCTTCACGCTGCGCAGCCAGGCAGCGCAGGAGCCGGAGTCCCTGCGCCGTGCCGTGGTGGCCGTGGCGCTGGACCAGCCCATCCTGCGCACCAAGGGTTTCATCGCCACGGCCGAGGGCAGCACACAATTGCTGCAAGCCGTGCGTGCGCGGGCCGTCGTGGCCGGCGCGCAGGGCGGCAAGAGCGCAGGACGTTCAGAACTGGTCTTCATTGGCTACCACCCCAGTCGCACGCGCGTGGCGCAGTTGCTGTCGTCCTTGACCGGCACCGAATGGATTTGATTTTGTTGCAGCATCAGGAAAATACCTCACCATGAAAACCGATCCCGAATCGCACAAGCGCATGACCCAGCGTCACAAGGAGGGCTTCGAGAAGAAGAAGGCCGCCGCCCAGAAGGAAAAGGGCCTCCTGATCGTCAACACCGGCACCGGCAAGGGCAAGTCCAGTGCCGCCTTCGGCATGGGCATGCGCATTCTCGGCCACGGCATGAAGCTGGGCGTGGTGCAGTTCATCAAGGGCGTGCTCTACAGCGCCGAGCGTGACTTTCTCGGCGGGCACGCCAACTGCGACTTCCACGTCGTCGGCGAAGGCTACACCTGGGATACCCAGGACCGCGCAGCCGACATGCGCACCGCCGCACGCGGCTGGGCCGAGGCGGTGCGGATGATCGAGGATCCGAGTTACGAC
>Ga0187843_10001863_pt1 | contig 13134 bp, 11 predicted proteins | sample SpaLakP09_SKY_43_FD_134516 | JGI IMG/M metagenome (GOLD analysis project Ga0187843, IMG submission 134516) | Oligotrophic lake water microbial communities from Sparkling Lake, Wisconsin, USA - SP09_SKY_43 | ecosystem: Environmental > Aquatic > Freshwater > Lake | place: USA: Sparkling Lake... | reverse complement strand
GTGTTCCCTATAAAATGACAAAACAAATCAACATACTATCTACCAAAAAGCTTTTACCCAATCAAAAGCAAGATTTACTTGACGCCAATATTTCTTTAATTGATGAAGATTTCATTGAAACTAAAATTAAGAATTTCGAACTTTCAAAAGTAAATGACAATCTTATTTTCACAAGTCAAAATGCTGTTCAAAGTATTTTACAACATCCAAAATGCAACGAACTGAAAAACAAAAATGTTTTTTCTGTCGGAATGAAAACTAAAGATTTATTAACCGAAAACGGATTCAATGTAATCGCTTATACAGGTTATGCATCCGATTTAGCTGAAATAATTTCACTTATTTATTCAAAAGAAAGTTACACCTTTTTCAGTGGAAATTTACGTCGTGACGTTTTACCAAACACACTAAAAGAAAACGAAATAACATTCAATGAAATCGAAGTTTATGAAACCAACATAACTTCAAAAAAAATCACAAGTAAATTAGACGGAATACTGTTTTTCAGTCCATCAGCAGTGGAAAGTTATTTGAAATTGAATACGATAAAAGAAGAAATGTGCTTTTGCATAGGAGAAACCACAGCAGAAGCATTAGAAAACAAGAAAGTAAAAAACATCATAATTGCAGACAAACCATCGGTTGAAAATGTGATTGATGAAGTAATAGAATATTACAACAATTAAAACTTCGCGACTTCGCGACTTTGCGAGAAATAACTCGTGATAATTCGTGAAATTCGTGGCAACAAATAAAAAAATGATCAAAAACGACCTATTTTTAAGAGCATTAAGCAACGAAACGGTAGAACGTCCACCCGTTTGGATGATGCGTCAAGCCGGAAGATATTTACCAGAATTTAGAGCATTACGTGACAAATATGATTTCTTCACTCGTTGCGAAACTCCAGAATTAGCTGCAGAAATCACAGTTCAACCAATACGAATTGTAAAACCTGATGCCGCTATTTTATTTTCAGATATTTTGGTAGTTCCTCGTGCAATGGGAATTCACGTTGAACTGAAAGACAATTTGGGACCAATAATTCCAAATCCAATTCGAACTATGGAGCAAGTAAATCAAGTTTTTGTTCCAGATGTAAATGAAACTTTAGGTTACGTTTTTGATGCCATCAAATTAACCAAAGAAATGTTGAACGATGAGGTTCCACTTATAGGTTTTGCAGGTTCACCTTGGACGATTTTTTGTTATGCTGTAGAAGGAAAAGGGTCAAAAAGTTTTGATACTGCTAAAGGATTTTGTTTTTCAAATCCAGTTGCAGCACATACTTTATTGCAAAAAATTACTGATACAACCATTTTATATTTGAAAGAAAAAGTTAAAGCTGGTTGTAACGCCATTCAGATTTTTGATTCTTGGGGCGGAATGTTATCACCAGTTGATTATCAAGAATTCTCTTGGAAATACATCAACCAAATCGTTGACGCTTTGGCTGAAGACACTAAAGTTATTGTTTTCGGAAAAGGATGTTGGTTTGCTTTGGGCGAAATGGCACAATCAAAAGCATCGGCTCTTGGTGTAGATTGGACTTGTTCAGCAAGAAATGCTCGTTATTTATCAGGCGGAAAAATCACATTGCAAGGGAATTTCGATCCTTCAAGATTACTTTCTCCAATTCCAACCATCAAAAAAATGGTGCACGAAATGATAAACGAATTCGGAAAAGACAATTACATAGTAAATCTAGGTCACGGAATTTTACCAAATATTCCAGTAGATCACGCGAAAGCTTTTGTGGAAGCCGTGAAGGAATATAATTCATAAGTTTATGGAATTCAACAATTGGAAACTCGACAAAATAGAAAATATTCATTTTAAAGAATTTTTCGATTTAATTGAAAACAACAGAAATCGTATTATAAAAACATTTCCTGTAACAGTTTCTAATTGTGTTGACTTAAATACAACAGAAGAATTCATTACAAAAAATAGTCAAATAGAAATAGAAAAAACAGGTTACTATTTCTATGTTAGAAATTTAGAAACCAATTGTTTAATTGGATATATTGGTATTAAAAAAATAGATTATCATATTTCAAAATGCGAATTGTTCTATTTTATTGATACTGATTTTGAAGGAAAAGGAATTATTTCAAAAGCTATTCCTGAAGTAATTGGTTTTTGTTTCAAAGAATTAAAAATGAACAAAATCTTTATTTGTACGTCAAAAATTAATTTTGGAAGTCAGCAAATTGCTTTAAAAAATGGATTCGTTCAAGAAGGAACTTTGCGACAAGAATTTAAAAACTTTGAAGGAATTTTAGAAGACATTAATTATTACGGATTATTGAAATCAGATTATGAAAGATAAATTCTACCAATACATACTTCAACTCCAAAACCAAATCACTTCCAAGTTGGAAGATGTAGATGGTGTTGCCAAATTTCGTGAAGACATTTGGGAACGTCCAGAAGGCGGCGGCGGAAGAACTCGTGTTATAGAAAACGGAGAAGTTTTTGAAAAAGGCGGTGTAAATATTTCAGCAGTTCACGGAAAATTACCCGAAGCGATGCAAAAAATGTTCAACGTTGGGGAAGCCGATTTCTTCGCTTGCGGATTGAGTTTGGTAATTCATCCTAAAAGTCCGATGGTTCCAACGGTTCATGCCAATTGGCGTTATTTTGAAATGTATGATGATAACGGAAACGTAATCAATAGTTGGTTCGGTGGCGGACAAGATTTAACACCGTATTATTTATTTGAAGAAGACGGAAAACACTTTCATCAAACGTGCAAAACAGCTTGTGATAAGCATAACCCAGAGTTTTATCCAAAATATAAAAAACAATGCGATGCTTATTTTTGGAACGCTCATAGAAATGAAGCTCGTGGACTTGGCGGATTATTCTTCGATTATTGCAAAGAAACCGAAACCATGAAAATGGAAGATTGGTACAATTTCGTAACCGAAGTTGGCAACAGTTTTCTTGAAGCGTATGTTCCAATCGTAGAAAAAAGAAAAAATTTAGCATATACACCAGAACAAAGAGCATGGCAAGAAATCCGTCGTGGACGTTACGTAGAATTCAATTTAGTGCACGACAAAGGCACGCTTTTCGGACTAAAAACAAACGGTAGAATTGAATCTATTTTAATGTCATTACCACCACATGTGCAATGGCATTACGACCATCATCCAGTTTCTGGAAGCGAAGAAGAAAAATTAATTAAAGTATTAGAATCACCAATTGATTGGATTTAGATTGCAAAATATCTAATATCTAATATCTAAAATCAAAAATACTATGTTCCCATTACAAAGAGGCAGAAGATTACGCGTAAACGAATCCATTAGAAGTTTAGTTCGCGAAACCACATTAAGTCCAAGCGATTTTATGTTTCCAATGTTCATTGCAGAAGGCGAAAATTATAAAGTTGAAATTCCATCCATGCCAGGAATTTTTCGTCGTTCCATCGATTTAACCGTTGAAGAAGTTAAAGAACTTTTCGCTTTAGGAATTCGTGCCGTAAACATTTATGTAAAAGTAGACGAAAGCCTAAAAGATAACACCGGAAAAGAAGCTTGGAACTCAAACGGATTAATGCAAAGAGCCATCAAAGCCATTAAATTGGCTTGTCCAGAAATGATTGTTATGCCAGATGTTGCTTTAGATCCATATTCTATTTACGGTCACGATGGTATTATCGAAAACGGTGATGTCGCAAACGATGCAACTAACGAAGCCTTAGTAAAAATGGCCGTTTCTCACGCTCAAGCTGGAGCTGATTTTGTAGCGCCAAGCGACATGATGGACGGACGCGTTTTGCGTTTACGCCAAGGTTTAGACGCTGCAGGATTTTCAAATGTTGGGATTATGAGTTATTCGGCAAAATACGCATCGGCATTTTACGGACCATTTCGTGATGCTTTAGATTCAGCGCCAAGAGAAGCAGATGTCGATGCTGAGCTTGTCGAAGTACCAAAAGACAAAAAAACCTACCAAATGGATTACGCCAACCGCATTGAAGCCATAAAAGAAGCACTTATGGATGTAGAAGAAGGCGCCGATATGGTGATGGTAAAACCAGGAATCGCCTATTTAGATATCGTTCGCGAAGTTAAAAATGCAGTGAATGTTCCAGTGACAGTTTTCCATGTTTCGGGTGAATACGCTATGATTAAAGCAGCTTCCGAAAGAGGTTGGCTGGATCACGACAAAATCATGATGGAACAATTAATGTGTATCAAAAGAGCAGGCGCAAGTTTAATTTCGACTTATTTTGCCAAAGAAGCTGCGATTATTTTGAATAGATAGAAGCGAATGGCTCGGGATTTATCGGTAAACCCTATTCCTGCTGCCTTTCCAAAGCTCGCTAAAAAGGCGAGGCTTTTCCCTTGCATCAGGGCTAAAAAGTGAATGAATTGAATAAATGTAATTAGTAAAAATGAAAATTAAGATACTACTTCTTCTAGTTTTTGTGTTCGTATCTTGTAAAAACGAAACAAATAAACCACAAGAAGAAAATCAAGAAGCACAAGTTCCAACGATAGAAAATGGACTCGTTTTATTTCAAGAAAACAATTGTGCTTCTTGTCATCAACCCGATCAAAAAGTAATCGGACCAAGTTTGAAAGAAATTGCGACTTTGTATAAAAAAGAAAACGGAAGCATCGTTTCTTTTCTTAAAGAAGAATCTGATCCAATTGTGGATCCAAACATGTATGAGTCCATGAAAATTAACCTTCAAATAACAAAAATGATGACTGATGACGAATTGCAATCACTGGAATTGTATTTATTAAGTCATTCAAAATAACACATCATTGAGTAAAATTTGTATTTTTATCAAATGCAAACGGCCTTTATAAATTCACCTCTCGGAATCACCAAAATTGTTGGCGATGAAAACGGAATTTCTGTAATTTCTGTTTTATCTGAAGGTGAAGTTTCCAAAAATATTCCAAAGGAGTTAAAAGTTGCAGTTGCTCAACTTAAAGAATATTTTGAAGGAAAACGAATAGATTTTGACTTTAAATTAAATCCAAAAGGCACCGATTTTCAGCAAAAAGTGTGGCAAGAATTACTCAATATTCCCTTTGGAAAAACAATGTCTTATTTAGAATTATCCAAAAAACTCGGAGATGTAAAAGCAATTAGAGCCGTAGCATCAGCCAATGGTAAAAATCCACTTTGGATTGTAATTCCGTGTCATCGAGTTATTGGAACAGATGGTTCATTAACTGGTTACGCAGGTGGATTATGGCGCAAAAAATGGCTTATAGAGCATGAAAATCCATCGCATCAACAAAGCTTATTTTAAAAAAAATCCATTTTTTAATTCATCTAAAGCAATATTTATTTAATTTCGTAACAGAACTTATATAAATTTAAACGCCATGATAGAAAAAATTAGATTAGACAACATCCTATTTCTTGACATTGAAACCGTTCCATTGGAAGAAAATTTCAATTCACTAGATGACGAAATGAAACAACTTTGGGAACTAAAAACGCAATACCAAAGAAAAGACGATTTCACCCCCGAAGAATTTTACGACAGAGCAGGAATTTGGGCAGAATTCGGAAAAATTGTATGTATTTCTGTTGGTTATTTTGTAACCAAAGGCGACATTAGAAACTTTAGAGTAACGTCCTTTTTCGGAGAAGAAAAGAAAATTTTATTAGATTTTAATAACTTACTTAGCAACCATTTTGATGGTTCTCAAAACATTCTTTGCGGACATAATGCCAAAGAATTTGATTTTCCTTTTATAGCTCGACGTATGATTATTAACCAAGTTTCCATTCCAAATAAACTCAATTTATTCGGCAAAAAACCTTGGGAAATTGCTCATTTAGATACTTTGGAATTATGGAAATTTGGCGATTATAAGCATTTTACCTCATTAAAATTATTGACCAAAATCCTTGGAATTCCATCTCCAAAAGGCGATATAGACGGAAGCCAAGTCGGACATGTTTTTTATGTTGAAAAAGACATTGATAGAATTGTGACCTATTGTGAAAAAGATGTCATCGCGGTTGCGCAAGTTTTCCTTCGTTTTAGAAAAGAAGATTTATTGATTGATGAAGAGATTATTCATGTTTAGTAAAAAACATACCGCAGATTCGCAGATTTTTTTCATTTAGTAATAAATCTGCGAATCTGCGGTTTTAAGTTTTGTTCAAAATAAGTACATTTACAAAAAAACAATCCATGGTATTAAGTAGATTTTGGCTCGTTATCTTTATTTCATCAATTGTCTTTGTGATTTTCGGTTTATTCATAGGAAATAGCTACACCATAGACTTTGTCTTAAACGGGAAAAAAGACGATCCAATTTTAGTTTCGGAAAAATACCTTCAAGATTTACCTGCTTTTATAAAAGACAGTATCGAAAAGGCTCCAGATAAAACAATGGTCATCAATCGTGATACTTTAAACATTGATTCTACTTATGTTTTTTCTAATAAAGTTGTAAAAATTTATAGTGGAAAACAAAAATCTGATGGATTATTGCCAACCTGCAAAAACACTTTGCTCGATTTGATTTTACCACTTATGGCTTATTTGGCTTTCTTTTGTGGCTTAATGGAATTGTTAATTATTTCTGGAGCTTCACAAAAATTGGCCAAAATATTAAGCCCTGTTTTTGTAAAAGTATTTCCAAGTATTCCAAAAAATCACCCTTCAATTTCTTACATGACTCTAAATTTTGCAGCCAATTTTCTAGGATTAGATTCTGCTGCAACACCATTCGGATTAAAAGCCATGGAGAGTTTACAAGAAATAAATCCCGAAAAAGAAAAAGCCAGCGATGCACAAATTATGTTTATGTGTTTACATGCCTCAGGACTTACCTTAATTGCAACTTCAATTATCGGATATCGAGCTGCTGCTGGTGCGGCAAATCCTGCTGATGTTATGTTACCTTGTATTATTACCTCTTTTATAGGGACCATAGCTGCGTTTTTAATTGTAGGAATTAAACAAAAAATCAACTTCAAAAGCGCGTCTTTGGTTGCTGGATTAATGGGGTTGATAGGTGCGATTATTGGCTTGTTGATGTATGTAAATCATTTGGATTTAATTGGTAAAAATTATTTTACTTCTAATCTTTCCGCATTGATTTTAGTTGTAATTATTGTTTTCACATTGATATTATCATTCATAAAAGAGAAAAAATTTACTGAAGCCAATACCACTGTTTATGAAGCATTTGTGGTTGGAGCAAACAACGGAGTTAAAACTGGAGTAACTATTTTTCCTTATGTTTTAGGAATGTTAGTGGCCATTTCGTTGTTCAGAAATAGTGGTCTATTTGAAATTATAAGTAACTGGATTGCTTTTGGGTTTTCTAATATGGGAGTTAGCAAAGAAATTACCGATGCTCTTCCAGTTGCAATGCTTAGACCCTTTAGTTCGGCTGGTTCACGTGGATTTTTGATTGATTCCATGAATACTTTTGGTGCTGATTCTATGACAGGAAGATTGAGTAGTATTTTTCAATGTAGCGCCGAAAGTACTTTTTATGTAATTGCAGTTTACTTTGGTTCTGTTAATATAAAAAACACTCGTTATGCTTTAGGAACGATGCTTTTGGTCGATTTGATTTGTGTTATTACTGCGATTTTTGTGGCTAGTTGGTTTTTTTAAACAATGATATATTTTGAGATGGATAGCTACACCAAATTAGCAAATATTTAATTCCGCATTCCCTCAAATTTCCATAACTTTACATTTCAAAAATATTTCACAATGGACTTTATATATCAAGACCCGTATCCGATAGTAAAAGACGATACACAATACAAAAAACTTACTTCTGACTTTGTAAAAGTGGAGCAATTTGGCGATAGAGAAATTCTAACTGTTGATCCAAAAGGGTTAGAATTGTTGGCGCAAGAAGCAATGAACGACGTTTCATTTATGTTACGAACTGCGCATTTACAAAAATTACAAAATATTTTAAACGATCCAGAAGCAACAGATAATGACAGATTTGTAGCTTATAATTTATTGCAAAACGCCTCTGTAGCTGTTGAAGGTCAGTTGCCTTCTTGTCAAGATACAGGAACGGCAATTGTTATGGCTAAAAAAGGCGAAAGTGTTTATACAGATGTTGATGATGCCGAATGGTTATCAAGAGGAATTTTTAATACGTTTCAAAATAAGAATCTTCGTTACTCGCAAATTGTTCCGATTTCGATGTTTGAGGAGAAAAATTCAGGTTCCAATCTTCCAGCACAAATTGATATTTATGCTAAAAAAGGAGCTTCTTATGAGTTTTTATTTTTAACAAAAGGAGGAGGTTCTGCGAATAAAACATTCTTATATCAAAAAACAAAATCGTTGTTGAATGACAAATCAATGGAAGAATTTGTTCGCGAAAAAATCAAAGATTTAGGAACTTCTGCTTGTCCGCCATACCATTTAGCTTTGGTAATTGGTGGAACTTCTGCAGAGGCTAATTTAGCAGCTGTTAAAAAAGCATCGGCAGGCTATTTTGATAATTTACCTACTTCTGGAAACATGGCTGGTCAAGCTTTTCGCGATTTAGAATGGGAACAAAAAGTACTACAATATTGCCAAGAAAGTGCGATTGGAGCTCAATTTGGAGGAAAATATTTTGCACATGATGTTCGTGTAATTCGTTTGCCACGTCATGCCGCTTCTTGTCCGGTTGGATTAGGGGTTTCGTGTTCTGCAGATAGAAATATCAAAGGAAAAATCACAAAAGATGGAATTTTCTTAGAACAATTGGAAGTAAATCCGCAGCAATTTTTACCAGCTGTTCCGCCACATTTGGAAGCGGCAGTTGAGGTTGATTTGAATCGTCCGATGAAAGATATTTTAGCAGAATTATCTAAATACCCAATTAAAACAAGATTGAAATTAAACGGAACATTAATTGTTGCCAGAGATATTGCTCATGCAAAAATCAAAGAACTTTTGGATGCAGGAAAACCAATGCCAGACTATTTCAAAAACCATCCAGTATATTACGCAGGACCTGCCAAAACGCCAGACGGAATGCCATCAGGAAGTTTCGGACCAACAACAGCAGGACGAATGGACGTTTATGTGGAAGAGTTCCAAAAAGCTGGCGGAAGTATGATTATGCTTGCTAAAGGTAACCGAACTAAAGAAGTTATGGAAGCTTGCAAAACGTATGGTGGATTCTATTTAGGATCAATTGGTGGGCCGGCTGCAATTTTAGCTCAAGATAATATCCTAAAAGTTGAGGTTGTAGATTTCGAAGAGTTAGGAATGGAAGCCGTGAGAAAAATTACAGTTAAAGATTTCCCTGCTTTTATTATTACTGATGATAAAGGGAACGATTTCTTTGCTAACCTATAAATATAATTAGCCACAGATTCACAGATTACTATAATTAATCCGTGAATCTGTGGCTTTCAAAATCAATCAAATGCCTTTTAAAGAAACCTTTTCAGAATTTTACACCAAAGTTAAAGCTAGTTTGGAAGATGGAACTTTTGCCAAATTAACTTTAGCAAAAACTATCGGAAATGCTGAATTGATGAATATTTACGTACGTCCGATAATGGATGAATATATTTTGAAATTGGAATTAAAATTCAAGTTTCAACAAGAAGAAATCATTGAAATTTATACCATAGAAAATGCTTTTCCAAGATTATTAGAATTTATAAATAATCCTTTCTTAAGTGCAATTTTGTTCACTACTGAATTTGATTTGACTTACAAATTGAATAAAAAACGCGCTGTGAGTTTTGTGGAGCAGTTTCCTAGTTTTACTCATGCATCGCCTGTGATTATTGAATATTTAGAAAGCAGAAAATAAAATTTCTTTTCATAAAAACAAAAATGCCTCACTATTTAGCGAGGCATTTTTTTATCAAAATTTAAAAGAATTATTTCTTGATGAATTTTTTAGAAACCGATTTTTGGTTACTGTTTACTTTCAAGAAATACATTCCTGAATTCAATTCGTTCACATCAATTCCGTCTTGGTTAAGTTTCCCTTTTTTGACTTCTTGACCTAGGTAATTGATAATTTCATAAGTAGCATTTTCATCTGATAATGAAACATGCAAACGGCTTTCTGTTGGATTTGGTGAAACAGTAAAATCCAAATTTTCGTTTGATATTTCCGAATCAGTATCAGCAACTAAACCTGCCGCAGTTAATGAAATATTTATAGTATAATCTTCCACTTGTCCAAAGCTAAATGTTTCGCAAGATGTAGGAATAGCATTATATTTCATTTGAACTCTCATTCTTGTTACACCCAAAGTTGTTGTTGCTGGAATAGTAAAGGTACCAGAAACAGGTGTAGTTGTTGAAGCTGATTTTGTCCATACTTTCTCCCCAGTATCTAAAAAATCACCGTCTCTATTATAGTCAATCCAAACAGCATAACCTTCTTTATATTTTGTAGCTGTCCAAGTAGGAGTTATTGTAATAGTATAAGCTGTTCCTCTAACTGCATTAGTTGAAATAGAAGTAAAATCTTCGTAACCCGCTGTTCCTGTTGAAGTATTATTTATAGTTCCAAAAACTACTTTGCCAATTTTTTCATTAGCAGTACTATTTCCTTTTGACGTACAATAAGTAACTATTGGTACAGCAAGTGTTGTTACACTAACAATATTACTATTTAATGATGAATTTCCTGCAGCATCTTTTGCTATTACATAATAAGTATAGGTTGTCGCAGCTGTTAAACCTGTTACAGCATAAGTTGTTGTTGTAACGCTTGCCTTTAAAGTTGTTCCTTGATAAACATCATAACCGATAATACCAACGTTATCTGTAGCGCCAGACCAAGATAAATTTGTAGTTGTTGTAGTTGTTCCAGAAGCAGTTAAAGTTGCTACAGTAGGTGCAGTTGTGTCTGGAACAGGCGTTAACGTTGTTACGCTAACAATATTACTGACTGCTGATAGATTTGCAGCAGCATCTTTTGCTTTTACAGAGAACGAGTATGTTGTAGCTCCAATTAATCCGGTTACATTATACGAAGTTGCAGTTGTAGTTCCTAATAGTGTTGCCCCTTGGTATATATTATATCCTGTTACTGCAACATTATCAGTTGATGCAGTCCAAGTTAAACTTGTTGTAGTCTCTGTTGTTCCAGAAGCAGTTAAAGCTGTTGGAGCTGTTGGTACTGTTGTGTCAGTAGGTCCAGCATATGCAGCACCAATTCCTACAGCATAAAAAGCATTGGTAGTAGCAATAACTTCTGCGGAATTTGCTCCATATAAATCTGTTGCTGCTTGAATTCCATAAGTTCGTGCATTAGCATAAGTTGAATTGGCTGTTAAATAGATACTTTCGGTACGGAAAGCAATTTTGGCTGCTTTATCAATTCCAATACCAGTAACATTATAAGAACTACCAATATCGTTAGTTCCTGTTTTACCTTCTGTTAAAATATAAAACCAATGATTTAACACACCACTGTTAGTGTGAACCCCACAATAATCGTTAGTTGAAGTAGGAGTACAACTTACGGTTTTCCAATAGGTTCCTCCATAAGTATCAGGTTGCAATTCGGTTTTAGGATTGCTCATAGAACGTAATGATAGGTGTCCTGTTCTCATTTCAATATCTTCTCCAATTAACCATTTTTGTTTGTTTGGAGCAGCAAAATATTCAACACAAGCACCCCAAATATCAGAAAAAGCTTCGTTCATTGCTCCAGATTCTTTTTGGTAAGTCAAATTGGCTGTATTAGTACAAACTGCATGGCCAATTTCGTGACCTGCCACATCTAAAGAAGTTAAAACATTAAATCCACCTACACCACTTCCATCACCATAGGTCATCACACTTCCATCCCAGTAAGCATTGTTGTAGGCACTACTGTAATGAACATAACTTTTAATAGCTGCTCCAGCATTATTATAACTATTTCTTCCGTGAACAGTTGACCAATAATCATAAGTTTTTTCAGCACCCCAATGTGCGTCTAAAGCACCATTATCTTTATTAGTATTGTTAAATTCGGCTGCAGTCCAGTTATTATCAGCATCAGTAAAATTAACTGCTGCGGTATAACTAGTTCCTTTTTTCATATTGTATGTGTTTACTCCCAATCCGCGTGTTGCATCTGATAATATATAAGACGAACCACTCAAGGTTGTTTGAATGGATTGTGTTCCACTATATCTTGTATCAGCATTTGCTGCAACTAAAAAAGAGTTCTTTTTAGGTAATACATTTTCTGATTTCGGAGAAGATTTTCCATGACTATATTCACCTAAATGTTTTATGGTAGCATTATAAAACAACGTGATTCCAGTAACTGCATCGATATATAGATCACCTCTGCTTACTGGATTGGTAGCATAAATATCAAATTTATATGCCAATCTTAAATTACTTTCCCCTTTTTTAACTTCTTCATCAGCAATGGGAAACAATACTAATTCTCCAACAGGTTTTGTGTAGTTAATTGCTGCAGCCTCATTTTGATTTTCCCATAAATAGGACTTCGCATTAATTTGATTTAAAGCTTTAGCAAATGCTTGTTGATTGGTTAATTTTGGTGTTGTATTTACATTTTCTATTTGGTAAAATTCGCCACTCATAGAACGTAATGAACCATTTTTTGAATGAAGCGAATAAGTAGCAAATTCTACTTTTATACCCTTGTGAAACAATTGAAATTTTTCATGAAGAAATCCAGAGTTATCAGATTCTGAATTGGTTTTTTGAAAGGTTGAATTACTTTTTACTTTTAATTGGTCCTTGAAGACTTGATTGAAGTCACTTACTTTATAGGAAGAGTTTTCATTAAATGTTATTAAAGAAGTATTCCCTTTATTATCCGTGATTTTTTGTTTAACACTTTTATCCCCTTCTTGCGAATAACATGTAAACGTTAAGAATAAGGCCATAAAAAATAACCTCATTTTGTTTTTTAATTTTATTTTCATTAGAATGAACTTTATTATTTGCTGCAATATTAACTAAAATAATAGTTAAAATATTGAAACAACGGATAAAGTCTTTGAAATGCGCAAATGAGTAGTTAAATGGAAAAAGCAACCTATTAAAGTTGCTTTTTATACTAAAATACTATTTATCTGTAACTAATTTATAATCATTTCAGGAATATCACCTTCAATAATTAATGCTGCTTCAGTTGAGGCTACAATATGTTCGACGGAGACTCCAGG
>Ga0187843_10001862_pt1 | contig 13134 bp, 9 predicted proteins | sample SpaLakP09_SKY_43_FD_134516 | JGI IMG/M metagenome (GOLD analysis project Ga0187843, IMG submission 134516) | Oligotrophic lake water microbial communities from Sparkling Lake, Wisconsin, USA - SP09_SKY_43 | ecosystem: Environmental > Aquatic > Freshwater > Lake | place: USA: Sparkling Lake... | reverse complement strand
TCGAACGACCCTGATCGATACGCACCGATCGGGTTGCTTGCACTTTTCATTTCTGATTCTTTGGTATTTGAAGCCCCCACACCCCATGAGCTTGTTGCTTCAAACATGAGCACTAAACAAGCCCATGAAACCCACGGAAAAAGATTCTTAGGGCGAAGCGCTTCGAGAAGTTTCGGTTCTTGAAACTTTATTTGCCGGGCCAATTCACGCGACTGGTTGCACCACTCTCCAATTTTTACGCCTGTTTCCTTCCCATAGAGGGCATCTTCGACCGTTCGATAGCATTCTGCCGTAGCCGTGACTCCCTCTTTTGCTAAAAACGGAACTTGGGCGCGGCCAATGACTTGCCACGTTGGAACTGAACTAGTAATTCCGAATGTCGTCGCAACAGCCTGCTGCCACAATATCAGTGGCCTAACAATCTGCTCTTTCGTTGTGGCCTTCTCGATTTGCTCAACAGCTCGAATCCACTCTTCGACCGCCTCTTTTTGTTTCTTTTGATTGTCTGTAATTACGATTCTTTTCTTCGCCCAAGCCCACCACAAAGCGAGAAGAGCAAGCCACGGCAAAAGTGTGATCCCGGCTACCGCTCCTGAGGGCACGGGAGCTATGCCTCGTCCAGTACCCTCCAAAGGTTCTCGAGGAAGTCCTCCCTCTCCGTATCGCAGGGGTTGAGCTGGTTTACCCGCCTGACCGGCTCCTGGTTTCTTGCCTGCTGCCGGCGCTGCTGTCGTAGCGCCCGATGGCGCGACGGGTAGTGACAGTCCGCTTGCTTGCCTCGTGACCACAATCTTCGGTGGTTTCGCCTCCGCTGACTCATACGACTTCTTTTTTGGATCGAAATAGACAAACTTTACCGGCGGTAACACATATTCCCCGCTTTGGGTTGGAATCATTACCAGGTCTTCCACAATCGCGCCTGTAAAGATTTCCGTTCCATTGAACTCCCTTCTTAGCTTGGGCTGAATGGTTCGAATCTCTTTGCTCACAACTCTTCCTGGTAACTCTACACCCATCGGCCAATTCCCTGTCCCCCTCAAGGTAAGAGTCCATGTTACCGGCTCACCCTCGTTCACCTGCTCGGGCACCATCTTCGACTCTAAAACGAATTGACCCACTGCACCCTGAAATCCCGCCGGTGCCCCACTCGGCAGTGACTCCACATTCAGCGCTACCGGGGCGGCGACAGCTTCCACCTCAACCGACCCTGGTGCCGTGAAGAAAAATGATCTGCCCCCCGCCGCGGTGTCGATATCCAGCTTTTGCCGAATCGATGGCAGCTCGAAAAGTCCCGCCTTAGGTACCATCGCCCTAGTATGAAACTGGAGCCCCTGACTACCCCCAGGTCCAATCTGCTGGCCTCGATCCCACGCTTCAGCGGTGAAGTTTTGCACATCCCACAGTGGGGTCGTCTTTACACGCCCACTTCGATTCCCCGTCATCACTACTCGGTAGTTCACATCAAACACCTCTCCTGCATACGGCCGCCTCGGCTCCGCCTCCGCTGTGGCTTGAACCGCATCGGGAGGCACCACTTGGCTTCCAAGGTTGGGTTGCTGATTCTGAAATGGATTCGGCGGGAAAGGAAAATTAGGCGAAAGCGGATTGCCTTGCCTACGCTGGTTCGTTGCCGTTTGGCTGATATCCAGCGCTAAACTAGGAACACTCATTCTTCCCTTGTCCGTAACCACTTCAAACGCGGGAATCGTAATGCGGCCGCTTTTCGAAGCCTGAACCGAATAACTTAGTGTCGTGGACGAGCTGGTCTGAAAATTGATCATCGAAAAACTCGTTGCCCGCCCTGGGGAACCCGAAAATTGCAGCCCATCAACCGTGGGTATGTTGATATTTCCTTTCGGCTGGCAATCGGTGAAGACTAGATCCAACTGCGCGCCAGACTCCGGCGGGATAGGCCCGGGATTATTCCAAGTCACGCTCTGTGCGTAGACACTACTGGCGCATATCCAGCTTAACAAAATTGTTCTCAGGTTCGTATTCACTTTTTTACCAAGGCTTCGCGATCGAGGATTGAGACGGTCTCTGGTCCTTAGGTTGTAACCTTTGCTGAAGTAGCGCAGGACTATCAGACTGCTTGACCTGATCGAGCCGCGCTGTGGCCTCGACTGTGTATGCGTCTGCCGACTCCTCCTGCTTCTTTTTTCCCGATCCCCCACCCACAATCCTCATTCCATCGGTTGTCTCTTTTGCCCCTTTCTTGGCATCCGCTTTGCCTTGCCCCGCGCCTTTAGCCCCATCTTTTTTCGCCTCCTCTTTTTTTTCCTCACCCATTCCACCAAATCCAGCCGACTTATCTTGAATCGCGGCTAAATCTTTTTCTTCCGCCCGGTCTCTCATCTTTCCCTCCCCCTCCTTGCTGTTGCTGTAGTCCTTCACCTGATTGGGATCCTTTCCTTTTCCCTTCGCTTCCTGCTGCCCCTTTTCACCCTTTCCATTCTCGCCTGACTTTCCTCCTTCACCCTCCGAACTCTCCCCATCCTCTCCTTGCTCTCCCTGCTTCCCCTGCTCTCCTTTTTTTCCGCTTTCCCCATTAGAAGGCGGGCTTTGTGAATCACCCTGTTCCCCGTCTTCACCATTTTCCCCCTCTTTTTTATCCGACTTCTCTCCCTTGCCCTTGTCTTTTTTCTGGGGCTCCCCCTCCTCTTTTCCAGACTTCTCATCCTTCTTGTTTTTCTCCTTCTTCTTGTCTTTCGAATCCTTTCTGTCTTTCGAAGGCGGCGGAGGCGGTTGAAGTTTTTTCAGCTCCTCCCTTAGTCGAGGCCAGTCCGCAGCACGTGCATCTAATTTTTCCCCTTCATCCACTCCCGCCAATGCATCCCCCACCATATTTCGCCACGGGGCTTGCGGATCCTTTGTTTCTTGGCTCGACTGATTGAACTTGTCGATCGCATCAGGCCGTTGTCCAACACGCAGGGTTTCCTCCGCCATCGCCGCATAGTCCTGGGCAGGTTTTTTGGCGCTCTCTGCCATTTTGGCTACGGCTTGCGATAGTCCAGCCGATAAATCCCCTGCTGGTTCGGTCGAAATTCCAGCCCAGCCGATGCCGGCACTCATTCCCGCGAAAAGAATCACCACCCACTCTTTCATGCGTACACCTGGCTGGACTTAGCTTTCGACACCAGCTTCGTCGTCTTGCGGATCACAGGAGGAAGTGCCTCTTCCCCGTCAGTCACTGGGCCCATGGCCACCCTTCTTCTTCCTGGTAGCACGGGCATTTCCAACGCAAGACTCGCTGCCAAAAGAAATACAGCAGGTGCAAGAAACCATTGAAACCGCTCTGCCTGTCTTGCCTCTTTTGTTTTTGAAAACTCACCCGACTTTCCCTCCTCAATCGTCTCCTTCAACAGCTCGTCGACATCCACCCAATTGGAGGCCTCCCGATATACCCCGCCCGTTTCCTGCGCCAGCGCTTCAAGCGTCGCTGGCTCAAGCCGGGTCAGAACCGCTGCACCCCTCTCGTCCTTCATCACGCCGCCTTGGGGATCGGGCAAAAGTGCCCCCGCCGCAGTTCCAATTCCTAAAGAGATCACTTTTACCTTTTTCTTTTTCAACTCTTCAAGGGCCGCCTTCCAGTTTGGGTCGTGCGCCTCACCATCGCTTAAAACAATTAGAAAACGATCCGCCGCCGTGCTTTCCCCGAATGCCTCGGCAGCCACTCGCAACATTCCGGCATAATCGGTTCCTGCCTGTGGCAAATAGGATGGATCCAGCCCCGGCAAAATATCCCGCAACACTTCATAATCAGAACTTAGCGGAACCTGCAAAAACGAAGTCCCCGCAAATACTGCCAGCCCAACTCTCTCCCCTTGCAGCTGATCTAATAAATTTCCGATCAGTAGTTTGGCTCGAGCCAACCGCGTCGGTTTCACATCGTCCGCAAGCATGCTGGCCGATAAGTCAACCGCGAGGAGAACCTCACGTGACTGATCGAATACCGTCTCCTCCAGCTGTCCCCACTGTGGCCGAGCCAAAGCCACCAGAGCCAACATCAGGCCTGCAGCCAACCAGTAGCCCCCCCTTCTTCGCGTTGCTCCGGGCCGATCCACCACAGTCCTCGCTCCCGCCCAGCGACGCAAAATCTTGGGAAGTGCTAGTGCGCCGGCTTTTCCCGCCTTTCCCCGAAAAATAAGCCAACACCCAACCGGAACCAGTGGCACCAGCAGAAGAAGCTGCGGCTCCTCCCAAAGAAGTCCAAAAAGTTTCATGCTGCCATCCCCCATCTTCCGGGCCTTGCCCAGGCGAGGCCCGCGAAAAAGGCCATAGCCCCAGGAGTCACCCACGCGAAAAACCATTCGTGAGCCCGTAGTTGCGCTTTTGCGGTAAATTCGATTCGTTGCTTCTTATCAATCGCAGCAAATGCGGCCTCTGCCGTTCCCAAATCCATCGCGCGGAAGAATTTTCCTCCAGTGGTCTCTGCGATTCGCTGAAGAGTGTCCTCATCCAGATCAGAAATCGCCTGCCGATATCCCAGCTTTCGCCCCGCGTTGTCGATGACCGGCATCGGGACAACACCCGGTTGACCCGCCCCGATCGTATAAACAGGAATGCCTTTTGCTTTTGCCAGCTCTGCCGCCTGTCGGGGAGCTAGTACCCCGCTGTTGTTTGAGCCGTCCGTAAGCAAAATAATGAATGCCCCTTTTCGTTGGCCGTCTTTTTCTTTGTCCGTCTGCTCGAGGCGCGATACCGCCAACCCCAAACCATCTCCCACCGCCGTTGCATCCTCGACCAATCCCACTCGTAATCTCTGAATCTGCTTCGCTAACCACTCATGATCGAATGTCAAAGGCGACAGGGTGTAGGCCCTGCCTCCATAAATCACCACCCCGATTCGATCGGTCGGTCGCTTGGAGATAAAGGCTTCAATAATGGGTTGAATCGCTTGGAGTCGATTGATCCGTCCGGTAGGTCCCTCGTAATCCTCTGCCAACATGCTGGGCGAGAGATCGATCGCTAACATAATGTCGTACCCCTTCTGCCTGACCTGCTTTTTTTCCTCTAACTGCTGCGGCCTTGCTAGCCCCACAATCAGTAGGGCAAGCCCTATACCTGCCAATATCGAAGGCCCCCTGCCCAAGGAAATTGCGGGTGCTCCCGCCCACTTTGCGACCCTTGGAATCACCAAAACAGGGCGGGAGCGCCGACTCCTCCACCAAACGGCCAGCGGAATGAGAAGAAGTGCTAGGAGCCATATTGGGTCTGCCAAGGTCCAACCGCCCGGCAAAAGGGTCGTGTTCATTTTCTCGCCCCCTGCATTCGTCGACGAAAAAAATTCACAAGGGGATCCAGTAGATCTCCCTCCGTTCCCGCGGTTAACCTCTGAAGCGGGCTCGGAAACCACTCCTGCCAAGCCGCCTCCCGCTCTGCCACCCATCGCGCATGCCTCTGTTGGCTATCTTTTGTCCCCATATCGAACGCCAAAACTTCCCCCGACTCTGGATCTACTGCAGGTAAAATTCCTAAGGACGGCAACTGAATATCCCACGGATCATCCACTCTCACCCCGATCATCTCATACCGCTTTCGCAGAGCGGCCCATCCCGGCCCCACGGGCCGGGGAGGAAAGTCCCCCAACCACAAAACAATGCTGTGCTTCGGAAACGCATGAAAGAAAAGTTTCCACTCCAGTGAGGCCTCTGGCCCATCCTCTAGTTTGGGAACAGGTTGCCCTAACAAGGTCGCCGCTGTTCGGACAATGTTCACCCGTCCTCGCACCGGTTGGCGCACATGATGCCCGGCAGGTGTAGCATGCCAAAACCCTACTCGATCCCGATTTCCTGCTGCAGTCAGAGCAAATAGCCCCGCCAGTTCAAGCAATGCCTCCCTCTTTGTTCGTTGGCCCGAACCAAACTGAAGCGAAGGGGTGTCCTCCATTAAAATCACCACTGTCAGCTCCCTCTCCTCAATAAATTTTTTCCGGTACAGCTCTCCCAAACGAGCCGATACATTCCAATCCACATCCCGAACATCATCCCCGTACTCATACTTCACTACCTGATCGAATTCCCTGCCTCTCCCGCGAAAGGCGGACCGATATTCTCCACCCAGAAAGGAGTCGGCCGCCATTCTGACCCGCCACTCCAACTTTCGTAGAAGAGCCAGCGGCGCTTTTCGGGCCACCTCCCCTGGCGCAGTTGCCGTGCTCATGGTTGCCGTCAGCTCCCTCCTCCTTAATAGCCGGCGGGCACGGGAATCCTGTCGAGAACTCCTCGCAAAATTTCATCCGTTGTGGTCTCTTCCGCCTCCGCCTCATAGGTCAATCCCACCCGATGCCGAAGTGCGTCCAGAAACACATTCTGTACCACCTCTGGGGTCGCGTGATCCATTCCGTGCAGCCACGCCAAAGCCCTCGATGCTTGAACTAGCGCAAGGGACGCTCTTGGGCTGGCTCCGTATGAAAGTACTTTTCCGCCATTGCCCGCCGCTGCTGCTGCCGCCCGAGTTGCCCGAACCAGCGCCAACATATACGCCTGAAGTGGAGGACTTAGGTGAACCTCATCCACATGGCTCCTCATCTTCAGCAGCTCCTCACCCGAAGAAACCGCAGAAAGCTTTGGTTGCATGCTGAGCTGCCCCCACCTCTCCATCATGGCCCTCTCCTCTTGCTCTGTGGGATAGTCCACGAGAATCTTAAACAGAAAGCGGTCGGTCTGCGCCTCGGGCAGCGGATACGTTCCCTCCTGTTCAAGCGGATTTTGCGTCGCCATCACCAAAAAAGGTTTTGGCAATTGGTGTGTCTCTCCCCCAATCGTCACCTGCCTCTCCTGCATCGCCTCGAGGAGAGCGCTTTGGACTTTGGCGGGGGCTCGATTAATCTCATCCGCTAAAACCAGGTTGGCAAAAACCGGCCCTTGATGAACGCGGAAGGTCCCCTCTTTAGGTTGAAAGACCATTGTCCCCACAACATCGCTCGGCAAAAGATCCGGGGTAAATTGGATCCTCTCGAAATCGAGCCCCATGGCAGAGCCCAAGCTTTTAATCAAAAGTGTCTTCGCTAGGCCAGGCAATCCCTCCAGTAAAACGTGCCCGTTCGCAAGTAGAGCCACCAAAAGTCTTTCGATCACCTCATCCTGGCCAATAATAGCTTTCTGGACCTCTGTCCGAATTCTACCTGCCCACTCTTTTCCGTTCGTCATAATTCAGAATCCTCCTTCATCATAATATCCCTAAGCCGGCTAAGGATTTCAACCCCCGCGAAGAGCTTGCTCCCGCCCTATCCCCCAGAAAAAACAACCGCCCCTTTTTCCAGCCTTTCCAACTTCACGTCCTTTGCCCCAGGAAAAATCTGGGCCTGCGAAAGAAGGCTCTCCACCCACTGATTCCACGTCTTTAACACCACCACGGGGGGAAGCGGCAACTTGCCTAGACTGGCCTCGACCCGATAAACATCCTCCCCTTTTTCGGAACGACTGAAGATGAGCTGGTGTCGTAGCTGAAGTGCCTGCCCCAGCCAACGCCCTGGCCTATCCAAAGTCATTCCTCCCTCCACAAACTGCACCTGCCACCCCTCCGTCCTGACCGCAAATATATCGGTCACTCCCATTGGCAAAAACCGTAGCCTGCGGCCCCACCAAGCGTTGATCTCCCCGTCCGTCAGCCGAATTTCTGGAGGAAGGGACTCCTTTAATCCTGCCTGCAACCAGACTAGATCATCCAACGCATTCCCTGCCTTAGCGCCGCTTGCTGTGATTGGCTCGGGGAGCGCGATAGCCAGAACCACTGCCCTCGTTACTGCAGAAAAAAGAATCATTCCCGCCAGAGTCCATGCGGCCCCTTTCCACCATGCGTGGCGCCTCAAAAGCTCGACCACTCCGTGATATAAAAAACTAAGACCGAGAAAGGCTCCGCCCGCGAAAAGCAGGAGACCCGCAAAGAATATCTCTTGCTGGATCAGAGTGGCCGAAACCGAAGCAGTTTGAATCGACCCTAAAAAAGCCCCCTTGGCGGCCGCTTGCCTTGACATTTTTTCCTTCCCCCATTCCTCAGGATCGAGCCACCGCCCCTCAAGCTTTTTTCTCCCAGCCTGTTGCTGCTCTTGCTCGAGCCTCCATGAGGCCGCCATTTTTTCCACCTCGCCTGCTCGTTCGGGGAATTCACGGCTCAGTCGCTCGAAAGACTCCATCTGTTGACCCAACTCCTCCAATGAGTAGCTCTGCTTCGGATCATACTCCTTCAAGACAGCTTTTGCTGCGGCCTCTACAAAAATAGCTTCCGCTTTGGCAAGCGCCTCGGGATCCTCGGGACTCGGCATTTTATCGAGCCTGCCTTTCCAAATCTCCATCTCGCGTTGGAGCGGTTCATCCAAATTGGGGTGTTGAGCTTTTGCTTCTAAAAATGCATTGATCGCAGCCACCGCCTCCTCCCGCGTCATCACCTGCTCGGCCGAAGGAGTGGAGGGAAGCTTGGCTAAAACTTTTTCTTTTCCCACCTCTCTAGCTGTTCCATTCATCTCTTTGTAAGAGATTTTTTTGCCATCCTCTTTGAGCTCTTGCGTAGGGACAAGAACCAACCCCGTTTCACTTTCTACAATCAAGATCTGGGCTGTGCCCATGCCAGCAAACGCCAGCCATAGACCCAGAGCCCAGCTTCCGATTCGCTGAATCAAGAAGAAAGCTTTCGGGCGGCTTGAGCTATATCCTTTGGACCCATCCCAAAATGCTCGTACAACTCTCGCGCACTGTAGGCCGACCGCCCAAACTCACCCCTCATTCCGATGGCCGCTGTCTTCACTGCTACACCCTGAATCGCCAAGGCATGAACCAGCATCGCTCCCATCCCCCCAATAATTTGATGATCCTCAATCGTAACGATCTTGCCCCCAGCCGCTTGAACTGCGGGCGCAATCGTTTCTAGGTCCGGCCGATTTACAAATGGATTGTCGATCACGGCCGCGTGCTTTCCCTCTTTTGCCAAAATATCAGATGCCTCAAGTGCCAAAGGAACCATCGGCCCAGACGCCACAAGCACCACATCTTTTCCGGGCCGCAAGATTGTGGCCTTCCCCCAAGGATATCCATTCAGTCGCTCCCCGAGCTGAGCCGGAAAATCTTCCCGTCCCGCGAAAAATAACGCGCTCTCGCCGTCTTTTCCTGCCTCCCTCTCTTGGGCCAATCTTTGAAACGCCGCAAGCATCAGCGCCTCCGCCTGATCGGAACAGCTCACCGCAATCGCAAGAGTGTGGGGAATCGCACTCACTGCTGAGAAATAGGTCGTGGCCTCGTGCGAAGCTCCATCCGCCGCATCTTGAAATCCCGCATGGGTAAATGCTCCTACAATCGGCCCTTGGGAAAGTGCCGCCATGATGATCGGTAAGTTCCCCTTCGTAATTCCAAATTGTGAAAACGTGTCCGCCACGGGAATAAATCCGGTTTTAGAAAGCCCCGTACAAGTGCTCACCATGTTTGCCTCAGCAATTCCAATGTCAAAGGAGCGCCCCGGTACCGCTTTTTGAAATGCCGCGACGCCGGTCGATCCCGGTAGATCCGCGCTAATCGAAACCACTGGCAACCCCTCTTGGGCAGCCCGAACTGCTGCTCGTGCAAACCCCGCCTGGACCTTCTCTTTTTTTGGCGCTGTCGTTGCGCTTGTGACCGGCTTTTTTGTGGCCTGCTTCGCTTCCCACTCTTTCCTCAAGCCCTCTGCCCATGCCTTTAATTCTGCGGGGGTTTTTCCTCCAGTGATTTCCTCCACAAAGGGAATGATTTTTTCGCCGTCTTTCAATGGGAATCCGTGGCCTCCCGACGAACTTTTTTCCGTTTCTTTTACGCTGTATCCTTTGATCGTTTTGACCCAAAGGCAAACCGGTCTGCGCGGATCTCCTTTGGCCTCGGCCAGTGCCTGCTCCACCGCCTGATACACTTTTTCCAAATTTTGCCCCTCTTTGACAGGGCGAACATTCCAGCCCAGCTCCGCCAAACCTGCAAACGTCGGTTCCATCGAAAAGCTATCGACAGAAATCCTGCCCGATAGTTTCGTGTCATTGTCCGAAACGATCAAAATAAATGGGTTGATCTCATTTCGTCCGGCTAATCCCGGAATAGCTGCCATCGCCTCTTTCGCCTCCCCCTCCATACATCCCCCGTCCGAGATCACACAGAAGGTGACTCGATCCCGCTTGGCCAGCTTGTCCCCCAACGCCAAACCCTGCGCTACGGGAATTCCTGATCCCAGTGGGCCATTGCTTATGAACACTCCCTGGGGGTTGAGGTGGCTCTCGCCATGTCCCGTCAACTTGCTCTCGATCGAACGAAACTTTTTTAAATCATCAAAGGTCATTCCATCAAATCCATACTGTGCCCGAAGTGCATACACTCCGTTTTCGGTGTGCCCCGCATCGTTCACAAAGTTGTAAGCCTCGTGCCAAGGCCTCTTGGTTTCCGCAAACATCACGCCATGAATGGCCGACATAATTTCCGCCAGCGCTGCAGGTCCACCCCAATGACATGCCGCTCCGCCAACCACCGCGTGGGTATCCATCAAGGCCACCAGAACACGGGTCATCACCGGATCGGCTAACACCACTTCTTGGCCCTCTAGGTTTCGAATCTTGGTTGGATATTTTGGCCCTTGTTTTGGGGTGGGGGCAAGACGATTGGGAATTTTTAAGGGCCGCAGCGGCGGCACCTCGACTGATTTTACCGGTCCTACTTCAGTGGCCATAGATCCATCTCCTTTGTGGTTGTTGAACTCAAACGGGCGAGAATCGTAAGGGTTGCCCCTGCCCATTGGCAAGACTCACCCCTTTTGCTTTTTTGCTTCGCTGGGGGAAATCTCAAGAATAACCCAAGAATCCCCCTGCCTAGGCCGATCGTGGGCCGTTGCGTACAAGACTTGGCAATCCGCCGGAATTCCTTTCCAAAATGCTTTTCTCCGCTCCTCATCCAGCTCTTTCAATGCGTCGTCCAATAAAAAAACCGGGGTCCTTTGCCGAATCCCCCTCAGCAGCGCCAGCTCTGCCAATCGCACCCCCAAGCAGGCCGATCTTCTTTGGCCCTCCGATCCATAACGGGACAAACTTTTCCCACCCAACTTAAAGTCCCAATCGTCCCTTTGGGGTCCTGTCATGTTGATTCCCCTCTCCCGCTCCATGTCCCAAAGACGGTCTCGCTCCTTCCCTGACGCTGGAACTGGGTCATCCGGTTGATAGGTAACTTTCAATTTTTCTGCACCGGCAGTGAGCTTGCGGTGCGCGGTTTCGAGGTAGGGTAAAAATAGATCGGCAAGTTTTTGTCGCGCCGGCTGCAACCCTTGACCCAGCTCCCCAAGTCGCGTGGTCCAAGCTTCCCACTCGTCGCGCGAGGCTCGTGGGTTTCTCAAAAGAGACGATCTTTGCTTACAAACTTCGCGCAACTGTCGCAAATCTCCCAACCGCGAAGGCTCAATTTCCGCCAAGAGAAGATCGAATCCTGCTCTCCTCTCCGCCGACCCTCCCTCAAGAATGACCGTGTCTCCCCCATGAGCCACTACCGCCATCGCACGTCCCCAAAATTCATCCACCGTTGAATCCGCTCTCCCATCCACCTCCAACTCGCGCCCGTTTCCACGCCACACCATTCCCAAACGAACCGGCCCAGCCTCATCCGCCCACGCTCCCTCCACACGCCAACCCTCCGTCCCATGTTGAGTACAATCCCTCAACGCCCTCGTTCGAAAAGATCGTAACCTCGCTAACAGCGAGACCGATTCTAAAAGAGTAGTTTTCCCTCGCCCATTGGCTCCCGTAAAAAGCACTCGCAGTCCGAGATCCTCCAGTTCGAGGGAGGTGTGGCAGCGAAACGAAGTAAGCCGAAGACGCCGGAGCACGCCGTGCGGCTCAGGCCGTCCGCATGGGCATGATCACGTAAAGAAACGGTTTATTATAGCGGATCACGCCCGGGCTAAGTTCGTCGATAAAATCAAAATGCACGCTGTCGTCCTCAATGTTTTTCAACGGGTCGATCAGAAAATCTGGATTGAAAGCCATAGTAAATTCTTTCCCCTTATACTGAACAGGGATCGACTCATGGGCTTCCCCTACATCGGGAGTGTTGGCGGCGATCTCTAAATTATTTTTTGCAAAGGTCAGTTTCACCGAATTGGATTTTTCGCTGGAGAGCAGCGCGACCCGACGAACTGAGTTGAGGAAAAGCTCACGCTCCAAAGTAACTCTCTCTTTTGCATCGGCAGGAATGACTTGCCGATAGTTGGGATAATTTCCCTCCACCATTTTGGCGGCGATCTCAGTGTGTCCAAAGGAAAAGAGAATCTGATTTTCCAGGAGAGCAAAGGAAACATCCTCTTTGTCCCCAAGGAGTCGTTGAAGCTCTAAAACCGCCTTTGCGGGCAGGATAAATTCGCGCTCTCCGGATTTGGGGAAATCCAACTCTTGGTCTGTTAAAGCGAGTCGCCGCCCATCTGTGGCAACGATCGTCAGCTTCCCGTCCTTTAAACAAAGCAGGAGCCCGTTCAGGACGTATCGCTTCTCATCTGCGGACATCGCATAGGAAACTCTCTTCAGGAGCTCCTTGAGCCCTTTCTGTTCGATTTTATAGACAGGATTCTTCTCGCTAGATTTTCCGGGGAATTCCGGAATGGCGGGAAACTCTTCCGCAGGCATGCCCATGATTTTAAAGAAAGCTGCTCCGCAACGGATCGTGGCGCCGAGCTTGCTGTCCACGTCCAGAGTTAGCTCTTCAGATGGCAGCTCCCGAATGATGCTAAAAAGGCGGCGGGCGGGAAGCGTGATTGAACCTGGTTTTTCCACCCCAACCTCACAAGACGTCCGAATTCCAATATCAAGATCCGTGGCCGATATGGTCAGCTCATTTTTTTCCGCTTTTAAAAGAAGATTGTTTAAGATGCCGATGGGGGTGCGTGAGCCCACCACATTTTGAACTGCAGAGAGGGCTCCTAGGAATTTCTGTTTTTGAAGTACGAGTTTCATAAGGTTTGGAAAGTCAGAAGATTGGGATAGGTATATATAGAAGCAAGTAAACCATAATCATAAGCAGGTGGATAAGCCACAAGATTCTGCTTAAACACAGAACGGACAACACTTTCGGCCAAGAATAAGCCGTGGATATGTTTTAGAAAAAAACCTATTTGTTGGTGCGGCATGACTCTCCTCACAGAAACCTCGTC
>Ga0187843_10001861_pt1 | contig 13138 bp, 12 predicted proteins | sample SpaLakP09_SKY_43_FD_134516 | JGI IMG/M metagenome (GOLD analysis project Ga0187843, IMG submission 134516) | Oligotrophic lake water microbial communities from Sparkling Lake, Wisconsin, USA - SP09_SKY_43 | ecosystem: Environmental > Aquatic > Freshwater > Lake | place: USA: Sparkling Lake... | reverse complement strand
GTCTTTCACCCCGAGGGGGTGAGGAGCGTGCGCGTCGATGCGCTGGATGCGCATGCCGTGGCCGGCGCCCTGGGCGTGCCGCCCCAGCATGTGCTGGAGGTGCAGGAGCTGGGCGCGCCCAGCGCTCCGTCGGCCGGCGCGGCGCGCCGTTCGGCCGGGCGCTTCCCCCTGCAGCTGTTCAGCCAGGAGCTGGCGGTGCTGCTCGATGCCGGCATCGCCCTGCTGGAAGCGCTGAACACCTTGCGCGAGAAAGAGAGCCAGGCCTCGGTGCGCCTGGCGCTGGATGCGGTGGTCCGCCAGGTCGAGCAGGGCCAGCCGCTGTCGGTGGCCCTGCGCCAGCAGCCGCAGGCGTTTGACGAGCTGATCTGCGCCATCGTCGCCGCCAACGAGCGCACCGGCCAACTCAGCACGGCCCTGGCCCAACATGCCAAATACCTGGCCTGGGTGGACAACCTGCGTTCGCGCCTGATCGCCGCCTGCGTCTATCCGGTCATGTTGCTGGCCGTCGGCAGCGCTGTGATCCTGTTCCTGCTGCTGTTTGTGCTGCCGCGCTTCGCCGGCATCCTTGATGGCCTGGGCAATGACCTGCCCTGGGCTTCGATGGTCTTGATGCGTTTTGGCCAGACGGCCGGCGCCCACCCGATGTGGGTGCTCGGCGGGCTGGGCGCGCTGGCGCTGGGCGCCGTGGGCCTGTGGCGCCACCCGGGCCTGCGCGAGCGGGTGCAGGCTTCGCTCTGGACCCTGCCGGGCCTGGGCCCGCGCCTGCGTGTGCTGGCCCTGGCGCGTCTCTACCGCAGCCTGTCCATGCTGCTGGCCTCGGGTGTGCCGGTGCTGGCCAGCCTGCGCATCGTCGAGGATGTGGTGGCCTTGCCCTGGCGGCCTGCCGTGGCCGCCGCGGCCCAGCAGATCGAGCGGGGCGAGCGCCTGTCCGAAGCCCTCGAATCGCAGGATCTGGCCACGCCCGTGGCGCGCCGCATGGTGCGCGTGGGTGAGCGCAGCGGCGAGGTGGCAGCCATGCTCGAGCGCGCCGCCGCCTTTCACGACGAAGAAGCCGTGCGCCTGACCGAACTGCTGACCCGGGCCATCAACCCCGCCCTGATGCTGGTGATGGGCGTGCTCATCGGCGGCATCATCGTCCTGATGTACATGCCCATCTTCCAATTGGTGGAACAAGTTCAATGACCGTTGAGGCCTCTTCTTTCTCCCTGGCCTCGGTGCTGCCTGCCGAGCACGGCCCCTGGTCGCTCGATTTCGAGCATTGGCCGCAGGCCCAGGCGCAGCGCTGGCGTGCGGTGCTGGCCGTGGGCGCCGGTGGCCGCAAGATGCTGCTGGGCGAGCGGGCGGCCGACGAGCTGCTGCTGCAAAGCGTCGAGGCCCGCCTGCAGGCCCCCGTGCGCTGGCTGCAGTGCGAGCCGGCCGCCATCAGCCATTGGCTGGGCGCCGGTGAGGCCGATTTCCGCGCGCTCAGCGATGTCGAGGAATCGGTCATCGATGCCGAGGCCGGCGGCGCCACCGAGGAGCTCAGCGCCCTGGTCATGTCCGAGCAGGCCAGCCCGGTGGTGCGCCTGCTCAATGCCACGCTGTATGACGCGCTGCAGGACGGCGCCAGCGATGTGCACATCGAATGCACGGCGCGCGGCGCGGTGATCCGCTTCCGCGTCGACGGCGTCATGTCCATGGTGCGCAGCGTGGACGGTGCGGCCACGGCCGAGCAGCTGGTGTCGCGGCTCAAGGTCATGTCCGAGCTGGACATCGGCGAGCGCCGCCTGCCGCAGGACGGCCGTTTCAAGCTGCGCGTGCAGGGCCGCGAGGTCGACTTCCGCTTGTCCATCATGCCCAGCGTCTTCGGTGAAGACGCCGTGGTGCGGGTGCTGGACCGCGCTCGCATCGAACAGACCGGTGGCAGCCTGACGCTCGATGCGCTCGGCTTCGACGCCGAGGAGCGCGCCGCCATTCGCCACCAGGCGCGCCAGCCCCACGGCATGCTGCTGGTCACCGGACCCACCGGCAGCGGCAAGACCACCACCCTCTACGCCACCCTGGCCGAGATCCACACAGGCGAAGACAAGATCATCACCATCGAAGACCCGGTCGAGTACCAGCTGCCCGGCGTGGTGCAGATCCCGGTCAACGAGAAAAAAGGCCTGACCTTCTCGCGCGGCCTGCGCTCCATCCTGCGCCACGACCCCGACCGGGTCATGGTCGGCGAAATCCGTGACGCCGAAACGGCGCAGATCGCGGTGCAGGCGGCCTTGACCGGCCATCTGGTCTTCTCGACTGTCCATGCCAACAACGCCTTCGACGTGATCGGCCGCTTCATGCACATGGGTCTGGACCTCTACAACGTGGTCTCGGCTCTGAACGCCGTGCTGGCCCAGCGCCTGGTGCGCCTGACCTGCAAGCATTGCGCGCGCCCCTTCGAGCCCAGTGCCGCCACGCTGGCGCGGTACGGTTTGCGCGCGGGCGAGCACAGTTTCCTGAAAGGCGAGGGCTGCGGCCACTGCCGTGGCACCGGCTACCGTGGCCGCCGCGCCGTGGCCGAGCTGCTCAAGCTCGACGATGGCCTGCGCGACCTGATCGCCGCGCGCTCGCCCATGTCGCAGATCAAGGAGGCCGCCCGCGCCCGCGGCATGAAGCCGCTGCGCGCCCTGGCCCTGCAGGCCGTGTGCCGTGGCGACACCACCTTTGAAGAGCTGGAACGAGTGACTCTGGATGAATAACAGCCCTTCGCCCTCTTGGCTGGGCCGCCTGCAGCGGCGCTTGCGCGCTCGCCTGGCCCGGCCCCAGACCCTGTTCCTGGGCATCGACGGTGTGCAGGGCGCTGCGCTGAGCCGGCCCGAGGCCTGGGCCGACTGGTGCCGCGCCCATGCCGGCAGCGCCGTGCGCCTGAGCCTGTCCAGCCGCTTGCTGCATGAGCTGGTCTGCCAGCCGGGCCTGCCGCTGGACGATGAAGCCGCCTTGCTGGGCTACGCGCGCCAGCAGTTCGGCCAGTATTTCGGCGCTGCCGCCAAGCCCTGGTCGCTGGCCGGCTGGCGCCTGGAGGCCGAGCCGCAAGCCGGCCTGAGCGAGCAATGCGGCGCCCTTGCCCTGCACGGCGCTGCCGCCCAGGCTTGGCGCGAAATCGCCGCCGAGCACGATGTGCGCCTGGTTCAGGCGCAGCCGGCCTGGGCTCAGGCCTTGCAGCGTCTGGCCCAGGAGGAGCCGGAATGGCGAGCCGCCGAGCAGGCGGCCCTGGCCTGGCTGGAGGGGCCGGTTTTGACCTGGCTGAGACTGGCTTCGGGGCGCCTGACCGGCTTGCGCCAGCTGCGCTTGCGTGAGGCCACACCCGAGGCCTTGGCCGAGTTGCTGCACGAGCTGCTGCAAGAAGCCCAGCCCAGCCTGCCCGCCGCCCAGGTGCAGGTGATGGGCTACGGCCTGCAGGGCGCCGGCACGGCGCTGAACCTGGGCCCGGCTCTGCGTCTGCATGGCCGCCTCGATGCCACGGCGCCCGATCTCGCGCAGTTGGAGCCCGGTGCCGCCGCGCCCTCGCGCCGCCTGCCCCGCCCCGATTTCCTCGGCGCGCCGCGCGAGCGCTCGCCTCTGGCCTGGCCGCTGGCTGCCACGGCGGCCCTGGTGCTGTCCACGGCCGGCTGGAGCGCCTGGCAGGCTTACACCGATCGCCTTCAGCAGCAAACCCAGCTGGCCCGGCTGAAAGTCACGCAAGCCGCGGCGCCGCGTGCCAAACCACAAACGACCCCTGTGGCCGCAGTGGCCGTGCCGGCGCGCGGCCGCGATGCCGGCAAGACCGCGCCCGATGCCAGCCGCCCGGCCCAGGAGGTGCAGGCCTTGTTGCGCCAGCCCTGGGAGGCCCTGCTGGTGCAGGTGGAGCAGGCCGGCGCGGCGCTCAAGCCGGCGCCCCTGGCCTGGCTGTCCATGGATGTGAACGGCCCGCGCCAGGAGCTGCGCCTGGAAGGCCTGGCCAGCGACAAGCTGCTGCCGCTGCAGCTGGTGGACCGCTTGGCGGCCGAGGCCGGCTGGCGCGATGTCATGCTCAGCCGCTTGCAAAACGCGGAGCAAGGGCTGACGGGCCAGCGCTTCGAGCTGACGGCCAAGTTCCGCGGCGACTTGCTGCGTCGGCCCGGGGCCGCCGCTGCTGAGGCGGCCGATGTACCCGTCAGCGCCAAAGCCGGGGAGGCCCGCCGATGAAACGCCTGGCCTGGAAATCACAGCTGCGTGCCCTCGGGGCGCCCGGCCTGTTCGCCGCGCTGGCGCTTGTGCTGGCCGCCGGCCTGGCCTGGCAGGGCCAGCGCTGGGAGCGCGAAGCCGCGGCCGACGCCGCCCGGGGTGACCGCCTGCGTGCCGAGCTTCGCCTGCAGCGCGCCCTGGCCCCGGCCAGCGCGGCTTCGGCCGCCGAGCTGCCCAGCACGCCCGAGCAATGGCGCGAGACCCTGCCGCCCGCCAGCCAGCGGCAGCAGCGCCTGGCTGATCTGCTGGAGATGGGTTTGCGCCTGGGCCTGGTCAGCACCCGCACCGAGCACCGCCTGACGGTGGACGCGGCCAGCGGCCTGGAGCGCCTGCGCATCACCATGCCCCTGAGCGGCGGCTATGCCCAGCTGCGCCAGTACATCGAAGCGGCGCTGCGCCACGACCCGGCGCTGAGCCTGGACAGCCTCAAGCTGCGCCGTGCCAACCCGCAGGCGGCCGAGCTGGAGGCGGAACTGCAATGGTCGCTTCACGGCCGTATGGAAACCAGCCCGGGAGGGGCCACGCGATGAGCCGCAGCCCTGTTGTCAGCGCAGCCAGCAAACCGGCGCTGAGCCCGCGTCACTATGTCCTGGCCGCGGGCCTGGCGCTGAGCATCGCGGCCGCCCTCTGGGCGGCTCAGATCGAGCCCGAGGCGGCCGATCTGGCCCAGCCGGTGGCGTCGCAGCGCCGCGCGCCAGTCGCTGTGGGTGCGGCCGCCTCGGTCGCCAAGCCGGGCATGGCCGCTGCGCCGCTGCCTGCGCCTCTCCCCGTCCCCAACTGGGCTCCGGCCGAACGCGGGGCCTGGGCCCCGGCGGCCGAGAGCCAGTTCGCCGCTTGGGCGCCGCCGGCCCCACCGCCGCCTCCGCCGGCCCCGCCGCCACCGCCTCCGGCCGAGCCGGTGGCGCCGCCGTTTCCCTACCAATTGATTGGCCGCCTGGTCGAGGCCGAGGGCGCCGTGGCCCTGCTGTCCAGCCCGGCCAAGACCCTGGCCGTCAAGACCGGCGAGGTGATCGACGGCCAGTGGCGCGTCGATCAAATCCATGAACGCGGGCTGAACCTGACCTGGCTGCCCGCCAAGCTCACGCAGAGCGTCAACTTCCGAGCCGCAACCCCATGAAGCTGCAAGTCTCCACCTCTTCCCTGCTGTGCACGCGCCGCGCGTGGCCGCAGCCCGGGGCTTTGGCCCTGGCTGTGGTGCTGGCGCTGGCCGGCTGCGCCCACCCGGCCCTGCGCGAGGCCGACGAGCTCAGCCGTGCCAACCAGCTGAACCAGGCCTATGCCGTGCTCGACGCTGCGGCGCAGAAAGAGCCGCAGGACCATGCCTTGCGCGCTGCCCAGATCCGCGTGCGCACCCAGCTGAGCAACCGCCTGCTGATGCAGATCGAGGGCGCGCGCGCGAGCAGCCGCTGGGCCGAGGCGCAGGCGGCCATGCAAAGCCTGCGCGAGATCGACCCCAAGCACCCCCGCCTGGCCTTCTTCGAGAGCGAGCTGCAACGCGGCCAGAAGCAGGAAGCCACACTGCTGACCGCGCGCAGCCTGCTGCGCGAGGGCAAGCTGGAGCGGGTGGAGGCGCTGGCGCGCGACATCTTGTCTGAATCGCCTCAGCACCCCGGCGCCCGCCAGCTTCTCAGCCAGGTTGCCCAGGCGCGCCCGCTCGAACAGCAAGGCAGCCTGGAGCTGGGCCCAGCCTTCCAGAAGCCGGTGACGCTGGAGTTCCGTGACGCGCCCTTGCGCCAGGTCTTCGAGGCGCTCTCGCGCAGTTCCAACATCAACTTTGTGTTCGACAAGGACGTGCGCTCGGACACCCGCATCACCATCTTCCTGCGCAATGTGACGCTGGACGAAGCCATGCGTGTGGTGCTCAACACCCAGCAGCTGGACCGTAAGCTGCTCAACGACAGCTCGGTGCTGATCTTCCCCAACACCAGCGCCAAGCAACGCGAGCACCAGGAACTCATCACCCGCACGCTCTACCTGGCTAACGCCGATGTCAAGCAGGTGCAAGCCATGGTGCGCACCATCGCCAAGGTGCGCGACATCCATGTCGACGAGCGCCTGAACCTGATGGTGGTGCGTGACACGCCCGAGGTGCTGCGCCTGGTCGAGCGTCTGATCGCCTCGGTCGATCTGCCCGAGCCCGAGGTCATGCTCGATGTCGAGGTGATGGAGCTGGCCACCGACCGCGTCGACGAGTTGGGCCTCAAATGGCCCGAGCAGCTCAGCTTCGGTCTGCCCGCAGTGGGCGGTGGCCTGGCCACCGGCCAGGTGCCGATCGGCCAGCGCGATGAGTTCCGTGGCTTTGTCGCCAACCCCGGCGTGGTGGCCAATCTGCGCGGCAGCAGCGGCAATGTCAACCTGCTGGCCAATCCGAAGATCCGCGTGCGCAACCGCGAAAAGGCCAAGGTCCACATCGGCCAGAAGCTGCCGGTCTTCACCACCACCACCAACTTCACCGGTCAGACCTCGGTGGCGGCGTCCGTGTCCTATCTGGACATCGGCCTCAAGCTCGATGTCGAGCCGACCATCCAGCTCGACAACGATGTGGTCATCAAGGTCGGCCTGGAGGTCAGCAATCTGATCCGCCAGGTCACCGGCCCGGGCGGCACCACGGCCTACGAGATCGGCCAGCGCACCACCTCCACCACCTTGCGCCTGAACGATGGCGAAACCCAGGTGCTGGCCGGCCTGATCAACGACGAAGACCGCCGCACCGCCAGCGGCATCCCGGGGCTCTCGGGCATCCCGGTGCTGGGCAGCCTGTTCGGCTCGCGCAATGACACGCGCGCCAAGACCGAGGTGGTGCTCCTGATCACGCCGCGCATCGTGCGCAATCTGGCCCTGCCCGAGGCCAGCCTGACGCGCACACCGGGTGGCACCGATGCCTCGCCGGGCGCATTCAGCGGCCTGCTGCGCCCCAATGCCAAGGTGGGTGTGGGCCCAAGCGGTGGTGGCGGCACCGCACCCGCCGCGCTGGCCGCGCCGCGCGATGTGCAGGCCGCGCCCGCTGCGCCGGCCGCCGTGCCGGCATCCGAGGCCACGGTGCGGCTGGAGGTGACGCCCCAGGTCACGCCGGGCGGCACCATCTCGGTGACGCTGCGCAACGAATCGGGCCTCAGCATCCGCGGCGAGGTGGAGTACGACGCCAATCTGCTGCAGTCCATGCAGGGTGGCACCACCCCGGGCCGCCTGCCGGTGGAACTGCCCGCGCGCGGCGACAAAGTGTTCGTGATGCGCGCCTTGCCGGCCTCGACCGGCAAGGTCACCTCCATCGAGCTGGGCAGCGTGCAAGCCACCGGCCCGAACGGTGAGAGCAGCTCGGTGCGCCTGGAAGGCTCGGGCCTGGTGACCGTGGAGGCGGCTCGCTGAGCGCGCCCGTCCACCCTGCCCGAGCGCCCGCTGTGAACGCCGCCATGCCCAAGACACCGCTCCGACGTGGCTTCACCTTGATCGAGATGTTGGTGGTGCTGGCCATGCTGGCCGTGCTGGCCACGGCGGCTCGGCCGCTGCTGGAGATGTCGGTGCAGCGCGCGCGCGAGCATGAGCTGCGCTCGGGCCTGCGCCAGCTGCGCGGCGCGCTCGATGCCTACAAGAAGGCGGTCGAGGGCGGGCAGATCCGCAGCAGCCCCGAGGACAGCGGCTATCCGCCCGATCTGGAGTCTCTGGTCAAGGGCGTGGTCGATGTCAAGACGCCCGACAGCCGCAAGCTTTACTTTTTGCGCCGCCTGCCGCGCGACCCCTTTGCCGACCCGGCCCTGCCGGCCGCCGACACCTGGGGCCTGCGCGCGGCCGACAGCCCGCCCGACGAGCCGCGCTCGGGCAAGGATGTGTTCGATGTTTATTCCCGCTCCGACCGTCGCGCGCTCGACGGCACGCGCTTGCGTGATTGGTGAGTCCGCGCCATGAAGCCCTTGCACCGTCCCCGTGGTTTCACCCTGATCGAGCTGATCGTGGTCATGGCCATCGTCGCCCTGCTGGCCTCCATCGCAGCACCGCGTTACTTCAACAGCCTGCAGAAGTCGCGCGAGACGGCGCTGCGAAGCTCGCTCAATGTCATGCGCGATGCCATCGACCAGTTTGCCGCCGACAAAGGGCGTTATCCCGATTCGCTGGAAGAGCTCGCCACGGCGCGCTACATCCGTGAGATCCCCGAAGACCCGCTGACCGGCAGCCGCGAGGCCTGGGTCAGCCTGCCGCCGCCGGGCGATATGCAGGCCAATGGCCAGCTCTACGATGTGCGCAGTGGCGCCGCCGGCCGGGCCAGCGATGGCCGGCTGTTTGCCGATTGGTGAGCCAGGTGCCTGGCTGGGAGGGCTTTTGCTGATGCGTCGCCTCGCTCGCCAGCGCGCCTCGCGCGGCTTCACTTACCTGGGCCTGCTGTTCTTCGTGGCGCTGACGGCGGCGGCCCTGGCCGCGCTCGGTCAGGCCTGGAGCACGGCGGCGCAGCGTGAGCGTGAGCGCGAGCTGCAGTTCCGCGGCGAGGAGATCGCTCGTGCCATCCAGAGCTACCTCAAGGTCACCGGCGGCAACCAGGCCCAGTACCCGCACACATTGGAAGAGTTGCTGGTGGACCGGCGTGGCGTCAAGCCGCGCCACCACCTGCGCCGGGCCTATGTGACCCCTTCACCGGCAAGGCCGATTGGGTGCTGGTGCCCGAGCCGGGCCAGCCCGAGCGCTTCAGCGCCGTGCACAGCCGCTCGGAGCGCAGCCTGCTGCGCGAAAGCCGGCCCGATGGCCTGCCCCTGGCCAAGGCCAGCGACTGGGTCTTCCGCGCCCGCCCTGAGGGCGCGGCCACGCCCGATCCCGCGGCCAGCGAACCCATGCTGGACAACAACGGCCTGCCCCTGCGCTGAGTGCTGGCGACCGTCGCGCCGAGTGTTCACATGGCCGAGGCGCCGGCCGCCGCGCGGGGCCGCAGCACGCAGCGCCCGGCCTGGCAGCGCGCACCCGGGTCGGGTTCGATCGCGCAGTTGGACATCATGCCGCTCTGGCTTTGCTCGGCCCGGCGTGCCGCGGCCTGTTGATCGGCCAGGGCCTGGAGCTTCTTGCCATCGCCGTTGTGCTGACTGGACCAGGCGCGGTAGCCCTCGGGGCCACCGCAGGCCTTGGCGCCCACGGCCAGGCTGTGGCATTGGGCATCGCTGCTGCAGCGCGCCTCGCCGATCTCGGCCTCCAGCGATTTCAGCAGGCGCTGGCTTTCAGGTGTGTTGGCGGCCTTGTTGCTGGCGGTGTGGCTGGCGGGGGCGCTGCTGCAAGCGCCGGCCAGCAGCGCCAGGGGCAGGGCGATCAGCAGGGCCAGCTGCCGGGCGCGCGGCCGGCTTGAGGAGAAGGGGGCGAAAGACAGGGGGTGTTTCATCGCGGGCTCCGAGCTGATGAGCTTCCAGCTTAGTCCTTCGAGGCGGCCCTGGGATTGGGTAGGATGCGCACGCCCATGAAACGCCCGTATTTTTTCTCCTCCCACGCACGCAGCGCCTGGCACTTGCTGGGGCGATTGAGCTTGGTTCTGCCTCTGGCAGGCCTGGGCTTGGCTCTGGCCCAGGCGGCCGAAGCGGGGGCGGCGAAGTCCTGCCCCGGCGTGGCGGAGCTCCGCGCCGAGCTGGCACGGCTCAATGCCTTCCGTGCCCTGCCTCAGTCCTGCGGGGCCCACCGCGTGCCGGCTGCGCCGGCCCTGCGTTGGGATGCCCGGCTGGAGGCCTCGGCCCTGGCCTTTGCCAGCGAGCTTTCGCAGGGCGACCAGATCAGCCACCTCGGGCTCAAGGGCAGTAGCCTGCGCCAGCGCTTTCATCAAAGCGGCTATGTGATGCGCCGCGCAGGTGAGAACCTGGCCGCGGGCCAGGAGAGCCTGGACGAGGTGCTGGCCACCTGGACTCTGAGCGCCACGCACTGCGAAAACCTGATGCAGGCCGAGTTCATCGATGCCGGCCTGGCCTGTGTCGTCGGCCCGGGGCGTTATGACCGCTACTGGGTGCTGCACCTCGGCCGCCCGGTCGAACCTTAATGGCTTGAGCGTTTCCTACTGCGCGGCTGCCATGCGTCGTTGGTCCGGTGCTCAGAATCCTCACGTACAGGAAGTACGTTCCGGTTCCTGTGCTCCGTCCGCCTCGCCTGACAGCCGCTCGCGACGAAAACGCTCAAGCCAAAGCTGGAGTGGGGTGAGGTTCAGATCCAACCCAAATCGATCGCGCGCAGCACCGCCTGCGTGCGGTCGCGCACGCCCATCTTGGAGAAGATGGCCGAGCAGTGGTTCTTGATCACGCCTTCGCTATTGCCCAGCAGGGCGGCGATTTCGGTGTTGCTGCGGCCGCTGGCGACCAGGCGTAGCACCTGCAGTTCCTTTGGCGAGAGCGGGTCGGGCTGCTCGGTGGCCAGGAAGGCGCGTTCGGCCGTGCTGGCCGGGCGCTCCATGCGGGTGGTCAGTGAGGGGCGCAGGGCGGTGCCGCCCTCGGCCACATCGCGCAGGGCCTGCACCAGGGTGTCGGTGCTGATGGCCTTGAGCAGGAAGCCGCGGGCGCCGGCGCGCACGGCCTCGTCGAACACAGCCGCATCGTCAAAAGTGGTCAGCAGCACCACGGGGATGTTGAGCGCGCGCGCGGCCAGGGCGCGGATCAGGCCCAGGCCGTCCAGCCGCGGCATGCGCATGTCCGAGAGGATCAGATCCGGCGGCTCGCCGCCCAGGCGGGTGATCTGTTCCAGCGCGTCGGCCCCGTCGTTGGCTTCGCCAACGATCTGGATGTCCTCGTGCAGGGCCAGCAGGCCTTTGAGGCCGTCGCGCACCAGCTGCTGGTCTTCCGCCAGCAGCAGGCGGATGCCGCGTGGGCTCGACCCGTCGGCGGCGCTGCCGGGCTTGAAGTGGGGGATGTTGTGGATGGGGTTGTTCATGCTGTCCTTGGACACCGCAATTCAATTCGGAAACCGGGCTGGCTGCGCTGCACCTCCATGCGCCCGCCCAGCTCGCTCATGCGCTCGGCCATGCCTTGCAGGCCATTGCCCGGCTTGAGGTGGGTGGCACCCAGGCCGTTGTCGTCAATGCTGACGCGGACTTCCCCTTGTGGCAAGACGTCCGTGCCAAGGCTCGTGTCGTGCGACTCGATGGCCACTTCGATGCTCACCCGCGAAGCGCGGGCGTGACGAACACTGTTGGTCACCGCCTCCTGCACGCAGCGCAGCAGGGCATGGGCCACGCGTGGGCTCAGGTCGCGAGCGCTGGGGGCGATGGTCAGTTCGATATGGGTGCTGGCGATGCCGTCAACCAGGGCTTGCAAGGCGGTGCTGAGGTCGATGCGCTGCGAGCTGCGCTGCTGGCTGACAGCCTGGCGCACATCGGCCAGCAGATTGGCCGCGCTCTGGCGCGCCTTGTCGACCGCCAGGGCGGCGCCCTCGCCATCGGCGCGCTGCAGCAGGGCGCTGCTCAGCTGCAGCTGCAGGTTCAGCGCGGTCAGGTGGTGGCCGACCACATCGTGCAGCTCGCGCGCCATCAGGGTGCGCTCGTTGTAGCGCAGCTGCTCGGCCTGCAGCTGCTCGGCGCTCAGGCGCTCGGCCAGCATGGCTTGCAGCCAGCGGCGCTTTTCGGACTCAGCGGCGGCCATGCGGCCCAGGCCGAAGGCCATGCCGTGCAGGGCCACCATGGCCATCAGCAGGCCCATATTGTCCAGCCAGTTGGGCACGCCGCTGCTGCCCGGCGTCACCACCTCGGCCAGCGGCAGCAGCCAGTTCATGGCCAGGTTGATGGCGATCTGGGCCAGGGCGAACAAAAAGGCGGTGCGAGCCCGCAGCAGCACGGCGGCCAGGGCGGTGACCAGAAAGGGCAGGCCCGGCGTGACGGCGATGGCGAGCAGATCGATCATCACCAGGCGCAGCAGGGTATTCGGCGGCGGCTGGTCGGCGCGGCCTTCGCGGGCCAGGCGCCAGTAGCCCCAGGCGAACAGCAGCACCAGGCTGAAGCAGCCGATCAGGAGGATGGGATCGTTGCTGCTGCCGCCCCAACGCAGATAGAGCGCGGGCACGGCGCCGTCGTAGGCATCGGTGCGGTAGCCCAGCAGGCCGGCGATGGCCGCGGCCAGCTCCAGCAGGCAGATTGACAGGGCGGCCACCCGCAGCACCACATTGGGTTGCGCCACGCGGGCCAGGATGCGGTCCAGTTGCTGGTCCAGCAAGCGCAGCGGAGAGGGTTTCAGCGGATTCTGCAAGGGGGCACTTTGTTCAGCGAGTGTGCAGGGTGCCACAGCGGCATCGCTTCTGGCATGTGTGTTTGGTCATGCAGCCGCCCTCGGGCACCGAAGCAGGGGGCGGGACCGGCGCTTCAGCCTGCGGCTGGCGCGGCGATGGCCTCGGCAATCACGCCGCCGCCCAGGCAGACCTCACCGTCGTAGAGCACCAGGCTCTGGCCCGGGGTGACGGCCCATTGCGGCTGGGCAAAGTCCACGCGGCAGTGGCCGGCGGCCGGCGTGTCGGGGTGGAAGGCGCAGGCGGCGTCGGCCTGGCGGTAGCGGGTCTTGGCGCCGAAGCCGCCAAAGGCGGGCTGGGCATCGGTCCAGGACAGGTCGTCGGCGACCAGGGCCTGGCTCAGCAGCAGCGGGTGCTGGTGGCCCTGCACGACGATCAAGGTGTTCTTCTCCATGTCCTTGCGCGCCACGAACCAGGGCTCATGTTCGCCACCGCCGCGCGGCGTTCCTTTTTCCTTCACGCCGCCGATGCCCAGGCCTTGGCGCTGACCCAGGGTGTAGAAGGACAGGCCGACATGCTCGCCCAGCTTGCGGCCGCGCTCGTCCTTGATGGGCCCCGGCCGGTGGGCCAGGTAGCGGTTCAGGAATTCGCGGAAGGGCCGCTCGCCGATGAAGCAGATGCCGGTCGAGTCCTTCTTCTTGGCGTTCGGCAGGCCGATCTCCTCGGCGATGCGGCGCACCTCGGTCTTGTGCAG
>Ga0187843_10001860_pt1 | contig 13154 bp, 10 predicted proteins | sample SpaLakP09_SKY_43_FD_134516 | JGI IMG/M metagenome (GOLD analysis project Ga0187843, IMG submission 134516) | Oligotrophic lake water microbial communities from Sparkling Lake, Wisconsin, USA - SP09_SKY_43 | ecosystem: Environmental > Aquatic > Freshwater > Lake | place: USA: Sparkling Lake... | reverse complement strand
CGGGCGCCAAGTGCGCGGTGGATGGCATTGAGGGGCGTGGCCTGGAGCGTCATGGATATCCTCGGGGGCGGTTTCGAAAACGAAAAAAGGGTCATCCGCCGCAGCGCTCGGCCGCACAAAAGTGCGAACGATCCGCTGCGGCGGATGACCCCTCTGTCCTCGATACCTGAGAGATTACGAAGCCTTGGCTTCGTGCGCCCCTTCGGTGGACATGCTCACCAGGCGTGACGCCGTGGCGGATGTCGCTCTCCAGAGTGCGGCATGCATTGTGTGCATGTTGCATGCCGATCCGGTCGGTCCATGGTGCCTGAGAGTTTTCGGGTGGTTCCCCTTCGGCGGCGCAGTCGCTGCGCGCTCTCCCGGCCGGATGCGCGAGAATGTACGGGACCGTCCTACCTTTGTCAAACGGCCCCTGACAACGGAGATGCCGGTCCCGTCCGTGCGCCGCGCAGGGCTATCAGCGGCGGTCCTTGGTCACCACGTTACCCACCACGCCGCCCACGGCCGCGCCGCCGAGCGTGCCGAGCGCGCTGCCGTCGGTCAGGACCGCGCCGCCCAGTGCACCTGCGCCCGCACCGATCGCGGTGTTGCGCTGCTTGGGCGTCATGTCCGCACAGCCGGCAAAGGTCACAAGCGTTGCGCCGATCAGGGCGACTTTCGAAAGGGTGCGAAGCGTCTTCATGTTGGGCTCCTTCTTTTCATCGAATGCCATCGTTTGCGATGTGTTGAGTGTCCGCCGCGCCGGTCGCGCAACGCGCAAAACCGCGCGGTCGTGACAGGTAAGAGGCAATCTCCATGCCCCAACCGAGCCCGATTTACGATTGTTACCTGCCTGAAACGCCTCCTGTCGGACGCCGCCCGACACCGTAGCCGCGTGTTAACATCCTCGCCTCCGCCGCGCGGTCTTTCGCGCGTGCATCTTTCGTCATCCCGCCTGTTTCGATTTCCCGCCCCATGACCCACGGACTGAACGCCGCGCAATCCGAAGCTGTGCGCTATCTGGATGGCCCCTGCCTTGTGCTGGCGGGCGCCGGCTCGGGCAAGACGCGCGTGATCACGCAGAAAATTGCGCACCTGATCGAGGACAAGGGGTTCGAGCCGCGCCATATCGCCGCCGTCACGTTCACCAATAAAGCGGCGAAAGAGATGCAGGAGCGCATCGCGAAGCTCATGGAGGGCAAGACCACGCGGGAAGGTAAGCGCATTCCGCTCAAGCAGCTCACCGTTTGTACGTTTCACTCGCTCGGCGTGCAAATCTTGCGCATGGAAGCCGAGCATGTCGGGTTGAAGCCGCAGTTTTCGATCATGGATTCGGACGACTGTTTCGGCCTGGTGCAGGAGCAGCTTGGCACCACCGACAAGAAGTTGATCCGCCGCGTGCAAAGCACGATTTCGCTGTGGAAGAACGGCATGGTCGATCCCGAAACCGCGCTGGCACAGGCCGCCGATGCCGACGAGCACCAGGCCGCGATGGTGTATCGCAACTACGTGGCGACGCTGCACGCTTACCAGGCGGTTGATTTCGACGACCTGATCCGCCTGCCGGCCGAGTTGTTCGCGCGTGACGAGGCGGTGCGTTTGAAATGGCAGAACCGGCTGCGCTATTTCCTGGTCGACGAATACCAGGACACCAACGCGTGCCAGTATCAGTTGCTCAAGCTGCTGGCCGGCGGATCGCATCTGCGCGCGGCGGCCTTCACGGCCGTGGGCGACGATGACCAGGCCATCTATGGCTGGCGTGGCGCCACGCTCGATAACCTGCGCCTGCTGCAAACCGATTTCCCGGACCTCAAGGTCATCAAGCTCGAACAGAACTACCGCTCCACGGTGCGCATCCTGGAAGCGGCCAACGCGGTGATCGCCAACAATCCGAAACTGTTCGACAAGAAACTGTGGTCCGAGCACGGCATGGGCGATCCGATCGCCGTGCATCCGATGAACGACGAGGAGCACGAGGCGGAATCGGTGGTGTTTCGCCTGTCGGCGCACAAGTTCGAACGCCGCGCGCAGTTTCGCGACTACGCGATTCTCTATCGCGGCAATCACCAGGCGCGCCTGTTCGAACAGATTTTGCGCCGCGAGCGGATTCCGTATGTGTTGTCGGGCGGCCAGAGTTTCTTCGACAAGGCGGAAATCAAGGACATCTGCGCCTATCTGCGCCTGATTGCCAATCCCGACGACGATCCGGCGTTCATCCGTGCCATCACCACCCCGCGCCGCGGCGTGGGTAACACCACGCTGGAAGCCTTGGGCACGTTTGCAGGACAGGCCAAGGTTTCGCTGTTCGAAGCGGCGATGATGGGCGGCATCGAGGCCAAGCTGCAGCCGCGCCAGCTGGAACCGCTGCGCGTGTTTTGCGAATCGATGGTGCGGCTGGCCGATCGCGCCGCGCGTGATCCTGCCACCGTGGTACTCGACGACCTGATGGAAGGCATCCACTACGAGGCGTACCTGTACGACACCTTCGACGAACGCCAGGCGCAATCGCGCTGGACCAACACGCTGGAATTTCTCGACTGGCTCAAGCGCAAGGGCACGCGCCCGGAGCCGGACGGCGAGGGCGAGGCCACCGGTTTCGACAACGCCGATGGCTTTGCCGACGAGGGCAAGAACCTGCTCGAACTGACGCAGACCGTGGCGCTGATGAGCATGCTAGAAGGCCGCGAGGAAGACCCCGACGCGGTGCGGCTGTCGACGCTGCATGCGTCCAAGGGCCTCGAATATCCGCACGTATTTCTGGTTGGCGTGGAGGAGGGCATCCTGCCTCACGCGCGCGAAGACGAAGAGATGGGCGACGACAAGATCGAGGAAGAGCGCCGCCTGATGTACGTCGGCATCACGCGGGCCCAGCGCAGCCTGCAGATCACGTGGTGCAAGAAACGCAAGCGCGCGCGGGAGACCTATTCGTGCGAGCCGTCGCGCTTCATCGCCGAAATGAAGCTCGAAGACGGCCCCGCGCCGCAGGACCAGACGCCGGCGATGAGCCCGAAGGACCGGCTGGCCGGGCTGAAGGCGCTGCTCGGCAAGCCCGCCACGGGCGGCGCCTGATACAAGCCCGACAAGATTCCGGGCATCAAGCTCAATAGGATTGGCGTCGCGCGAAACGTCTCGACGTTTCTTGCGCCACACCGCGCCTACCCTTCGGTGGCGGTGTAGCTGGGCGAGCATGCTGGCCCGGCTTCTTCCCTGTTGAACGCTCCCGGCTGCGGCAGCACCGGGGGCGTTTTTTTCTATGCGTCGCGCGCTCGCGCATGGCGAATGCCGCACGTATCAGGATTGATACAAAACCGGCATCGCCTGTAAGAAGCAAGCTGGTAAATTGGCGCTCCTGACAGTGTCCGGCGCCGACCGGCGCTGCCTGGCTTTTCGTCTGGTTTGCCCCCGCGGCCACACCCGCACTGCGCTCTCATCATGGATCTGTCTCCCGCTCTGCCCATCCGCCTCCTGGTTGTCGACGACGATCCCCAGATCCGCACCATGCTGGCCGAATATCTCGCCACGTTCGGCATGGAAGCCGACGGCGCGGACGGCGGCGCCGCCATGCGCACCGCCATGACGCAGCACGATTACGACCTGCTCATCCTGGACCTGTCGCTCCCGGGAGAAAACGGCCTGACGTTGTGCCGCGAGATTCGCGATAGCAGCGACCTTCCGGTGATCATGCTGACCGCGCGCACCGAACTGGCCGACCGCGTGGTCGGTCTCGAAGTCGGTGCCGACGACTATGTGACCAAGCCGTTCGAAATGCGCGAACTGGTGGCGCGCATCCACACCGTGCTGCGGCGCAGCCGGGGCGAGACACGACGTCCGGCGCCGGTGACGGGCGGCCATGAAACGCGCTTTGCGAATTGGCGCCTGAACACCACGCTGCGCCAGTTGGTGGACGCGGAAGACACCGTGGTGCCGCTGTCGAACGCGGAGTTCCGCCTGCTGCTGACCTTTATCGAGCATCCCAATCGCGTGCTCGATCGCGAGATGCTGATCAACAATGCACGCGGGCGCGACCTCGACGTCTTCGACCGCAGCATCGACTTGCTGGTCTCGCGCCTGCGCCAGAAGCTGCGCGACGATCCGCGCGATTCGGCCCTGATCCGCACCGTGCGCGGCGAAGGGTACGTGTTCACCGGCAACGTGGAGCACTGATCCGATGGCCGCCGTCACTCCGCCGTCCGCCGACGCCGACGGCGTCGCGGCCATCAAGCCCGCTTCCGGCAGCGACGCGCGCGTGCCGCGCAGACGCTTCAACTCGATGTTCATGCGGCTGTTCTTCGTCATGGCCGCCATCATGCTCGCCGTTCACATCCTGGGCGTGACCGTGATCGAGAACGTATTTCCGCGCCCCGGATCCGAGCGCTACATGGAACGCATGCGACGCGCCGCATCCGAAGCGCAAGCGGCCGGTTTGCCGCGTCCGGCAGCGCCGCCGCCCAATCTGCTCGACCGCATGCTGGGGCGGGCCGGTGGCCCTCCTCCGAGCGGCAACAATGGCGACGGCCCGCCGCGTGCCGATGGGGTGCGCCCGCCGCCGCCGGGCATGTTCGCGCCGCCGCGCGGGCAACAGGGGCCGCCCCAGGGCTTTCACATTCGCGGCATCTGGCCGCCGCACCTTGGCATGCTGTTTCAGTTGCTGGCGATCCTGATCGCGTCGCTGGTCGGCGCCCGCCTGCTGGCGCGGCCCGTGCAGCAACTGGCCAGCGGCGCCAATCGTCTGGCCCAGGACGTCCACGCGCCGCCGCTCGATGAAGACACCGGCCCCGCGGAAGCGCGCGAGGCGACGCGCGCGCTGAACCTGATGCAGCAACGGATCCGCACCCAGCTGGCGCAGCAGTCGCGCTTCCTGGCCGCCGTCTCGCACGACCTGCGCACGCCGCTGACGCGCATGAGCCTGCGCATCGAGCGCATCGAGGACAACGACGTGCGGTACCGGCTGCGCCAGGACCTGGCCGAGATGAACGGGCTGATCGATGCCACACTTTACTACCTGCGCGAGCGCGACGACGCCACGGGTCCGCGCCAGCGCGTAGATGTGCTGGCGCTACTGCAGGCGATCGTCGACGACGCGCAGGAACTGGGACAGGACGTGCGACTGTCCGGCGAGGCCACGCCGCTGCTCGCGTATCCCGCCGAACTGCGCCGCGCGGTGGTCAATCTCGTCGAGAACGCGCATCGCTACGGCGGCGCCGCGCATATCATCCTGACCGATAGCCCGGAGCGCGTCGCCATCGATGTGTGCGACAACGGCCCCGGCATTCCGCCGGCCGAACTGCAGCTCGTGCTGGAACCGTTCTATCGCGTGGAATCATCGCGCAGCCGCGCCACCGGGGGCGTGGGCATGGGCCTGTCGATTGCTGCAGATATCGTCGCGCGTCATGGCGGCGAACTGACATTGACCAATCGCGCCGAAGGCGGTTTGCGCGTCAGCATCACGCTGCCGCGCGGCTGAGCGACGCCGCCGCGCCCGCCGCGCCGACGGATAAACGGATGGCGATGGGTCGATGTGTCGACGAATCGACAGCCCGCGGCCAAGCGATGGCGACGCGTGCCCGGACCACGCGGCCTTGACCGGGCTCAGGCGCGTTGCGGCAGGCCGCTCTTGCCGATCGGCGCCAGTTGCACGTATTGCGAACCGCGCAGCCCGCGCGTGAAATCGAGCGTGAAATCGCCGACATCGATGCGGGTCTGCAAGACGCGCCGCAATTCCACGACGCCATTGGTCCGCATGCCGGCCGCTGCACGCACCAGCCACGCCGCGCCAATGTAGCCAGCCAGCGTGGCCGGCGACGGCGGTTCGTCGAGATATTGCTTCATGCGCGCCACGTGTTCTTTCACCACGCGCAGCGTCGATTCCTGCGGCCCCGGCGCAATCTGCGTCACCACCATGCCGCCCGCGTAGTGCGCACCAAGAATCTCGCGCGCCGACGCCGGACTGACCGCCGACAATCCCACCAGAAAACCGTACCAGTTCCGTGCCGCCAACGCGCGTCCCAGGCTGCCGTAGGCCAGCGTGTCGCCTGCCACCACCACCGCGCCCGGCCGTGCCGCCGCAATGCGCCGCGCGCAATCGTCGGCGTTGCCGGTCAGGGGCACGGCGCGCGTGGACATTGCCGTTTCCAGCCGCGTCAGCCAGGGCGAGCCCGACGCAAGCGTACCCGCGGCGAAGTCCGGCGACACCGCCAGCGCGATCCCGCTCAAGCCATAGCTGTGCAACTGCCGCACCGCCGCGTCGATTTCGGACTGATAGTCGGCCCGGGTGAACCAGACGTTTTCCGCGGTGATGGCCAGACCCGATAGCGGCGCGACGATCTGCACGCCGCGTCGCGCCAGTTCGGGCGAAGCGGCCAGCGCGGGCAGCACGGCATCGCCCGGCCCGAACAGGATGTCCGCGCGCTCGGCGTCGGCCAGCGCGGTGGCCTGCGCCACAGCACCGCGCGCATCGGGAGCGGCATCGCGAACCACATGCACGATGCGCAGGCCGCCATAGCTTCCCGGCGACGCATTGACTGCATCGAACATCACCTTCGCACCGGCCAGGTAGTCGCGGGCGAGGTCGGCCTGCGAACCGACCCGATCGACCAGGTGACCCACCACCAACTGACGGCGCGCGACCGTCATGGCCGGCTGGGCCAGCGCTTGGGGCAACGCGGCGGCCGAAGCCAGCGCCGCCAGCCCCTGCAGGGCGCGGCGTCGGCCGGCCGAAGCGGGCGCGCAAGACGATATCGACTGCGGCAAGGCTGGGCGCATGGCAGCGGACTCTGAAAGTGCGATGGAATCGGGAAATGGTTATGCGGCGGACACAGCCACCGCGGCGGATACAGCGGCCCTTGTGCGAGCCGGGCCGAGACTATCGGCGCTTGATGACCGTTCCGTGACTTTCGACAGACTTCGTGCCCCACTTCGGCGGGCTATCCGGCGCAGCGTTGCCCCGGGTTTGACGCGCATCAATGTTGCGCCGCGAGGCAAGGCATAGCATCGATCGCTAATTGCGCCCACGATCTCGAAAATCCACTATGTCCGCCCCCCAATCCGCCTCTCAGCCCGCACTGCGATCCGCGCCTCGATCCTCTTCCCCATCCACGTCGCCGATATCCGATGCCACGGCCTTTGACCGTGGCGCGCTGGCCGATTTTCGCAGCCTCGCCGGTCGCATCGACGGCAACGGGCCGCGTTATACGTCCTACCCCACCGCCGACCGCTTCCACGCCGAAATGGGCGACGCCGGCTACCTGCGGGCGCTGGACTTCTGCCGCGCTAATGCGCCGGCGCCGTTATCGCTATACGTCCACATTCCGTTCTGCGAGAACATTTGCTACTACTGCGGCTGCAACAAGATCATCACCAAGGATCACGGCCGCAGTGCGCAATATGTCGACTATCTGGCGCGGGAAATGGCGATGGTGTCCGACCGCCTCGGCCAGCGCCGCGCCGTCATGCAGTCGCACTGGGGCGGCGGCACGCCGACATTTCTGGACCCGGACGAGATGCGCCGCGTAATGGCAGCGCTGCGCCGTCATTTCGACCTGCTTGCCGACGGCGAACATTCGATCGAAATCGACCCGCGCCGCGTCACCGACGCGCGCATGGACTTACTGTCGGAACTGGGCTTCAACCGCATCAGCCTTGGCGTGCAGGATTTCGATCCCGAGGTGCAGGCGGCAATCCATCGTGTGCAGTCCTATGACGAAACGCGCGCCGTGGTCACGGCGGCCCGGCGGCTTGGGTTTCAGTCGATCAGCATGGACCTGATCTACGGCCTGCCGCACCAGACGACCGCGCGTTTCAACGCCACCATCGATCGCGTGCTGACGCTGCGTCCGGATCGGCTGTCGGTCTACAGCTATGCCCATCTGCCGCACGTGTTCAAGCCGCAGCGTCGTATTGACGCCGCCTCGCTGCCGCCCGCGGCCGAGAAGCTCGATATTCTGGTGTCGACGATCGAACGATTGACCGCCGCCGGGTACGTCTACATCGGCATGGACCATTTCGCGCTGCCCGACGACGACCTTGCCATCGCCCAGCGTGAAGGGCGTTTGCAACGCAACTTTCAGGGCTACGCCACGCACGCCGGCTACGACCAGATCGGCCTGGGCGTATCGGCGATCGGCGCTGTGGCCGGGCATTACGTGCAGAACGCGCGCACCACGGACGACTATTACGCCGCGCTCGACGCCAATCGGCTGCCGATCATCCGGGGCTTCGAGATGTCGCCGGACGATCATCTGCGCAAACGCATCATCGGCGCGTTGATGTGCAACGGCGTGCTCGATATTGCGGTCGTGGAGGCAGAGCATCGGATCGATTTCGGCACGACGTTCGCCGCGGAACTGGCCGATCTCGACGCCCTGGCGCAGGACAATCTGGTGCGACGCACGCCCGCGCGCATCGAGATCACATCGCTCGGCCGCCTGCTGGTGCGTCGCGTGGCAATGGTTTTCGATCGTTACCTGCGCGATGACGCAGCGCGCCCGCCGCAGGCCACGGCCGTCGGCGACGCTAAGCCGATTCCGCTGCGCTATTCGCGCGTTGTCTGAGCGGCGTCGGGTAGCGCCTCGGGTCCGGCGGAGTGACCGGTCACGTCAGGTGCGCCCGATCGTACGCAGCCAATGGCTGGCGTCGGGTGGGTAGCAGTCGGCGAATGGTTGATGGCGATCCGTCGACGACAGGCGGCCGTGGCCCGGCGCAAAGAAAAAGCCCGCGAACTTCTTCGCGGGCTTTTTGCTGGATCGGTGACCGATATCGGCTGGCCAACCCGGCCACCTGTTCGGCGGCCGATTCGTCGGCTTACTTTGCGGCGTTGGCCATGTAGTCGGCAGCGGCGATCACGTCCGCGTCCGGGCCGGCATAGCCACCCTTGGGCGGCATCACGCCCTTGCCCTTGAGCGCATAGTTGTGCACGGCGTCCATGCCTTCCTTCAGACGCGGCGCCCAGGCCGCCTTGTCGCCGAACTTGGGCGCGCCGGCAACGCCAGCGGCGTGGCAAGCGGCACAAACCTGTTCGTAGACTTTCTTGCCCGTATCGGCCGACGCTGCTGCCGGAGCCGCAGCAGGAGCCGCCGCAGCGGGTGCCGGAGCCGGTGCTGCAGCGGCCACAGGCGCTGCTGGCGCGGCGGCAGCCGCAGCGGCCGCTTCAGGCGCTGCCGGAGCCGAGGCCGCGGCCTGCGTGGCTGCGCCAGCCGCCGGGGCGGGCGGTTCGGGGAACTTGGCGCCGCCGGCGTCGGCCATGTAAACCACCGCGCGACCGAGTTCGTAGTCGCTCAGATCGTCCGGCGACGTGCCGGCGCGCGCGGGCACTGCGCCCTTGCCGTTCAGCACCGACTTCATCAGCCCGTCGAAACCCTGGCCGATCCGTGCCGTCCAGTCAGCAGCCGTGCCGTATTTCGGCGCACCGGCCGCGCCCGTGGCGTGGCATGCCGCGCAAACTTCCTTGTACACCTGCTCGCCCGTCTTGAAGACGCGCGGCGCGTTGGGATCCTTGATTTCGAGCGAGGCCACCGGCGCGATGCGCGTGTTGACCGCTTCCAGCGACTGGGTTGAGCCGGCGCCCTCGCGGCTGCCGTGTCCGACAAAATTGACCAGCAGGATAATGACGATGATCGGCACCAGAAAGGCGGCGATCACTACGGCGATCAGTTGCTTCGGGGTCTTGATTGGCGACTCGTGGTGGTCGTTTTCTTGATGGACGTCACTCATACAGAACTCTCGATTTTGCGGGAAACCTTATGCACAGCACGTGGGGGCGGCTTGCTTGTCTGGCCCTGTTTCGGGGGTGAATTTCTGTCGGTCTCTGCGCCCGGGGCTGTCTCCTGCCCGGCTACGTCTCTGTTACGGCGCAAATAGCTGCCGATTATAGACCCAACACCCGCCCAGAGGGACTAAAAGCGACGGTTCAGAGACCCGTACTAACCCCCGCCCGAGGCGCTTCGGCGCAACCCGCATGGACGGGCCCGCGCAAACCGGGTATCCTATGCGACTTTCCGGCGACGGCGTCCGTCCGTTGCCAGTCAGCCTCACATCGCGCCCGTAGCTCAATGGATAGAGTACTGCCCTCCGAAGGCAGGGGTTGCTGGTTCGATCCCAGCCGGGCGCGCCAATCTCCATAACGGTTTCCCGCTTTTCCCACCACCGCCGCGAAGGGCGACTTCCGATGACCGAGCCACGCCGGCCGCGTCGATCCCGTCCCCGCATCCGTATTGACCCCAATTCGCCCCCCGCGCAGCGCCAAACCATCGCCGGAACGCGCGATGATTGCGGTCACACGCCACTACGGAGCGCCGCCATGACGATGGAATCCAATAGCCATACCGAACCGCCGCTGGTCTTGCGCGAGTCGCGCGATGGGGTTGTCACGTTGTGCCTGAACCGGCCGGCGCAGTTCAACGCGCTGTCCGAAGCGATGCTTGGCGCGTTGCACGAAGCGCTGCAACAGGTTGCCGCCGATGAGGCTGTGCGGTGCGTGATCCTGGCCGGCGCGGGCAAGGCGTTTTGCGCGGGGCATGATCTGCGCGAGATGCGCGGTCATCCCGATCTGGCCTACTACCGGTCGCTGTTTGCGCAGTGCAGTGTCGTCATGCAGGCGATCCAGGCATTGCCAGTACCGGTGATCGCGCGGGTTCACGGCATCGCCACGGCCGCTGGCTGCCAACTGGTGGCCAGCTGTGATCTTGCGATGGCCTCCACGGTGGCGAAATTTGCGGTGTCCGGCATCAACGTCGGATTGTTTTGCGCAACGCCGTCGGTCGCACTGTCGCGCAACGTCTCGGCCAAACGCGCCTTCGACCTGCTCGTGACCGGCCGATTCATCGACGCGGCGACGGCGGCCGACTGGGGGCTGGTCAATGAAGCCGTGCCCGATGCGGAACTGGACGCCGCCATCGCGCGCAAGGTCGACGCGATCCGCGCCAAGAGCCCCGTCGCAATCCGGTATGGCAAGTCGATGTTCTACCGCCAGCGGCAGATGGAACTGGCCAGCGCCTATGCCTACGCGGGCGATGTCATGGCGCGCAATATGATGGAAGAAGACGCCGGTGAGGGCATCGACGCATTCCTGCAGAAACGCACGCCGCGCTGGCAGTCGTAAGTGTTGCGACCCGCACGCAGGCGCGATGTCTGCGCTGCGCCGCCTCAGCAATGCAACCGATCGTAGCGCCGCGGGATGGCCGGATAGGCGCATCGCCGCCGCGAGCCGCGTCGCGGCGCGGTCTGCGGGCGTTGGCGCGTGCTTTGCATGGTCAATGACTCTGGAATCCGCATCCGATGCGGAAGGGAGGATTCATCATGGCCACGCTTGCTGCCGATCACATCGACATGTTGCGCAAATCGGTGCGCGGCAGGGTGCTGTTGCCGGCCGATGCCGGGTACGACGTCGCGCGCACGGTCTGGAACGCCACCGTGGACCGCAAGCCGGCGGTCATCGCGCAATGCACGGGAACGGCCGATGTGATGCAGGCCGTCAACTTCGCGCGCGATCATCGCCTGGTGCTGGCCGTGCGGGGCGGCGGTCACAATATCGCGGGCAGCGCGATCTGCAATGCCGGGCTGGTGATCGACCTTTCGGCGCTGCGCGGCGTGCATGTCGATCCGCACGATCATGTGGCGTGGGTGAGTCCGGGTGCCACGCTTGGCGATTTCGATCACGAAGCCCAGGCGCTGGGACTGGCCACGCCGCTGGGCATCAATTCGACCACCGGCGTCGCTGGCCTGACGCTGGGCGGCGGCTTTGGGTGGCTCACGCGCCAGTACGGCATGACGGTCGATAACCTGCTCGGCTGCGAAGTGGTGACCGCCGACGGTCAGCGACATTGGGCCGATGCCCAGCATGAGCCGGAACTGTTCTGGGCGTTGCGCGGCGGCGGCGGAAATTTCGGGGTGGTCACGCTGTTCCAGTTCCGCCTGCATCCGGTCGGCCCGATGGTCACCGCCGGTCTGCTGGTGTTTCCAGGCGTGGAAGCCAAGTCGGTGCTGCGCCAGTATCGTGCTTTCACCGAAACCGCGATGCCTGACGATCTCAACGTGTGGGCCGTGCTGCGCCGCGCACCGCCGTTGCCGTTCCTGCCGGCGTCGGCGCACGGTACCAATGTGGTGGTGCTGGCAGCGTTCAGCACGGCTGATGCGGCCGCGGCCGAGCGTGCGATCGACCCGTTGCGGTCTTTTGGCCAGACCGTTGGCGAACATGTCGGCCAGATGCCATACACGGCATGGCAGCAGGCGTTCGATCCGCTCCTGACGCCGGGTGCGCGCAACTATTGGAAGTCCCACAATTTTTCCCGGCTCGACGACGCGGCGATCGACATGATGGTGGATTACGCGGCGCGCGGGCCGTCGGCGCATGCCGAGATCTTTGTCGGTCAAGTCGGCGGCGTCGCCAATCGCGTGCCGCCCGACGCGACGGCATACAGCCATCGCGATGCGCGTTACGTGGTCAACGTGCATTCGCGTTGGGACCGCGCCGACGAGGACGCCGCCTGCATCGCCTGGGCGCGCGATTTCTTCAACGCAGCGGCGCCGTACGCCACGGGCGGCGTCTATGTGAACTTCATGACCGAGGACGAATCTGCGCGAGTGGGCGCCGCATACGGCCCGAACTACGATCGCCTGGCGCGCGCCAAGCGCACCTACGATCCGCAGAATCTGTTCTGCACCAACCAGAACATCGCACCGGCCCCGTAGCGTGCTGGCGATGCCCCTCGGAACGCCATGCGTTGCTATGATGCGGCGCATGGCCGACGACCTGTTCATCCCCCATTACGAATACGAGATCACCGCGATCCGCGCCCAGGGTGCGGGCGGTCAGAACATCAACAAGGTGTCCAACGCGGTGCATCTGCGCTACGACGTGCGCGCATCGTCGCTCGCGCCCGATCACAAGGAACGGCTGCTGGCGCTGCACGACCATCGCATCACGCGCGACGGCGTGGTGGTGATCAAGGCGCAGCAGCATCGCAGCCTGGAACTCAACCGCGAAGAAGCGGTGCGCCGTCTGCACGAACTGGTCCAGAGCGTGGCCACGCCGCCGCGCGTGCGCCGGCCCACCCGCCCGACGCGCGCGTCGCGTACCCGCCGGCTGGAGGCCAAGACGCAGCGTGGACAGGTCAAGGCGCTGCGCGGCAAAGTGGTCGACTAGCCGCGCATCTTTGGTCCGAACAAACATTTCAAACGCT
>Ga0187843_10001857_pt1 | contig 13163 bp, 9 predicted proteins | sample SpaLakP09_SKY_43_FD_134516 | JGI IMG/M metagenome (GOLD analysis project Ga0187843, IMG submission 134516) | Oligotrophic lake water microbial communities from Sparkling Lake, Wisconsin, USA - SP09_SKY_43 | ecosystem: Environmental > Aquatic > Freshwater > Lake | place: USA: Sparkling Lake... | reverse complement strand
GTCGGCGTCGACGCGGGCGGCCGTCTCGCGCCAGCGCGCCTGCGGAAAACCGTCGGCGCGCGCGCGCAGCAGCAGGTCGTTCTTGGCCGACGACCAGTAGCCCTGCGTGAAGGGATCGCCTTCCTCCAGCGACCAGGCCTTGCGCAGGCTGTCGCGCAGGGCCTTGGCGTCGTCGGCGGCGAGGCCTTCCTGGAAGTCCAGCTCGATCTTGGCCACGCGGGTGCGCGGGCCTGGCTTGACGATGAGGCGCAGCCGCGAGGCGTCCTCGGCGCGGCGCTCGACGGCGGCCGTCGCACTGAAGTAGCCCATGGTCTCCAGCAGCGTCGCGGCCTGCGCCGGCGCGGCGGCGGCCAGGCGGGCCAACTCGACGCGGCTCAGCGCGGCCTCGCTGGCGCGGTAGCGGGCGATGTCCAGGTGCTCCTGCAGCAGATCGCGCAACCGGTTGTCGCGGTAGTCGTCCTCGACCTCGATGTCTAGGCTGTAGACAGCCGGGGCGTCGGCGGGCACGTCGGGGGCGGGAACTGGGGCTGGCGGTGGGGCCTGCGTCGCGCAAGCGCTCAGCAGCGCTGCCAGCAGCAGCGCGAAGAAGCGTGTCATTTGCTGAGGAGTCGCATCGCGCCTTCAAGGCCGGAGAGGGTCAGTGGGAACATGCGCTGCTGCATCAGCTGCTGGATCAGCGCGATGCTCTGCCGGTACTGCCAGACGCCTTGCGGCTCAGGGTTGATCCAGGCGTACTTGGGGAAGGCGTGCGTGAGCCGCTGTATCCACTCGGCGCCCGCCTCTTCGTTGTTGTACTCGACGCTGCCGCCGGCCTGCAGGATCTCGTAGGGGCTCATGGTCGCGTCGCCGACGAAGATGAGCTTGTAGTCGCGGTTGTACTTGCGGATCAGGTCGAAGGTGTTGAGCTTCTCCGCGAAGCGCCGCCGGTTGTTCTTCCAGACGAAGTCGTAGACGCAGTTATGGAAGTAATAGAACTCCAGGTGCTTGAACTCGGTCTTGGCGGCGCTGAAGAGTTCTTCCACGCGGCCGACGTGCTCGTCCATCGTGCCGCCCACGTCCATCAGCAGCAGCACCTTGACCTTGTTGTGGCGCTCGGGCTGCATGCGGATGTCCAGCATGCCGGCGTTGGCCGCCGTGCCGTGGATGGTGCCGTCCAGGTCCAGCTCAAGGTCTGACCCCTCGCGGGCAAAGCGGCGCAGGCGGCGCAGCGCCACCTTGATGTTGCGCGTGCCCAGCTCCAGCCCGTCGTCGTAGTCGCGGTAGGCGCGCTGCTCCCACACCTTCACCGCGCTCTTGTTGCCGCTCTGGCCACCGATGCGTATGCCCTGCGGGTTGTAGCCGCCGTTGCCGAAGGGGCTGGTGCCGCCGGTGCCTATCCAGCGGTTCCCGCCTTCGTGGCGCTCCTTCTGCTCCTCGAAGCGCTTCTTCAGCGTCTCCATCAGCTCATCCCAGCCCATCTTCTCGACGGCGGCTTTCTGTTCGGGCGTCAGGTTCAGTTCGAGGTTCTTCTTCAGCCACTCCAGCGGCACCTCGGCCGTGAAGTCGGTCAGCATCTCCACGCCCTTGAAGTAGGCGGCGAAGGCGCGGTCGAACTTGTCGTACTGGGTCTCGTCCTTGACGAGGCAGGCACGGGCCAGCGTGTAGAAGTCGTCGATGCTCGCCACGCCGCCGTCCTCGGGCGAGGCGATGACGCCGGCCTGCAGCGCTTCAAGCAGCGTCAGGTACTCGGGCACCGTCACCTTGAGCTTGGCGGCGCGCAGCGTGTAGAAGAACTGGATGAGCATGAAGCGGGCTGTGCGGGTTTCTGCGGATTATGCAGAGCCCTCCAAGCCTCGCGCGGCGAGGCTCAGTGCCCAGCCGTTACAGCTTGTCCACCATGACGGGCTTGCCCGTGAGATAGCCCTGGATCAGGCGGAAGCCCATGTCGCGGCAGATCTGGGCCTCGTCTTCGTGTTCCACGCCCTCGGCCAAGGGCACCGAGCCCAGCTCCAACACCATGCGCACCAGGTCGCGCACCATGCGCTGCTTGCGCTCGCTGGCCTTGTGCAGGTTGCGCACGATGCCCATGTCGAACTTGACGAAGTGCGCCGGCACCTCGGCCAATTCGTTCAGGCGCGCCTGGCCGGCGCCGAAGTCGTCATAGGCGAACTTCACGCCGATGCTGTTGAGGCGTGCGGCCAGTTCGCGCATGCGCTCGACCTCCACCACCGCGCTTTCGTGCACCTCCACCACCAGGTGCGGGCGCCCGGGCAGGGCCAGCAGCCCGTGCAGCGAGTCGAAGAACTCGTCCGTGAAGGTCTCGGTCGGGTGGATGTTGACGAAGACGCCCACGCCTTGCGCCTTGGGCGCCAGCGCCTCCACGCCATGGGAGCGGAACGCCGCGCTCAACTCGGCCTCGCGCCGCAGTGCGGCGGCCATCATGAACAGGTGCATCGGCGAGCCGGGCAGCTCGGGGTGGGTGCAGCGCCCCAGCAGTTCGTAGGCGAGCAGCTGGCCCGTGTGCGCGTCCACGATGGGTTGCGCTGCCGCGGCCATGCCGCGCCCCGCCAGGAACTCAAGGAACTGGGCCTCGTGGCGAACGAAGTTCTGGCTGAGCTGGCTGACGTTCTGCGCCACCATCCGCGTGTGCTCCGGGACGGGCGCCGCCAGCGTGGCTGCTGCCTGCGTCCCGTCGTGCGTCAGGCGGAACTCGGCATTGCAGAAATGGATGATGTCGTTGGGCGCCAGCGGGCGGGGGCTTGTCAACCGCTCGCGGTTCACGAAGGTGCCGTTGGTACTGCCCAGGTCTACCAGCAGCAGGCCATCCACGCCGTTCTGCTGCAACTCGGCATGCCGTCGAGACAGTCCGGCGGCCTCGATGGTCAGGTCATTGCCTACGTCGCGGCCGACGCTGAACGGCAAGCGGTCGATGCGATGCGTGACACGCGAACCACCGGCGGCCACGCTTTCCAGGAACCAAGGCGTCGTGCCCATTCATGTCCTCCGAACCCCTTGCCGCAGCGCCTGCGTCGAGGTGGGAACATTCTGAAACACATCGCCGAAGCTGGGCATCGGACCTTCCCCTCGATTGGGGGCCGCCCGTGTGAGTCTTTGGGCCGAGCGCCGGGTGAGGGGCCTCAGTTGCAGGGTTCGACGCGGAACTCGACACGGCGGTCCAGCGCATCCACCGCGTTGTCGCTGCCGCTGCCGACCAGGTTCTCGCGCCAGCCCTTGCCGCTGGCCTTGATGCGCTGGGCCAGCACCGGGGACTCGGCGGCCAGACGTTGCTGGATGAAGCTGGCGCGTTGCAGCGAGAGCGCATCGTTGATCTGCTCCGAGCCGGCGCGGCTGGTGTGCCCGACGATGACCATGCAGACCCGAGCGCCGGCACTCTCCTTGGCGATCTGCCTGATCCACATCGGGTAGGCGCCGCTGACCTTGGCGTCTGACCAGAACTCCGAGCTGCTGCCGGGGTTGAAGAGGAACTTCAGTTCAAGCTTGTTGGCGCGCAGGCCATAGGTCACGATCTGACCAAAGGCGACTTCAGCCTCGGCGGTGCGCCCGAGGCGCACGTTGTTGAGGTAGATGCCGTTGAGCGTGCGCAGCTGCTCACCGCCCGCCTGGGTGCGGGCCTCCTGGTACTTGGCCAGCGATTCCGGGAAACGCTCGGCGTTATAGAGGGTGCCGGCCTCGTTGATGACGCTGGCCACCGCGACGCGCTCCATGTACAGGCCGCTGGCCGCGCCGCCTGGCGCCGTCAACGCCGTGCTGATGTAGCCCTCGACTACCTTGTCTTTCACCAGCACCGGGCTGTCCTGGTAGATCGCCAACGGCGTGTGGTTGAGGCCGTCGTCGCGGGCCAGCGCCGAGGCTTGCGCCACGACACGGCCCGTCTTGATCTCCACCAGCGCCAGGTTGATCTGCAACGACCGCTTGCCAGGCACGTCCAGCAGCCGGGTCAGCGTGCCGGTCAGCAGGTACTGCACCTTGGACAGGTTCTCCGTCTTGAAGGGCAGCAGGTCAAAGCTGCCTTCGGTGCGCGCAGCCAGGCGCTCGCCGATGCGGCGCTCCAGCAGTTGCGTGGTCTGGGTCTGCTGGCCGCTGGTCGCATCGATGGTGGGGTCCACGACGACGCTCTTCTTGGCGATCTTGGACTCCACCTTCGCCAGGAAGCCGGGCAGCTTCTGGGTCTGGGTCACCAGGCCATCGGTGGCGACGACGATGGCTTCGCTGAAGGACAGTTCGTTGGTCGATACCGTGGGCTGCTTGGGCGCCGTCTCGAGGCAGCCGGTCAGCAGACCCGTCAGGGCCAGGCAGCCGAGCATGGCGGCGCGGCCCAGGCTCACTGAAAAACTGATGCGATTCGTGTGGCCGGCGCGACTCATCGACATTCCTTCTTCAGGTAGGCGGCTTCACTCGCCGTCAGCGGTTCCAGCGAGGCCTTTTGCAGAATATCACTGCACCTTGCGCCTCTCGCTTCAGCGGGTGCGGCTGCCGCAGCGCGTGGCTTGGCCGCTGACGGGGCCGGTGCCGAGGCGATGGTTGCCGGCGCGGAGGCTGCCCGTGCGGGCGTGGGTGCCGGCGCGGGAGTTGGTGCCGGTGCGGGCGGCACGGAGGCGGCGGAGCCGGGGCTGTCCGGGGCGGAGGCCGCCGGCGCGGCCGAGGCTGCCTGGACTGGTTGAGGACCGGACGCGGCTGGCGGCACGGCTGGCACTGGAGAGGGCACCGGCGCCGCGAGCAGTCGATAGCCGCCCCAGGCCAGCGCGGCCAAGCCCGACGCGCCTGCCAGGCTCAGGAAGAGCGCGCGGCGAGGCACGGGTGCCATGGGCGGCGTGGGCGCTTGCGCAGGCGCGGCGCGGGACGCCGGAAGAGGTGTTGGCGAAGGCGCAGGCGGCGAGGGCGGCACCGGCGGTGGCGGTGGCGGCGGTAACGCAGGCGGTAGCGCCGGCGTGGGGGCGGGGGGCGGCGGCTGGGGCGCGGGCGGCGCGGTGTCCCTTGGCATGAGCAGGGGGTTGCCCGTCAACGATTGAGTCGGATCGAAGTCCGGCATCAGCATCGTGGCTTCGCCGCCTGGCGCAACGCCGCCCAGAGCCCTCAGTTCGAACAGGTCGAGCACCTGGGTGTCGTCGGCGGTGAGCAGCGCCCGGAACTCGGCAATGGATTGCGGCCGGTCCTTGGGGTGGATGGCCAGCGCGGTGTCGATGGCGGCGAGGAAGGCGTTCCCGCAGCGACCGGCCGCCACGGTGGCCAGCGGGCGTAGACCGTCGTTGAGCAGCCGCTCGACGGAGGCCACCGTGCGGCCACCGCTGATGGCCGCGTAGAGCACGCTGGCCAGCGCGAAGATGTCGGTCCAGGGGCCCTGGCTGATGCCGGGCATCTCGCCATATTGCTCGATGGGCGCGAAGCCCGGCTTGAGCATGGCGGTCAGCGCGTGCGTGAGATCGCCGATGACGCGCCGTGCGGCGCCAAAGTCCAGCAGCAGCGGCCCGTGGTCGGTCAGCAGGATGTTGTCCGGCGCGATGTCGCGGTGGTAGCAGTGCTCCTTGTGCAGCACCTCCAGCGCATCCAGCAGCGGCATCAGCCAGGCGCGCACCTCGACCTCGGTCGGCAGCCGTCCGAGATTGGCCAGCGCCGCCTTCAGCGTGGGCCCCTGGTAGTAGGGCATGGCCATGTAGGCGGTGCCGTTGGCCTCCCAGAACTGATGCACCTTGACCAGCGCCGGGTGGTCGAAACGGGCCAGCAGCTTGGCCTCGTTGACGAAGCTCCTCAGCCCGATCGCAAAGGTCTCCTGGTGGCTGGCCGACTTGACCAACACCGTCAGCGACTGGCCGGCGCGGGTGGCCATCGAGAAGGGCAGGTATTCCTTGATGGCGACCTGCCGTTCCAGGGCAACGTCGGTGGCCAGATAGACGATGCCGAAGCCGCCTTCGCCCAGCACCCGGTCGATGCGGTATTCGTGGAGGCGCGTGCCGGGCGGGAGGGTGTGCCCCGGTGTCAGCTGGGGCGCCAGAAGGACTGTGGGTTCGTCCTGCTCGTTCGGAACTTCCGGGACTTCCGGGTTTTCAGGCGCGTTGCGCCCCGGCGAATCGCCAGCCGCTTCGCTCATCGCTGCGGCCGGCCGGACGATGGCAACCCCGACTCAATCGTGGCGGCATGCAGCGTGTGGCAGAACAGGGTCGGCATGGAGCGGGGCTGGGGTCGAGGTTCTGCCGATTATGCAGAGCCGACCCCGCCTCGCCGTGCGGCCTTGTCAGTGCCGCTGCGCCGCGACCCATTGCTGCAGGGTCACCAGCTCCAGCCCCAAGTCGCGGTAGTTCACCTTCAGATAGCCGCTGGCGTCCGTCGTCACCGCAGCGGGCATGACGGCGGCGACCTCCTGGGCCATCACGCCCACGTAGACCGTGTCGCTCCAGATGTAGCGGTAGGCGTACAGGCCCAGGCCCTTGCCCGGGCAGTCAGGCAGGCGTTCCAGCAGGCTGATGTCCTGCTTCAGGCGTTCGTCTGAGTACCAGATCAAGGGCGCGCGAACGGGGTTGCCATGGTTGCCACGCGCCGAGTGGCGGGGCTTGCGCAGCGACTGGACGGCAGCGCTCGCCTTGCTGGCGGTTGCCACCTGATGCTTGTCGGGAGCGCGAGCGGCGGTCTGTGCGTTGCTTGCGAGGCCTGTCGTCAGCAGGCAGAGTGCCAGCGCGCATTGCAGCGGAGTTTGGGTGATGTTCATGTCGAATCCTTGAGGCTGAAGTTGTCGGACAAAACCAGGCGTCTCACTTCGCGACGGTGATGTTCCAGGTGCCGTCGAAGAGGGCGCCGTAGAGCGAGTGCGTGACGTTCACCTTGATCGTGTGCGTGCCCGGCGAAGGCGGGTCGATCAGCACCCACAGGCCATCGGCCTGGGCTACCTGCGGCGAGCCGGTGATGCAGGCGTCGTAGTTGACCCAGTCCTTGGCGCCCGTGAACGAGAACATGCCGGTCGCGGCGCGGCGTGTCTTCACCGGCTTGCCGTCCAGCGTCACCTGGGCGAGGCTGATGCCGTCGATGAACTCCGCCGTCGCGGCGCGCAGGAAGGCTTCCAGGTTCTGGCCCGGCGGGAGCTGGGGGTAATCCGGCGTGCAGGGGTATTCGTAAAAGTAGCCCAGCGCCGGCATGAAGATGGCCTTGCCGGCCGGGATGGTGCAGCTGACGCTGAAGGTCGCCAGCCCGCCCGGCCCGAGCAGGTTCCAGACCGGGCCTTCCTGGTTGAGGCCGCAGTTGGCGCCGGTCTCTGCCGGGTTGGCCGAGCTGACGCCGATGGGCACCGAGAACATCCAGCGCTGGTGGTCGATGACGAGCTGCTCCAGCAGCTTGCCCTGCCACGCGTGGCGAGCGCCCTCGGCGGCGCGGGCGGCGCTTTGCAGGCTCTGCGGGCTGACCTGGCCGGTGCGCAGCGCGTTTGCGGCGCGCTCGCGTTGGCCGGGGACGTTGGGCATGGCGGCGAGGGCGAGCTGGCTGGCAGACAGCGCGGCCAGAGCCGCGAATGCCAGGGAGGTGCGAGTGAATGACATGGTGGTCTCCTTGATGACGGACTCAGGCCTGGCTGCTCTGGCGGCGGCGCAGCGAGCGTGCGCCGATGGCCACCAGGCCCAGGGTCAGGCTGGCCCAGGTGCTGGGCTCGGGGACGGCGGAAATGTTGTAGGTGATGTCCTGTGTGAACGTGAAGCCGTAGTCGGAGTTCATCTGCGCCGTGAAGTGCAGCGTGTGGTTGCCGGCGGACAGAGGTGCCATGGCGAAGGTGAAGCCCTCGGTGATGGCCGGGAACACGCCGGGGGCGTAGCCGGTGATGTTGTCCGGCACGAGGGTGAAGGGGAACAGCGGCCCGGACTGGCGGAAGGCCTGTGTGGAGCTCACGCCGGCGGGCAGCAGCGCGTCCACGCCGTCCACGGTCACCGTCAGATTGGTCACGGTGCCCAGCACCTTGATCGCGTCCGCGCGCATCTTGGCCTCGGTGTCCATCACGGCGTCGGCCCAGTAGAGGATGGTGATGGGGCTGAACACAAGCGTCTGATCGCTGCGCACCGTCACGTTGCGCACCACCGGGACATCGCTGGTCGAGGCGGCCAGGAAGAAGTACTTGCCCTGGTCGCCCGACGCGGTCGCCGCGCCCGTGGTGTCCAGCAGCGGGCTGGTGGCGGCCGGGAAGGAGTACTCCCACTGCACCAGTGCGGCCGACAGATAGCTTTGGCTGTAGCTGGCGACGGGGGCGCCGGGGTCGAGCAGTTGCTGGGCCTGGGCGCCCTGGACGGCGAGCGTGAGCAGGGCGGCCGAAGCCAGACGGGAAAGAGAGCGGGACATGGTGTTCCTCCTTTGAGGCAGTGGCTGAAAGTGGCAGCCCTTGCTGCCCGGGTGGCGGCGTCTTGAACCAGGTCTTGATGCCGTGCAGCCACTGTCTTCCTGGCTCGCCTGGCTGTCCTGAAAGCGCCTGAAGCCGCGCTGAAACGTCCTGAAAGCGCACGCGGGCTGCGGCGGTTTCAGCAGGCTTCAGGGCGGCTTCAGGGCGTTTAAGGACACCGACCCGCTGTTGCCGCGAGAGTGCAGGTGTGCGGCGTGGGCGCCCTGGTGCTCAGGGTTGATGCCCTCGCGCGGCAGCGTGGACTGCCTATGCTGCCCGGCGGCAGTTCGCTCGGATCAGGAGGAAGCGATGACCAGTTTGACGGCCGGATTCGAAGTCGGCGAAGCGACCGCCGCGCAGCCGCCCGGGGGGCCCAACACCCGCTTCTGGCAGGTGCTGCTGCTGGCGTTCTGCCTGATGTGCGGCGGCTTGCGCCTGTGGGCCTTCTTCTACATCGAGCGCAGCATCGTGCCGGAGGCTGCAGGTGAGTTGGGCGTGAAGTTGAAGGGACCGCAGCAGGGCTTGAACTGGATGCTCACGGTGGTGAGCGTTGAGCCCGACTCCGATCTCGCTCGCGCGGGCGTCAAGCCGGGTGACCGGATCTCCTACGACCACCCCGCAGATCAGTGGCGGTACACGGGCATCGGTGAGCCGATCGAGGTCACCGTGGAGTCCGGTGGGCAGCAGCGATCCCTGGTCGTGCGAACCGTGCCCGACCCGGCGCGGGTGACGCCGCTGGCCATTTCGGCACTTGTAGGCGACTGGATCGACAGTTGTTTCGCCTTACTCGTGGCGACCATCCTGGCCTGGCGCCGGGCCGACAGCCGGTCGATCCGGGCCCTCAGCCTGGCGCTCGCGATCTACAGCCTGCTCGGCATGACGCCCGGTCTGCCGGGCGGCCATATCCAGTCCTTGCTGCGGCTGGGCGGCGCCAACGTGTTGGCCTACACCGTCACGAGCTGCTATTTGTATTTCGCGCTGACCTTCTCTGGCGGCCCCAGCCTGCTGTCAAAACCGTGGCAGCGTCAGGCCCTCGTCGTTCTGGTGGGTGGCGGTCTGTTCTTTGCGATGCTTGAGGGCGCCCACCTGCTGCGCTGGGTACCGATCGACGCGGTCCACAAGCGTGACATCGAGACGGTCAGTCACCATGCCACCAACCTCGTCACCGTGATGGCGGTCGTCTTTCTCTGGCTGAGCTGGCGGCGCGCGACGGGCATGGCCCGGCAGCGGGCCGCCTGGGCGGGCCTCTGCGTGGGGCTGCTGCTGCTGAGCCAGACGATCTTCTTCATCGTTGGCTCCTTGCCCGGCCGGACGCTGGAGCGGGAGTTCATCGTCCAGATCGTCAACGTGGTGCTGGACATCATCGCCATGGTCGGCCTGGCCTATGCCGTCCTTCGTTATCGTGTCCTGGGATTCGGCTTCGCCATCAACCGCGCGCTGGTCTGGGGCCTGGTGCTGGCCCTGCTGCTACTGGGCGTGGCTCTGCTGCACCGGCTGGGTGCCAATCTTCCTGTGATGACGGACCCTCGTGTGGCGGCCGGCGTGACCGTGCCGTTGGCGCTGATGTTCGCGGGCGCCGTGCCGCGCCTACGTGGGGTGTCGGACTCCCTCGTCCAGCGCCTGTTCTACCGCAACTGGCTGGACAGGGAAGAGTCGCTCTGGTCGGCCGCCACCGCCGCGGTCGGCTTGCAGGGCCAGCAGGCGCTGATGACCCACTACCTGCGCGCCATCGGCCGCTTTGCCGGCGGTGCGCAGGCCTCGGTCTACCAGGTCCAGCCCACGGGCAACGTGCAGGTGTGCACCCGCCTGGCCTCGACGGCCGCCGATGTGCCCGAGCCCTTGGCTCTGGGCAAGGCCGACCTGCGCAGCATCCAGGCCCACCGTTTGCCGGCTGCGCTGGCCGCGCGCGCCGGGGTCGACGGCCTGGCCGTGCCCGTCGTCCATCGCGACGAACTCACGGGCTTCGTGCTGCTGCACACCCGCCCCGACGCCGCGCCCTACCGGCCCGACGAGGTTCGGGCGTTGGCCAAGGCCGTGGCCATGATGCAGGAGGACCTGCAGGCCGACGCCGCCCGCACCCAGGCGCAGCTGCTGGAGCAGAAGCTCGCCGCCGAGCTGGCTGCGCGCGAGGCGGCGCAGTCCGCCAACGCCGCCAAGAGCGCCTTCCTGGCCACCGTCAGCCACGAGATCCGCACCCCCATGAACGGCGTCATCGGCATGAGCGGCTTGCTGCTCAACTCGCCGCTGACTGACGACCAGCGCGACCACGCCCAGACCATCCGCGACTCGGCCGAGCTGCTGCTGACCATCATCAACGACGTGCTGGACTTCTCCAAGATCGAGGCCGGCAAGTTGGAGCTGGAGAACCAGACCTTCGACCTGCGCGAGTGCGTGCGCCTTGCGCTGGACCTGGTGGGCGTGCGCGCGGCGCAGAAAGGCCTGCAGCTGAGCTGCCACTTCGACGCCGACGTGCCGGCCGCCGTGGTGGGCGACGCGGCCCACCTGCGCCAGATCCTGCTGAACCTGCTCAGCAATGCGGTCAAGTTCACCGAGCGTGGTGAGGTGGCGCTGACGGTCGCCATGCCCGCCGAGGGCCGGTTGGCATTTGAGGTGCGCGACACCGGCATCGGCCTGACCGAAGAGGGCAAGTCCCGGCTGTTCCAGCGCTTCAGCCAGGCCGACAGCAGCATCGCCAGCCGCTACGGCGGCACTGGCCTGGGCCTGGCGATCAGCAGGCAGCTGGCCGAGCTGATGGGCGGCGCGATGAGTGCGGAGAGCGCCGGGTCGGGGCAGGGCAGCTGCTTCCGTTTCGACATCAATGCCCCGGCCACCTCGCCGGACCAGCTGCCCCAGCGGGCGCCGTCGGGCACGGTGCAGCTGGACCCGCAGATGGCCGCCCGCCACCCGCTGCGCATCCTGCTGGCCGAGGACAACGGCGTGAACCAGAAGCTGGCGCTGCGCCTGCTGGAGCAGATGGGCTACCGCGCCGACCTGGCCAGCAACGGCCGCGAGGCGGTGGACAGCGTCGCGCGCCAGGCCTACGACCTGCTGCTGATGGATGTGCGCATGCCCGACATGGATGGCCTGGAGGCCACGCGCGAGATCGTTTCGCGCTGGCCGGCGGGGCAGCGCCCGCGTATCGTCGCGATGACGGCCAACGCCCTCAACGGCGACCGCCCGCAATGCCTGGCCGCAGGCATGGACGAACATCTGGCCAAGCCGCTGCGGGTGGAAGCCCTGGTGGCCGCGCTGGCCGATACCCCCGTACGCAGCGACGCATGAAGCTTCCCCGCATCAACGCCGACACCTTTGAAGCCTTGCAGGCCAATGCGGGGGCGGACTTCGTCGTGACCCTGGTCGAAGCCTTCGCCGAGGAGGCGCCGCAGCTGATCGAGGCGCTGCGCGCAGCGAGGGCACAGGCCGACGCAGAACGCTTCGAGAGCGCTGCCCACGCGCTGAAGAGCAATGGCGTCGCCTTCGGTGCGGTCAGGCTGGCTGAGATGGCGCGCCACCTCGAATGGCAGGGCGCGTCGGCTGCAAGTGAGGCCGTCGATGAACTGGCGGCCGAGCTGGCCGCCGTGCTGTCAGCCCTGCGCACCCTCGCGCGGCGCACATGAGCGTTCAGACCACGGCCCTAGTCTTCGGCCATGTCGAGCTGCGGCTCGCCGAGCGCCAGCTGCTGGTGGATGGCGAGCCTGTCGCGCTGGGCAGCCGTGGCTTCGATCTGCTGAAGGCGCTGGTCGCCAAGCGGGACCGCGTCGTCGGCAAGGACGAACTCCTGGACGAGGTCTGGCCCGGCCTTGTGGTGGAGGAGAACAACCTGCAGGTGCAGATCTCGGGCCTGCGCCGCGTGCTGGGCGCGCGCGCCATCGCGACCGTGGCCGGCATCGGCTACCGCTTCACGTTGACCCCGGGTGCGGCCGAAGCACCGGCTGCGGCGCCGCCGTCGGCCGCTGCAGTGCTGGCGCCCGCGCGCGTGCTGGTGGCCGACGACAACAAGGTCAACCGCCTGCTGCTGTGCCGCTCGCTGGAGCTGATGGGCCACCAGGTCAGCAGCGCCGTCGATGGGCGCGAGGCGCTGGACATGCTCAAGCACCAGCCCTTCGAGCTGCTGCTGCTGGACCTGGCCATGCCCGAGCTGGACGGCTTCGGCCTGCTGCAGGCGCGCGCTGCGGACCCCGTGCTGCGCGAGGTGGCCGTCATCGTCACCAGCGCCTTGGGCGGCGTGGCGCCGGTGGCGCGCTGCATCGAGCTGGGCGCTGACGACTTCCTGCACAAGCCGGTGGACCCCTGGCTGCTGAGGGCGCGGGTCGAGTCCAGCCTGGCGCGCAAGCAGCAGCGCGATCAACAGAGCCAGGTCCTGCGCCGGCTGATGCCCAACGGTCCGGCCCAGGCCAGCCGTCTGGCCGACGCCTGTGTGCTGGTGGTGGGCCTGAACTTGCCGGAGCTGCCAGAGCCGATGCAGACGCAGGCATTGCTGAGCGACTGGAGCACGCTGATGCTGGACGCCGTCGATGGGCGCGGCGGCGAGGTCGCGCAGTTCCGGGGCGACGGTCTGACAGCCTTGTTCGGCGAGCTGCCGGCGGCGCTCGGTGGGGCGCAGGACATGGCCGAGTTGCTGGCCAGCCTCAATGACGAGCGCCGCGCCGCCGGCCAGGCGGCCCTTGCCATCGGAGTGGGCATTGCGCGTGGCGAAGTCGTGGTGGCCACCGTGGCGACCGCGCAGCGGGCGGCCTATGCCTGCCTGGGTGAGCCGGTGCTGCGTGCCGAGCAGTTGGCGGCGGCCTGCCTGTTGGCCGGTCAGCAGATGCTGCTGGAC
>Ga0187843_10001856_pt1 | contig 13167 bp, 12 predicted proteins | sample SpaLakP09_SKY_43_FD_134516 | JGI IMG/M metagenome (GOLD analysis project Ga0187843, IMG submission 134516) | Oligotrophic lake water microbial communities from Sparkling Lake, Wisconsin, USA - SP09_SKY_43 | ecosystem: Environmental > Aquatic > Freshwater > Lake | place: USA: Sparkling Lake... | reverse complement strand
TTCGGAGCATCTGGTGCAGGGGCTGTCGGTAGACGACGGTGCCCGCATGCTGGCCGCGCTCGACTACGCCAATGACGCTTATGGCGACCGGCTGTGCAGCACCGGGCAGACGGCATTTGACTTTGCCGTTGGCGTGGCCAGCACGCTGGCCTTCATGCGTTCCGACGTCGAAACCCGCATCGCCGGACTGATGTTCGAACTGACTCTGTTAGAGCCGGCTCAGGCACCGCTGATCGAGCCGCGCTTCGGCAAGGACGTGTGCGATCTGGCTTCCGGGGTGCGTCAGCTGATCCGCCTGCGCGAACTGACGCTGGGCCAGAAAGACCCGAATGCGGCAGCGCGCGGACGCAATGCGGCACAGCAGGCTGTGGCTCAGGTGGAAACCCTGCGCAAGATGCTGCTGGCCATGGCCTCGGATATGCGCGTGGTTATGGTGCGACTGGCTTCATGCGTGACCACCTTGCGCTATTTTGCCGAGATCAAGCTGTTCAACGACATGACTTGCGCCTATGGGCGCGAAACACTGGATTTGTACGCACCGCTGGCCAACCGGCTCGGTATCTGGCAACTCAAGTGGGAGCTGGAGGACCTGTCGTTCCGTTTCATCGAGCCCGATACCTACAAGCGTATCGCCAAGATGCTGGAAGAAAAGCGCATGATGCGCGAGGGTTTTGTCACCTCGGCGATCGCGCGCCTGCAGGCGGAAATGGCGGCAGCCGGCATACAGGCCGACGTGTTTGGCCGGCCCAAGCACATCTACTCCATCTGGAACAAGATGAAGGGCAAGGAGCTGGACTTCGCCGATCTGTACGATGTGCGCGCCTTCCGCGTGATCGTGGCCGACGTCAAGACCTGCTACACGGTGTTGGGCGTGGTACACAACATCTGGACGCCGATCCCGAAAGAATTCGACGATTACATTTCCCGTCCCAAGCCGAACGGCTATCAGTCGCTGCATACGGTGGTGACGGCGGAAGATGGCCGTCCGCTGGAAGTGCAGATCCGCACCCAGGAAATGCACAACTTCGCCGAGTACGGCGTGGCGGCGCACTGGCGCTACAAGGAAGAGGGCGGCTCCAACTTCCAGGGCCAGAAGTACGACGAGAAGATCGCCTGGCTGCGCCAGCTGCTGGCGTGGAAAACCGACGTAGCCGATGCCGTGGTGGGGCAGGAAGAACAGCAGCAGCGCGAATGGGTGGAGAAGCTCAAGTCGGCCGCACTGGATGATCGCATCTTCGTGCTGACGCCGCAGGCGCGCGTGCTGGAACTGCCGGTGGGCGCCACACCGGTGGACTTTGCCTATCACCTGCATACGGACGTGGGCCACCGCTGCCGTGGTGCGCGGGTGGACAATGTGATGGTGCCGCTGAATACGCCGCTGAAGAATGGCCAGACCTGCGAGATTATCACAGCCAAAGGCGCGCCCGGTGCCGCTGGGCCTTCGCGTGACTGGCTGAATAACGATTACACGGTGGCGTCGCGTACGCGCTCCAAGATCCGTGCATGGTTCCACGCCATCGACATGCAGCAAACGCTGTCCGATGGCCGCGCCATGGTGGAAAAGACCTTGCAGCGCGAAGGTAAAACCGCCGTCAATCTGGAAGCGCTGGCCAACAAGCTGGGCTTCGCCAAGGTGGACGATCTATTCCTCTCGGTCGGCAAGGACGAATTCAGTCTGCGTCAGGTCGAGCAGGCGCTGCACGACACGGGTGAACCGGCCGAGCCGGAAGATGCGGTGGTGCTGAGCCGCAGCCGTGCTTCCAGCGTGGAGCAGGGCGCCAAGTCGGGGGTGCTGGTGGTGGGGACGGATGGCCTGATGACGCAGCTGGCCAAGTGCTGCAAGCCGGCGCCGCCGGATGGTATCGTCGGTTTCGTCACGCGCGGCAAAGGCGTATCGATACACCGCACCACGTGCAAGAACTTTGCCGAAATGCGGGCACAGGCGCCGGAACGTGTCATCGTTACCGAATGGGGGCGCACCTCGTCCGATACCGTGTATCCGGTTGATATCTTCATTCTGGCGGGCGACCGTCAGGGGCTGCTGCGCGATATCTCGGAGATTTTCTCGCGCGAGAAAATCAATGTGATCGGCGTGAACACCCAGAGTGCCAAAGGCTACGCGCGCATGACCTTTACAGCCGAAATTGGCGCTACTGCCCAGCTGCAGAAAGCCTTGACGGCGATCGCGGAAGTGAGCGGCGTGCAGGAAGCGCGCCGCGCCTGACGCCAGATGTTTGCGGCTGCCGGCGCTGGTCTTCAGGCGGTCAGCTGGCCGATCCGGGCTTTGATGGCTTCGCCCAGCAAATGGATGTGGTAGCCGTCGGCAAAACCGTGGTGGGCCTGCACCGATAAGGGCAGGCGCATCATGCCGTCGTCTTGCGGCGGACCGAATTTGCCCCATGCGAGGGCCGGAATATCGGCCGTCTTGTGCAGATAGATAGGGTGTTCAATGGCCGTCAGTTCCAGCCACGGCATGCAGGTGATGTACACATTGCGCTTGTGATCGAGCGGGCTCAGACCGGCGCTGGTGTTGATCAGTTCTGCGCTGGCTTCCGCCACTTTTTTCGCCGCCAGGCTGCGCTCCACGAACAGCGCCAGATCGTCCGTCATGTCGAAACGGGCGAAATTCAGATTGTTATCGCTATTGAGTACCGTGTACGAGGCCATGAAGTCCTTGATGCGGATCACTTCGCCATCGAGCTCGCGGTACATGAAGTTATCGATGCTGGCGACAGCGCGCAGCACGCAATACAGGAACACGTGGAAGGGCGGCAGCTGCTGCGCTTTGCAGTAGGGCCGCAGATCCGGCACGGTGAGCGTGAAGCTCAGGTTGATCAGCGGGTTGGCGAACTGGGTGTAACCGTTGTAGCGGTCACGGCGTTTCTCGAAATTATGCATCGTGGGCGACTTCTGCCTGCAGGGTGATATGGTCTATGCCATGCTTATCCAGCAGCATGGACTTGATATTTTGCAGGATGGCAGGCCAGCGCGACAAGTCGGTGATTTCCACATGACCGATCAGGGCCGGCTGGCCGGGCGACATATCCCACACATGCAGGTCGTGCACCGACAGCACGCCGTCGATCTGGCCCAGATCGGCGCCCACTTGCAGATAGTCGATATGTTCGGGCACGCCTTCCATCAGGAAGTGATAGGACTCGCGCAGCACGCTCCAGGTGGATTTAAGGATCAGCACGGCGACAAAAATCGACAGCAGCGGGTCGATCTGCATCCAGCCCGTGTAATAGATGATGGCACCGGCGGCCAGTGCAGCGACAGAGCCGAGCAGGTCGCCGATCACGTTGACCAGCGCCGCGCGCGTATTCATATTGCTTTCGTCGCGCGATAGGATGTAGGCCAGCACCAGATTGATCAGCAGGCCGATGGCCGCCACGATCGTCACCATCGAGCCTTGCACCTGTTCCGGCTGCGCGAAGCGGTGCACGGCTTCCACCACAATCCAGCCTACCAGCACCATCAGCACCAGACTATTCACGAAGGCGGCCAGCGCTTCGGCGCGGCCAAAGCCGAACGAGTGGCGCGCCGATGGCGGACGTTTGGCGATCAGCTGTGCCAGCAGGGCCAGCCCCAGCGCCGCAGCATCTGTCACCATGTGGCCGGCGTCGGAAATCAGGGCCAGCGAATTCGACATGAAGCCGGCTATCACTTCCACCACGGCGAAGCCCAGCGTCAGCACCAGCGACCATGCCAGCACGGACTGGCTGCGCTGTTCGGTAAAGTGGACGTGCTGCGCGTCGCCGTCGCGGTGGGCGTGCAGGTGGGCGGAAGGGGAGTCGGGCAGCTGGCTGCCGGCCGCGGCGTCGTGAGGCATGGGATGGAGCATATTGATGTGAAAGCGCTAGTTTAATGGATCACGGCGTTTCCTGCCGCAGCGGCGGGCGGCAAGACCCGGAAGATGCAGTCAAATTCACAATATAGTGCTTTCTGTAAATGTTTCGTTTCCATGCCCTTGTGTTTCTTCGTATCGCTCTCTATAATGCTGGTCTTCGGGCGGTTAGTTCAGCTGGTTAGAATACTTGGTCGACATCCAAGGGGTCGCAGATTCGAATTCTGCACCGCCCACCAGAATTAGTAGTAGGTAGTGGAGCAAGCAGTAAATCACTATAACGATAGAAGTACCTCGGGCGGTTAGTTCAGCTGGTTAGAATACTTGGTCGACATCCAAGGGGTCGCAGATTCGAATTCTGCACCGCCCACCAGAACATGTAAGAGCGAGAAAGGCAATCCGGTTATGACACCGCGAACTACTACCAGTATTGGTGAGTGACGCTAGTCGAACGGGATCCTTTTGCTCAAAAAAAGAGAAAACGCGGCTAGTCCGCGTTTTTTTTTCGTCCGTATTTTTTAATTCATCGACACCCCTGGCCTGTGCGCCGTAATGGAGATCACTATGCTTTCAATTCGCCTTCCTGATGGTTCGTCCCGTCAATTCGACGGCCCGGTTACCGTGGCTCAAGTGGCGGGCAGCATCGCCACCAGTCTGGCGAAAGCCGCACTGGCCGGCAAGGTCAATGGCAAAGTGGTGGATACCTCGTTCCTGATTGAACAGGATGCCGATCTGGCCATCATTACCGATAAAGATCCGGAAGGTCTGGAAGTGATCCGTCACTCGACCGCCCACTTGCTGGCCTACGCCGTCAAGGAGCTGTTCCCGGATGCGCAAGTGACCATCGGCCCGGTGATCGACAAAGGCTTCTACTACGACTTCTCCTACAAGCGTCCGTTTACCCCGGACGATCTGGTGGCGATCGAAAAGAAAATGACGGAACTGGCCAAGAAAGACGAGCCAGTGACCCGCAAAGTGCTGCCGCGCGACGAGGCTGTGGCCTACTTCAAGTCCATCGGCGAAGCCTACAAGGCCGAAATCATCGAGTCCATCCCTGCCGATCAGGATGTGTCGCTCTACACCGAAGGCAGTTTCACCGACCTCTGCCGTGGCCCACACGTGCCATCGACCGGCAAGCTGAAAGTATTCAAGCTGATGAAGCTGGCCGGTGCCTACTGGCGCGGCGACAGCAAGAATGAAATGCTGCAGCGTGTCTACGGTACCGCATGGACCAAGAAGGAAGATCAGGAACAATACCTGTTCCAGCTGGAAGAGGCGGAAAAGCGCGACCACCGCAAACTGGGCAAGCAGCTGGACTTCTTCCACTTCCAGGATGAAGCGCCGGGTCTGGTGTTCTGGCATCCGAAAGGCTGGACCATCTGGCAACAGGTGGAGCAGTACATGCGCAACAAGTATCAGGTGAATGGTTATCAGGAAGTCAAGGCGCCGCAGATTCTCGATTCCAGCCTGTGGGGCAAGACCGGCCACTGGGATAACTACCGCGAAAACATGTTCGTGACGGAATCGGAAAACCGTTCCTACGCGCTGAAACCGATGAACTGCCCGGGCCACGTGCAGATCTTCAACAGCAATATGCGCTCCTACCGCGACCTGCCGCTGCGTTACGGCGAGTTTGGCCAGTGCCACCGCAACGAGCCTTCGGGCGCGCTGCACGGCATCATGCGCGTGCGCGGCTTCACTCAGGACGACGGCCACATCTTCTGTACCGAAGAGCAGATTGAGCCGGAAGTAGTGGCTTTCCACACCCAGGCCATGGAAGTGTATAAAGACTTCCACTTCAATAACATCGAAGTCAAGCTGGCCCTGCGTCCAGACAACCGCATCGGTACCGACGAAATCTGGAACGAAGCGGAAGAAGCGCTGCGCTCCGGTCTGCGCGCCTGCGGCGTGAGCTGGACCGAGCTGCCGGGCGAGGGGGCGTTCTACGGTCCCAAGATCGAGTACCACCTGAAGGATTCGCTGGGTCGTCCATGGCAGGTAGGCACCATGCAGGTGGACTTCTTCATGCCTGAGCGTCTGGGTGCCGAATACGTGGCAGCCGACAACAGCCGCCAGGTGCCGGTGATGCTGCACCGTGCGATCGTCGGTTCGATGGAACGCTTCATTGGCATCCTGATCGAAAACTACGCGGGTGCGCTGCCAACCTGGTTGTCGCCAGTTCAAGTTTCGGTTCTGAACATCTCCGACGCGCAGGCCGAATATGTGGGCCAAGTGGCTGAAAAGCTGCGCCGCTGCGGGTTCCGCGTGCAGACCGATTTGCGCAACGAGAAAATTACCTATAAAATACGCGAACATTCCGTCCAAAAACTGCCTTACATTCTGGTTGTGGGCGACAAAGAGCGGGATGCCAATACCGTGGCTGTGCGGGCACGGGGCAATGTCGATCTGGGCGTCATGTCCGTCGAAGCCCTGATCGAGCGACTCCAGCAAGACGTCGCCACCAAGGCCTAAGCGCGCAGCATTTCATCAGACATTAAAAGGAATCACCATAGCTACTGACAAGTCGCATCGCATCAATGGCGAAATCACTCACCCTGAAATGCGTTTAACCGGGGTTGATAACGAGCCTCTCGGTATCGTGAGTCTGGCCGAAGCCTTCCGCCTGGCGGAAGAGGCAAACGTCGACCTGGTCGAGATCGCACCTACTGCGGTCCCACCGGTCTGCCGTTTGATGGACTACGGCAAGTTCAAGTATTCGGAGCAGAAGAAGGCTCACGAAGCGAAATTGAAGCAGAAAGTCATCTCCGTGAAGGAAGTCAAATTCCGTCCGGGTACCGATGACGGCGACTACAATATCAAGCTGCGCAATCTGGTCAAGTTCCTCGAAGACGGCGACAAGACCAAGATCACGCTGCGCTTCCGCGGCCGTGAAATGGCGCACCAGGATATTGGCTTCCGTATGCTGGAACGTCTGAAAGCCGACCTCGAGCCGCACGGCCAGGTTGAGCAGTTCCCGAAAATGGAAGGCCGCCAGATGATTATGGTGCTGGCACCTAAAAAGAAAAAGTAAGCATATAGGCTGAAAGCAAAGGCGGGGCCGGCATGGGTTTGAAAAAAACCTGTGCCGGCCCCGAATTTTTTGCTGCGCTATTGCTACAACTGGTCTATAATGTCCGGCTGTAGTAAATGTAGTGGACTCGCATCTGCTGCAAAAACAAGTGAAAGCAGGCATCTAAGCGTAACGTAGTTACCACCTGCAATCCTGTTTGATATGGAGCTACCCGAAGGGGTAGATTACTATGCCAAAAATGAAAACCAAAAGCTCCGCGAAAAAACGTTTTCGCGTGCGTCCAGGTGGTACTGTTAAATCGGGTATGGCTTTCAAACGCCACATCCTGACCAAAAAAACCACCAAAAACAAACGTCAGCTGCGCGGCACCCGCAACATCAACGCTTCGGATGTAACGTCCGTACTGCGTATGATGCCATCCGCTTAATCTCACACTGTTAAGGAGTTACTATGCCTAGAGTAAAACGTGGGGTTACAGCTCGTGCCCGTCATAAAAAAGTACTGAACCTGGCCAAAGGCTACCGCGGTCGTCGTAGCAAGGTATATCGTATTGCCAAGCAAGCAGTTATGCGCGCTGGCCAGTACGCCTACCGTGACCGTCGTAACAAGAAGCGCGTCTTCCGTCGTCTGTGGATCGCCCGTATTAACGCTGCTTCCCGTGAGCATGGAGTTACCTACAGCGTATTCATGAACGGTCTGAAGAAAGCTTCGATCGAACTGGACCGTAAAGTCCTGGCCGATATGGCAGTGATGGACAAGCCAGCATTCGCTGCGATTGTCAACGCTGTGAAAGCTAAAATCGCTGCCTAATACGCATTGATTTAAACTAGCTGCTGCGGCAACGCAGCAGCCGAGAGAACGGGGCAAGGTGAGATACCTGTGCCCCGTTTTTGATTGAGGATAAGAAAAACGCATGGACTCCCTGGAACAACTCGTCGCCTCAGCAGTGCAGGATTTCATGGCCGCGCAAGATGACGCCGCCGCACTGGAAAATGCTAAAGCCAAATATCTGGGCAAGACTGGCCAGATTACCGAATTGATGAAAGGGTTGGGCAAGCTCGACCCTGAAGCACGCAAGGCGCAGGGCGCCCTGATCAACGCTGCCAAAGGGCAGATCGAAGCGGCACTGACGGCCCGGCGCGAGGCGCTGGCCGAAGCCCAGATGCAAGCCCGCCTCAACGCCGAGGCGATTGACGTTTCCCTGCCAGGCCGCGGCCGCGCCGGCGGTGGTCTGCATCCGGTGATGCGCACCTGGGAGCGCGTCGAAGCGATCTTTCGTTCCATCGGTTTCGAAGTGGCCGACGGCCCCGAAATCGAAAACGACTGGACCAACTTTACGGCGCTGAACAGCCCGGAAAACCATCCAGCCCGTTCCATGCAGGATACCTTCTACATCGAAGGCAATGACACCACGGGCAAGCCGCTGCTACTGCGTACCCACACCAGCCCTATGCAGGTGCGTTATGCGCGTAGCCACACGCCGCCGATCAAGGTGATTGCACCGGGCCGTACCTACCGCGTCGACAGCGATGCCACCCACTCGCCGATGTTCCATCAGGTGGAAGGCCTGTGGATTGCCGAGAACATCAGCTTTGCCGATCTGAAGGGCGTGTACCTGAACTTCGTTAAAGCCTTCTTCGAGACGGACGATCTGCAAGTGCGCTTCCGTCCTTCGTATTTCCCGTTCACCGAACCTTCGGCCGAAATCGACATAGCCTTCGGTTCCGGTCCGCTCAAAGGCCGCTGGCTGGAAATTTCCGGTTCCGGTCAGGTGCACCCTTCGGTGGTACGCAATTTCGGTCTGGATCCGGAAAAATATATCGGCTTCGCTTTCGGCTCCGGTCTGGAACGCCTGACCATGCTGCGTTACGGCGTGAACGATCTGCGTCTGTTCTACGAAGGCGATCTGCGCTTCCCGAAGCAGTTCAACTAAATCCTCAAGTCGGTCGAGCGCGCTCACGCAGGTGGGCAGCGCTCCCGTCGGACTCTCTTTGAAGGCTTGATTATGCAATTCTCTGAAAACTGGCTCCGTACCATGGTCGATCCGAAGATGACTTCGGACGAACTGGCCCACATGCTGACCATGTCCGGTCTGGAAGTGGAAGAAGTCGAAGCGGTGGCGCCACCGTTTTCCAATGTGGTGGTCGCTCATGTACGCGAAATGGCCAAGCACCCGAATGCCGACCGTCTGAACGTGTGCCAGGTGGACGTGGGCACGGGCACGCTGCTCAACATCGTCTGTGGCGCACCGAATGTGCGTCCCGGCCTGAAAGTGGTGTGCGCCATGGCTGGTGCCGTGCTGCCACCGGGCGCCGATGGCAAGCCGTTCGAAATCAAGGTAGGTCAGCTGCGCGGCGTGGAATCGCAAGGCATGCTGTGCTCGGCCAAGGAGCTGAAGCTGTCGGAAGAGGGCAGCGGCCTGCTGGAATTGCCGGACGACGCACCGATCGGCAAGAACTTCCGCGACTACTACGCGCTTAACGATCTGAAATTCACCATCAAGCTGACCCCGAACAAGGCTGACTGCCTGTCCGTGCTGGGTGTGGCGCGTGAAGTTTCGGCCCTGACGGGCGTGGCGCTGCAGGCGCCGACTTTCCGTCCGGTGGCGGTCAACAGCGCTGAAGTGCTGCCGGTGAAAATCTCGGCACCGGACCTGTGCGGCCGCTTCTCCGGTCGTGTCATCCGCAACCTGAACGCCAAGGCTGCCACGCCAGCGTGGATGAAGCAGCGCCTGGAGCGCAGCGGCCAGCGCTCGGTATCGGCACTGGTGGATATTTCCAACTACGTGATGCTGGAACTGGGTCGTCCTACCCACGTGTTCGATCTGGCCAAAATCCATGGCGGCCTGAATGTACGCTGGGGTAAGGCCGGTGAAACCCTCAAGCTGTTGAACGGTAACACCATCAACATCGATGAATGGGTAGGCGTGATCGCCGACGACAAGGAAATCGAATCGCTGGCCGGCATCATGGGCGGCGACGCTACTGCCGTGTCGCTGGAGACGGAATCGATTTATCTGGAAGCGGCATTCTGGTGGCCTAACGCGATTCAGGGCCGCGCCCGCAAGTACAACTTCTCGACTGATGCAGCGCATCGCTTCGAGCGTGGCGTGGACCATGCCACCACGGTGGAGCACATTGAGCGCATTACTTCGCTGCTGATCGAAATCTGCGGCACCTCGACCACCCAAGTAGGTCCGGTGGATGACCAGATCGTCAATGTACCAGCGGCCAAGCCAGTGCAGATGCGCACGGCGCGCGCGCGCAAGGTGATCGGCGTGGCCGTCAACGACCAGATGGTGGCCGAATCTTCACCCGTCTGGGCCTGCCGTTCTCGCTGGAAGCGGGCGACGGCAATGACAATGGCGTGTTCTCCGTGACGGCGCCTAGCTACCGTTTCGACATCGAGATCGAAGAAGATTTGATCGAAGAAGTGGCGCGCGTGTACGGCTTCGAGAATATTCCTGCGGTGGCGCCCGTGGCGGCCAACACCATGATTATTGCACCGGAAAACACCCGTTCGCTGTTTGCCGTGCGTCACCAGCTGGCCGATCTGGGTTTCCAGGAAGTGGTCAACATGAGCTTCGTGGAAGCGGCATGGGAGCAGGATTTTGCCGGCAACGAGCAGCCTATCCGCCTGCAGAACCCTATCGCCAGCCAGATGAGCGTGATGCGTACCACCCTGATCGGCAGTCTGGTTAGCAATGTGCGCTACAACCTGAACCGCAAGACCAACCGCGTGCGTCTGTTCGAAGTGGGCGCCATCTACCTGCGTGACGACAGCGTGGCCGATGGCGCCCTGACCGTGGCCGGCTACCACCAGCCTAAGCGCGTCGCGGCCATGGCCTACGGCAACGTGGCCGACGAGCAGTGGGGGCTGGACAACCGCCATGTCGATTTCTTCGACCTCAAGGCTGATCTGGAACACCTGTTTGCACCGTTGGCGCTGCGTTTCGTCAAAGCTGAACATCCGGCCCTGCATCCGGGCCGCTCGGCCAACGTGTTGCTGGACGGTAAAGTGATCGGCCTCATCGGTGAACTGCACCCGCGCTGGCTGCAGAAATATGAGCTGGCGCAAGCGCCGGTGGTGTTCGAAGTCGACGCCGAGGCGCTGCAGCAACGCAATGTGCCCGTTTATGCGGAAATTTCCAAGTTCCCTGGTGCGACGCGCGATCTGGCCGTGGTGGTGAAACAGCACGTTCCGGCGCAGGATCTGCTTGATGCCTTCAATGACGCTCTGGCAACAAATCCACACGGAAAGATTGTGCAAGCCATTGTTTTGTTTGATGAATATCGTGGTAAAGGGCTGGAAACGGACGAAAAATCGCTTGCTTTCCGCTTTAGCTTGCAAGATACTCAAAACACGCTGCAAGATGACGTGGTCGAGGCCGTAATGACGGCGCTGGGCGACGCTGCCAAGCAGAAACATGGCGCACGTTTGCGCACCTGATACGGGCGCATCGCTTAGCGTTTTGTACACTCGGGAGTCCGGCTAATGCCGGACTCATTCGTTATTAGAGAAGTCAGGGCAGTAAAATTAATAACAACGACGTCGATTCCGCCGTACTGCAGTCCGCACTGGCTGCCGATCTGCATCGCGCCATGCAGGTTGCCAAAGTACGTCAGGATGCTGAAAAAGATTTGCCGACGCTGACCAAGGCGGAGCTGGCCGAACTGCTGTTCGAACAGGTGGGCCTGAACAAGCGTGAAGCCAAAGATATGGTGGAAACCTTCTTTTGACGAAATCCGCAATGCGCTGGAACGGGGCGAAGCGGTGAAATTGTCCGGTTTTGGTAACTTCCAGCTGCGCGACAAGCCGCAGCGTCCGGGCCGCAACCCCAAGACGGGCGAAGAAATTCCCATCACGGCGCGCCGCGTCGTAACTTTCCACGCCAGCCAGAAGCTCAAGGGGATGGTGGAAGAGAGCAATCCGGCGGCACGTGTCGCCTGAACGGGAGCTAAGTCGTGATGAATGACCGCGCTGCCAAGACCGATGCTGCCGTACTGCCGCCGATACCGGCCAAGCGTTATTTCACCATCGGTGAAGTAAGCGAGCTGTGCGGTGTGAAGCCCCATGTACTGCGCTACTGGGAGCAGGAATTTACGCAGCTCAAACCGGTCAAACGGCGTGGCAACCGGCGCTATTACCAGCACCACGAAGTGCTGCTGATCCGCCGTATCCGCGAGCTGCTGTACGAGCAGGGCTTTACCATCAGCGGTGCGCGCAACAAGCTCGATAGCCGTGGCGAGCACCATGCGGCAGCGGACCAAGGCAGTTTTGAAGCAGCAGTGCTGCCGGCTGCGGTACCGCTCGATCGCAGCCTGATCCGGCGCGAACTGCAGGCCATACTGGACCTGCTCAAGCTGGACTGAGCTGCGCAGGCCAGCCACAACCAGCAAGCCGTACGCGGCGCCCGGCCGCGTAGCTGCTATACTCTCAATATTGACTAAAAATCAGCGACGCTGAATACCGTGATGTTCAGTCCGGTACAGTCTATGCCGCAGGCCGGCCAGACAGGAGGATGCATGATACGCGTTGCCATCTGCGACGATCATCAGATAGTCCGCGCAGGATTCAAACAGATTTTTTCCGCCACCGAGGAATTCGAAGTGGTGGCCGAGGCCGGTACCGGCCGTGAAGCACTCGATATCGCCCGGCGCGAGGTATGCGACGTGCTGATGCTCGATATCGCCATGCCCGACCAGAGCGGCATCGATACCCTGCGCACCATCCGGCAGGGCCAGCCTGATCTGCCGGTGCTGATACTGTCCGGCTATCCGGCCCAGCAGTATGCGGTGAACCTGTTCAAGATGGGTGCCAACGGCTATCTGAACAAGGAGTGCGAGGCGGACGAGCTGATGACGGCCGTGCGCACCGTGTTCCAGGGCCGCCGCTATGTGAATGCCACAGTAGGCGAACTGCTGGCGCAGACCTTGGACCGCGACCCGAATACGGCGCTGCATATGGAACTGTCGGACCGCGAGTTCCAGGTATTCCTGCGCCTGGCCAAGGGCGAAACCGTGTCCGATATCGGCGTGGCACTATCGCTCAGCATCAAGACGGTGAGCACCTACCGCACCCGCGTGATGGAAAAAATGGCGATGCAGTCGAATTCTGATCTGACCTATTACGCCATGAAGAACAATCTGCTCGAATGAGCTGCTGGCAGGGCTGTGCGCACGCTTGAACTGTGGCGCCAGCGCAGCCATTCTTTCACGGGGCTATAATGCGCCTACGCTGGCCGGCGCAAACTACCATGAAGGAAACCCCTCAGGATGCATTTCACTGT
>Ga0187843_10001855_pt1 | contig 13170 bp, 13 predicted proteins | sample SpaLakP09_SKY_43_FD_134516 | JGI IMG/M metagenome (GOLD analysis project Ga0187843, IMG submission 134516) | Oligotrophic lake water microbial communities from Sparkling Lake, Wisconsin, USA - SP09_SKY_43 | ecosystem: Environmental > Aquatic > Freshwater > Lake | place: USA: Sparkling Lake... | reverse complement strand
GTTTTTTCTTAAAAAAACTGAACATGGGTGTGTGCTGGAGGGCGCTGCATGCACATGCACGGCATAGCCGGGCACGATGAATTGGATGGCCCGTATTTTACCAGAGCGGGGCGCCGGAATCCGTCCCGGTGCGCCTCAGCTCGCCAGTGCGGTATCGCGCGTGCTGCGCCAGCGCCGCACGGCGGCGCGGATATCGTGCAGGTCGAGCACACATTGCGGTCCCAGCTGGCGCCGCGCCAGGTTGGCGCAGCTGCCGCCCACCCACACGAGGGCGGTGTCCCCCAGCCGGTTCTGCAGCTCGAGCACATTGTCGACCGCCGCGCGCGGCGACATGGCCGACGAGAACGACAGGGCCACGATGTCGGCGTGCTGCGTGCGGGCCGCCTCGACGATATCGGACAGCGGCGTCTGCGTCCCTAGCGAGACGCAATGCGCGCCTTCCAGCGCGAACAGGGCTTCGGCCATCAGCAGGCCCAGGCCGTGGCGCTCCTGGGGCACGGTGGTCAGCAGGATGCGCGGCGTGGCGTCGGCGCGTCCGGAGAGCTGGTTGGCGGAAAATATGGCGTTGCGCATCACGCTTTGCAGCATTTCCGCGAACAAATGTTCCTCGAACACGGCCAGGGTGCCGGCCGACCATTCGTCGCCGACGAGCGTGGTCAGCGGCGCCGCCAGTTCGGTCACGAAGTGAAACAGGCCGAGCTGGAGCAGGGATTGGGACAGGCGCTGGCGCAACTCGAAGGTCTGGTGCGCCTTGATCAGGGCCAGGCACTGGCGCAGCTCGGGATCGTCGGCATTCGGCGGCGCGATCTCGATGCTGGCCTTGCTGGCCAGTTCGGCCAGTTCGCCGGTCGCATGGTGCATGATTTTTCCCGGACGGTAGCCCAGGTCGAGCAAACGCTTGATCAGGCGCAGCCGGAACACCTGGTCGGCCGGGTAGAGGCGTTCACCGTTGCCGTCGCGCAGCGGCTGGGGAAAGCCGTAGCGGCGCTCCCACACGCGCAACGTTTCCTTGGGTACGCCGGTCTCGCGTTCGACCTCGCTGATGCTGCTGGCACTGCCTGGAAGCGTGGCAATTGTCATGGTCGGATCCGTCGTTTGTTCAGGACATACATTGCATTGTAAATTCGAAAATTCATAAGACAACTACTCTTTGTATCAGTATCCAGGCAGCCCCGAACGGTAAACAGAATCATGCCACGGACAGTGGCATTTCTGCTTGGAAACTTATTCCCGGTATTCGGCGCGCACACCGGGCGCCGCAGCGTCGCCCGGGATAGGCTTCGTCTTTGTCATGGACAAACACTTGACATCCCTTCCCGATTGCTGGATTATGCGCCTTGAGTGCTGTTTGTCCAGGACAATTACTGAGAATGGTGTCATGATGAAGATTGCTGTCATAGGTGCGGGAATTTCCGGCTTGTCGTGCGCCTACCGGCTTGTCCAGGGCGGGGCGGAAGTCTGCCTGTACGAAGCAGGCCGATATTTCGGCGGGCACAGCAATACCGTCGACGTCACGCTCGACGGCCATACGGCCGGCGTCGATACCGGTTTCCTGGTCTTCAATGAGCGCACCTACCCGGCATTGATCGCCTTGTTCTCGGAACTGGGTGTGGACACGGCGCCGTCGGACATGTCGTTTTCGGTCCGGCTGCCGCTCGGCGGGCGGACGCTGGAGTGGGCCGGCAGCAATCTGGCCACCGTCTTCGCGCAGCGCGCCAACCTGCTGCGCCCCCGTTTCTGGCGCATGCTGCGCGACATCCTGCGCTTTAACGCCCAGGCCGCGGCCATGGCCCGCGCCGGCGCGCTGCCGGACTTGCCGCTCGGCGACTTCCTGGACCGGCACGGCTACAGCGCCCAGTTTCGCGACTGGTACCTGCTGCCGATGGCGGCCTGCATCTGGTCCTGCCCCGCCAGCCAGATGCTGGCGTTCCCGGCGTCGACCTTCATCCGCTTCTGCCACAACCACGGCTTGCTGCAGGTGAGCGACCGGCCCCGCTGGCGCACCGTGCGTGGCGGCGCGCGCAACTACGTCGACAAGCTGCTGGCCGGCATTCCGGGCCAGCGCCTGGCCACCCCGGTGACCGCCGTCACCCGCGGCCCCGGCGGCGCGCGCCCGGTACGGGTGGCCACCGCCTCGGGGGCGGAACAGTTCGACCATGTGGTGCTCGCCTGCCACAGCGACCAGTCGCTGGCGCTGCTGGGCGACGCCCGTCCCGACGAGAAGGCGGTCCTGGCGGGCGTGCGCTACCAGGCCAACCGGGCCGTGCTGCATACCGACGCGCGCTGCCTGCCGCGCCGCCGCCAGGCCTGGTCGGCCTGGAACTACCAGAGCGATGCGGCGGCCACGCCGCGGGTGTGCGTGCACTACCTGCTGAACAAGCTGCAGCCGCTGCCGTTCTCGACGCCGCTGATGGTGTCGCTCAACCCGATCGAGGAACCCGATCCGGCCTGCGTCCTGGCCAGCTTCGACTATGCCCATCCCGTCTTCGACGCCGGCGCCCTGGCGGCGCAGGCGCGCCTGCCGGCCCTGCAGGGCAAGCAGCGAACCTGGTTCGCCGGCGCCTGGACCGGCTACGGTTTCCATGAAGACGGCCTCACATCCGGCCTGGCCGCGGCGGCCTCGCTGCTGTCCCTGATGGCGATGCCCGAGCATGCCGCGGCCTGATCCCCAGATCTGCTTCGGCCTGGTGCGCCACACCCGGCTGCGCCCGGTGCGCAATGGCTTCGCCTACCGGACCTATTACGTGCGCCTGCCGCTGCGCGCGCTCGGCGGGCAAGCCTTCGGCTGTGCGCTGTTCTCGCGCAACCGCTTCAACCTGCTGTCGTTTTCCGACGCCGACCATGGCGACGGCAGGCAGGCGCTGACGGCGTGGATCGATGGCTTGCTCGCGGCCGAAGGCGTGCATGACGCCGACGGCGAAATCTGGCTGCAGGCCATGCCGCGCGTGCTCGGCTTCGTCTTCAACCCGGTCTCGTTCTGGTTCTGCCATCGCAGCGACGGCCAGTTGCGCGCCGTGCTGTGCGACGTGCGCAACACCTTCGGCGAGCGCCATTGCTACTTGCTCGAGAACGGCGCCGCGATCGGCAACGGGTGCGAGGTCGCGGCGCGCAAGGTGTTCCATGTGTCGCCGTTCTGTGCGCTGGAGGGCGGCTACCGCTTCCGCTTCACGCGCTTCATGCGGCAGGGCGGCGAACACACCCTGGCCTGCATCGACCATGACGACGCCGGCGGCGCGCTGCTGCAAACGAGCGTGGCGGGCCAGGCCCGCCCGATCTGCAATGCCAGCGTGGCGCGCGCTTTTTTCGCCTTCCCGCTGATGACGCTGGGCGTGGTCGTGCGCATCCACGTGCAAGCCTTGCGCCTGTGGTGCAAGCGCGTCCCGTTTTTTTCGAAACCCGAACCACCTCGACAAAAGGTAACACGATGAGCTCCGACACCCTGCCATCCCTGGGCGCGGCCAGCCAGGGGGCGCCGGCCCCGGCGTCCGCGAAAGTCATTCTGGCGCTGCTGGGCCGCCTGCGGCACGGTGCCTTGCGCCTGGTCCTGCCCGACGGCGCCGTCCTGCACTTCGGCGACGGCGGCGCGCCCGTCACGCTGGAATTGAAGAACTGGGACCTGTTCGGCGCCGCCATGCGCTCGGGCGATATCGGCTTTGCCGAAGCGTATATCGACGGCAGCTGGAGCACGGACCACCTGGCCGGCCTGATTGCCCTGCTGCTGCGCAACCGCGCCAGCATGGGGGCGCTGGTGTACGGCAGCTGGTGGGGCAGCCTCGTCTATCGCGTCAGGCACCTGCTGAACCGCAATTCGAAGGCCGGCAGCCGCAAGAACATCCACGCGCACTACGACATCGGCAATGCCTTCTACCAGTTGTGGCTGGACCCGTCGATGAGCTATTCGAGCGCGCTGTTTACCGCCGCGAGCGGCGCCGACCTGCAATTGGCGCAAACGGCCAAGTACCGGCGCATCCTGGAACAGCTCGACCTGAAAGCCGGGGCCGCGGTGCTGGAGATCGGCTGTGGCTGGGGCGGATTCGCCGAAATGGCGGCGCGCGAGGCGGGCGCGCACGTGACCGGCCTGACGCTCTCGCACGAACAACTGGCCTATGCGCGCGCGCGGATGGCGGCGGCCGGCCTGGAAAACCGGGCCGACCTGCGCCTGTGCGACTACCGCGACTGCCACGGCCAGTTCGACGCCATCGCCTCGATCGAAATGTTCGAAGCGGTCGGCGAAGGGTATTGGCCGGATTATTTCGCGTGCATCGCCCGCAACCTGAAGCCGGGCGGGCGCGCCTGCATCCAGACCATCGTCATCGCCGACGAGCTGTTCGAGCGCTATCGCTGCGGTACCGACTTCATCCAGCAGTACATATTCCCGGGCGGGATGCTGCCGTCGCCATCCGTGTTCGAGCGCCTGGCCGTCGAACACGGGCTGACCGTGCGCGGGCAGTTCTGCTTCGGCAGCGACTACGCCGACACCCTGGCCGCCTGGCGCGCGGCGTTCCAGGCGCGCCTGGCCGAGGTACGCGCGCTGGGCTTCGACGAGCGCTTCGTGCGCACCTGGGAGTTCTACCTGTGCTACAGCGAAGCGGCTTTCCGCGAGCGCAATACCGACGTCATGCACTTCACGCTGGCGAAGGCCTGACATGCTGGCCGCCTGCATCCTGGCGCTGGGCATGGCCGCACCGGCGCACATCGGCGAGCACCTGGGGCAGGCGCGCCTGTCGGGACAAGGCAGCTACAGCTGGTTCGGGCTGTCGCTCTACGATGCCCGCCTGTGGGTGGGCGAGCAAGGATACCGGGCCGGGGCGCCGTTTGTGCTCGAACTGCGCTACGCGCGCCGGCTCGATGGCGGCCGGATCGCCGAAGCCGCCGCCGAACAGATTGCAAAGGCCGGCGCCGGCACCCCCGCCCAGCGCGCCGCCTGGCTGCTGCGCATGCGCGCCATTTTCCCGGACGTGAAAGAGGGCAGCCGCCTGGCCGGCGCCTACCTGCCCGGCGCCGGCGTGCATTTCTACCTGGACGGAAAGACGCTGGCCGGCGTGCCCGATGCGGCGTTCGCCGACGCCTTCTTCGGCATCTGGCTCGGCCCTGCGACCAGCGCGCCCGGCTTGCGCGCCGCCCTGCTCAAGGATGGCGCGCCCCGATGAAGCCCATGACGCTGCCGATGCTGCTGTACTACGGCCTGTTCGGCATGCCGCTGGCGATGGTCGCGCTGCCGATCCACGTTTTCCTGCCCCAGTTCTATGCCGAACGCGCCGGCCTGCCGCTGGCCCTGATCGGCGCCGTGCTGCTGGCCGCGCGCGTGGCGGCGGCCTTCATCGATCCGCTGCTGGGATGGTGGATCGCACGCGGGCAGGGTGCCTACGCGCGCTTCGTGGCCATCGGGCTGCCCCTGCTGCTGTGCGGCTTCGTGGCGCTGTTCCATCCGCCGGCGCTGGGGCGGAGCGCCGCGCTGGCCTGGTTCCTGGGCACCCTGATGCTGGTCTACCTCGGTTTCGGCATTGCCTCGATCGCCTACCAGAGCTGGGGCGCCGCGCTATCCCAGGCCGTGGGCGAACGCACCCGCATCACGGGCGTGCGCGAAGCCTGCGGGCTGGCGGGCGTGCTGCTGGCCGCCGCCGTCACCGGCGCGGCCGGCTATGGCGCGCTGTCGATCGCCTTCGGCGCGGCCCTGCTGCTGGGGGGCGCGCTGCTGCTGGCGCTGGCCAGGCGTGCGCCGCCCGCCGCGCCGATGCCGGCGTGGCGCGACGCTGGCGCGCCCTTGCGCGACGCACGCTTCCGTACGCTGTTCGCCATCCTGCTCGTCAACGGCGTGGCCTCGGCCATTCCGGCCACGCTGTTCCTGTTCTTCGCGGGCGACCACCTGCGCCTGCCCGACCTGGCCGGCCTGTTCCTGGTCCTGTACTTTGGCGCCGCCGCGCTGTCGATCGCGCCGTGGGTCGTGGCGGCGCGCCGCTTCGGAGAAGCGCGGGCCTGGGCCGGCGGCATGCTGCTGTCCTGCCTGGCCTTCGTGTGGGCCTTCTGGCTGGAAGCCGGGGCCGCGCCGGCGTTCGGCGCCATCTGCATCGTTTCGGGGCTGGCGCTGGGCGCCGACCTGGCGCTGCCGCCGGCGCTGCTGGCCGGCGTGATAGCGCGGGCCGGGCATGCGCGCCAGCGCGAAGCGGCCTACTTCGGCCTCTGGAACTGGGGTGTGCAGATGGCGCTGGCGCTCGCCGCCGGCATCGCGCTGCCGCTGCTTGGATGGATAGGATACACGCCGGGCACCGGCGCGCATACCGGCGCACTGGCGGCGGCGTACGCGCTGCTGCCGTGCGCACTGAAGCTGCTGGCCGCCGCCATGCTGTGGCGCTCCCCGCTGCGCGACTGCTGACAAGGAAACCACATGAACATACGCACACTGCTCGCCGCCGGCGCCGCCTTCGCCTTGATCGCCGGCTGCGGCGCGCCGCATATCGGCCAGTACGCGACCGATGCGCCGGCGCTCGACGTCCAGGCCTGGTTCAATGGCACGCTGGACGCGCACGGCATGTTCCAGGACCGCTCCGGCGCCGTCATCAAGCGCTTCGTCGTGGTCATGCACTGCAGCTGGAAGGGCGACACCGGGACCCTGGACGAGGATTTCGTGTATGCCGACGGCACCCGCCAGAAGCGCGTCTGGACCCTGAAAAGGACAGGGCCGGGACGCTTCAGCGCGACCGCGCCGGACGTCGTCGGCAGCGCCACCGGGACCGTGTCGGGCAACGCCTTGCGCTGGCAATACGTGCTGGCGCTGCCGGTCGACGGCAGGATCATCCATGTCGACATGGACGACTGGATGTTCCTGATCGACGACAAGGTCATGCTGAACCGCACCGCGATGAGCAAGTTCGGCGTCGGCCTGGGCAATGTCACGCTGTCATTCAGCAAACGGCGGGAGAAACCATGAATCCGACAATCGACCGCTGGCCGGGACAGCGCGTCTGGCTGATCGGCGCCTCGAGCGGCATCGGCGAAGCGTGCGGGCAGCTGCTGCTGGACCTGGGGGCGCGGGTGGCCTTCTCGGCGCGCAATAGCGCCCGCCTGCAGCAGGTCACGGCCGGCCGCTTGCGCGCCCTGGCCGTGCCGCTGGACGTCACCTGCCACGCCCGGGTCGTCGATGCGCACGCAAGCATCGTGGCGCAGTGGGGCGGCGTCGACCTGGTGCTGCTGGTGGCCGGGGGCTACAACGAGATGCGCGCCGACGCCATCGACCTGCATGCCGTCGACAACATGATCGACCTGAACCTGCGCGCCGCATTCAACTGCCTCCAGGTAGTGCTGCCGCCGCTGCTCGCACGGGGCAGCGGCGGCATCGGCATCGTCGCCTCGGTGGCCGGCTACGGCGGCCTGCCCAAGGCGCTGGTGTACGGGCCGACCAAGGCCGCGCTGATCAACCTGTCCGAATCGCTCTACCTCGACCTGCGCCCGCGCGGCATCGCCGTGTACCAGATCAATCCGGGATTCGTGGACACGCCGCTGACGGCCAATAACGACTTCGCGATGCCGGCGCTGATGACGGCGCGCGACGCCGCGCTCGCGATCGTGGACGGCATGGAGCGCGGCCGCTTCCATATCCATTTCCCGAAGCGTTTCACCAATTGCATGCGCCTGGCGCGCCTGCTGCCATACCGCCTGTACTTCTGGCTGATCCACAGGGTGACCGGCTTATGAGCGCCGACAGGCGGCTGGCGCGCCTGGTGCGCTTTTACGAAAGCATCGCGCCGGCCACGCTGGCCGAGGACCTGGCCGCGCTGTACGCGCAGGATGCCTGTTTCAAGGATCCGTTCAACGACGTACGCGGCCTGGCGGCGATTTCGGGCATTTTTCTCCACATGTTCGAGCAGGTGGACCAGCCGCGCTTTGTCGTGACGGGCCATGTGATGCAGGGCGCGCAGGCATTCCTGACCTGGGATTTCGAATTCGCCATGCGCCGCTATGTGACGGCGCCGCAATGCATCCGCGGCGCAACACACCTGGTGTTCGACGTGGACGGCAAGGTCGCCCGGCACCGCGATTACTGGGATGTGGCTGAAGAACTGTACGAAAAGTTGCCAGTATTGGGAAGCTTGATGCGCTGGCTCAAGAAGTCAGCCAATCGCCGGGGCAGGCGTGTTCGCTGAGCGGCAGATTCTGGCGTACATTAGGAGCGTCACTGGATCAATCTGGAGTTCGCGTGAAAAGCCCAGAATATTTTACTTTGCTGATTTCGCAGAAAAAACGCGCCGCCGGGACCGGGTGGTCGACCAATGTCGTCGCACTCGGCTTCATCGCCATGGTGGCGCTGCTGTTTACGGCGCCGGTCGCCGAGGCGCCCAGCGCTTATGCGGCCCCGCTGCCGATGCCGGCAGGGCTGGAACAGGCGCCGCCGCACGCGCCGTGGCAGCGCCTGCACCCATGATTACGGCGCAGCGGGCACCGTATCGATCAGGCCGAGCGACAGGTTTTCAAGCTTGCCGACGAAGGCAATCGATGCATGGCCATTGTCGGCTTGCGCCGGATCGAAGCGCAGCAGGGCGCAGCGGCCGCGCTGCGTGGTCCTGGCCGGCTTCCCATCGATTTCCATGCGCCCGCCGCTGTCCGAAAAACAGGCTTTGAGGGCATCGAAGCGGGCCAGCCGTTCGTCGCGCAGCCCCGGCCGATACCAGGGGATCTTTTTCTGCAGCGCGGCCACTTCGGCCATTGCCTTGGCAAAATCGGCGTAGGCCAGGGTATTGTCCGGCCCCGGCTTGAGCATCCACGCCGCATCCAGGTAATTCTTGCGGGTTTGGGACTTGAACATGATGGTGGCGTGTTCGCTCGCCGCCAGGGGCAGGTCGGGCAGCAGGAAATAGCCCCCTTTCGCCACCGGGACGGTATGGTCGACCGTATCGCCAACGATGGCCACGCTCCATTCCCCGGGCGCGTAGTCGTCGCGCTGGGCGCCGGCCAGTTCGGTGAACGACAGGCGCAGGCGCAGGTCGATCACGCGCGGTTCGGCGGGCAGGTAGGACAGCAGCAGTTGCTGGATGGCGTAAAAGTCGGCGTAGGGCAGGTTGCCCGGATTGATCCTGGCGTTGATGATGACCGGCACCGGCACCGGCACCGGCACCGGCACCGCCGGAGCTGCTTCGTTGCCGGCTGCGGCATGGGCGCTGGCCGCCAGCACCGCCATGGCGGCAAGTCGCCTCACTTGGCTGCCTTGGCCGCTTGCGCGGTCTTGCGGATGGTCTCGAGCGTGGCGTTGGGCGTGATCAGGTTGCCGTCGTAGCGCAGCTCGATGATGGCCGGCAGCGACTGTTCGCGGGTGTGCGCCAGCGCGCGCGCCAGCGCCGGGGCGAATTGCTCGGTGGCGTCGACCACTTCGCCGTGGGCGCCGTAGGCCCTGGCCAGTTCGGCGAAGTCGGGATTCGCCAGGCTGGTGCCCGATACGCGGCCCGGATAATCGCGTTCCTGGTGCATGCGGATGGTCCCGAACATGCCGTTGTTGAAAACGATGATGATCACGCCTGCCTTGTACTGGACAGCCGTGGCCAGTTCCTGGCCGTTCATCATGAATTCGCCGTCGCCGGCGAAGGTGACCACGGTGCGCGCCGGATCCATGATCTTGGCCGCCACGCCCGACGGCACGCTGTAGCCCATGGCGCCATTGGTCGGCGCGAGCTGGGTGCGCATGCCGCCGTAGCGGAAGAAGCGGTGCGCCCACGACGCATAGTTGCCGGCGCCATTGGTGATGATGGTGTCTTTCGGCGTGGCCTGCATCAGGTCCTGCACCACCTGCCACAGGTCGAGCGGCGCCTTGCCATCCTTGAAGATGGGCGGCTGTTCCTGGTAGGCGGCCAGTTCGGCCTTGGCCTCGGCCACCGTGTGCTGCCAGGCGCTGGCGTCGACCGGGGCCATGGCGGCGAGCATGGCGCAGGCCTGTGGCGCGCCGCTGTTGATCATCAGTTCGGCCTGGTACACGCTGCCCAGTTCTTCGGCGTCGCAATGGAAATGCACCAGGCGCTGCTTCGGCACCGGGGAGGCCAGCAGCGAATAGCCGCTGGTGGTCATTTCGCCCAGGCGCGGGCCGATCGCGATCAGCAGGTCGGCGTCGCGCACGCGCGCGGCCAGCTTGGGATTGATGCCGATGCCGACGTCGCCGATGTAGTTCGGGTGGGCGTTGTCGAGCAGGTCCTGGAAGCGGAAGGTGCAGCCCACCGGCAGCCGGTTCGCTTCGGCGAAACGGGCCAGGTCGGCGCAGGCCTGTTCATTCCAGGTGGCGCCGCCCAGCAGCACCACGGGACGCTTGGCCTCGGCCAGCATGGCGCGCAGGGTGTCGATCTGGGATGCGGCGGGCGAGGCCTGCACCGGCGTGTAGCGGCGCGTGTCGGCCACGGCGGCGGTCTTGATCAGCATGTCTTCCGGCAGGGCCAGCACCACGGGACCGGGACGGCCGCTGGTGGCCACCTGGAAGGCGCGCGCCAGGTATTCGGGAATGCGGTCGGCGCGGTCGATCTGGGTGACCCACTTGGCCATCTGGCCGTACATGCGGCGGTAGTCGATTTCCTGGAAGGCTTCGCGGTCCATGAAGTCGTTGCCCACCTGGCCGATGAACAGGATCATCGGGGTCGAATCCTGGAAGGCGGTGTGCACGCCGATCGACGCATTGGTCGCGCCGGGGCCGCGGGTGACGAAGCAGATGCCGGGACGGCCGGTCATCTTGCCGTAGGCTTCGGCCATGAAGGCGGCGCCGCCTTCCTGGCGGTTGATGATGAAACGGATGTCCGAATCGTGCAATGCATCGAGGACGTCGAGATAGCTCTCGCCGGGCACGCCGAAGGCGGTGTCGACGCCGTGGATTTTCAGCGCATCGACCAGGATCTGGCCGCCACTGCGGATGGGGTGCGTCATGTCGCCTCGCAAGAATGATGGGTGTGCCTCATTCTATGCGAGGGCTTTGCGGGCAGCTTTTGAAATAACGACACCAAATTTCAGTTTTGGCCGTTCGGGCCCCGGCGCGGTACAATGCGGGGGTGAAGCAGGCCAGACAGTCGCTGGCTGGCGCGTAATGCGTCGGCGGGAGGAAGGTCCGGACTCCATAGAGCGGGGTGACGGTTAACGGCCGTCCGCCGAAAGCCTTCCGGCGCAAGCCGGGGGTATAAGGCGAGGAATAGGGCCACAGAGACGAGCGTATTAAGTTACGGTGAAACGCGGTAACCTCCACCTGGAGCAATCCCAAATAGGCACGCGTTGAGGCGGCTCGCGGAGCGTGCGGGTAGGGAGCTTGAGCGCAGGAGTAATTTTGCGCCTAGAGGAATGACTGTCATAGCGAATGCCTGCAAGGGTGTTTGCCGTAACAAAATCCGGCCTATCGGCTTGCTTCACTTTACGAATTCCAGCTTGGGGACGAGCTAATGAAAAAATACATCCTCGCCCTCGACCAGGGCACCACCAGTTCACGTGCCATCCTGTTTGACCGCCACGGTCATCCCTGCGCCAGCGCGCAGCAGGAATTTCCCCAGTATTTCCCCCAGCCCGGCTGGGTCGAGCACGACGCCAATGAAATCTGGGAAAGCCAGCTGGCCGTGGCGCGCCAGGTCCTGCGCGAGCATGGCGCCAGGGCGGCCGACATTGTCGGCATCGGCATCGCCAACCAGCGCGAAACCACGGTGGTCTGGGACAAGAAGAGCGGGCAGCCGATCGCACCCGCCATCGTATGGCAGGACCGGCGCACCGCCGAAGCGTGCGATGCCCTGCGCGCCGCCGGCAAGGCCAAACTCATCCACAGCAATACCGGGCTCGAACTGGACGCCTATTTCTCGGCCACCAAGCTGGCCTGGCTGCTCGACAACGTCCCCGGTGCGCGCGACAAGGCCGAGCGGGGCGCGCTGGCCTTCGGCACCATCGACAGCTGGCTGGCCTTCAAGCTGTGCGGCAAGCATGTCACCGACGTCAGCAACGCCTCGCGCACCATGCTGTTCAACCTGCACCTGATGCGCTGGGACCAGGCCTTGCTCGACCTGTTCCGGATACCGGCGGCCATGCTGCCGCAGGTGGTCGCCAGCGCCGAAGAAGTGGGCAATGCCAGCGCGGCCTGGTTCGGCCTGCCGATTCCCATCGCCGGCATCGCGGGCGACCAGCAGGCCGCCACCTTCGGCCAGGCCTGCCACCGGCGCGGCATGGTCAAGAATACTTACGGCACCGGCTGCTTCATGCTGATGCACGCCGGATCGCACGCGCCGCAATCGCACAACCGCCTGCTGTCGACGGTGGGCTGGCGCATCGACGGGCGTACCGACTACCTGCTCGAAGGCAGCGTCTTCATGGGCGGCGCCACGGTGCAATGGCTGCGCGACGGCCTGGGCATCATTGAAAAGTCGAGCGACGTGGAAGCGCTGGCGGCCAGCGTGCCGGACAACGGCGGCGTATTCATGGTGCCGGCCTTCACGGGCCTGGGCGCGCCGCACTGGGACCCGTACGCGCGCGGCACCCTGGTGGGCATGACGCGCGGAACCGGGCGCGGCCACATCGCGCGCGCCGCGGTGGAAGCGATCGCCTACCAGAGCGCCGAACTGCTGCTGGCCATGCAAAAAGACGCCGCCTTCCCGGTGGCCGAAGTGCGGGCCGACGGCGGGGCGGCGCGCAACGACATGCTGATGCAATTCCAGGCCGACCTGCTGGGCGTGCAGGTGGTGCGCCCCAAGGTCACCGAAACGACGGCGCTGGGCGCGGCCTGCCTGGCCGGCCTGGCGCTGGGCTTCTGGGAATCGCAGGAAGAAATCGCCGCCCAATGGCAAGCCGAGCGCCGCTTCGAGCCGGCCATGGGCGAAGACCAGCGCAGCGCCCTGATGGCCCGCTGGGGCCAGGCCGTCGAGCGATCCAGGGGCTGGGCCGCCTGAACCCGTCAAGAGAATAATTGCCTCTCCCTAGGGGACTGTCCCAGGTTTTCAGGAAACATTGCCTGAGAACCCGGGACAGTCCCTTTTTTGGTCCCTTTTTTGATTAGGTTTTCAGGAAACATTGCCTGAGAACCTGGGACAGTCCCCTTTTGGATGAGGAAACATTGCCTGAGAACCTGGGACAGTCCCCTTTTGGATGTTGCCTGAGAACCTGGGACAGTCCCCTTTCGAGGAAACATTGCCTGAGAACCTGGGACAGTCCCCTTTTGGATGTTGCCTGAGAACCTGGGAC
>Ga0187843_10001854_pt1 | contig 13176 bp, 9 predicted proteins | sample SpaLakP09_SKY_43_FD_134516 | JGI IMG/M metagenome (GOLD analysis project Ga0187843, IMG submission 134516) | Oligotrophic lake water microbial communities from Sparkling Lake, Wisconsin, USA - SP09_SKY_43 | ecosystem: Environmental > Aquatic > Freshwater > Lake | place: USA: Sparkling Lake... | reverse complement strand
GGCGATGGCCGAGCCCGCCATCAGCGCGCCCCACTCGGTGCTGGTGGTGCTGAACAGGCTGCGCAGCCTGTTCAGCACCACCAGCACCGAGTGGGGCGCGCTGATGGCGGGCTCGGCCATCGCCACGCTGCCGCTCATCGTCCTCTTCGTCATCTCGTCGCGCCAACTGATCGCGGGCCTGACCGCCGGCGCCGTCAAATAAACACTGTTCATGAATCCTCTGCACCGCCAGTTCCCCGCCAACTTCGTCTGGGGCGTGGCCACCAGCAGCTTCCAGATCGAAGGCGCCGCGCATGAAGACGGCAAGGGCGAGTCCGTCTGGGACGCTTTTTGCAAGCAGCCCGGCGCTATTGCCGACGCGAGCAACGGCGACGTGGCCTGCGACCACTTCCACCGGCTTGAGGAAGACCTCGACCTCATCGCCTCGCTGGGTGTCAACGCCTACCGCTTCTCCATCGCCTGGCCGCGTGTGCAGCCGCTGGGCTACGGCGAGTTCAACCCCAAGGGCCTGGACTTCTACGAGCGCCTCGTCGACGGGCTGAAAGCGCGCGGCATCCAGGCCTGGGCGACGCTCAACCACTGGGACCTGCCGCAAGGCCTGCAGGACCGCGGCGGCTGGAATGACCGTGACACGGTGCACCGCTTCGTCGACTACGCCCGCCATGTGCAGGCTCGCCTCGGTGACCGCATCGATGGCCTGACGACGCACAACGAGCCCTGGGTCGTCGCCACGCTGGGCCACGACCAGGGCATCTTCGCGCCTGGCCTCAAGAGCCGCAGGATCGCCGCGCAGGTCTCGCACCACCTGCTGCTGTCGCACGGCCTGACGCTGCAGGCGCTGCGGGCCGATGGCGCCAAGAGCCAGCTGGGCATCGTGCTCAACCTCTCGTCCACGGTGCCCGCCACCGCCATGCCGGCCGACATTGCCGCTGCGCGGCTGGCCGATTCGCGCAGCCGCCGCTGGTACGCCGACCCGTTGTTCAAGGGCGCCTATCCCGACGACGTGCTGGCCGATCTGGGCGCGGACGCGCCGGTCGTGCAGGCCGGCGACATGGCCCACATCGCGCAGCCGATGGACTACCTGGGCGTGAACTACTACACCCGCAGCGTCGTGTCGGCCAGCGGCGAGGACTGGAACGCCAAGGGCCGGGGCCTGCCGGTGTCGGACATGGACTGGGAGATCTACCCGCAGGGCCTGACCGACCTGCTGGTGCTGCTGAAGCAGGACTACGCCCAACTGCCGCCGGTCTACATCACCGAGAACGGCGGGGCCTTCAAGGACGACCGCTGGGTCGACGGCCGCGTGCAGGACGACGACCGCACCGACTACCTGCGCACCCACATCGCCGCCGTCGCCAGCGCGATGCAGCAGGGCGTGCCGATGGCCGGCTACATGGTCTGGAGCCTGATGGACAACTTCGAGTGGGCCAGCGGCTACCTGAAGCGCTTCGGCATCGTGCACGTCGACTACGGCACCCAGGTCCGCACGCCCAAGGCCAGTGCCGAGTGGTACCGCGAATTCCTGAAGAGCTGGCGCGGCTGAACGAACAACGACAACCCCTGGAGACAACACGCATGCATCCCATGACCCCGCCGCCCCGCCCCTGGCGCCACCTCCTGCCTGCCGTGGCCTTCGCGCTGACCGCCTGTGGCGGCGGCGGTGGCTCGGCCACGGCCGCGACGCCTACCGCCCAGACCCCCGCGCCGGCCCCGGCCGCCTCGGCGCCTGCGCCGTCCAACACCTGGACGCTGGTCTGGAGCGACGAATTCAACGGTGCCGCCGGCGCCGTGCCCGACGCGAAGAACTGGAACTACGACCTCGGCAACGCCGAGAACAGCGGCTGGGGCAACCACGAGCTGGAGTACTACACCGCCAACCCGCGCAACGCGCAGCTGGATGGCAACGGCATGCTGGTCATCACCGCCGAGAAGGCCACCAACCCCGGCCCGTGCTGGAACGGCGCGCAGTGTCCCTACACGTCGGCCCGCATCCAGACCAGCGGCAAGGTCAACTTCACCTACGGCAAGGTCGAGGCCCGCATGAAACTGCCGGCCGGCAAGGGCATCTGGCCCGCGTTCTGGAGCCTGGGCCAGACGGGCCAGTGGCCGGCGTCGGGCGAGATCGACATCATGGAATACGTCGGCCAGACGCCCAACACCACCTACGGCACCGCGCACGGCACGGGCTACTCGGGCGCCAACGGCATCGGCAAGCCCTACGACTTCGGCAAGCCGGTGGCCGACGACTTCCACACCTACACCATCGTCAAGCGGCCCAACGAGATCATCTGGTACGTCGACGGCGTGCAGTACCACCGCCTGACGCCGGCCGACATTCCGGCCAGCGGCACCTGGGTGTTCGAGAAGCCCTTCTTCGTCATCCTCAACCTGGCCATCGGCGGCGACTGGCCCGGCTCGCCGGACGCGACGACGCCGCTACCGGCGCAGATGCTGGTCGACTGGGTGCGTATTTACAAAGAGAACTGAGGCCCCTCGCCCAGTCTCGCGCCGCTGAACGCGGGCGAGTCTGGTCCGGACCGCACTGCGGCCAGAGGCCGCAGTGCTTCGGCAGGCACGACAAGTCCTCAGGACTTGCCGTGTCCGGCCTCAGCCCCCGAGGGGACGGCGATGCAAGCGGCATTGAGCCGCTTGCACATCGCCTGCGGGCCGGCTTGGGGCGGCCCGGCGCCGGTCCGCGGAAATGCAGAACCGAGGGCGTCTTCAGACGCCATCGATGCGCACACTGATGCCGCCGGCCGTGTAGGTCGTCGTGACCTTGCTGAAGCCGGCCACCGACACCGCCGTGAAGCGGCCGCCGCGCTGGGCGTTGGTGGTCATCACCGTCAGCGTGTCGCCGACCGCGGGCTTGTAGGTGCCGGCGAAGCCGATGCTCAGCGTGCCGTCCACGACGACGAAGTTGCCGTTGACCTTGAGGCCGCCATTGGTCGCGCTGCTCATCACCAGCGACAGCTTGCCGCTGGCCTGCGTGTAGGCGCCGCCGATGGCCAGCACGCCCGGGGCCGTGCTTTCCAGCGTGCCGCCCTTCACGTAGACGTCGCCGCTGCCCAGGGCCGTCGTCGAGTCCGCGCCCAGCGTGCCGGCCGTGATCACGGCGCCGCCGGTGAAAGTGTTGTTGCCGGTCAGGCGCAGCGTGCCGGTGCCGAGCTTGGTGAGCTTGCCCTTGCCGGCGATGTCGTTGCGCCAGCTGTCCAGCGCCGAGAAGCCGCCCAGCGTGGCGTCCATCGTCACGGCCACGTCGCCGTTGAACGCGCCGTAGCCGTCGGCCGCGGCAAACAGGTTCAGACGGCCCCAGCCCTCGCCGTCGTTGCCCAGCGGGTAGCCGGAGTCCAGGGCGGTGGTCTTCAGCACGACACGGCGCTGGTCGGCGCTGAGGTAGGGCAGGCGCGTTTCCAGCAGCACCTCAGCGCCCTTGGGCACCGTGGCCGCCACGCCGGCCGCGTTGATCTGCGGCATGCCGTAGGTCAGGCGCTTCAGGTACGCCGCCTTGTTGGCGGCGCGGTCGGCGAAGCGGTCGTAATCGGCGCTGGTCGTGTCGCTGGTCTTGACCGTGTGCGCGTAGGTGTTCAGCGCGTTGAAGTCGCTGGCGCCGACCTTGGTCTTGAGGTAGCTCTGGGCCTGCGCGAAGGCCGCGCTCTTGGCGGTGCTCGTGTAGTAGGCCGCGCTGCTCAGGCTGTAGGCGACGACGGCCGTGGCGTGCACGCGGCCGCCCATCACGTCCAGCGGCGAGTGCATGCCGGCGAGGATGCGGTTCTCGCCCATCTCCATCGCGCGGCTGACCAGTTCCTGGTAGCGCTGCGGCACCAGGTAGGCCATGGCCAGCGTGTCGCGCCAGGCCTCGGCGGTATGGCCGCTGGGGAAGCCGCCGTCGGTGGCCGGCGTCGTGCTCTTGGCCGATTCCAGCGCGGGCACGACCTTCACGTCTGTGCTCCAGCGCCACGGGCGAGCGTATTTGTAGAAGCGCTTGGGCGGCTCGGTCGAGCCGTCGGCGATGTTGTTGATGAAGTCCACGGCCAGGCCCAGGTCGGTATTGCTTGCCGAGCCCACGCCGACGTTGTTGCCGCCGTCGCTGACGGCCGGGGTCACCGGCTGCGTGGCGTCGACCGAGGCGATGGTGGAGGTCTGCTGAGCGCCGGCGCGCCACAGGCTGGTCAGCGGGCCCATGCCGTCGCTGACGCTGTAGCCCTTGTTGCGGCGGTCGTCCAGGTAGGCCGCCAGCGCCTGCGCGGCGGTGCGTGCCTGCGTGGCGGTCTTCACGTAGTCGATGTTGGCGGCGTGCACGGTGGCGTTCTTGACCTTGCCGTCGGTCGCATCACCGGGGATGCCGGTCCACGTCGAGGGCGTGACGGCCGGGCAGCCATTGGCGGCGGCCAGTGTCACGCCGGCGTCCACCACCAGCGAGCTGGGCGTCCACACGTCCAGGAAGCCCTGCAGTACGCGCACGCCCGCGTTGGTGTCCAGCGTCACGTTGCAGGGGTTGCTGCGGCTGTTCGTCGCGCCGGTGTCCACGTAGGCCGTCGTCGACGGCAGGGCGGCGGTGTCAGCCGTGCCCAGGCCCGCGGGCTCGGCGGCCGGTGCGACGTAGGGATCGACGCCATTCCCGTCGCAGCCGGCGAGGGCCAGGGCTGCCGAGACGGCCAGCGTGAGCGCGTGAACGCGGGGCAGGGGATGGGCGAGAGACAGAGAGCGCATGAAGGGACAGTCCGGTTACTGCAAAAAGCCCGGCATTCTTCAAGTCGCCGATGACGCTGGCATGTCAGCGCTGTCGATTGCCGCCAGTCCTGCGACATCAGCGCCGGCTGGGCGGTCCAGCTTCGGCTCGGCCCCGCCCATGGCGCTCCCGCCCGCTTCCCAGGTCAGCGCATCGGCCGTGGCTTCCCCAGGGCTCCGACCGGGGGGCTCATTCGCGCCGGAAGGCGATCTCGACGTCCACCGTGCGCGGCTGCGGCAGCGGGGCGAATTGCCACTGCAGGATGGCGTCGGTGGCGGGCCGGGCCAGGCGCAGCGGTACGTCGGCGGCGGCCGCGGCCTTGCTCACGGTGCCATCGGTCTCTACCGTGAAGCGCACCGTGACCTTGCGGGAGCCCCCCACGAGCGTGGCCTGCGCCGAGCGCGGCAACACCGGTGCGACGAAGTTGCGCAGCTGCAGCGCGACCTCGTCGCGGTCGTCGGCCTCGGGCTCGGCTTCGGGGGCAGGCGTTGCCACGGCCGGCGCCGGGGTAGCGGCCGGTGCGCCGAAGGTCGCCGCCGGCTGCTCGGCCACGGGCGCAGGCGTCGGATCCATGGCGGGCTGCGGGCTCGCGACTTGCGCCGTCCGGGCGGGCTCCGGCGGTGCCGGTTCGGCCGCCGGCGCCACGCTCGCCGCTTCCGCGGGGCGAGCAGTGTTCGCCGGTCGCTGGGGGATTGGCACGGGAGGCTTGCGTGGCTTCTCGGCCGGTTCGGCCGCCGGCCGGGTCTTCACCGTCTGGAACTTGATGAAGCTGAGGACCTTCTCAGCGTCGCGCTGGGCGCGTTCGAGGTCGGTCATCGCCGGCGTCTGCGCGGCACCCAGCAGCGGAATCATCAAGCTCAGGGCGGCCAGCAGACGCGGCAGTCGGGCAGGTTCGGACATGAAGGAAACGGTGGGTGCGGGAGGCGCAGGCGACATGCAAGAGCCATTCCAGCAGAACTCCGTGACAGTTGCTGGCGTGGTGTCGGTGGGTCATTCCCTGACGCGCCGCCGGGCCTCGGTCGGCGCGCTGGTCCACCGCTGCATCCCGCATCTTGCCGGGCAGAGGCCCCGCAGCCGCGGGAGCTGCGCCGCGGCATGCCCCCTGAAGCCGGGACGCCTTGCCGGGATGCACGACGAATGTCAGATGCCGCGCCATCGGGCCATGGCTAAGGTCCGCCGCGACACCCAGGACCGGACGGCTCGTCGCGCTCACCGCGGCCGCCGCACCGGCCTTGTGCAGACCTGCTGCCGCCCCGGAATCGCGGGCGAGCCGCCTACCTGTGTCGATCACACCGTGCGCCGCCGGCGCCATTTCGCGGCCTTGCCGCCTGTCCAAGGAGTCTGATGCCATGACCTCGATCCATGCCTCTTCCCCATCGCACCGATCCACGGGCCGCCCGAAGGCTCGCCTGGCTTCGGGGGTGGCGGCCTGCGCACTGTTGCTTGGCGGCGCTGCGCAGGCCCAAACCGTGGACTTCACGTTCGGTGGCCAGATGCTGTCTACGGCGGCCGAGCAGGCCTTTCCGGGCACCTGGGGTGTCGATGCCTACGGCAACAACATCATCGGCCAGACCTTCAGCGCGACCGTGCACTATGTCGTCGACCCCGGCAAGGTCACCGCCGCGCCGACCTACACCTCGGATGACGAGCGGCCCGGCTTCTCCTCGGCGACCTTCACCGTCAATGGCCACTCCTACATGGCGGACGCGACCACCGCGCTGGACCCGGCCGGGGGCATCCAGGCCTATCTGAAAAACGGCTCGTACATCAACCTGACCGTGTCCGCCGATCACAACGACAACACCGGCGTGTTCTTCCAGTTCCCCTACAACGGTGGCAGCGTAAACCTGTTCCAGGCGATGAGCGGGAATGTCCACAGCGTGCCGGCGCTGGCGACGTTTCCGGCCTCCGGGAATGTCGTGATCGGCGTCAACGGCGCCGGCGTGCTGCGCGGCAACTTCAATATCACGTCGTTCAGCGTGACGGCCGTGCCCGAGCCCTCCGCCTGGGCGCTGCTGGCCGCTGGCGCGGCTTGCGTGGCCGTCGTGAGTCGCCGGCGTCGGCGCGCCGGCTCAGCGCACTGACGCCGCGGCCAGCCCGGCAAATGCGCAGTGCCGCCGGATCGAAAGCATCGACAGGCTGCACTTCTCGCTGATCAAGGCCTGGCCAGACGGGACGCTACCTCCACGGTGATTCGTGGTCCTGCTCCGGCCGGGGCTGGGCGGCCACGACTGCCTCGCGCCGTTGCCGAAGCCTTCGGGTGTGCTGCCGCTGTCGGTGTGGTCGGCCACGGCGCGCCTGTCGCTGCGGCGTGACGTCCGGATGAGGGCCGCGGGCGGCCTTCAGCCCGCGTCCAGGGCTTCGAGCAATCGCACCAGCTCGGCCTGGCGATGAACGCCGGTCTTGTCGAACACCCGCTGCAGGTGGATGCGGGCGGTTCCGGCGGAGATGCCCAGGCGACGGGCCGCGGCGGCCCGGCCGTCGCCGTGCCGGATCTGCAGCGCCAGTTCGGCCTCGGCCGGCGTGAGCTGGAAGCGCTGCTGCAAGGCGTGCTTGCGCTGCAGGTGGATGGCGTCGGGATCTTCCAGGATCATCAGCACCGCCGGCGGCGCCTGCGGGAGCCAGCCGGCCTGGACCTGGAGCTCGCCGGCCTGCGCCGGCATGGCCAGCAGCTGCGCGCGCAGCGGGCCAGCCTGTGTGCGCGGAATCTCCAGCGCATCCTCGGGCGACGGCGTGTGCCAGGGAGAGGCCTGTGCGGCCAGGCGGGCAGCGAGCCGGGCGCGACAGGCCGCATCGGTCACCATCAGGCGGCCACCGCGCAGACGCAGGCCGTCTTCAGCACGCAGCAATGCCTCGGCCGGTGCGTTGGCATAGACCACGTGCTGCCGATGGTCCAGCGCCAGCACCGCCTGGGCGAGCCGGGCGATGCCCGCGAGCAGCAGGCCCTCCGACAGGTTCAGGGCCCAGGCCTGGCGGTGGACACGGGCCGCGCGCGTCAGGTGGGGCACCAGGGCTTCGAACAGCGCGACCTGGTCGGCGCTGAAGTGGCCCTTGCCCCGGCCACGCTTGATGCCGCACAGCGAGGGCACGCCATGCTGCACGTCCAGGTTCACGCCCAGCCCGGCCGCGTCGAGGTCCAGGCGCCGGTACCACTCGCTGTAGAACTCGCTGCGCTCCAGTTCGGCGCGCGGCACGAAGCGCTCCGCGTGCAGCACCTCCCCGACGGGCGCAGTGTTGGTGCGTTGCCAGAGGCGGTCACCGGTCCACCAGTGCTCGCGGTAGCTGTCGACCAGCACCGGGTCCATGCGGGGCGCGACGACCTGGATGGCGCCATTGGCGAAGTCGTGGATGCCCATCATCACCTGCGCGCCGCCGACGGCGTCGGCCAGGTGCTCCAGCGTCGTTCCCCACAACGCCGGTGTGAACGCCGCGTCGTAGATCTCGCCGATCAGCGTGTGGAGGGTGTCTGTGTTGGCAGGCACGAGATGCGGGGTTTCGAAGAGGTGCCGGAAAACTATCACAGCCGCCGCACAGATCTGAGCGGGCGGCGGGCAAAGCCTGGCCCCTTGTCCCTCATCCTGGGGAGATACGACGAATGTCAGATTCGCGGCGAGATGGCTGCCGCAAGCATCCCGCCCGGACGTTATTTCCGAGACGAGACATGAAGAACCTGAATTGGTGGGCCTGGCTGGGCATGTTTGTGTTGGCGGGCTGCGGCGGGGGCTCGGGGGCGAGCTACGGCGTGGGCGGCTCCGTGAGCGGCCTGGTGGCCGGCCAGACCCTCGTGCTGCAGGACAACGGCGGCGATGCGCTGACGGTGAGCGCCAACGGTGCGTTCAGCTTCCCGCAGAAGATCGCCAGCGGCGGCAGCTACGCCATCACCGTGGCCACGCAGCCGGCCGGCGAGACCTGCTCGGTTGCCGGCGGCTCGGGCAGCGTGGCCAGCGCCGATGTGGCCAACGCCGTGGTGTCGTGTTCCGACAAGTCCTTTGTGCTGGGCGGCAGCGTCAGCGGCCTGGTGGCGTCGGGCCTGGTGCTGGCCAACGGCGCCGAGACGCTGGCCGTGCCCTCGGGGGCCGGCCAGTTCAGCTTCGCCACGCCGGTGGCTTTCACGAGCGGCTACGCGGTGACGGTGAGCCAGCAGCCGGCCGGGCTGTCCTGTGCGGTGCAGAACGCCAGCGGCAGCATGCCGGCCCAGGACGTGAAGAGCGTGGCCGTGAGCTGCACGGACCAGCCCTTCACGCTGGGCGGCACGATTGCCGGCCTGGGCGCTGCCACCGGCCTGGTGCTGGCCAACGGCGCGGACACGCTGGCCGTGCCGGCGAGTGCCACGCAGTTCACGATGCCGGCGCAGGTGCCGTTCTCCACGGCCTATGCGGTCACGGTGCAGGCCGCACCGGTGGGGCTGAGCTGCAGCGTGGCCAACGGCAGCGGCACCATGCCGGCCAGCAACGTCGGCAACGTCGCGGTGACCTGCGCCACACAGAGCTTCAACGTCGGCGGTTCGGTCAGCGGCCTGACGGCCACCGGCCTGGTGTTGGTCAACGGCAGCAGCACGCTGGCGGTGGCGTCCGGCGCCGTCAGCTTCAAGCTGCCCGTGGCCGTGCCGTTCGGCAGTTCCTATGCCGTGCAGGTCCAGGCGCAGCCGGCAGGTCAGACCTGCTCGGTCAGCCAGGGTAGCGGCACGATGGGTGCTGCCGACGTCACCAACGTGCAGGTGGCCTGCTCCGCCTCGGCCTACACGCTCGGCGGCAGCATCAGCGGGTTGACGGCCTACGGCCTGGCGCTGGCCAACGGCAGCGACGTGCTCACAGTGCAGCCCAATGCGACCGCCTTCACCATGCCCACGGCGGTGGCCAGCGGGGCGGCCTACAACGTCACGGTGAAGGCCCAGCCCCCGGTGCTCAACTGCAGCGTGTCGGGTGGCAGCGGCACCATCGCCGGCGCGAACGTGGGCAGCGTGGTCGTGAGCTGCACGCCGCTGCCGGCCACGCCGACCAGCTCGGTCTACACCACCGCCTACAACGACGATGGCACGCCCGCCACGCCGGTGAGCGGCACCAGCAGCTGGACCAAGATCGACGCCAACGGCAACCCGCTCCCCGCCAGCGCCACGAGCTGGGCCTGCATCCTGGACAGCACCTTCAAGCTGATGTGGCAGGCCGCCGACTCGGACACCCAGCTCTTCGTCATCCCTGCCGGGGGCTACAACGGCTTCCCGGCAGGCTACTACGGCGGCTCCACCGGCGGCATCTACAACAACGCCTCCATCGGCGTGGTCGACTCCTACCCCTTCACCGACTCAGGCGGCTACCAGGTGGCAGCCAACCTCAACACGCTGTGCGGCTACTCGAATTGGCGTGTGCCCAAGCTCAGCGAGCTCAGCCTGCTCATCCAGAACCCCCAATCCGCCCCCAGTTCGCAATTCGGCATGATGAACTGGCAGTGGTTCATTCACCCCAGCGGCGACGGCAACAAGCTGTACTGGACCTCGGTGGTGCACCCCGCCAACTCGGGCCAGACCTGGGTCGTCGACTTCACGGACGGCAGCATCTTTTACCCCTACACGAACTACGGCAAGGTCTACCTGAGGCTGGTGCGCAGCGTGCCCTGAGCCGCAGGGCGCCGCTGTCCACAAAAAAGCCCACCCCGTCGGGGTGGGCCGAAAAGGGCGCGGGGAGGGGAGAACCGCGCACCTAGGAGGAGCATTGCTCCGCGCGCTCCTGCCGTGCCGCGGCCGATCGGCCCCCGGCACGGCGGCTCGCAGGTCAGAAGCTGTGCCGGATGCCGGCGACGACTTCGGTCAGGTTGCGGTGGTCCGCATCGGTCAGCCCCACGGGGATGGTGCCCGCGGCGCGGCTGACGTAGCCGATGCCGTCGTTCTTGAAGCGCGTCACCGAGCTGTACAGCGCCGTGCGCTTGGACAGGTCGTACTGGTAGCCCACGCCGAAGGCCTGGGTCTTGCCGTCGGCCAGCGCGCCGGCGTTCTTGCTCTCGACGTACTGGCCCTTGAACAGGTGCTGGCCCAGGCGATAGCTGGCGCCCAGCCAGTAGCCCTTGCCGTCCAGGTTGGCCGCGCTGCGGTCGTCGACCTGCATCGCACCGGCATTGAAGCGGTAGTTGCCCCAGTCGTAGGCCGCGGCGGCGGAGACCGTGCGCAGGTTCTGGCCGAGGGCGTCCGCCTTGTCGTCGACGACGGACACCATCGCGTCCACGCCGTAGCCGGTGTAGCGGCCGTAGACGTCGGCGATGCGGTCGCCGTTGGTGTTGCCGGCCACCTCGCCCATGCCCCACAGCGCGCCGGCCGTGAAGCCGCCGTAGTTGGCGGATTCGATCTTCACCGAGTTGTTGACGCGCGCCGGGCCGCCGTTGCCGGTGGCGGAATTGCTGGCGCCGCGAACCGGCTCATAGCCGCCGAAGCCGCCGATCACGGCCGTGCTGGCGCCCGTGCCGACGTTGGAGAACTGGCTGAACTCGTTGGTCAGCGTGTAGAGACTGCTGTATTGACGGCCCAGCGAGACGCTGCCGTAGGGCGTGCCCAGGCCGACGAAGGCTTGACGCCCCCAGAACGCGTTCTGTCCGTAGCTGCCGTCATCCACGTTGACGCCGGACTCCAGCGTGAAGAAAGCCTTGAGGCCGCCACCCAGATCCTCATTGGCGCGCAGGCCGATGCGCGAGCCCGACAGGCCACCCGACTGCACGCGGGTCTGCTTGGCGGCGCCATCGAGCACCTGCACGTTGGCGTCCAGGATGCCGTAGAGCGTCAGCTGCGGGCCCGAGGACTGGGCGAATGCAACGGAGCTGGCCGCCAGGGCCAGAGCGGAGAGAGCAAAGGTCTTGTACTTCATGGACTCGTCTTTCGTTTGACTGCCGGGCCACCGATGGGTTGCCCCCGGCGTGCGGGTGTCCTCGGACGGCCGCGCACAGAGCGCCACATCAGGGATAGCCCTGAGATCAAAAGAGCGCATCTCTGGAACAGACTGTTCCGAATTTGGTGTCAATGCCCGGCCCCTCCGGCCGTGGTGCGATTCCTGCGTAGACTGTTTTGCCCGGGCCGTGTCGGGCCGCGATGGCCGGCCGGCCGCCTCTGTTCCTGCCGATGACCATGCCGTCCCTCCAGCCCGCCTCCCACTTCGCGCCCTTCGACGGCACGCCCGAGGACTGCGACGCCTGCGCGCGGGGCGACCGCCTGGGTTTCCAGTTCGACTTCGCCTACCAGCCCATCGTGGACGTGGCCCGCCGCGAGGTGTTCGCCCGCGAGGCCCTGGTGCGCGGCCCGGGCGGCGAGCCGGCTGGCCAGGTGCTGGCCCAAGTCAACGAGGACAACCGCTACCGCTTTGACCAGTCCTGCCGGGTCAAGGCCATCAAGCGGGCCGCCGAGCTCGGGCTGACCGAGCGGCTGTCGATCAACTTCCTGCCCAATGCCATCTACCGGCCCGAGATCTGCATCCGCACAACGCTGGAGGCCGCGCGCACGCATGGGGTGGCGCTGGAGCGCATCATCTTCGAGGTCACCGAGGGCGAACGTGTCGAGGACGGCCCCTGGTTCGCGGCCATCCTGCGCGAGTACAAGCGCGTGGGCTTCCTGACCGCCATCGACGACTTCGGGGCCGGCTACGCGGGCCTGAAGCTGCTGGCCGATTTCCAGCCCGACATCGTCAAGCTCGACATGGACCTGATCCGAGGGCTCGATGCCGACCGGGCGCGCCGGCGCATCGTCGACCACCTGGTCCGCCTGGGCGCCGACCTGGGCATCGCGGTCATCGCCGAGGGCGTCGAGACGGCGGCCGAGCGGGACGCGCTGCGGGACCTGGGCATCACGTTGATGCAGGGCTATCTGTTCGCGCGGCCCGTCATGGGCGCGGTCGGCGCCATCGACTGGGTCGACGGCTGAGGGACGGATCTCAGCCCTCGATCCGCTCGCCGGCCGCGTCGAACCACAGCGTCTTCGCGGCGTCGAAGCCGAAGCGGACCTGGGCGCCGTCCTCCACCTCGGGCTGGCCCGGCAGCACGGCCGAGACCGTCGAGCCGGCGCAGTTCATCCAGACCACGTGCTGATTGCCGAGCGGCTCGACAAGCTGGATCTCGGCGGCGAACGGCTGGCCGGCGCCCAGCTTCACGTTCTCGGGCCGCACCGCCAGTGTCAGCACCTCGCCCTGGGGACGCGAGGCCAGCGCGGCGGGCAGCGGGATGCTGAGCGCCGGCGACACGAACAGCCCGCCTGCGCCGACCTGGCCTTCGATGCGGTTGATGGCCGGCGAGCCAACGAAGCCCGCCACGCGCAGGTTCTTCGGCCTGTCGTAGACCTCGGCCGGCGTGCCGATCTGCTGGATGACGCCCTGGTGCATGACGACGATGCGCGTGGCCAGCGTCATCGCCTCGACCTGGTCGTGCGTCACGTAGATCATCGTGTTGCCCAGGCGGCTGTGCAGCAGCTTGAGCTCGCG
>Ga0187843_10001853_pt1 | contig 13179 bp, 16 predicted proteins | sample SpaLakP09_SKY_43_FD_134516 | JGI IMG/M metagenome (GOLD analysis project Ga0187843, IMG submission 134516) | Oligotrophic lake water microbial communities from Sparkling Lake, Wisconsin, USA - SP09_SKY_43 | ecosystem: Environmental > Aquatic > Freshwater > Lake | place: USA: Sparkling Lake... | reverse complement strand
TGTTGTAGAAGGGGCGCTTCTTGGAGCCGCCGCGAGCCAGACGAATAACAACCATGATGTTTCCTATGAATCTATTGCATCCATCGCACCAGGAGACACTCAGGGCGAGTAGATCGGGGTGGCCTCGGGCTACATCAAACACCAGCCTTGCCTCGCACCTTGAGCACACCCCGGAGGAATGCACTGCACAATGCGCTGCCAGCTTTGCTGCTGAACACCTTCTGCCGTGACTGGCCCTGTAGATACGCCGCACCGACCGCCTTCGCGAACGCCCCGCGGTGATGAACATCACCCAAGCGCACTCTCCAGCAAAACAGTTCGACCAAGGCCAAAACCCAGCATTATAAACTCGGCGCCAAGGATCAACAGAGATATGAGCACAGAAAAAAACACGAATCCCGCCGGCGCGACCCTGCTGCGCCCCAGCAGCGACGCCGACATCCCCGCCATTCAGGCCATTTACGCCCATGCCGTGGCGCACGGCACCGGCACGTTTGAGACCGAGATACCCGACACAGCCGAAATGAGCCGCCGCCGCGCCGAGGTGCTGAGCCGCGGCCTGCCCTGGCTGGTGGCCGAGCGCGAAGGCCAGCTCCTGGGCTATGCCTACGCCAATTACTTCCGCCCGCGCATGGCCTACCGCTTCTGCCTGGAGGACTCGATCTACCTGCACCCGGACAGCCAGGGCCAAGGCATCGGCCGCCTGCTGCTGGCCGAGCTGATCGCTCGCTGCGAGGCGCTGGGTGCGCGCCAGATGTTGGCCGTGATCGGCGATGCCGAGAACCAGGGCTCCATAGGCCTGCACCGGGCGCTGGGCTTTCAGGACACCGGGGTGCTGAAGAGCGCAGGCTGGAAATTCGGCCGCTGGCTGGACGTCATCCTGATGCAGCGCCAGCTCGGCCTGGGCGACAGCGGGAGCCCGGAATGAGCGAGCTGAAGTCGACCGACGCAAGCCCGAGCGGCGCTCACAAATCCAAGACCCTGGCCACCTGGCTGGCCCTGGTGCTGGGCAGCCTGGGCCTGCACCGCTTCTACCTCTACGGCTTCGGCGACCGCCTGGCCTGGCTGCACCCCTGGCCGACCCTGCTGGGCCTCTACGGCCTGCAACGCATGGAGTTGCTGGGCCAGGACGACCGCCTGAGCTGGGTGCTGATGCCCTTGCTGGGCCTGATGCTGGTCAATGCCATGATTTGCGGCATCGTCTACGGCCTGAGCTCGGACGAGAAATGGGATGCTCAGCACAACGGCGGCCGGGCCAGCCGACCCAGCGGCTGGGGTGTAGTCATCGGGGTGGTGGCTTGCGTGTTCCTTGGCGGCATTTCGCTGATGACCACCATCGCCTTCAGCGCCCAGCGCTATTTCGAAACCCAGGTCGAGGCGGCGCAGGAAATCAACCAGGACCCAAGCAGCGGCAGCAGCCGCTGAGCGCCCATCAAACCGACCCGATCAGGGGCCGCGGAAGATGAAATAGACCGCGCCCATCAGGCATAGACCGGCCCAGATGAAATCGGTCTTGAAGGGCTGGCCCATGTAGATCACCGAAAACGGCACGAAGACCGCCAAAGTGATCACCTCCTGCGTGATCTTGAGCTGGGCCAGACTGAAGCCGGCGCCGTAGCCGATGCGGTTGGCCGGCACCTGCAACAAGTACTCGAACAGGGCAATGCCCCAGCTCAGGAGTGCCGCTATCCACCAGGGCTTGGACGCCATGTTCTTGAGGTGGCCGTACCAGGCCACCGTCATGAAGAGATTGGACAGCAGCAGCAGACCCAGGGTCTGCCAACCCGCAAGACTGCTCAGCATGTGACGCCTTTCCGGTCGCTCAGGATCGGACCCAGGCATTCGATGACCTGGTCCTGAACGCCCGCCAGATACGAATCCAAGCGCTGCAGGCCCGGCAAGCGCAACTCAGGGGCCAGCTCGATCAAGGGCTGCAGGACAAAAGCTCGCTGATGTAGGCGCGGGTGCGGCAGGCGCAGACGCGGCAGATCAAGGCTCAGGCCGCCATGGCTGAGCACATCCAGATCCAAGGTGCGCGGCGCATTGACGAAAGGCCGCTCGCGGCCGTGGCGCAGCTCGATGGCCTGCAGCGCATCCAGCAATTCCAAGGGCGCCAGCCCGGTCTGCAGCCGAGCCACGGCATTGAGGAAATCCGGCCCACCCGCCTCCACCGGCGCGCTGCGGTAGGCGCTGGACACAGCCAGCAGCTGCGTCTGCGGCAAGGCCGCCAACTCAGCCAGTGCGGCGTTCAGCGTGGCCGCCAGATCCCCGAGATTGGCACCCAGGCCGACGAAAACCTCAGCAGCTGAGCCCTGCACACCCGCTGAGGCCAAGGACTCAGGCCTCACCGCCCGAACCACCCTCACCGCCCTCGCCGCCCGATGCCGTCGCTCCGCCCTCACCGGCGCCGCGCTGCGAGGCCGGCTTGCGGCGGCGACGGCGCTTCTTGGCCGGCGCTTTGCCTTCGGACAAAGCCTCGGCCACATCATCGGGCGCACCCACCGGACCTATGCCCTCCTTGCGCGGCAGCTGATGGGTCTTGGCGGCGCGGCGCTGCTGTTTCTCCAGCTCGCGCACGTCTTCAAGCAGGGCTTCGCGCTCGTCGTCGCTGCCCAGGGCAAAGTCTTCCCACCAATCGGCCAGGGCCGGCTCGATCTCGCCGGCATCGGCGCGCAGGCGCAGGAAGTCAAAGCCGGCGCGGTAGCGCGGCTGTTCGATCAAGGTGTAGACCCCACTGCCGCTGCGGCGCTCGAAGCGCGGCTGCATCATCCAGATCTCGCGCATATCGGTGGCCAGCTTGCCGCGGCCCGAAATATCGCCGATGCGGGCGTCGAAGACCGTGTCGATGGCCTGCTGCAAGGCCGGCACCACCGGCTCACCAGCCTCACGCAGGCGGTTCCAGCGCTCCAGCACCTCAAACCACAACATGCAGGCCAGCATGAAGCTGGGCGAGACACCGCGGCCTTCGCGCACGCGCAGGTCGGTATCCTCAAAAGCCATGCGCACAAAATCGCCGCGCATGCCGGCCGGCAGCTCGCCCGATTCGGTCAGCATGGCATCCAGCACCGGGAACACCCCGCGCGCCAGGCCCAGCTTGCGCAGCGACTCCAGGCTGGCCAGGGAGTGGCCGGTCTGCAGCAGCTTGATCATCTCGTCGAACATGCGCGAAATCGGCACATTGCTGAGCAAAGCCGCGCTGGCCTGGATGGGCGCACGGGTCTTGGGTTCGAGCTCGAAGCCCAGCTTGGCGGCAAAACGCACGGCACGGATGATGCGCACCGGGTCTTCACGGTAGCGGGCTTCCGGGTCGCCGATCATGCGCAGCACGCGCTGCTTCGCATCGGCCAGGCCGCCGTGGTAATCGACCACCAGCTGACGCTGCGGGTCGTAGTAGAGGGCGTTGACGGTGAAGTCGCGGCGGGCGGCATCCTCGATCTGCGGACCCCAGACGTTGTCGCGCAGCACGCGGCCTTCGGCGTCCACCACATGGCTTTTGCCGGCCAGTTCGGCCTTGGAGGTTTTCTCGTTGCCGCTGACCTGCTCGGCCGATTCCTGGCCCAGCAGGGCGCGGAAGGTCGACACCTCGATCACCTCATGTTCACGGCCCCGGCCGTAGACCACATGGACGATGCGAAAGCGCCGGCCGATGATGAAGGCACGGCGGAACAAGCCCTTGACCTGCTCGGGCGTGGCATTGGTCGCCACATCGAAATCCTTGGGCCGCATGCCCAGCAGCAGGTCGCGCACCGCGCCGCCGACGATATAGGCCTCGAAGCCCGCATTGGCCAGGGTCTCGACCACGCGCACCGCGCGTTCGTCAAGCAGGCTGGGGTCGATGCCGTGATCCTCAACGCCCACCTCGACCCGCTTGCCGAGCGAGCCATGGCCGGTCTTCGCTTCCTTGGGTGCCTTGGCGGCCTTGCCGGCGGAGGGCTTGCCCAGCAGCTTGTCTATGAATTTTTTGATCATGCGAACAGATTCAGTTGGGGCCAGCCGCGGGCGGACGCGATGTCCGCCAGGGCCGGCGTCGGGTTGGTGGCCACCGGGTGGCTGACCAGCTCCAGAAGCGGCAAATCGTTGATCGAGTCGCTGTAGAAGTTCACACGCTCGAAGTCCTGCCATTGTCGTCCCAAGCCCGCCAGCCATTTCTGGACGCGCTCGATCTTGCCGGCCTGGAAGGACGGCACGCCGTCGATCCGCCCGGTGCACTGGCCCTGCCCGTCACGCTCCAGGCGCACGGCGATCAGGTGCGGCACGCCAAAAGCCGCAGCAATCGGCGCCGTGACGAACTCGTTGGTGGCGGTGACGATGGCCAGCAAGTCACCAGCGTCGGCATGCCGCTGCACCAGCGCCCGCGCATTGTCACCGATCAAGGGCGCCATCACCTCGGCCATGAAGCGCTCACGCGCAGCCAGGGCCTCGGCCACCGGGCGGCGCCGCCAGACCGAGGTGGCGAACTCGATGTAGGCATTCAGATCCAGGCAGCCGGCCTGGTACTGGGCATAGAACTCGTCGTCGCGCGCCTGCCATTCAGCACCATCGGCCCAACCGATCTGGACCATGAAGCTGCCGAAGGCATGGTCAGAATCGTTCGGGATCAGGGTACCGTCGAGATCAAACAGGGTCAGGGCTTGCGGGGCGGGCGCATTCATCCGGCCATTCCTTCATCGGCCAGCATCTGGCGCAGCAAGGGCACCGTGACCGCGCGCTTGGCGGCCAGGGCAAATTCATCGAGACGATCGAGCAAGCGCATCAGGTGCTTGAGATCACGGGCAAAGCGGGTCAACAAATAATCGATCACCTCATCGGCCAGCAAAATGCCACGCCGGTCGGCCTCGCGGCGCAGGGCCGCGCGCATCTCCTGCTCGCTCAGCGGCTGCAAGGCAAAGGTGGGGCCCCAGCCGAGGCGGGTGCGCAGGTCCTCGCGCAAATCCAGATCGACCGGCGGCGCGCTGCCGCTGGCCACCACGGCCAGGCCATGGGTGGCCGCCTCGACAAACAGGGCAAAAGCGGCATGCTGCTGGCCCGCATCGAAGCGCTCGCAATCGTCCATCAGCAAAAGGCTGGGCTGGCTGGGCAGCTCCCAGGGCAGCGGCGTATCGGCGTCGTACCAGCCGACCTGGGCGCCCGCCTCCTGCCAGGCGTGGGCCAGGGCACGCAGCACATGGGTCTTGCCGCGGCCGGGCACACCCCAGAGGAAGACCGGTGGCGGCGCCACCGAGCCCGTGCGCAGTGACTGCAGATGGGCCAATGCCGCGCTGTTGGCACCGGGCAGGAAATTGTCAAAGGTGAACATCGGCGCGGGGCCGATGGCAAGCGGGATCTGCTTCAAAACCGGTTCATCTCCAAGACCACGTTCACCTCGTACCTCATGCACACCCCATGCGAGCTGGCAGCAAACGCCTGTGCCCTGCAAGCCAGAAATCTGTCAGTCCACCCCAACAGCTCGCTCGCGGCCGCCCCGATTCTAAAGGCGTGCGCCGACATGAAATTCATCGCCAGCCCTCAATGCAGCGCCGGCCCGCCACGCTCGCGCAGACGCGCCAGCCGCTCTTGCAACATGGGTCCGTCGAGCGCCTTGGGCTCCTGGGCCAGGTAGGCCTCCAGGTCCTCCGCCGCCGCCGGCCAGTGGCCGAGTGACTCCAGCACCAGGCCACGATCCCGTCGCTCCAGGGCCGAATGCGGCAGCAGGATCACCAGGCGCTGCTGCACCGCCAGCAAACGGGTCCAGTCCTGGGCAGCGCGGTGAATTTCTTTCAGATTGCGCAGCATGCGGGCCAGGATGTCGCGCGGTGGCGTGGGCTGCAGGAACAAGTCCACCGGCAGATCCACCTCACCCTGCAGGCCGGTGCTGCCGCGAAAAGCCTGCAGCATTTCATCCAGCCGGCTGCGCGACAGCGATTGGCCGGTGAACGGATCCAGGATGAGCTCGCCATTGCCCATGCTGATACGCACCAGGAAATGCCCAGGAAAGGCCAAGCCCTGCGCACGCAGCCCCAGCTGAGTGGCCAGCTCCAGAAAGACCACCGCCAGGCTGATGGGGATGCCGCGCCGCGTGGCCAGCACCCGGTGGATGAAGCTGTTGTCGCGCTCGTAGTAGTTGTTGACGTTGCCGGCAAAGCCCAGCTCTTCGTAGAAGTAGCGGCACAGGCTGCGCAGCTTGCTCTGAGCCGAGGCATCGGCCGGCAGGCGCTGGCGCAGACGCAAGCCCAGCGCATCCACCTCGGACAAGACGGCCTGCACATCCAGATCCGGGTACTCATCCTGCGCCAGCGAGGCGGCCGCCTCCAGCAGATTCAGGCCCGCATCTTCGGCCACCAGCGCGGCAAAGTACTCGATCGGTGTGGGCGCCTCCAGGCGCAGGGAATGGCTCATGGCCTCAGTTTAGGCGCGGCGCATGAACTGACGCAGGCGCAAGCCCATGACCGTGAGCAGCAAAAAGTACAGCAAGGCCGACGCGCCCAAGCTGCCCGCCATCCAGAGCGCACGCAGACCCTCGGTCTTGCCCAGGGCGATCCAGTCCAGGCGCTGCGCCAGCTGCCACTGCAGCACGCCCATGGCTGCGCTGGCCAGCGCCACCTTGAGCGCAAACAGCCACCAGCCCGCCACCGGCCGGTAGCTACCCTGCCGCCGCAAGCCGCGCAGCAACCAGAAGGCATTGACCATGGCGCCCAGGCCGATCGACAAGGCCAACCCCGCCACGCCCACCAGGGGCACAAAAATCAGATTGAACAGCTGCGTCAAGGCCAGAACGCCGATGGCGATGCGCACCGGCGTGCGCGTGTCCTGCTTGGCATAAAAGCCCGGCGCCAGCACCTTGATGGCCAGCAAACCCATCAAGCCAACGCCCCAACCCATGACCGCGTGACCGGTGTTCACGACATCGACCGCCAGAAACGCCTTGCGGTGGTAGAGCACCGCCACCAGCGGCTCGGCAAACACCAGCAGCGCCACGGCGCACGGCAGTCCGAAAAGCAGCACCAGGCGCAAGCCCCAATCCAACAGATCGGAATACTGCTGACCATCGTCCTTGGCCTGCGCGGCCGAAAGCTGAGGCGTGAGCACCGAACCCAGGGCCACGCCCAGCAAAGCCATGGGGAATTCCATCAGACGGTCGGCATAGTTGAGCCAGGAGGTGGCGCCCTCGGCGATGTGGCTGGAAATTTGCGTGTTGATCAACAAGGACAGCTGGGCCACGCCCACGCCCAGCAGGGCCGGCCCCATCTGGCGCAAGATCGTGCCCACACCGGGGTGGGTGCTGGCGCGACGCAGGCCCGAGGGGCGAAACGCAATGCGCGGGCGCACGCCGATGCGGCTCAGCGCCGGGAATTGAATCAGCAATTGCAGGACGCCGCCGACCATCACCCCGACGGCCATCGAGTAAATCGGGGGGTAGCCCCAATCCGCCACCACCGGCGTCATCCACCAACCAAAAGCCAGCACACAGAGGTTGAGGATCACCGGCGTCACCGCCGGCACCATGAAACGCTTCCAGGTGTTGAGAATGCCGGCCGCCAAGGCCACCATGGACATGCAACCGATGTAGGGGAACATCCAGCGCGTCATCACCACGGCCGCGTCCTGCCCCTTGTCCGGCATGCCAGAGCCCAGCATCCAGACCAGCACCGGCGCCGCCAGCACACCGATCACGCAGGTGGCCGCCAGGGCCCAGGCCAGCACCGAGGCCACGGCATCGATCAAATCGCGGGTTGCCTCATCACCATGCTTGGCGCGCGTGGCCGCCAGCACCGGCACAAAGGCCTGCGAGAAGGCACCTTCCGCAAACAGGCGGCGCAACATGTTCGGAATGCGAAAGGCCACCAGGAATGCATCCGACAGCACGCCCGCACCAAACATGGCCGCCACCATCTGCTCGCGCATGAGCCCGGTGATGCGCGACACCAGGGTGAAGATGGAAATCAGCGACGCAGCGCGCAATAAATTCATGGTCGACACAGACTCAATCAAGAAGAGCAAGACAGCCGCTGCGTGGTGCGCAGCGAGCTCAAACAAAAAGAAAGGACAGGAGCCATGGCAAATCAAGCCAGCGGCACAGCGGGATACGCGACAACAGACACGCACGCCCATCCCATCAGCCGCCTCATCAGCCGCCCGCATTCAAACCGCAAGTTAAGCGCACCGACAGCAGGCCACGGCGCGCTTGATGGCCAGCCGGGCGACGCATTATGATGTGCGCCCTCGTCGCTTTCGAGCGGCCAACGCCGCATGGGCCTTTGTTTCACTGTTATTTCAGTGCTATACTCGCGGTCTTTGCACCAACTGGGTAGATTTACAGCATGGCATCCTCTTCCAAAGTCAAGAAGACCGTCCGTACGGCATCGGGCCTCAAGCGCGCTCGCCAGGACATCAAGCTCAACGCAGCCAACACGGCTCTGCGCTCCCATTTCCGCACGGTCATCAAGAACGTGCAAAAGGCCGTGATCGCTGGCGACAAGCCCAAGGCCGCCGAACTGTTCAAGACCGCTCAATCGGTGATCGACTCGGTCGCTGACAAGGGCATCTTCCACAAGAACAAGGCTGCTCGTCACAAGAGCCGTCTGTCGGCAAAGATCAAGGCGCTGGCCGCCTAACAACCAGTTTTGGTGCAAAGTCAAAAAGCCCGCGCAAGCGGGCTTTTTTGCGTCTGGGCCTTGTAAAAGGTCGCAGGCGCCCGGTAGCGCAGCGCTCAAGCTGCGCCGCGCATCCGCCATCAATGCCACTCGCCGTGATCCAGGCCCTGCATGCGCCGCATCTTGAGCCAGTCGCCTACGGCCTGCGCCACCCAGGGGCCATCATCCAGCGGCAGATCGTGCCCGGCATGCTCGTGCAGGCGCAAAGGCGCACCCCATGCCCGGCTGATGGCCTGTGAGCAGCGCCAGTCGACCAGGCGATCGGCCTTGCTGCACAAAAGCAGGATGGGCGCCGCCGGGCGGCGCCGGCTGGCTTCGTAGCGCGCGGCCGCCAGCAACTGGCGCACGGTGTTGCGCACACCCACTGGCCGCTCGCGCTGCAAGGCCACCCAGTGGTCCAGCACTTCCTCGGGCTGCTTGAGCAATCGCGTGGTCATGCGCAGCACCTTGGCCTCGCGCTGGCGGTAGCCCAGGCGGCTGAGGCTCAGCATCAGCAAGGTCATGTAGTTCAGCGGCCGCAAGCGGCGGTAAAAAGGGCTGAAGGGTCGCAGGCTGGTGTTGATCAAGACGCCGGCGCAGACCTCGCTGGGGTAGCGGCCGATCCAGTCGCTGGCCACCATGGCACCCAGTGACATGGCCAGCACATGGACAGGCCCCTGCACACCAAAGCGCGCCAGCTGCGCCCGGCAGGCCTCCACCATGGCCGGCACCTCGCTGGGGCTGGATTGGCGGTGCAGCATGCCATTGCCCGGCAGGTCCAGCATGATCAGTTGTGCGCCCGGCTGCTGCTCGCGGATCTTGCGCAGCAAGAGGCGCGGAAACTCACCCCAATGCCCCGACTCCCGCGACAAGCCCCGCAACAAAACCCAGGTCGCCGTGGCCTCGGCCGGCTCTGACGGCGTCAAGGCCAAGGGCACGGTGTCCGCCAATTCAAGCGCGTCGGCCAACTCGGCCAGCTCGGGCAGCTTCTGCTCGCTCATGCCCTGGCCCCCTGCCGGTACCAGCGGTTCAAGGCCTGCTCTTCATGACAGAGGCGCTGCTCGCCCGAAGGCAGCCAGCGCGGCATGCCCGCCGCGGCGCGAAGAATGAAATCCAGCCATGCGATATGGCGGCGCAGCACACGCTGCTGACGATGACTGACCAAGGGATTGAACATGCCGTGACGGGAAAACAATTGCCGAGGATTCTTCCTGATCCACAGCCATGAACCCATCTCCAGGGTCAATGGCAGGTGCAGGCAGGCCGGGCGGCTGCAGGCCTGCAGGTAGAGATGGTCCCACAGGTCACCATGCGTGAGGTACTGGCGGCTCTGCGGTTCAAAAACATAACGGTGTTGCGCGTGGGTCTGATCGAGGATCTGGCTCAGCGCATGCATCTCGGCCAGATGCGGGATCGGCCGCGCCGAATGGGCGTAAGGAAACCAGATCCGATCGACCAGGCCGAAGCCCGAATGGCAATCGACCGCCAGCGATTGCCCATGGCTGAGCAGTTCCCGCTCCACCAGACCGCACAAGGCCTGACTTTCAGCCTCCATCGGCCCGGCCTCGATACCGCGGTACCACGGCAGTTTGGCGCTGAGGCGCTGACCACCCACCCAGGGCGAGGCGCCGGCGCCGGCATCCACGGGGGCATTGCGCATCAAATCCACGCCCTGAGGATTGGCCCGGGTGCCACGCCAGATGCCGCCCGGATTGACCAGGGGCAGAAACACCACACGCAAAGACTCGAGCATGCGGTGCAGGCTGCTGTCCCAATGCAGACGCGAGATCAGGCTGGACAAGAAAGCCATCACCACCTCGGCGCCGATGCGCTCCAGCCCGTGAACCCCACCGAAAAAGCCGACCGCAGGCACCGCAGGATCGGGGTTGCCCAAGGTCAGGGCCAGCACCGGCAGACTGCCACCAGGCAACACCACATCGCCCAGATGATGACGCTGCAAAAGCGCCCCACCCTGCTGCAGCAAATGCTCCAGCTCCGCCAGCTCGGGCAGGGCCGGTGCGGGCAAAGACAGGCTGCGCTGCGCTGATGAGGAGTGAAAACCAGGCACCGGACGGAATCCGCTGAGAAAAGACGTTTGGCAACCCGAGCGGGCGCGCGGGAGGCGGCAAGCATAGCCGCTGAATGCGCCGGACTCCAGGCCTCGGCGCAGCCAGGGCACATCTGCCCAGCCAAAGGGCTCAGGCCCGCCGTCACCAATTCTTCACAATGCCGGTTTAGCCTCGCCCTCATGGACATTCAGGCCCACACCCCACATACCGACGCCTGCGCCGACACCTACACGCCCAGCCTGGGCTTGCGCCTGCGCCTGCGTCAACAGCTCAGCTGGCTGCTCTGCCTGCTCGGTGGCGGGATCGAAATGCTGGCCTTGCTGAGGGCGCGCCGCAGCCGCTGAAGCCACACCCGAAACGGCAACCACGCCGCCCCGGCACCTGAGCTCGCAGCGATTCAGTCCGTGGATTTGGGCGAGGGCGACGGCGCGGCCGCAGAGCCTGCCTCGGGCAGCAAACAGGCCTCGGCGACCTGCAGGTTGTTGTCACGCGCGAAGTTCATGACGAAGTCCCAGGCCATGGGCTCCAGGCGGCGCAACTCTTCGTTGACGATCACGCATTTGACGCCGTTGATCACCCGCGGCACGCACAGCGGCGAATAGCCGATGTAGGCACCAATCCCACCGCGCGCGCCACCCGGGCGGAAGCAGGACATGGCGCCCGCCAAACGCTCGGCCCAGTCGCTGGGCCGGAAGGTCCGGCCCTCCAGGGTGAGGCCCTGGATGAAAACTTCGCGCGATTTGGGGGACTGGCTCATGGGTGGGCGACTTCGACGCCGGGCTGGGTGCCAACCCCGCGGCCGCGAAAATAGACGGTTTTACGACAGGCGCTATTGTGCCCTGGATGTGTTGCGCCGCAGCACAGGCAGTTCAGCAAGACCGGACATTCGCACGCGTCAGGCCGGTGTCAGGCCGTGAAGAAAGACCAGGCCTTTAGAATCCGCCGACGTTTCGGACTGCCGAAACGTCTTCTTTTTTGCATGCCCCAACCCATGGAGAGTTGATGAACGCCCCCGTTGTCCCGTCTGCTGTTGTGCCGTCCGAACCTCACGTGATGCAAACCTATGGCCGCCTGCCCATCGCCCTGGCGCGTGGCGAAGGCTGCTGGGTCTGGGACGTGAACGGCCGACGATACCTGGACGGGCTGGGCGGCATTGCCGTCAACACCCTGGGCCATGCGCATCCGCGCCTAGTGCCGGCCCTGCAGGAGCAGGTGGCCACGCTGATGCACAGCAGCAACTACTACCACGTGCCGCTGCAGGAGCAGCTGGCCGCCAAACTGTGCGAGCTGTCCGGCCTGGACGTGGCCTTCTTCTGCAACAGCGGCCTGGAGGCCAATGAAGCGGCGCTGAAGATCGCCCGCAAGTTCGGCAACGACCGGGGCAACCACAACCCGGAAGTGCTGGTGTTTGAAGGCGCGTTCCACGGCCGGTCGATCGCCACCTTGTCGGCCACCGCCAACCCCAAGATCCACGCCGGCTTTGGCCCGCTGGTGCCTGGCTTCGTGCGCGTGCCGCTGAACAATCTGTCCGCGGTCGAAGCCGCGCTGGACGCCCACCCCAACATCACCGCCATCTTCCTGGAAACGATTCAGGGCGAAGGCGGCATCAACGAAGCGCGCATCGAGTTCCTGCAAGGCCTGCGCCGCATCTGTGACCAGCGCGATCTGCTGCTGATGCTGGACGAGGTGCAGTGCGGCATCGGCCGCACCGGCAAGTGGTTCGCGCACCAGTGGGCCGGCATCCAGCCCGATGTCATGCCTCTGGCCAAGGGCCTGGGTTCGGGCGTGCCCATCGGCGCCGTGGTCTGCGGCCCGCGTGCCGCCAAGATCATGCAGCCGGGCAACCACGGCACCACTTTCGGCGGCAACCCGCTGGCCATGCGTGCCGGTGTCGAGACGCTGAAGATCATGGAAGAAGACGGCCTGCTGGCGCATGCCGCCCTGGTCGGTGGCGAACTCAAGGCTGCGCTGAAAGCGGGCCTGGACGGCGTGCCTGGCGTGGTGGAAGTGCGTGGCCAGGGCCTGATGCTGGGCGTGGCCCTGGATCGCCCTTGCGGCGTCCTGCTGCAGCGCGCGGCCGATGCCGGCCTGATGATCAGCGTCACCGCCGAGCGCGTAGTGCGCCTGGTGCCAGCCCTGATCCTGAGCCGCGAGGAAGCCGCCCAGATCGCCGCCATCCTCGTGCCGCTGATCAAGACCTTCCTGTCGGAGCCGCAAGCATGAAGCCCGGCAACGCGCTGATGCGCCACTACCTGCAGTTCAAGGACTTCCGCGCCGAGGAGTACGCCTACCTGTTCGAGCGCGCTGCCATCATCAAGCGCCGCTTCAAGAACTACGAGCGTTACCAGCCCCTGGCCGACCGCTCGCTGGCCATGATCTTCGAGAAGGCCAGCACCCGCACCCGCGTCAGCTTCGAGGCCGGCATGTACCAGATGGGCGGCTCGGTGGTGCACCTGACCACCGGCGACAGCCAGCTGGGCCGCGCCGAGCCCATCGAAGAC
>Ga0187843_10001851_pt1 | contig 13194 bp, 15 predicted proteins | sample SpaLakP09_SKY_43_FD_134516 | JGI IMG/M metagenome (GOLD analysis project Ga0187843, IMG submission 134516) | Oligotrophic lake water microbial communities from Sparkling Lake, Wisconsin, USA - SP09_SKY_43 | ecosystem: Environmental > Aquatic > Freshwater > Lake | place: USA: Sparkling Lake... | reverse complement strand
GTGGCTGCGCCGTCATGCACTTCACCAATTTTGTGGTTCACGCCGGTATAGAAAAGGATGCGCTCGGTGGTGGTGGTTTTGCCCGCATCAATGTGGGCAGAAATACCAATGTTTCTGTAGCGCTCGATAGGAGTCTTGCGTGCCATGGTCTAAACCTCTTGGGGAATCAATTAAAAACGAAAATCGCTACACCACTTGTGATGGGGTAGCGAGCGAGTCTCAGTTTAGGGTGGCCACGCGAAAGATGTATGACATCTCGCCTACAACCCCAGCAACACAATAGACCCGCGATGCGGGTGCTCTTAGAAGCGGAAGTGGGAAAACGCCTTGTTGGCTTCGGCCATGCGGTGAACTTCATCGCGCTTTTTCATGGCGCCGCCGCGGCCTTCAGCGGCCTCCAGCAGTTCGTTGGCCAAACGCAAAGCCATGGATTTTTCACCGCGCTTACGGGCAGCTTCTTTGATCCAACGCATAGACAAAGCCAAGCGACGCACGGGGCGAACTTCGACAGGCACTTGGTAGTTGGCACCGCCCACACGGCGGGACTTGACCTCGACCATGGGCTTGACGTTGTTGATGGCGTGGCTGAAAAGCTCTAAAGGGTCTTTGCCAGATTTGGCTTGGATTTGCTCCAAAGCACCGTAAATGATGCGCTCGGCAACGGCTTTTTTGCCGCTTTCCATAACCACATTCATGAATTTAGAGAGTTCAATGTTGCCGTACTTAGGGTCCGGCAGTATGTCCCGTTTGGGAACTTCGCGACGACGTGGCATGTTGCTTCCTTTTGGTTTCAGTTGGACATATTGAATATGTCCGCGAAGGCCATCAAGACCTCCACTTACTCGACCCGCGCGAACAACAAGTTCGCTCTAACAGGTCTTTGTTTTGCCAGCCCAGCCAGAGCCGACAAAACACCCGATGAAAATCAGGTTTTCTTGGGGCGCTTGGCGCCGTATTTGGAACGTGACTGCTTGCGGTCTTTCACGCCTTGCAAGTCGAGTGAACCGCGCACGATGTGGTAACGCACGCCTGGCAAATCCTTGACACGGCCACCGCGCACCAACACCACAGAGTGTTCTTGCAGGTTGTGGCCTTCGCCGCCGATGTAGGAAATGACTTCAAAGCCATTGGTTAACCGCACCTTAGCGACTTTACGCAAAGCGGAGTTTGGTTTCTTAGGTGTGGTGGTGTACACGCGGGTACACACGCCGCGGCGCTGGGGCGAGTTTTGCATCGCGGGGCTTTTGGACTTGGTCTTTTCGACTTCACGTCCGTGGCGCACCAATTGATTAATGGTTGGCATTGAAAACGTCCTTCAACGTTTGAAACAGGTGGTTCGGTTAAATTCCGAAGAGCCCAACAGTATACCAGCGGCTTGATGCGCCTGGCAATAGGGCCAATTTACTGACTTTTTACTGTACCCAAAGCCTCAGACTGTCCCAAGCTCGGCCAAACCAGCCAGCCTCTTGCACTGGCTGCAGCGCCAACAAAGGCACTTCGCTCAATGGTGCTTGGTCTAAATAGACTTTGAGGGTGGCGACAGCTTGGTTGAGTTGGATTGGCGCAAACAGGGGGTCTGGGCGAACAACCTGGGTTTTGATGCGTGCGGCTTGGCCTTGTGGTACTGCAACCACAATGGCCTGGGGACGCCCCAAAGCAACAACGTCTTCACGCCCGCGCCACACCATGGACGTGACAACGGCTTGGTTGGCATCGAACAATTTAATACCGTCATAGGCGGTGTAACCCCAATTGAGCAGCTTTTGCGCCTCCTCGGCGCGCGCGTTTTCGCTGCTCGCCCCCAGTACTATGGCCAGCAAACGGCGCCCCTTTAAGTTGGAGAAGTCGCGTTTGGCGGTGGCCACCAAACAGTAACCAGCGGCATCGGTGTGACCGGTTTTCAAACCGTCAACCGTGGGGTCTCGAAACAACAACAAATTGCGGTTGCTGTCATTGGCCGCCGGGGTTCCGGGGTAGCGGTATTTTTGGATAGCGTAGTAACCCACGTGATGGGGAAAGTCTTGCATCAAGCGAATGGACAAGATAGACAAATCCCGCGCTGTGGTGGTGTGACCAGGCTCGGTCAGTCCCTCGGGGTTTTTATAGGTTGTGGACGTCATACCCAAAGCCTTGGCTTGGGCGTTCATCATGGTCACAAAATGCGCACGGGTGCCGCCTACGCCTTCGGCCAAAGCCATGGTGGCGTCGTTACCCGATTGCACAATCATGCCCTTGATCAGGTCTTCAACCGGCACTTGCATTTTGGGATCAATGAACATCCGCGAGCCAGGCATTTTCCAAGCTGCCTCGCTCACAGAAAACGACTGCTGCAAGCTGATTTTCTTGGTGCGCAATGCGTCAAACACCAAATAAGCCGTCATCAACTTGGTCAAGGACGCCGGCTCCACCGCGGCATCCGCCTGGCGTTGCGCCAGCACTTGCCCGGCCGTGACATCGATCAACAAATAAGCCTTGGCGGCGATCTCGGGCGGCTCGGGGGTCTGGGCAAACACGCAGGTAGACCAACCTGCCAACAACACAAAGCACACTCGCAAAAAATTCATGGATTTACCTAAAGAGAAAAAACTGATAGTTATGCGCGCAGATGTCGCAAAGCCAATGACTTCAACAAAGGCAATTGTCCGTGAAAGAAATGCCCGCAGTTGGGCACCACGGTCACGGGCAAAGCTTGCAGGGAGGCCCACTGCATCACGGCAGATAAGGCCACGGTGTCATCGCTCTCGCCATGCACAACCAAGCATGCGTCATGCAGCTCTGTAGGCACGGGAGCCGGATCGAAGTTGCCTACAGCCGTGCCGACCAGCAAAATTTTGTGTATGCGCTGTGTGGGCCACAGTTGCGCCACCACCTGACAAGCGACAAAAGCACCAAAGGAAAAGCCCGCCAAGGCCAAAGGACCCTCGGGGGCGAGTTGACGCAAGGCCTCAAGCACATCATCGGTTTCGCCACGACCTTCGTCGTAAACACCTTCACTTTGGCCCACGCCACGAAAATTAAAACGCAAGCAATCCCAACCCGATTGCACCAAAGAACGCGACAAGGTTTGCACCACCTTGTTGTCCATGGTGCCACCGAACAAGGGATGGGGATGCGCCACAAAGGCCAGCCCTTTGCGGGAAGACAGGGCTTTGTCGAGGGCTGCTTGGTGGCGCCCGCCTGGCAACTCAAGCCACAAGGCTTGCTGTGCAACCATGCCTAACGGCCCACATCGGGGGCTAGCCTGAGGCGCTCAACCACTTGGCCCTGTTGCAAATGAGACTGGATGATTTCATCTATATCGGTTTTATCCACATAGGTGTACCAAACCGCTTCTGGATAGACCACCAAGACCGGCCCGCCTTCGCAGCGGTCCATGCACCCCGCTTGGTTGACGCGCACGCCACCCGCCCCGTTGAGGCCCAAGGCTTTGACCTGGGTTTTGCAATGCTTCCAAGCGTCTTGCGCTTGATGATTGCCGCAGCATGCGTCTGGCGTATCGCGCTGGTTCAGGCAAAAAAATACATGGTGTTTGAAATAGCTGTCGTCAGTCATACGCAGATTCTAGGCGGCCTCATGGCGCGCCTTGTCGCTGAACAAATAAGTCACTCCCCAGGCCAGGAGCGCAAACGGCCAAGCCCAACTCAGCCACTCGGTCAGGCCATGGAAGCGAATGAATTTACCCTGTTCCCAAGTCTGCACGGTTTGTGCAAAGTAGGTGCTCGTGGGCACCAAGTTCAACACCACGAGTAAGCCAGTTTGTGTCCACACCATCCAACGCATCAACACAAGGGCTGGCCATTTGACAGCCAACAAGGCCAACAAAAAACCCAAAGCCAAACCCGCAGCAATCACGGGGGTGAACCAAAACCCGGTGTGCTCTGGCCCATAGGTGACCGAGGCTGATAAAGCGTTGCTGATGAGTGCCAAGACCACCACCATACTTGCCCAACACAGACGTTGCCAAGCCTCGCGCATGACCGCCATGCCCAACAACGCCGCCACAAACACACTCGCGGCCACACAAAGCATCTCCACCGGTGAAGGCAAGGGCGCTGGCAAATAAAGCTTTTGCAACAACTGAGCGGGCCAAGACGCCTGCGGCCAAAACGCTTGCAACCAAGACAGCAGTTTTTCCATCACATTGCCAAGACCCAAAAACAAGGGCGTAGGAAACAACACCGCCAGCGGCCACAAAGCCATCAAGACCAAACTGGCGCTAGCGTGCGGCACCAACCAACGGTGGCGAAATTGCACCCAGCGGTACAGCCAACCGCGCCGCTCCAGCCAAGCCGCGGCCACCGCACCCAGTAAACCACCCAAACTGTTGAACAACCAATCAACCTGCGAGGGCACCCGTTGAGGTAAATAACTTTGCAGGCTTTCCATCCCAAAAGACAACAGACAAGCCCCCAGCACGCCCAGCCAAACAGCCGCCCAGCGGGGCTTGGCACTGCGCAACATGGCCAAGCTCAACCAAAAACCCAAAGGTATATAGCCTAAGAGGTTGCTGGAAATATCGAAAACTGTTTGGTAGGGTGACCAAGGTGCGCTGATGAACGACCAAGGGGGTATGTCTTGGTTGCGCCAATCTTTGAAAGGGTAAAGGCTGGCATAGGCGATGACCAGCACACACAGCCAAGCCAAGGTCCAAGCCGTGGTAAGGCGTTGCGGTTTTCCCATGGTGGCTAAAACGGCTTGACCACCACCAACACCACAGCAACCACCATCAGCAACACCGGCGCTTCATTGAACCAGCGGTACCAAATGTGGGAGTGAGAGGCTTGGCCCGACTCAAAATATTGCAGGTGACGCATGCACAGATGGTGGTAGAGCAAGGCCAAGGCCACCGAAAGCAATTTGAGACTCATCCAAGGAACTGGCGGCATGCCGCCTATGCCGTAGCCTAACCACAGCCATAAGCCCAAAGCCAAGGCCGGCAGCATGAGTATGTTCATAAAGCGCAAGAGTTTGCGCGCCATCAGCAACAGCCGCGCTCGCTCGGCGACAGAATCAGCAGGAACCATGGCCAAATTGACAAAGATGCGCGGCAAATAAAACAAGCCGGCAAACCAACTCGCCACGAAAACAATATGAAAAGCTTTGACCCAGAGCATGGCCTAAGTTTAGTGGCAAGAAGCGGCACAGGGCGCCTCGGGTTTCACCCCAAATTGATCGGCCTGGGCTTGCGGCACAATTTCCCCATGACTATTCCTACCCACTTTCCGAACACACGCCTGCGCCGCTTGCGTCGCGATGACTTCACACGCCGCTTGGTTCGCGAAAACGAGCTCAGCGTCAACGACCTGATTTACCCCGTGTTTGTGCTCGATGGCGAGAACAAACGCCAAGCCATCGCTTCCATGCCAGGGGTGGAGCGCTTGAGTCTGGACTTGCTGCTGCCCGTGGCCGAGCACTGCGTGAAATTGGGCATTCCCGTGATGGCTCTTTTTCCCGTGATCGACCCCAGCTTGAAAACCCCCGACGGCATGGAAGCCACCAACCGTAAAGGCCTGGTGCCACGCGTGGTGCAGGTACTCAAGAAAGAGTTTCCCGATTTAGGCGTGATGACCGATGTGGCACTGGACCCCTTCACCAGCCACGGACAAGACGGTTGGCTAGATGAGACCGGCTACATCCTCAACGACGAGACGGTGAAGGTATTGGTGGAACAAGCCCTCACCCAAGCCGAGGCCGGCGTGGACATCGTCGCGCCCAGCGACATGATGGACGGGCGCATTGCGGCTATTCGCCAAGCCTTAGAGGCCCACGGCCACATCCATACCCGCATCATGGCCTACAGCGCCAAATACGCCAGCGCGTTTTATGGGCCATTTCGCGACGCCGTCGGCTCATCTGGCAACTTAGGCAAGAGCAATAAAAAGGTCTACCAAATGGACGCGGGCAACTCTGACGAGGCGCTGCGCGAAGTGGCCATGGATATCGCCGAAGGCGCTGACATGGTGATGGTCAAACCTGGCATGCCCTACCTCGATATCGTGCGCCGCGTGAAAGACGAGTTCCGTGTACCCACTTTTGCCTACCAAGTTTCGGGGGAATACGCCATGCTCAAAGCCGCCGCGCAAAACGGCTGGCTAGACCATGACGCGGTGATGATGGAGAGCTTGTTGGCTTTCAAGCGCGCCGGCGCCGATGGCGTGCTGACCTATTTCGCCATTGCGGCGGCCGAGAAACTGCGCAACGCTTGAAAGAGGCTCAGCCCTCAAGGTGTTGGATAAAAAAGCCCAGTGTGCGCTCTAGCGCCAAGTCGGCCGCGGCCACGTTGTACGAACCCCGCTGGTCACAGTTAAAGCCGTGGTCTGCATCGTATATATGCACATCCACTTTGGGCTGCGCCTTTTGAAAAACCTGCACGGTGCTCGCGGGAATCAAGTTATCTTTGGCACCAAAATGCGCCATGGTGGGACACAGCGGTTTTTTGTGAAGCTCGGGCTCTAGGGTCATACCGCCGCCGTAGTAAGTGACCGCTGCTTTGACATTGGCAAACTGGGTGGCGGCACGCCAACTGAGCAAACCACCCCAGCAATAGCCCACCACGCCAACCTTGCCACGGGTGGCCATGGAGCCATGGCTGATGGCCGCTTGCACGTCGGCCATGACACCTGGTGGGGGCAAGCCCTCGGCCAGATTTTTCAAGGCACGGCCCATTTCAACATCGCCTGGGGTGTAACCTAAATTCACATCCTTTTGCAGACGCGAAAAGACGGCGGGTGCAATCGCCACAAAGCCCACAAAAGCAAACCCATCTGCGATGGCGCAGATGTGACTGTTGACGCCAAAAATCTCTTGTAACACCACAATCGCGCCACGCGGCTCGGTCTTGGGTTGGGCAATATAGGCTTGTGACTCAAACCCATCGGCGGCTCGCAATTGAACAAAATGTCCCATCTTTGTCTTTCCTTGTCTTAAGCCGCTTGCAAGCGGCGTTGTAAAAATTCGAGTCGGTCTTGGCCCCAAAAAACCTCACCATCCACCACGAAACTGGGGGCGCCAAAAACGCCGGCATCCAGGGCTTGGCGGGTGTAGGCCATGTAGGCGTCTTGCGCCGCGGGCGCCTGCGCGGCGGTCCAACGGTCGGCGGCAAAGCCTTGCTCGTGCAATATATCTTGCAACACAGCGGCGTTGGCGATGTCGCGCTCTTGCACCCACACCGCGGCCAAGACCGCGCCGCAGACCTTGAGCGCTGCATCAACGCCATCGTGTTGGTCTACCGCAATGATCAAACGCGCCGCGTCGTCGCCTGCCACCGGAAAAAATTGGGGCTTCAAGTTCAAGGGCATTTGCAAGAAATGGCTAAAGCGCTGCAACTCGACCATTCTGTAGGCTTGGCGCTGAGGCGAACGTTGACCCACGGGCAAACCACCGGTGGCGGGGAAAATCTGCCCGCCCAAATCCACCGGCATGATGCGAACAGTCGCACCGGCTTGTTGGGCCATTTGCACCAATCGGGCATGGCCAAAGTAGGTCCACGGGCTTTGCGGGGCTAAGTAGTAATCGATGACAAGGCTCAAGGGTGGGTCCAATCGTGTTATCTTTTTAAGCTTGGCAAAATGCCACACGGGTATTCATCCTACTATTTTGCTTGGCCTCACCTTGGAGACTGTCCCCATGTCACCCGTCTTACTCATCACTGGCGCCAGCCGCGGTATTGGTGCGGCCACTGCGTTACTGGCCGCCAAGCACGGTTGGGCCGTGGCAGTGAACTACACCCGCGACGCGCAAGCTGCCGAGCAAGTGGTGCAAGCGATTCGCGTCAAAGGTGGGCAAGCACAGGCTTTCCAAGCCGATGTGGGCATAGAGAACGACATTGAACATTTGTTTCAAAGCGTCGACAAACACATGGGCATGCTGGGCGGCTTGGTCAACAACGCTGGGGTGTTGGATGTGACCGCGCGGGTCGACAACACCTCGTGGGGGCGCTTGGAGCGCATCATGCGCATCAATGTCTTGGGCTCTTTCGCCTGCGCCAAGCAAGCTGTTTTGCGCATGAGCACCGCGCATGGCGGCAAGGGGGGCAGCATTGTCAACCTCAGTAGCGCGGCCGCCAAACTGGGTGCGCCGGGTCAGTATGTGGACTATGCCGCCAGCAAGGGCGCGATAGACAGCTTCACCATTGGCTTGGCCAAAGAAGTCGCTGCCGAGGGCATACGGGTGAACGCGGTACGCCCAGGCCTGATCTTGACCGACATCCATGCCAGCGGCGGCATTCCTGATAGGGCCAACCAACTGGCACACCAAGTGCCCATGCAGCGCCCGGGTACGGCGACGGAAGTGGCTGAGGCGATTGTGTGGTTGCTCAGTGATGCGGCGTCTTACGTCACCGGCACGAATATCGATGTGGGCGGAGGGCGCTGATGTCAACGATTCGTTTGTATTGGGAAGATTTTTCGCTCGGCGAGGTGCGCGACTTGGGTCACATCACGCCCACACGCGAAGAAATCATCACCTTTGCCAGCCAATTTGACCCCCAGCCTTTTCATCTCGATGATGAGGGTGGCAAGGCGTCGATGTTTGGCGGGTTGTGCGCCAGCGGTTGGCACACTTGCTCGATGGCCATGCGCTTGATGGTGACCAATTTCTTGCATGAAACCGCAAGCTTGGGCTCGCCCGGCCTAGAGAACATCAAATGGACCAAGCCGGTTTACCCGAACGACACCCTGCGGCTGCAAACCACAGTGCTGGACACCAAGCCCATGGGCCGTCGACCCGATGTGGGCATGACACGCAATCTGTGGGAAATGTTCAACCAACATGGCGATAAGGTTTTGCAAATGGAAGGCTGGGGCATGTTCAGACGCCGCCACCCCGCCACACCTAAAAGCGCTTAATGGCAATGGACTTCAAACCGCTCATTACTTTGTTGGCCGTGGTCAATCCCTTGGCTTGCGTGCCGTTTTTCATTCATTTCACCCAAGGCTTTAACAAGGCGCAACGCCAGCGAACGATTTTGGTGTCGAGTTTCACCACCTTTGTGGTTATTGCCGTCAGCGCCCTGCTGGGTTTGCAGATCTTGGCGTTTTTTGGTATTTCATTGGCAAGCTTTCAGGTGGGCGGTGGCATGCTGTTGCTCAGTTCAGCTTTGTCTATGTTGAATGCCCAACCGGCCGAAGCGCGGGCCAATGCCGACGAGGTGCACGACGCCGAAGCCCGCGCAACAGTGGGGGCGAGCATCGCTGTCGTGCCCTTGGCGATTCCACTGCTTACCGGCCCCGCCACCATGTCGACCGTGGTGATTTACGCAGACAAAGCCAAAACTCTGCTGCAACTGGGCACCTTGGTGGGCTATGGGGTGGTGATTGCGCTGGCTACTGCGCTGTGTTTTGCCATGGCGGCGCCGATTGCAAGAGTAATGGGCAAGACCGGCATCAACGTCATGACCCGCCTCATGGGTTTGATCTTGGCGGCCTTGGCGGTAGAAGTCATGGCCGACGGTTTGCACAAGCTGTTTCCGGTGCTGGCGCAAGGCCTTTAAACAAGTTCGGATAATGAGTCTTCATCAGACAAAGAGACACGCATGAGCACACAGCAGATTGGTCACTACATCAACGGCACTCAGACCACAGGCACCTCAAGCCGCAACCAAGCGGTGACCAACCCCGCCACGGGCGCTGTGACAGCGCAAGTCGCTCTTGCCAACAGCGCCGATGTCGCGCAAGCCGTGGCTGCAGCGCAAGCCGCTTTTCCCGCTTGGGCAGATGCGCCGCCTTTGCGTCGCGCCCGCGTGATGTTTAAGTTTTTGGAATTGCTCAACCTGCACAAAGACGCGCTGGCCCATGCCATCACCGCCGAGCACGGCAAGGTGTTCACCGACGCCCAAGGCGAAGTGGCGCGCGGCATTGACATTGTGGAATTTGCCACCGGCATACCCCAGCTTCTAAAGGGCGACTTCACCGAGCAGGTGTCCACCGGCATAGACAACTGGACCCTGCGCCAACCCTTGGGTGTGGTGGCAGGCATCACACCTTTTAACTTTCCCGTGATGGTGCCCATGTGGATGTTCCCGGTGGCCATTGCGGCGGGCAACACTTTTGTGTTGAAGCCCAGCCCCATAGACCCCACGCCCGCACTGATGATGGCCGACTTGCTCAAGCAAGCTGGCCTACCCGATGGTGTGTTCAATGTGGTGCAAGGCGACAAAGAGGCGGTGGATGCGCTCTTGGTGCACCCCGATGTGAAGGCCATCAGCTTCGTGGGCTCCACACCGATCGCCAACTATATTTATGAGACGGGTGCCCACCACGGCAAACGCGTGCAAGCCTTGGGCGGTGCGAAAAACCATATGGTGGTCATGCCCGACGCCGACCTCGATCAAGTGGTGGACGCCTTGATAGGTGCGGCTTACGGTTCGGCTGGCGAGCGCTGCATGGCCATCAGCGTGGCGGTGTTGGTCGGCGATGTGGCCGACAAAATCTTGCCCAAGCTGATCGCGCGCACACAAGCTTTGAAGGTACTCAACGGCGAAAATCTCGCAGCTGAAATGGGCCCTATCGTCACCCAAGCGGCGCACGACCGCATCAAAGGCTATATCGATGCCGGCGTGGCCGAAGGCGCAAAACTGTTGGTGGATGGCCGTGTGTTTGACGGCGCACAAGCCGGTGCTGGTTGCGACAAAGGTTTTTGGATGGGCGGCACACTGTTCGACCACGTGTCAACTGACATGAAAATTTACAAAGAAGAAATTTTTGGTCCCGTGCTCGCCTGCGTGCGCGTGGCCGACTTTGCTACCGCAGTTCAAATCATCAACGATCACGAATTTGGCAATGGCGTGAGTTGCTTCACCCGCGATGGGCATGTGGCGCGTGAGTTTTCGCGCCGCATTCAAGTGGGCATGGTCGGTATCAATGTGCCCATCCCCGTGCCCATGGCTTGGCACGGCTTTGGTGGCTGGAAGCGCAGCTTGTTTGGCGATATGCATGCCTATGGCGAAGAAGGCGTGCGTTTTTACACCAAGCAAAAATCCATCATGCAGCGCTGGCCCGAAAGCACGCCCAAGGGCGCTGAGTTCGTCATGCCCACCTCGAAGTGAGCGACACCGAGTTCGACTTCATCATCGTTGGCGCGGGCACCGCGGGCTGCCTGCTGGCCAACCGCTTGAGCGCCGATGCTTCCAAGCGTGTTCTGCTGATCGAAGCGGGTCGAAAAGATGACTACCACTGGGTGCACATACCCGTGGGCTATTTGTATTGCATTGGCAACCCGCGCACCGATTGGATGTACCACACCGAGCCCGCTGATGGTCTCAACGGGCGCAGCCTGCGCTACCCACGCGGCAAGGTGCTGGGTGGGTGCTCAAGTATCAACGGCATGATTTACATGCGTGGCCAAGCCCGCGACTACGACCACTGGGCCGAGGTCACGGGAGATGCGCGTTGGCGTTGGGAACACAGCCTGCCTTACTTCAAGTTGCATGAAGACCATTTCAAGGGCGCTGATGCTTTGCACGGCGCCAAGGGTGCGAAAAGCGAGTTGTTGGTGCAAGGCCAAAGCATTTACCACCAAACCCTGCGCCACCATAACGCCGGCGGTGAATGGCGTATTGAAAAGCAGCGCCTGCGCTGGGATATCTTGGACGCGTTTGCCCAAGCCGCGGTGCAAGCCGGCATTCCCGCCACCGATGACTTCAACCGCGGCTCAAATGAGGGCGTGGGTTATTTCGAGGTGAACCAAAAAAGCGGTTGGCGCTGGAACACCGCCAAAGCATTTTTGCGACCCACTTGTTATGCACGTCCCAACTTCGAGCTGTGGACGTCGGCGCAAGTCTCCAAGCTGCAGATTGAGACCTTGCCCAATGGCCAACAGCGCTGCAGCGGCGTAGAAGTGTGGAACGGGCAAGAGCACCTACACGCCAGTGCCAAGCATGCCGTGGTCTTGTGCGCAGGCGCAGTGGCCACGCCGCAGTTGTTGCAACTGTCTGGCATTGGCCCTGCAGTGCTGCTGCAGCAGCATGGCATCGCGCCCTTGATAGACCTGTCCGGCGTTGGCGAAAATTTGCAAGATCATTTGCAAATCCGCGCTGTTTTTAAAGTCCAAAGCGTGAAAACTTTGAACACCATGGCCAACAGCTGGTGGGGCAAAGCCGCTATTGGTCTGGAGTACCTGCTGCATCGCAGCGGCCCCATGAGCATGGCACCTTCGCAACTGGGTGCTTTCACCCGCAGCGATCCCGGCCAAGCTTGGCCCAATATCGAATACCACGTTCAACCTCTGAGTTTGGATGCGTTTGGCGAGCCACTGCACAGCTTCCCCGCCTTCACCGCCAGTGTGTGCAACTTAAACCCAAGCAGCCGCGGCACTGTGAAGATTCAAAGCACCCACTTTGCAGACGCACCCCTGATTGCGCCCAACTATTTGGCGACCGACGCAGACCGCAAAGTTGCCGCCGATTCCTTGCGCATCACCCGCCAAATTGCGGCACAACCCGCGCTGGCCCCGTACTCGCCAGAGGAGTGGAAACCAGGCAAGCAATTTCAAACCGATGATGAGCTGGCTCGCTTGGCCGGTGACATTGGCACCACGATTTTTCACCCTGTGGGTACCGCGCGCATGGGTCGCTTGGACGACCCGCTGGCGGTGGTAGACCCCGAACTGCGGGTGCGCGACGGACGCGGCGGCGTGGTGCATGGCCTGCGGGTGGTCGACGCCAGTGTCATGCCCAGCATCACCAGTGGCAACACCAACAGCCCGGTGCTGATGCTGGCCGAAAAAGCTGCCGAATGGCTGGCTTTGGAAGCTGAAGCACAGCACCTCCTCACTGGGGAAAGTCCTTAGCTTGCGGCCGGCCTAACTGGCCTAAAGTAACCTCACTCGCAGCTTAGATATCTTGAGCTCGCTGAGGGTTGAGGAGACAAATAAAAACGTCACTGCCCACGGGGGTGGCGCAAGCCCTAGAAAAGCACTGCACAACAGTGCTTTTTTTTCGTCTGGCCTTGCTTGGGGCTGACACAATGTTTGGCCTATGGACACCGTCTTCATCATCTTGGCTGCGGCCTTGGCCGGATTTATCGATGCCTCGGTGGGCGGCGGCGGTTTGGTGCTGGTGCCCGCACTGTTTGCCGCCTACCCCAATGTCTTGCCAGCCACGCTGATGGGCACCAACAAGTCTGCTTCGGTATGGGGCACTTTATTCGCCGCTTGGCGTTTTCAGCGGCAAATCGACTTGCAATGGCGCGCCTTGCG
>Ga0187843_10001850_pt1 | contig 13197 bp, 9 predicted proteins | sample SpaLakP09_SKY_43_FD_134516 | JGI IMG/M metagenome (GOLD analysis project Ga0187843, IMG submission 134516) | Oligotrophic lake water microbial communities from Sparkling Lake, Wisconsin, USA - SP09_SKY_43 | ecosystem: Environmental > Aquatic > Freshwater > Lake | place: USA: Sparkling Lake... | reverse complement strand
TTGGCAGCCTGTTCGACGTGTCGCTGAGCGCCGAGGCCAGCGAGATCGAACGCCTGACCGCCAAGCCCATGATGAGCGGCTTCCACGGCATGTTCAGCCTGGGCGGCATGGCCGGCGCCGGCCTGGGCAGCGCCGTGCCCGTGCTGGGCCTGACGCCACAGGCGCATCTGCTGCTGGCCACGGGGCTGTGCGCCATCGCCGTCCTCGTCGCCAGCCGCGCCATGCTGCCGCTGCCCGAGAAGCACGACGCCGAGGAGAAGCATCCCTTGAGCATCCCGCGCGGCCCGCTGCTGCTGCTGGGCGTGCTCGCGTCCATGGGCCTGATCGCCGAGGGCGCGATTTACGACTGGAGCGTGCTGTTCATGAAGCAGGAGCGCGCCAGCAGCGCCAGCACCGCCGCGCTGGCCTATGCCGCCTTCAGCGGCGCGATGGCGGCCGGCCGCTTCGGCGGCGACTGGGTGCGCGCCCGCGTGGCACCGCGCCGCCTGCTGCGCGCCAGCGGCGTGCTGGCGGCCGCCGGCATGGCCCTGGTGCTGGCCGTGCCGTCGACCAGCATCGGGCTCGTCGGCTTCGCCCTTGTCGGGCTGGGCCTGTCCAACGTCGTGCCCATGCTGTTCAGCGCTGCCTCGCAGGTGCCCGGTGTGTCGCCGGCCCACGGCATCGCGGCCGTGTCGGGCGTGGGCTACCTGGGCATGATGGCCGGGCCGCCGCTGATCGGCCTGATCGCCGAGCGGTCGTCGCTGAGCACCGGCCTGCTCGTCGTCGTCGTGTTCGCGGTCTTCATGGCAGTGTCGGCGAAGCGGGCGCTGCGCGGCTGAGCAACTGGCACGAGGCGACGCTCTTAGGGCCCAGGTCGCCTCCCGCACGGCTCGCCACGCTGGCCGGGTCACGGCCCGTCAAGGCGATCAGAGCGCCAGGCTGCCGTGCACGCCCTCGTCGACACGCTTGCCGACGATGGCGCCGAAGAGCATCTTGATGCCGGCAATGGCGGCGCCGTGCCGGGTGTCCCAGTACTCGCCGCTGATGGGGTCCACGCGAAGCAGGCTGATTCGCGGGTCGTTCTCGCCTTCCGTGAACCAGGCACGCATCTTGGGGCTCCACAGGCGGTGGATGGCCGCGGGGTCGGTGACCAGGCTGGCGGTGCCGGCGAGCTTGAGGTGGCCGCTGTTGTCACCCTCCTTGAAGAACAGCGTCACGCGCGAGTCGCGGTCGAGCTCGACGGTCTTGAGGCTGTCGACCTCGCTGAAGAACCACAGCGCGCCGCCATCCTCCACCTCGGTGACGGTCATGGGCCGCGCATGCAGCTCCCACGACACCCCCTGCGTGCAGAAGAAGCAGCTGTTGCCGGCCTTGACCATGTCGGCGATCTTCTGCGCGGCGGCCGGGCCGCTGAGGTCTTGTTCGGTGCTGAGGTTGTCGTCGGACATGACTGTTCCTTGATGACGTTGAGAGCATCAAGCCTAGGGAGCGCGGGTGACGGCGGGTGTCGGCCTGCAGGACGGGTGGCTGTCGGAAGGGGCCGGCCTGCCCGCCTGCAGCTGCGGCGACGGACGAGCCGTCAGGCGCCGACGTAGCGCGTCAGCCCGTCCACCAGCGCGTCGAAGACGGCGCGGCAGGGTGCGCTCTGGCGCAGGTCTTCGTGCATGGCCACCCAGGTCTCCAGCGGCCAGTTGAACTGCTCCGGCAGCAGCCGCTCCAGCACCGGTTCACGCCTTGCCAAAGCCACTTGGCAGACGCCGATGCCCGCACCCGCACGGAGCAGCGCCAGCTGGCCGAGGTCGGAATCGCAGCGCAGCGCGAAGCTGTCGCGCGTGATGCCGCCCAGCCGCTTGGCACCGGCTCGGATGAAGGGCGTGACCTTGTCGAAGCCGATCAGCGTGTGGCCGGCCATGTCGGCCAGCGAGGCCGGCCGACCGCAGCGGTCGAGATAGGCCGGGTGCGCGTGCAAGCCCAGCTCGATGCTGCCGATGCGGCGCGCAATCAGCTGGTCCTGTTCCGGCGGCGTCATGCGCACGGCAATGTCGGCCTCGCGGTGCAGCAGGTCCTGCACGCGGTTGCTCAAGCCCAGCTCCAGCACCAGGCCGGGGTGGCGCTCACGCAGCGCCGCAAGGATGGGGGGCAGCACCTCGATACCCACGACCTCGCTGGCCGTCACGCGCACCGTGCCCACGCACTCGTCGCCGCGCGCTGACGCCGCACGCTGCAGCGCGGCGGCGGCCGTCTCCATCTGCTCGGCATGGCTGCGCAGGGCCAGCGCGGTGTCGGTGGGCATCAGGCCGGTGGGCGAACGGGTGAAGAGCACCTGACCCAGCACTTCTTCCAGCGCAGCGATGTGCCGGCCGACGGTCGGCTGCGTCAGGCCCAGCACGCGCGCCGCGCCCGACAGCGAGCCCTCGCGCAGCACGCCCAGCAGTGTGTGCAGCAGTTCCCAGGGCAAGGTCGATGTCATGCAGAAATGTATAGCCGCAGCGCCATCTTCTGCAATTCCCAAACAGGCTGGATGTTTCCAGAATCCATGCCATCAACTCTTTGGAGCGAACGATGGACAGCAACAGCAAGACGGCCCTGGTCCTGGGCGCGAGCGGCGGCATTGGCGGTGAAGTGGCGCGCCAGCTGCGCGATGCCGGCTGGACGGTCAAGGCGCTCAAGCGCGGCCAGCCCGCACCGCATGAACTGCGCGACGGCATCCACTGGCTGGCCGGCGACGCGCTGAACGCGGCCGACGTCGCCGGCGCGGCCCGGGACTGCAGCGTCATCGTTCATGCCGTCAACCCGCCCGGCTACCGCGACTGGGACCGCCTCGTGCTGCCCATGCTGGACAACAGCATTGCCGCCGCCCAGGCACAGGGCGCCACGCTGGTGCTGCCCGGCACGGTCTACAACTTCGGGCCTGACGCAATTGCTTCGCTGCTGCGCGAGGACACACCGCAGCGCCCCGTCACACGCAAGGGCGCCATCCGCGTCGAGATGGAGGCGCGGCTGCTGGCTGCCAGCCAGCGCGGTGCGCGCGTCATCGTCGTGCGGGCGGGCGACTTCTTCGGGCCGCGCGCGGGCAACAACTGGTTCTCGCAGGGCCTCGTCAAGCCGGGCAAGGCGGTGACCAGCATCAGCAACCCCGCCGCGCCGGGCGCCGGCCATCAATGGGCCTACCTGCCCGACGTGGCGCGCACCATGGTCGAGCTGCTGGCCCGGCGCGACACGCTGCCCGCCTTCGCCAGCTTCCACATGGCCGGCCACTGGGACGCCACGGGCCGCCAGATGGCCGAGGCCATCCAGCGCGTTGCCGCCCGGCACGGCCGCGCGCCGCGCATCGCCGCCTTCCCCTGGTGGCTGCTGAAGCTGGCCTCGCCCTTCGTCGCCACCTTCAAGGAGATGCAGGAGATGCGCTACCTGTGGCAGCAGCCGGTGCGCCTGGACAACACGCGTCTGATGGAAGTGCTGGGCCACGAACCACACACGCCGCTGGACGAGGCCGTCGAGGCCGCGCTGCAAGGCCTGAGCTGCCTGCCGGGCGCCTCCACCCAAGCCTTGGTTGCCGCTCAAGGATAGCGCTACCATTTGCCTCCTGACGAGGAGACGACGGTGACGGATGACGTGACGGCGAAGAAGAAGCTGCGCAGCCAGGGCTGGTTCGGCGGGCGCGACAAGATGGGTTTCGTGCACCGCGCCTGGCTGCGCAACCAGGGCTACCCGGACGACTATTTCGGCGGCAAGCCGGTCATCGGCATCTGCAACACCTGGAGCGAGCTGACGCCCTGCAACGGCCACCTGCGCGAGCTGGCGGAGAACGTCAAGCGCGGCATCCTGGAAGCCGGTGGCGTGCCGATGGAGTTCCCGGTGATGTCGCTGGGCGAAACCATCATGAAGCCGACCACCATGCTGTTCCGCAACCTGGCCAGCATGGACGTGGAGGAGTCGCTGCGCGCCAATCCGCTGGACGCCGTGGTGCTGATGACGGGCTGCGACAAGACCACGCCGTCGCTCTTGATGGGCGCCTGCAGCGTGGGCCTGCCGGCGCTGGTCGTCTCCGGCGGGCCGATGTTGAACGGCAAGTTCCGCGGCGGCGAGATCGGCTCGGGCACCTTCAACTGGCAGGTCAAGGCCAAGATCGACAGCGGCGAGTTCACTGCGGCCGACCTGACCGAGGCCGAGGTCTGCGGCGCGCGCAGCGCCGGCCACTGCAACACCATGGGCACGGCGTCGACGATGGCCGTCATGGCCGAGGCGCTGGGCATGACGCTGCCCGGCATGGCCTCCATCCCGGCGGCCGATTCGCGCAAGAAACTGATGGCCCAGCTGAGCGGCCGGCGCATCGTCGACATGGTGCGCGAGGACCTGACCCCGGCCAAGGTGCTGACGCGCCAGGCCTTCGAGAACGCCATCGTCGTCAACGCCGCCGTGGGCGGCTCCACCAACCTCATCCTGCACCTGCTGGCCATCGCCGGGCGCATTGGCGTGCCCCTCGCGCTGGAAGACTTCGACCGCCACGGCAGCCAGGTGCCGCTGCTCGTCAACTTGAAGCCCTCGGGACAGCGGCTGATGGAGGACTTCTTCTATGCCGGCGGCCTGTCCGTCGTCATGAAGGAACTCGGCGAGCTGCTGCACCGCGGCGTGCTGACGGTCAACGGCCAGACGCTGGACGACAACTACCGCGCCGCAACCTGCTACGACGCCACCGTCATCCGCCCGCTCGCCGAGCCGCTGCAGCCCGCCGCCGGCATCGCCGTGCTGCATGGCAACCTGTGCGAGCAGGGCGCGGTCATCAAGCCCTCAGCGGCCACGCCCGCGCTGCTGCGCCACACCGGCCCGGCCGTCGTGTTCAGCAGTATGGAGGACTACCACGCCCGCATCGACGACCCCGACCGGCCATCACGGCCGACAGCGTCATCGTGCTGCAGGGCGTGGGCCCGCGCGGCTACCCCGGCATGCCCGAGGTGGGCAATGTGGACCTGCCTCGCAAGCTCGTCGAGCAAGGCGTGCAGGACATGGTGCGCATCTCCGACGGCCGCATGAGCGGCACGGCCTACGGCACCGTCGTTCTGCATGTCGCGCCCGAATCGGCCGCCGGCGGCACGCTGGCGCTGGTGCAGGACGGCGACCTCATCGAGCTGGACGTGCCCGCGCGCCGGCTGCAATTGCTGGTGAGCGACGAAGAGCTGGCCCGCCGCCGCGCGGCGTGGACGCCGCCAGAGCCCGTGGCAAGGCGCGGCTACGTGAAGCTCTACGTCGACCATGTCCAGCAGGCCCACCTCGGCGCCGACCTGGACCTGCTCGTTGGCAGCTCGGGGTCCGTGGTGGAGCGAGACTCGCACTGAGCGGGCCGCTGGCCATAATCGGCCGGTCGTACCCTGAGACCTGCCCATGACCTATTGCGTCGCCATGCGCCTGCGCGCCGGCCTGCTGTTCGCCTCCGATACCCGCACCAACGCAGGCGTCGACCACATCGCGACCTTCCGCAAGATGTACCAGTTCCAGATCCCGCACCAACGCGAGATCGTCGTGCTGGCTGCGGGCAACCTGGCGACGACGCAGTCCGTCATGTCGCTGCTGAACCAGCGCCTGGGCGGCGAGGAAGAGCACCTGCTCGGCGTGCCCAGCCTCTACGACGCCGCCGTGCTGCTGGGCCGCACGCTGAAGGAAGTCGTCGGCCGGGACCGCGACGACCAGGGCGTGGACTTCGGCGCCAACTTCCTGCTCGGCGGCCAGATCAAGGGTGAAGGCCCGCGCCTCTTCCACGTCTACCCGCAGGGCAACTTCATCGAGGCGACGGAAGACACGCCCTACTTCCAGATTGGCGAGAGCAAGTACGGCAAGCCCATCATCGACCGGGTCGTCCGCTATGAGACGACACCGCTGGACGAAGCCGCCAAGTGCACGCTGGTCAGCTTCGACTCGACCATCCAGTCCAACCTGTCGGTGGGCCTGCCCATCGACATGCTGATGCTGCGCGCCAACCAGTTCGACATGGCCATGAAGCCGCCGCACCGCATCGGCCGCGACGACCCCTATTTCCAGGCGCTGCGCATGGGCTGGAGCGCCGGGCTCAGGAGGGTCTTTGACGACCTGCCTAACGAGCCCTGGTTCGATGAATAGCAATCGGTTCTGAGACGCAACTCGGACGAAGGAATTTCGAGCAGCCAAGTTACGACTAATTGTGCGATGTATATCGATCACGAGCTTTCCGAACGGTTGTACGAGCTTACGCTGGCGTGCAGCGATTGTGAGCGCAAGGACCAACTCGCACGAATATTTTCAGATTTGGTATGCCCGCTCTTACCTCATCGGGGCGTTTTGTTGCTTCTTGCTCGCAGAAAGGAAGCATTACTAAAGATTGATAGCCATATCGCCTTAGGCTACGAAGATGAGGCAACCGCAAACGCACTTTCCATTGAATCCACGACAAACCGCAAGGCCCTGCAGTATTGGCTGTCTACCGGCATTCCACTCGTCATAGACCTGCCGGCTGATTCGAACACGGTATCCAGCCGGGAGGCTGCTGAGATTCAAAATTTGAAGTTAGGACGTATTGCTGCCCATGGAGTGCTGGACCCTAGAAGGCAGCTCGGGAGCTATATGACATACGCCCGGGTTGATCCGTTGTTACCAAGGCATGTCGTTGCCCAGCGGTTGCGGGTATTGACGCCGCCCTTGCACCAGGCTTTCATGAACGTTCTCTCCCGTGTTGAACCTGTCGTGCAACCGACGCACAAGCTCAGCGCGTCCGAGATTTCGCTCATTAAGCTCCTAGCGGCAGGCAAGACCAACGCTGAAATAGCGAAATCGCGATGCCGCAGCGCAAATACTGTCCGAAATCAATTGGCAACTCTGTTCGCCAAGTTGAACGCCAGCAATCGAGCCGAAGCAGTTGCGCGAGCGCACCACGTACTGATACGCGAAGAAAATTAGTACAAAGGTACTATGGCGCGCGACCCGCATGAGGCAAAGAATTGCCCTATCGGAGCTAAGTCACCTACTGAAGCGCGTCGGCGCGGCCCCTGCGTAGGAAGATTGAGCAATTTCATCGTGACATAAAACAAGTTACGGGCGCCGAAAGTGACAATGCCGCAAGGCCAGAATTCAGCGCAACCATATCGCCTGCGCCGTCTTGGTCTGGATTCGACTGACGCAGCCAGTTCCCCAAGGTGCAACGAACGTGTATCGGCTCAAGCGCTCGCTTCTGTCCGACCACCTCCGCCAAGAACTCAGGAGGGCGTCACTTGCGATGGGTTTAGCACAAGTATCAACGTCATTACACCAAGGTTTTTCACAGAACTATAGCCACTCTTTTTGGCAGGATCTTTCAAAACTACCGCAAATGGGATGTCAGCATGAAATTCACACAATCTCTTCGGGCCGCAAACACTAATAAATATGACGGCAGGCACGAGTGGTTGTCCATTTTCAGGATACTCCCCATATTGTCCATATTGTTCTTGCTACTTGGTGGGTCGGAAGCCTTCGCGTTGAACAAACCATCGTCAAAAGAGACCATGCTTGCTGACGATGCCTGCGGGATGATGGATGAAGCTCCTATTGAGGGCACCATATGCATTTACGGGCATAGGGTGTGGACTGATATGGAATTGAAGTACCAGCGTCTCGTTGCCTATTATGAAAGAACTGGCAGGTTAATGCCTGGTGATGGCGGCAGAGGTAGCTCGAGCGGTACTAGTGGCACGACTACACCGCAGCCTTCAAAAGGGCAGGATCAGGAAAAAGAGAAAGAGGGCAATTCCAGCCCAGTAAATCGCAAATGCCCTGAAGCGAAGGCGGGGCCTACGACCACCCAAAAGCCCGTAATTATCGCAACTGGCGAGAAAGTAAAGTCAGAGCAAGACTATAAATTTATCGGCTTTGCTCCGTTGAATATGGAGCGGACGTACCGAAGTCGCGAAACGGGCGCGACCATGTTCGGCAGTCGATGGTTCTCGAGTTTCGACTTTCCCGCCGTAACAGCTCGGGGTTGCGGTACTGACATGGACGGAGTCTATTCGTGTTCGTCGATCCTGTACCGACATCCAAACGGGACCCGAGAGACCTATACCAGCGATATTGACGGATCAATGCGGGTCTCTGGAAACCATGCTGCTGGAGTGATACAGGGCTCGCCTCGCGAAGGCTATACGCTTTCTCGTAGCGACCAATATCTTGAGTTTGGAACCAATGGACGGCTCCTGCGGATGTACGATTCTTCGGGTCTTCAGTTGCAGCTGATTTATACTGGCACGCAGCTTGTCGAGGCACGCAGTCCTAATGGTGCTGTCGTAAAGTTTGCGTGGACAAATGGTCGTGTTAGCGCGTTGACGGACCCCTCGAATCAAATTTGGCGCTACACCTATAACGGCAATGGAATGCTTGCCACGGTAACCTCGCCCGGCGCGGACCCGGACGTGCGTACATACCACTATGAGAGCCCCTATGGCTCTCATCTGCTGACCGGCATTTCCATCAATGGCGTGCGCTACAGCACCTACGCTTACTACGCTGACGGCAAAGTCCAGTACAGCAGCTTGACCAACGGCGAACGTGACGATTTCAGCTATACCGCGACAACCACGACCATCACCAACGAGCGCGGTCAGCCCACCACGTATAGCTACATTGACAGCCCACAGCAGCCTGGCACCAAGCTCCTGGTGTCCGTTTCGCGCGCCAGCACGAGCAGTTGCCCCAACGCCGCCGCCGCCATCACAGCTTATGACGCCAACGGCTATGTCGACTACGTGCTGGACTGGAACAACAACAAGACCGACTACGAACACGCCGCCGACGGACGCCTGCTGAGTGTTACCACTGCGGCGGGCACACCGCACGCGCAGACCCGGGTCAACACCTGGGCCGGCCAGGGCGTGAGCGACATGACGTATGCGGACGCCAACGGCAGCCAATATGCCCGCACGTCCTACACCTACTACCTGTCTGGCCCGGCCGTTGGCCGAGATGCCAGCGTCACGGAGACTGACCTCACAACGGGCGTGCAACGACGCATTCGTTACGCCTACACCTTCCACGCGGGCGGCAACGTACTGGAGTCTGTGACCCAAACCCGCGAACTGCCAGGGGGCGATGTCACGGCGGTGACCCGCTACGACTTCAGCGGCCGCCTCGTGTCTGAGACCAACGAAGCCGGTCACACGCAGCAATGGAGCAACTTCACTGCATTGGGCTACCCGCGCAGCAGCACGGATGCGAACGGCATCATCACCGACTACGCCTGGGACGAGCGCGGCAACCTTAGCAGCGTCACCCGCCGGCTGCCGGCAGGCAACGTCACCACCAACTACACGTACAACCACAACCGGCAGGTTACCGACATCGCCAACTCCGACGGCAGTGTGACCCGCCTGCGCTACAACGCAGCCGGTCGGCTGGAGAAAACCGGCAACGCGGCCAGCGAATTCGCCCGGCAGGATCTCGACGTTCCGGGCAATTCGATCACCGTGCGCGCAGACCGCCGCACGCCCAGCATGAGCGGGAGTACCCCGGTGGGCAACGCCGCTGGCGAGTTTTTGGCCAAGACCCAGTTCGATAGTCTCGGCCGGGTCTGGACGCAGCCTGGCAACAATGGCCAACAGCTCACCCATGCGTATGACAAGAACGGCAACCTGCTGTCCGTCACCGACGCTCTAGGGCGTAGCACGGCCTACGCCTACGACGCGCTGAACCGTTTAACGCAGGAGACTCGCCCCGACGGCGGCATCACCACTATCCACCGCGACGCTCGTGGCGGCGTCGACTATGTAGAGGACCCGAGGCACCTGCGCACCAGCTATACCTACAACGGCTTTGGTGACCGCCTCAGCGTGACCAGCCCCGACACCGGCACCAGCCAGTACACCTACGACGCTTGGGGCCGGGTGCTCACCGAAACGCGCGCAGACGGCCGCGTTACCACCTTCACCTGGGACGCTCTGAACCGATTGCGAACTCGCAGCTCAGCGGGCGTCACCGAGACATTCACGTACGACGAGGGCACCTACGGCAAAGGTCTGCTAACCCGCATCAACGACGCTTCCGGCCAGACCGCGTGGACCTACGACGCCGCCGGCAGCCTCGTGCGGCAGGACAACACCATCGCCGGCGTCAGCTATGTCTCCACATGGACCTACGACGCCGCGGGCCGTCTCACGAACATGAGCGGCCCCGCAGGCCTGAGCCTCGGCTACAGCTACGACGGCTACGGCCGGGTCAGCAGCGTCACAAGCAACGTGGCCGGTGCCTCGGCCAGCAATTTCCTCTATCAGCCCGCTACCAACCAGCCCTATGCCTGGAAGTTTGGCAACGGCGCGCCCTTGCTGCTGACGCAAGACACCGACGGCCGCATCACCCAGCTCGACGGTGGCACCGCACACAAGCTCAGCGTCGATTACCAGAACAACCTTGACACCGTCTGGCGCATTAACGACCTGATCTTCGGTAGTCAGAGCGCCACCTACGGCTATGACGCCAACGACCGCGTCACCTCTGCCAGCAGCGGCCTGTACGGCCATAGCTTTAGCTGGGACCGTACCGGTAATCGCGAGACGCAGACGGCGCACGGCGGTACGCTAAGCCATACGGTGGAGCCCAATAGCAACCGCGTGAGGGCTCTCAGTGGCAACCAATGGCGCAACCTCGACTATGACGCAGTAGGCAATCTTGCTACTGAAGGCCGCTGGGACGGCAGCCGCAGCTACGGCTACGACGCCTTCAACCGCCTGGCCAGCGTTGCCGCCAATGGCAGCCAAGTGGGGGCCTATATAAGCAACGCCTTCAATCAGCGCGCCTACAAGAGCAGCCCCGCAGGGCAGACGCGCTATATCTACGGTCCGACAGGTGCACTGCTGGCTGAGATCGGGCCGCAGACAACGAGCTACGTTTGGTTTGGAACGGGCCTATTTGGCATCGTGCGCAATGGCCAGTTCTATGCGAGCCACAACGATCACCTGGGCCGGCCGGAGGTGTTGAGCAATAGCGCCGCGCAGGTTGTCTGGCGCGCCGTAAATAGGGCGTTTGACCGGGAAGTGGCGGCTGATAGCGTGGGTGGCTTGAATGTTGGCTACCCCGGTCAGTACTTCGATCAGGAGTCAGGGCTTTGGTACAGCTGGAATAGGTATTACGACGGCCAGGTCGGGCGCTATACACAATCTGACCCAACAGGGCTCGCAGGCGGCACAAACACCTACGCATATGTCGGAGGGAATCCGGTTTCAAGAGTTGATTTGACCGGGCTTCGCGATGTAATCGTAGCAATATGGACATCAAGAATTTCCCAAGGCTCCCCTGGTCACGTCTTTGTCGGCGAAATGAACGGATCAACAATTACAAGTCAGTTCCCGACTCCTCACGGGTTGAAAGGAGCCAATACAACGCTGACTTGGATGGATACGGTAGCGGCAGAAGGGCGCCCGGCCGATTATGTATATCAGGTGTCAGTGCTCGACAATGCTGCTTTCGACGCATCAGCGAGTGCTTCTAGAGCCACTCCAACATGGTCGGCGTTTCCTGTGTTTAGAACAACGACAAATTGCTTCTCCGCCGCATCGCTTGCGCTCGCTGCTGGAAAAGTGACGGGAGGCGGTACTGGCTCCCTGCTTCCGGGTGATTTAAATGGCGCGCTTCTGATGCAATCGGCATTCAAGAAGCAAGTAACTCGACTGCCTGCGGCGCCGTGGTAAATATGAATCGCCATTTTCGTTTGGCACTCTTCGGTGCAGGCATGTACGCGCTCTACTGGGCGTATTGCCTGTACTTGTCGCTCTTTCAGTCCGACGCGAGGACTCAAATAGTTCTCGCGTATGTTTCGTTCCCTACATCTTTCGTCCTTGTCACGGCAGGGGATTCATTTTTAGACATGCTTGGTCCGTACGGTGATCCCATACGTCGAACCGCTGAATGGTCTTTGCTGCTCATTGCAGGCTTGTTTCAATATTTCTGGCTGGTCTATTTACTCAGTCTATTTTTTCCCATTAAACAGAAATTTTGAGGGCGGGCAGGTTGGGCTGAGCCTGCGAAGCCCAACGTGTTCTATCGACGAGCGGAAGAAATGGCGCGTGACGTGCTCATCGTGAGTTCCGTCTCGATTGGTGGCGGCAACCTGTTGACGGGTGTGTGTGATCTCACGGCTTTTGCCGATGACGATTTGCCAGCTGAATTGAATTCAGCCAACGGAAAGGCTTCCGATGCATCGCCCGAAGGACGGCTCACGCTGGCGGGCGACGAATGGAAACTTGCCGACCTGTCGACGACCGTCCCCGTGACCAGCCACTTGGGGTTCGAAACAGCCACCGCTGCGAACGCCTTGATTGAAAGCATGGCTCACTAAGCGCCCTCGGCTTCCGACAGTGGCGCGTTCGCCGACGTTGCGTCGCGCAAGAACCAGTCTCAGTGGTCAGATTTGGCTCCAGCGAGTTTGAGTTCTTGACCGCCTGAAGAGGCTCGGCGCCTCTTTCAGATGCTTGCGTCCGGAACGGGCGCAAGCCCAGACGCGCAGCGCCGGTTCTAAACCGGAGCCAGCACGCGCATCGAGTAATCGACCGCGCGCACGTCCTTCGTCAGCCGGCCGATGGAAATGCGGTCCACGCCGGTGGCGGCGATCCAGCCCAGTTGATCGAGCGCCACACCACCCGACACCTCCAGCAGCGCGCGGCCGGCGTTGACCGCCACCGCCTCGCGCATCTGCGCCTCGGTGAAGTTGTCCAGCAGCACGCTGACGGCACCCGCATCCAGCGCCTCATGCAGCTGGGCAATCGTCTCCACCTCGATCTGGATGTCCACGCCCGACGCCAGCGCCTGCGCCGCACGCAAGGCCTGGCTCACGCCACCGGCGGCGGCGATGTGGTTCTCCTTGATGAGGATGCCGGCGTACAGCGCCAGCCGCTGGTTCTGCCCGCCGCCCACGCGCACCGCGTACTTCTGCGCCAGGCGCAGCCCCGGAATGGTCTTGCGCGTGTCGAGGATGGCGCAGCCGCGTGGGTTGGTGCTGGCGCCCGCCACCGCGTCGACATGGGCGCGCGTGATCGTCGCCGTGCCGGACAGCAGCTGCAGAAAGTTCAACGCCGGCCGCTCGGCCGACAGCAGCAGTCGGCCATCGGCCTCGATGCGGCAGACGATGCTGTCAGCCGCCATGACCGCGCCTTCGTCGTAAAGCCACTCGATGCGGCTGGTCTCGTCCAGCGCCGCGAACACGCCGTCGAACCAGTCCCGGCCGCACAGCAC
>Ga0187843_10001848_pt1 | contig 13209 bp, 17 predicted proteins | sample SpaLakP09_SKY_43_FD_134516 | JGI IMG/M metagenome (GOLD analysis project Ga0187843, IMG submission 134516) | Oligotrophic lake water microbial communities from Sparkling Lake, Wisconsin, USA - SP09_SKY_43 | ecosystem: Environmental > Aquatic > Freshwater > Lake | place: USA: Sparkling Lake... | reverse complement strand
GCATATACATTTACTGTCACTGCTACCAACAGTTATGGCACTGGTGCGGCCAGTAGTGCAAGTAATAGTGCTACTCCAGCTGGTGTTGCCGGTGCGCCTACTATCGGCAGTGCTACCGCATCGGGATCAACTAGAGCCACCGTAACATTTACTGCTCCTGCAAATGATGGTGGCAGTACAATCACCAGTTATACTGCGGTATCGAGCCCTGGTGGAAGAACAGGAACCCTAAGTCAAGCCGGGTCTGGTACAATTACCATTACAGGATTAACTGCCAGCACATCATACACATTTACAGTATATGCCACAAACTCCTATGGTAATAGTGCCAGCAGTTCGGCCAGTAACAGCATAACAACTTCGGCCCCGCCGGCTACCAATGGAAAATTGTATACATGGGGTGGTTCCTCCGCTGTACTTGGCCTAAGTACCTACTCCGGTTACAGTTCTCCAATGCAGGTCGGATCATTGACTACCTGGAAACAAACATCTGCGGGCGATTCATATATGACCGGTATTCAAAGTAACGGAACATTGTGGACATGGGGGTTTGCAGGAAACGGAAACCTTGGACTAGGTGATCGTAGCACTCGTAGGAGTCCGGTACAAGTCGGTTCTCTAACAAATTGGAGTAAAGCCTGTACCGGCGGCAATGCGCATTCTGGGATGTTGGCTGTCAAAACCAACGGAACATTGTGGGCATGGGGAAATAACACGGATTGGTTTGGAGGAGAACAGGGGAATCTTGGACTAGGTAATACAACAAATTACTCTTCTCCTAAACAGATTGGGTCTTTGACCACATGGTCAAAAATTGCCAAAAATAGAAAAAATGGTGCCGCTATTAAAACCGATGGAACTCTATGGATGTGGGGAAATAACGATAATGGACAACTCGGTGATGGCACCACAACGTCTCAATCATCGCCGATACAAGTTGGGTCTTTGACCACATGGTCTGAAGTAGCTGTTGGATTAAATCATGTGGCTGCTGTAAAAACAGATGGCACATTATGGACATGGGGAGATAATGGATCGGGTCAATTGGGATACGGCGGAACAGAAGGCGGTAATGGTAGTTCTCCTGCGCAGGTTGGATCATTGACCGATTGGCTGAGCGTCTCATGCGGTATATATCATCGAACTTTTGCCATTAAAACCGACGGGACCTTATGGGCATGGGGAAATAACGATTATGGACAACTTGGGTTAGGTTATATAGGTATGAATAATACTGATTCTCCTAGACAGGTTGGAGCATTGACCACATGGTCAATGATCACTGCCGGGAATGGTCAAACACAGGCGTTGCAAACTGATGGAACTCTATGGACGTGGGGAAGAAATTCAGCCGCTCTTGGTCTTGGATCAATAAGCACCAATTATAGTTCTCCTAAACAGATTGGGTCACTAACTACTTGGATATCAATAAATGAAAAAAATGGAAGAGAAGTCACCGCAGCAATATCAACATAAGTATATTGATGAATAAAACATTACGTTAGAATAAATTTAACATGCCATTAGTTTTTAGAAAAGGTTCATTTGGAACAGGCGGCCCTACTCGTGTGCGTCCCACTCCAATGAGTGCTAGACCAAGACCCGTAGCGGAAGGTGGTGGTGGACTTTGGGGGTGGGGGAGGAATCATGGAGGTCAAATCGGTAATAACACTCTCACCGATAGTTCGAGTCCGGTGCAAATTGGTGCATTAACTAATTGGTCAAAGATTTCCGTTGATCTCACTCATGCTGTTTCAATAAAAACTGATGGAACACTATGGACGTGGGGGAATAACGATTATGGACAACTTGGGTTAGGTAACAAAACAAGTTACTCTTCTCCTAAACAAGTCGGCTCATTGACTACCTGGATTGCGGTTTCTGCAGGCCAAGATAGTTGTCACGCCATAAGAACATAATGGGCCAACTACTTCAATTCTCTAAAACTCCTCACAACGGCTCATTAACTAATCGACTAATAATAGGTGATAATAAATACAGCACACTTTTTGTAAGATTATCACAATGAATAAAACATTACATTTTTTATCCGGTATTCCACGAAGCGGATCAACAGTGCTTGCGGCCATACTTAACCAAAATCCCATGACTCATGTATCCAGCACATCGGGTCTGGTTCATGGATTAGATGGTTTAGCAAATACCTGGCATTCAACTGGGTTGCTAAATGAAAATGATCCAGACAGAAAAAAATTAGCACAGACAATGAGGGGAATGATCAATTCCTTTTATCACGATACCGATAAACCTGTAGTTATTGATAAAAGTCGCGGATGGCCCATCGCTCAAATTATGAGTGCCATGTTCCAGGTGCTGGAACGTCCACCACGAATTGTTGCCACTGTGCGTTCCGTTCCAGACTGTGCTGCATCATTTGTGAGAATAGCCAATCCAGACGATCTTGATGAGTTTATGGCTAATGGACAACTTATGGATCATCTTCGCGCAGCTTATATCAGTCTGCAAGATGGATATCAATATGCTCCGGAAAACTTCCTGTTTGTTGAATACGAAGATTTACTTAAAGACCCAAAAACACAATTGGATCGTATACATGAATTTTTAGAATTGCCTCCATTTGATTACGACTTTCAAAATATTGACGGATCTAGTGTAAAAGAAGACGATGAAAATATTCATGGCTATGCAGGCATGCACGATATTAAACCGGTGCTAGCTCGACAACACAATGAAGATCCTCGAACAATACTAAAACACCATTATACACAGTTTTGCCAACTCGAATTTTGGTTAGACCAACCGCGCACTGTTCCTGAAATACACGATCTTGATCTACAACTGGCAGCATCCACAACAGGGAACTTCGCCGAAGGATGGATTTTGGCACAAAAATTAGAAGCAGAAGAACCCCAAAATCATCGTGCAGCATATAATCGTGGATGGTACTATCTGCATCAAGGGCAGATTCAAAAAGGCTATCAATTGATGGATAGGGGACGGCTAGTTGGAGTATTTGGAGATAAACGCCCTGATGTTCCTACCCAACAGTGGAATGGTAAAGATCGCGGAACCGTGCTATTATATTTGGAAGGCGGGCTCGGTGATCAAATACATCAGGTACGCTACGCCAAAAACATTGCCGAGCACGGATGTCGTGTGGTTGTTGCCTGCAGTGGGCCGCTGGCAAGTTTGTTTGTGGGTGTCGAAGGTGTTAGCGCAGTGATACAACACGAATCTGTCTTTGGAATTTATCACGACTCATGGGTTGCCGGAATGACGGCTGTGGTTCCTCTTGGACTAGAACTTAGAGATATATCGGGCGACCCGTATATTGAAAAACCAATTGCCATTAAAGGACGTAAAAAACGTATTGGATTAAGATGGCAAGGACAATCAAAGTTTGAGCACGAACATAATAAAAAATTCCCATATGATCTAATGTTCGATGCTGTGGGAGATTCGAATGCCGAGTTCATCAGTCTTCAACGGGACGAAGGTGCAGACTCATGCCCATCTTGGGTTAAACAAGTTCCACTAAATACTTGGGAAGATACTCGTTATGCAATAGCATCATGTGATTTGGTTATTTCTTCCTGTACCAGTGTAAGCCATTTGGCAGGAGCGATGGGAGTAGAGACCTGGGTAATTGTTCCAGTAATGCCATATTTCTTATATGCCATTGATGGAGATCGAACACCGTATTATGATTCAATGCGTATAATTAGGCAAGAAGTGTTTGGAGATTGGACACATCCATTTAAGAGAGTTAAACAACTGCTTAAAGGTTCAAAATTGAGAAAATTAGCATAAACAAAGGAGATTTAAATGACACATTTCGTTAGAGTAGTAGATGGTAAAGTTAAAGATGTTTGGGATACCCCTCCTGCCGAAGGAGTTGGCAATAATGGCTGGAGAAACGCGGTTGAAATACATGCTACCCTTGTTCCTAATCGTCAAGCATATACAGCACATAGATTTGATCTAAATACAGACCCAGTACAAATTATTTGGGATTCTTATGATATTACAGTCGAAGATCGTAAAGGAGGAATGTTAGCCGATATTAAGGACGAGTTTCAGCGAGTTGTATTAGAGCAGACCCGTTTACAATTTTCCGACGATAATTCTGAAAATTACGACGGAGCAGTAGTGGAAGCAGCTCGCCAGACCATGTTGTCTAAACTGGCAGCAGTTAATGCCGCGACAACTCATGACGAATTGGATGCGTTGCTTTAATTAGATTTATCAAAATAGGAATTATACATCATGCCATTAGTTTTTAGAAAAGGTTCATTTGGAACAGGTGGCCCTAGCAGAGCTCGATCCACTCCACTAACTGCAACTCCTCGCCCGTTGTTTGACAGTTCATTGTACATCGGCCTAGAAGATGGTTCCAATTGGCTGATTACAGAAGACACTGGCGTTGCACTTGTTTTAGAATAAATTAATCATTGACCTGCTGTCAATCCCCGCATATAATAGTCATATGGTAGACGGCGCTGGTGCGCGGCGGGGCCTTATAATTCCCGGAGACTGGTCAGATGGGCTGGAACGGCAGGGTTCGAATCCCTGGTCTACTACCAAAAAATGGGGGGTGTAGCTCAGTTGGGAGAGCACCATCTTTGCAAGGTGGAGGTACATTGCCTCCACCAATTATCCCAGTACTATTAGTTTGGGGACTTTAACCCTTTATTAATTGTTGATGTATTGGTCGTGGTCGTGGTCGTTGTCACGTTAGGCTGTATTTTAGACAATTGATTAGACAATGATTGAATGCTTGCATTTGCAGCATTTGATACAGAAACAATGGATGTGTTTCCATTATTGCTAATGTTTGTTGCAGCAGTTAAACCATTTAAACCAATTGTAAGAACACCAGTTAAACCTGAATTAGCCACGTTTGTTGTGGCAGTTAACCCATTAGCCGCTGTTGTCGTCAAACCAGTTAGGCCCGAATTAGCTACATTTGTTGTGGCAGTTAACCCATTAGCTGCTGTTGTTGTCAAACCAGTTAGGCCCGAATTGGCCACATTTGTTGTAGCAGTTAACCCATTAGCTGCTGTTGTCGTTAAAGCAGTTAGGCCCGAATTGGCCACATTTGTTGTAGCAGTTAACCCATTAGCTGCTGTTGTCGTTAAAGCAGTTAAGCCCGAATTGGCCACATTTGTTGTGGCAGTCAACCCATTAGCCGCTGTTGTTGTGACAGAATTAAATCCTGCAGTAGAAATTGAATTAGCTATGTTTGTTGCGGCAGTTAAACCATTGGCTGCTGTTGTTGTGACAGAATTGAATCCTGCACCGGCAATATCTGTATTGGATTTTGCCATGTTGTTGCTCATTGAAGTGAATGTTGAGTTTGTGCTTTGAGCAATTGCAGCTTGGTTATTACTTTGAGTAATTGCAACTTGACGGTTAGCACTTATGCCATAAACTTGTGTTAGACTCGGTAATAAAACACTGGTCCATTGTAAAGCAGTGTCAGCTAAACTTTTTGGTGCAGATACTTGGACCATCTGTGAACCGTTGTTATTGCCACCGCCGCCCATGTGTAGACTCATGACTGCTGCCACTTTTGCAGCACTGTCGCCCGATTTGGCAATTTCAGCAATTGCGGCATATTTGGCTGCATCTGACATGGCATTTGCTTGTGCAATTTTTTGTTGAGTTTCAGCATACTTATTATAATCTGTCGATGCACATCCACCAACCACTAGACATGTAGCAACAATAGCCAACAATGATTTACGCATTTTATTCTCCTTAGATATTTTATACCATGATAAAGTATTTAGCATTTTTTGTTACAATAGATCCGTAAACTACGGATATAATAAATATTCCCCGGTCTACTACCAAATAAATTGTTCTACAACACAAAATCTAGTATAATTACTGTGCGACCGTGAGTGGAATTGGCAGACCTCTGCTACGGCAGGATGGGGCGCAGTCTTAGACACAGCCTTTGTAGGTTCGAAACCTACCGGTCGTATTTTATACTTTACTTAAAAAATGATTAGCTATCATTTTATTGACTCGTACACCACCGTGAGATAAATCTCTTGCCACATCTGCATGGTAAATACGCATATCTTTATAGGCTACTGATATTAATTTAATATTTCTTGATAGACAAAGATTTTCAATTGCTAATTTATTCCGTAATTTTTGGAAATATGAATTGTTTAAATCCTTGATCCATGCTTTATAAAAATTGTAAGATGATTTATGATTATCTTGGTCTTCAGAAACTGTCCAATGACCCAAATTATAAGTACCGTGTAAATCTATTAATTCTGCTCGGCTGTCATCAGGTTCTAATATCATTACAATTTTTGGTCTGATAATATCAATCCATCCATGACATAATCTAAATGCGGTATCATTAGAAGAGCCACCTATACCTAAATTAGCACAACGCATATTTAACTGTTTAGATACCAGTTCGGGCCAAATAGTTTCAATAGGCAATCCTATGCCACAGGTATGACTACAACCAAGAAACATTATAGACGGCTCGGTAGTAAATTCTTCACAACGAAATCCGTGAGAATTAAACTTGTATGTAAAATTATTATCAATCCAATTATTTTCTTTTAATAATTGATAATTTTCTTTTAAATTTATCTGATACAACTCATGTGTATCCATTGGAAACCAATTCAATACTTGATTGGCATGGTTTTTGTAAAATGAATTATAATTAGGTTTAAACATTGATTTATTTATTGATGATCTTGATTACCCCTACTGTATCTTTATAAATAGAGTTAATAAATTCCATTATGCTATACCTAATCACATCAGATCAAGACCAATACTTTGGACGACTCAAAGAGGATCCGGTACGCCCTGCCATTGACCATACCAAACGTATTGGCAACAACAGGGATATCTTTGTTCTCAAAAATGACGAGGACAATGATCCTACTGCTATTACCTGTGTTAGTTATCAGGACAGTGTGCCCACTACTGAAAATGAACTGTTTGATGACAAAAAGGAACCCGACGTAGCTGTGTTCTACACCATCTGGAGCTATCGACCCGGAGCAGGTAGAGATCTAATACTAAATGCTGTAAACTATATCAAAAATAACAAACCCAATATTGCCCGGTTTGTCACACTGAGCCCACAGACCGAAATGGCACGTAGGTTTCATTTGAAAAACGGTGCCAGGGTTTTTAGGGAAAACGCAGAAACTGTAAACTACGAATACTCAGGAGCATGAAATGAAATCTACACATTACGAAAACATTGTGAACAAAGAACGATTTGTCTGTCCAGACCCCACCGATATTCGGCTAATCGACGGTATTGAATACTTGCGTGTTCTGCGTGAAAGCAATCGTAGAGAATGTTTGGTGCGACGAGACAGTTTAAGGAAAGTTGCCAAAACTGTTGGGAAATAACCACACAGTGTTGACAGCATCGGATAGTTGTCATATACTAGTGACTTAGTTAGTTAATTGTTCTTTAAAAATAATTGTGTTAGAAAAATTGCTCCGGTGATGAAATCGGTAGACATAAGAGACTTAAAATCTCTCGCTTAATAGGCGTGCCGGTTCGAGTCCGGCCCGGAGCACCAAAATATTCTCCTTAATGGTGGAATGGTGGAATGGTAGACACGCTATTTTAGTGTTTTCTTTATGTTTAGCATAAATAAATATAAGGAGATTAAAATGCTTTTAATAGAAGAATACATTACACAATCAAAGGCAGAGAGACAAAAACATATAGATTTAACAGATCCGTGTGTTGAACGAGGTGGTCCACAGAAAGGCGGACTATCAAGTTATTGTAAAGGGCTGTTGGCATACTTATTTGATACTACTATTCCCAGCGGACACAAGATTTATGTATGTCACGCCTGTAACAATGAAAGATGTAGTAACCCAAAACATTTGTATTGGGGAACATCATCGGAAAATAGTCAGGACCGTATAGCAAATGGTGATAAGTCTATATGGGACAGAATGGTTGATAAGTATGGGTTAGAAGAAGCAAAGTTACTTCAGTCTAAAGGAGATAAATCTTCTGGAGGAAGAGCCAACAAAGGCAAGCCCAAAACGGAAGAACATAAAAGAAAAATTGCCGCAAACCGTAAAGGTGGAAGGCCAAAAAAGATCAATGCGGATGTGTCGTAATGGTAGCCGAGGTAGCCTTAGAAGCTACTGCCGAGAGGCGTGCTGGTTCGAGTCCAGTCATCCGCACCAAAATGGTTACGTAACCAGGAATAAAGCCTGTCTAAGACACGTCACTCAAGGCTCTACCCCCTCCGTTAAAAGTGGTCAGGAGAGTGACACCATATTCAAGCACATTGGTTCGAGTGTGCTTGAATATGGTAAGAGTAGGGTGACGAATAGGTGTTCTCTTAGCACTGGGCGTCGGGATTCCTTAGTCAGCAACACTGACACCATATTCAAGTACATTAGGTTTAGTGTGTTTCAATATGGGTAGCGAGCAGCATTGGTGACTGCAGTGGACTGTAAATCCGCCGTCTTTAGACATACGGGGTTCGATTCCCTGGCTACCCACCAGAGTTTGGAGAGGTCCCATAATGGTATTGGAGTGGATTGCTAATCCATCGGTCGGCGTAATCCGGCTTCCGAGTTCGAGTCTCGGTCTCTCCGCCAAAGTTTTATTCCCCAGTAGCTCAGTTGGTAGAGTAGCAGACTGTTAATCTGTTGGTCGCTGGATCGTGCCCAGCCTGGGGAGCCGATTTTATTCCGGTGTAGTATAATGGCAGTGCGGTGGTCTCCAAAACCACTAGTGGTGGTTCGATTCCATCCACCGGAGCCAGTATAGTAGTTAGTTGTTTCGTGTGTGTATATTTTTAATTTAAAGGAAATAGTGTGAACAAGGTTAAAGCGTTGACCAATAGTGTAGATGTTATTCGTGCTGCCCAACAAGTAGGCAACAAGTTCGACATGGTGTTGATTGCGGCTGCTCGTGCCCGCGAACTCAAGCGTGGATATGCTCGTCAAGTCAAAACCGACAATGGTCCAATTGTCACCGCACTGCAGGAAATTGAAGCAGGGTTGATTGGGCGTGATTACCTAAAAAAGGTTCGTACACCACTGGCGAAGAATAAGTAAAAGTTAAAGTAAGCCCTTTTAGTTAAATGGTATAACAGTTGATTTGTAATCATCAATTGGCAGTTCGATTCTGTCAAGGGGCACCGGTTATAGAGCTAAATACATTTGTAAGGAGCTCTACCTATGAAAATTTTTAATTGTTTGAATTGTAATAAAGAACATGTATTTAAAGGCTACAGCTATGCTAACAAGTATTGTAATAATCAATGCCAAAAAGACTTTGAATATAAGGAAGCAATAAAAAATTGGGAAAATGTCCCACCGGGAAAAAACAGAATCAAAAAATATCTTGCAGAGACTTTTGGTAACAAATGTGTTGTATGCAATATCGAGAAATGGAACGGTAAGGATATTATTTTTGAACTAGAGCATAAAGATGGTAATAGTGAAAATAATGATAAAGAAAATTTATGCTTAATTTGTCCAAATTGCCATAGTCAAACAAATACATATAAAAATAAAAATGCAGGTAATGGAAGACACATTAGAAGACAAAGATACGCAGAAGGTAAAAGTTATTAGTAGAAGTCAATACAGCGGGTATGATGTAATGGTAACCTGAAACCTTGCCAAGGTTTATTCGCGAGTTCGATTCTCGCTACCCGCTCCATGTAGTAAAATTCCAAAGGAAAATCATGAAAGTCAGAGCCAGTCATATTTTAGTAGAAAGCCAAAGTCTCGCGCAGGACCTAACCGATCGTGTGGTCGCCGGTGAATCATTTGAAGCGTTGGCCATTGACAACAGCAAGTGCCCCAGTGGCCAGCGTGGCGGGGATCTTGGAGAGTTCGGTCCTGGTCAGATGGTCAAGCTGTTTGAAGATGCGGCCTTTGGTTTGCAGATTGGGCAGGTCAGTGGTCCAGTGCAAACACAGTTTGGATATCATATCATTCAGCGTACTGGTTAAAGTAGTACATGCGGGATTCGTAAAATGGTATTACCTCAGCCTTCCAAGCTGAAGTCGCGAGTTCGATTCTCGCATCCCGCTCCATAAAATAGAAAATCATGCCACAAAAAATCTTAATCATGGGTCTACCCGGTTCGGGAAAAACCTTCATGGCACAGGCGTTGAAGACCTATCTCGAAGAAAACAGCAACATTAATACCATTCCTTATGAACGAATGATCGGCATGGAAATTCCTCCAATAGATTATCGTTCAACAGTGAATTGGTTCAATGCCGATGATATTCGTCAACGATACAATGATTGGGATTTTAGTAGAGAAGGACGAATTAGACAAAGTATTCGCATGGCCAGATTTGCTCTGGAATCCACTGGTGATTATGTCATATGTGATTTTGTTGCTCCATTGCCCGAAATGCGTAACAACTTCAAAGCCGATTGGACCATTTGGATGGACACGATTGATGCTGGTCGATATGCGGATACCAATCAAGCATTTGTTCCACCGGATGTTTATGACTTTCGCATCACCGAACAGAATGCCGAGAAATGGGCAGAGTTTGTCGGAGACCATATTCTTTATAATCGTCGCCGTCCTGTATTTGATCAGCAAAAAGAAACTGTACAGATGTTGGGGAGATGGCAGCCCTGGCATGCCGGACATCGTGCCCTATTTGAGCGAGCTATTGCCAAAACTGGGCAGGTAGTCATTCAAATTCGTGATTGTCAGGGCTGGCAAGGCAGTAACCCATTTACCGTAGAACAAGTTCAAGAATACATTCGTAGAGATTTAGATCCTCTTTATCAAGGTCAATATGCAATAATGACAGTTCCAAATATTGTTAATATTACCTATGGTAGAGATGTTGGCTATAAGATTGAGCAAGAAACATTTGATGACGCTGTTCACAGTATATCAGCAACCAAGATTAGAAAAGAACTTGGATTAAAATGAATAAGTATCATGTTAGATTCAACACCAAACATAATGGATCCGATTTAGTTTGGAGAGTTTTTGAAAATGGTATTGAACATCTAGCAACCGATGTAAGAATGATTGGAGAAACCTTTACAGAATGCACAGAAGAACATGGCCAAACCAAATGGAACATAGCCTGCTATGGAAGATTGGTTTGGGTTGACCGTGCTGCTGTAATAGTTACTGAAAAAGATTAGCGAAGAATTAGGACCTTAGCTCAGTTGGTAGAGCGTCTGCCTTACACGCAGAATGTCGTCAGTTCGAACCTGGCAGGTCCTACCACATGTTGACACCCTTGTCAACATCATATATAATATTTGCTGTACAGTAAATATCGGAAACAATATATTATGCCAGCAACTTACCTAGTCAGTGATACACATTTTGGACACGCAGGAGTTTGTCACTTTATGCAAGCCGATGGTGTGACCAAACTGCGTCCTTGGACAGATCCAGACGAAATGGACGAGGAAATGATTCGCCGGTGGAACGACCGTGTTCGTCCAAAAGACAAGGTGTACCACCTTGGCGATGTGATAATTAATCGCCGGGCATTTCCTACACTGGCCAGACTCAATGGAGACAAGGTGCTGATCCGTGGTAATCACGATATTTTCACCGATGACGAATATCGACAATATTTTAGAGCCATCAGGGGTTGTCATGTACTTAATGGTATGATACTGACTCACATTCCCATCCATCCAGAAAGTTTGGGCAGGTTTGGAGTCAATATACATGGACATCTCCACTCTAATCGTGTAATGGTAAAAACTCGTTACGGTAATACCGAATACTTTGATGAACAGATTGATGTGAGATATCACAGTGTTTGTGTAGAGCAGACTGACTTTGCTCCCATCCTGTTTGAAGATGTAATCAAGAGGATTACGGCAGAAGGCGGAACTGTTGGTTTCCGCAATGGTAATGGACCCGTTGTGGATTAAAAATATGGAAGATACAACCAACATACTGCTAATGATTTATGTAGGGATGATGATTCCGGTTGCAGGCATGTTGTTGATTGTTCTTAAAAAGAAATGATTATTACTGTACTATCAACCCCTAGATCCGGAAGTACTGCATATACACAAAACATCAAATATACATCATTTGGTGTTGATTCCAATGTTATTATTTTAGCCGAACTCTTTACTGCATTAAATAAAAATAGATACAATGTAGACTCGGGCAATATCAAACATTTAGTCTACGGGTGGCGTCCAGGAGCATATTACGAAGACATGGAGGGCGACCAGATTGTCAAAAAATATCAATGCAGAAAAGAACTTGACAAAAACCAAGAGTTTAATAAATGCATTGATGCTATGTTGAAATCATCTAAAAATTTCATCGTTCACGAACATGTGCATTTGTTACAGGAACAATGGGTTGATCGATTAAAATCTGTTTCAAATAGTATTTCCTATATAAAAAGAAATCGAAAGGAACAGTTGTCCAGTTTTGCAATAGCCACATATACAGGAGTTTTTATCAACGATAACGGAACTCTTTGGTGTCATGGCAATATCAGCAACATGCATGAATATAAATTGGAAAAGTTTGAAAATCCTATAATTGTCTCTGAAGTTCTAAGCAGCCTAATTACATTTAGAGGCCGAGTCAATTTAAGTAATAACATTGTCGCAACGAGAAATATTCCTGTTGTCAATTACGAAGAAATAATTTTTAGTGATCAAATATCAACTAAAAAACTTTCTGACAGCAGTTTTAACAGACTTTGCACTATCGATCAACAACTTATTTTAGAATTATGTTAGATTATAGTATCTATCCTGCAGAGGTATTCTTAGAAAGATTTTCTGATAAGTTTGAAATGGCCACGCAAAATATCAGTAAAAAATTTCCGTTTTGGGATGTTAATTACTTGGCCGAGTATCGAGATCATCCGGCTAGTGTGTATAAAAAATTTAATTCTCCTAATTGCTATGTATCTATAGTTTCAGAAGATGAAAAAATACTAGCATTTAGCATGACGTACGAATACGATCATGAAACTTGTATATTAGGTGCTAGATCATTTGTTATAGAAAAAACAGGTTATGAAGCACTTGCTGTGACCAGTATGTATAATATACCCATGCAAATGATACAACAAAGCAGTAAATATAAAGTAGGAATGACTACGTTCAATTTAAATCCTTATACAGATAGACTATGGAAATTATATTGTAGAATGTTAGGTCCAGGATGGGATAAACATAAAAAATCTGTAAACAGCATATTTAAAG
>Ga0187843_10001846_pt1 | contig 13214 bp, 5 predicted proteins | sample SpaLakP09_SKY_43_FD_134516 | JGI IMG/M metagenome (GOLD analysis project Ga0187843, IMG submission 134516) | Oligotrophic lake water microbial communities from Sparkling Lake, Wisconsin, USA - SP09_SKY_43 | ecosystem: Environmental > Aquatic > Freshwater > Lake | place: USA: Sparkling Lake... | reverse complement strand
TACTTGAAAACCCTCTTTTTCCATGGCACGCCGATGTCGCTGGACGCGGCATCCCACTTGAATTTGCCAGCCATCGCGGGCTAACCCTCGTGCCAACTCCAACCGGTGGGAGCAGAAATACCAATCCTCCGTTACCAGAAATAAGATCCGCCTGCGGGAGAAGCTTTTGGCTCCAGACATCATTTTAAAGGGGCTGAAGGACAGGCGTTTCCGGATCGGTTGCATTTGGGTTATTCTTTTGCATTTCTTTGGCTTGAGAGCCAAGGAATGCGGGAACGGCTATGGGGACCTGTTGGTTTGTTTCCAAGCCTGAAACATCAAGATAACCCAAAGGGATTGGCCCCAGTTGCAGTGCCCCGCGAGGTGCTCCCGCCACCGGTAGAGGATGGGTTCCGGCTTCAAAAACCCTCCCTCCGCCAACCGGGCAGGCTTAAGCAACTCCTCGGCCCATTCCCTCAGGGGACCGCGCAACCATTCGTCGATGGGCACGCCAAATCCCATTTTGGGACGCTCGGTGAGGTTGCGGGGGACGTATTCTTCCAGGATTTTTCGGAGAATCACCTTGGTACTGCCCGCTTTGACTTTCCACTTGAGCGGTAATCGCCACGCAAACTCCACCACCCGGTGGTCGAGGAAGGGTGTCCGCACCTCCAGGCTGACCGCCATCGAGGCCCGATCTACCTTGGTCAAGATGTCATCGGGAAGATAGGTCACACCGTCGGTGGCCATCATCCGCTCCACCGTATGCCCGGCCGCTACTTCGCCGAACTTTCGAATAAAAAAGTCGTCCTTCTCGACCTCGCCGCGCACCAACTGCTCCGGCTGGTTCCAGTGCGAGACCAGACCGTGGTACCAATCTCCAAAATCTGGGCAGGCCAAAACAGCTGCTCCTTTGTGGATTTTTTCGCCCCAACGTTTCAGCTGCAAAGCTCCGGGTAAAAATAGCTCGGCGGGGCGAAGCATCCGTTCCCAGGTTTCCGGCCGAACCCGGCGCAAAGCCCGGGAAGCCCCTTCTCGAAGAAATGTAGGTATAAGGCTCATCCCTCGCCACGCCCGGTAAGCTAATCGGTACCGGTTGTAACCGCCAAACAGCTCATCGCCCCCGTCTCCGGAAAGGGCCACAGTGACCTGTTGGCGGGCCAACCGACTGATCAAATAAGTTGGGATCTGCGAGGAGTCGGCAAATGGTTCGCTGTAGATCTCCGGAAGAAGAGGAATGACTTCGCGGGCCTCCGACGGGGAGACCGTGAGCTCGGTATGCTCGGTGCCCAGGTGGCGCGCAACTCTCCGGGCATCTTTCGCCTCGTTGTAGGCCTCCTCATGAAAACCGACCGTGAAGGTTTGGATCGGCCTGGATGACTGCTCCTGCATGAGAGCCACGATCGTGGAGGAATCTGTACCGCCGGAAAGAAAGGCCCCGACCGGAACGTCCGCCACCTTCTGCCCGCGGACGGCTTGGCGGAGAAGGTTTTTTAGCTCTCCCGCCGCCTCTTCGAATTTTCCCGGCCAAGGATTCCCGGCACCGGCTACCACGGCCTCTCTGAGCGTCCAGTATGGTTCGGGAACTGCGTCGGGTTTCTTGTTGGAAACCGAAAGCAAGTGGCCGGGTGGAACCTTGAAAATGCCCTGATAAATTGAGAGAGGGGCCGGGACTTCCCCGTACCGCAGGTAAAGCGATAGAGCTTGCCGGCTGATTTGCCCCTCGAAAGCCGGATGACGGCGCAGGGCGGAAAGTTCCGAGCCAAACAAAAAGACGTTCCTGCCGTCTGCTTTCTGGTGGCCATAATAAAGGGGTTTTTCGCCCAACCGATCCCGCCCCAAGGTGAGAACCTTTTCCCTCCGGTCCCAGACCGCAAACGCGAACATACCCACACTTTTTTCCACCGTTTGCCGTATCCCCCACTTCTCAACCCCAGCCAGAAACACTTCGGTGTCCGAATGCCCCCGCCACTCCACGCTCTCCATTTTCCGGCCTCCGCCCTCAGTCATCCGGCATCCGTCCTCTGTCCCCTGGCCACTGACCACGGACCACTGACCCCCTCTCCCAATTTCTTCCCTCAGACTGCGGTAATTATAAATCTCGCCATTAAACACCGTGACGTATCTCCCGGACCACGAAACCATCGGCTGATGGCCCGCGGGGCTTAAATCCAAAATTGAAAGTCGCCGAAAACCCAAGGCGACGGATCCACCATCATCCACCCAAGCGCCCGCATCGTCCGGTCCCCGGTGTTGCAAAGGCTTTGCCATCTTCTCCGCTAGCCTTCCGGCCTCCTCCTTTCCGGAGCTTCCTCCTAAAAATCCCGCAAACCCACACATGGCTTTAGTTTATTTTCAGTTTTTGACTTTCACGAAAAACTTCACCGTCTACCGACCTTTGTCCTCCGTCATCCGGTTTCTGGTCGCCGTCTGTCCGACTACCGAGCACTGACCACCGACCTCCGCCTTCCGTCCTCTGGCCTCTCTTAATCTTCATCTTAATCCTCATCCAGCGGACCATCTGCCCTCCGACATCCGTCTTCTGCTCTCTGTCTTCCGCCTACCGATCACTGATCACCTTCTTACGCCGACTGCCCCAAAAAGCCTCTTCAATCGTTGGCACGTCGCCCCGAGTTTGTCCCGGCCATCCCTGCGATAAGATCTATGAAGAAGGCCGAATACGTCTCTTGGCGGCTCGCCTGCTGGCGGGACTCTTGGGTCTCCGAAGCCGTATGCACCCGAGTGCGGCCTTTCAAGAATTCCGAGAACTCGGCCGCGAGCCCCGTGATATCCCGAACCATGAAAGACATCCCCAGAACAACATAATTCCTGATCTCCCCAACATCACGGTAAATAACAAAACAGCCCGCTTGGACCGCCTCATGGGCAGCCATGCAGAACCCTTCGTAGTCGGAAAGAACAACAAAATACTCTGAGGCACAGAGTCGGCGAATGACTTCCTGATTGGGAAGATCGTTCTCAACCGTCACGCGCCCTCGGTAAGCGGCCGCTAGTTGCCAAACATCCTTCGAGCACTCTCCAGCTATTACGAATCGGCACGTCACATCGGGAAAGCTCGCAAGAAGCTTCCCGAAGAATTCCGCCACAAGATCAATACGCTTCTGGGCCGTTCCCCGCCCAACAAAAATGAACGAATTCGGAATACGTTTTAAGGCCCTGAATTCGTGATCCAGCTGGAAAAAATAGGGGATCGCCTGAGCCTTGACATCCTTTTTTATCTTTCGAACAAACTGTACTGTTGCATTCGAATCTGCGGCGACCTCATCCGCCATTCTGACTGCGGCCCTACAGACCAGTCGGTCTATGACATGAGTTAGGCCCGCATTGTGCATAAAACAGACCCATCTCGCCCCCGCAAAACTGAATAGCATGCCGAACGGATGTGCCCACCAAAGAGATGTCACCACTATCTCAGGCTTATCCTTGAACAGATTTTTCAGAGCACGCCACCAAGGGAATTGTCCCACACAAAGGCTTCCTCGCCCCTTTACATAAAAAATGCTTATATCAAATTTCTTCCTAAGATCCGGCAGGGACCTCTGGATCCCGACCTCAACTCCGCCGATATCCATAGATGGAACAAAGTGAAAAACTTTTTTTCGCATTTCTTTCCTTTGGCTCATCACATTGTTTTCTGGAGGATCCTGAGATGAATAATCAGCCCAGAGCATCAGTGACAAATCCGACAGCTAATGCATGGTCAAAGCTGCCGCGATGTGTGTGCTTTCATGGCCGTTCACACGGGCTATGTCTGGCGAACAACTTTTCATATTCATTCCGCTCATGTTCTTCCATCTTTCGAGGATCCATCATTTCAAAAATGCGCCTCCTCGCCTTTTCTCCCATCTTTCCTGCAGAAACCCGATCCTTGAGGAGCATCTCTGCCTTGTCTGCCAATGCCAGCCAATCCTTATTCGGGACCAAATAACCCGCTTCTCCATCAGCGACCACTTCTCTCTGCCAGTCATAGTCAAAAGCGACGATCGGGACCCCGGCGAGGGCTGCCTCAGCCAAAGCCCGGCCCATGTGGGGGGAAACAATCACCTCCGCCCTGGGCAAGACCGCCGCGATCCATTTCTGGTCCCGATTACCGGCAAAGACCACCTGTCGGCCAACGCCGAGAGCAGCCGCCATGGACTGCAGCTGCTCCCTACAAGCTCCATCTCCGATGATCAATCCCCTGATCTTATGGCCGCGGCGAACAAGTTCTCCAATGACCCGGATCGTATCGTCGACACATTTCATCGCCTCAAGCCGAGCCACGGTAACCAGAAACCTATCACCTGTAAGCCCCAATTCCGCAAGGATCGTGTCCGGGGCCTGGCGTGCTCCTGGATCGCGCCAATGGTCCTCATGGATCAGGTTCCCGTAACGGAAGATAGTCGCAACCTCCCGGCGTCCTCCGTTCTCCAAGCCGTAATTCATATTGTTCTCATTCGCCCCCGCAATCAGGTCGCAACGGTGAAAGATAAACTTCTCAATCATTTTTTCAATGGCACGAAAGACAAATAGCCTCGGAAATACCGGTTTGCTGGTCGTCTCATAGAGCTGGTCATAATTAAAGCAGACGCGAATTACCAATGGGATGTGCAGCCAGTGCGCAAGTAGCCAGCCCATCAAGCCGAGATAGTAAGGGTCGCCTACACGCACGACATCCACCTTTGCCTCCCGGCTAAGCCGCAGCACTAGGCGTATGAGATTGACCTGAGCCAAGATCAAATTGAGTGGAGGCAGCCAGCGCAAGCGCGAACTTACTCCAATCTTGCCCTCTATGAACACATGCGTCTCGTCAAGCCGGGATACCACAGGAACACCAAACCGATCACATCCAGTGGCAAACAATCCAGCGAGTGGATGCACGGAGATCACGTGACTGAAATAGCCGCCTAACTTCCTACTTACCAAGGCTTGCTCTAAATGGCGCTCCTGGAACATTTTAAGGGTGTAAGACATGTCCAAAAACAAGATTCCCCTTTGCGGCGATTTTCGTATATCCGGGGCGGCTGGTCGAAAGGACTTGTAGAAAAAGGCTAACCAAAGTTCCTGCCATCTTAGAATTTTATCTGACAAGCGATTGCCGGCTTGAGATGCCATCTTTTAAGCCCTGCGATACCCCAAGACAGTCCAGTAAGGAGGGTCCTGGCTGACCCGAATCCTGCCCAGCCCAGCCGACTTCATCATTTGAACGATTGCTTCTTTGGAAAAACGGTGCTCCAAGGGCGTGCCAAACCGGTCCCGGGCATCGGTTTTCATCGTGTAAAAAGATAGACTTCGATAAAAGGACAGCGGGATACTCTGATAGGAAAGACCGAGCAATTCCGCAGCACGGCTCACCCGTGCAAGGGGGTAATAGACAAGGGCAGCAATCACCTTGCAAAAGAGCAGCAACCAAGGCTCCGGGAGCTTGCAGAGCATTTGACGGGTGAAAGAAGTCAGGTGAAAAATGGCCCGCCAAAGAAAAGGCCTGGTGGAAATGGATTGATAAATGTAGACCAGAAATGGAGCTCCCATTTTTAGTTTTCTTACGCAAGCCTGAAGACCAGCGGCAGGGCTCGGAAGATGATGAAGAACGCCCAGAGAATATCCAAAATCCAGACTAGCCTCCTTTACAGAGTTTTCATTAAGGGTGGCGCATTCGAAATCAACATTTCGAAAAGCACGCAGGTTCTTGCGAGCTACCCTGAGGGCCCGGGGGCTCGCATCGACACAAATCAAGTTGCCGACTCGGGGGGCGACTAACCTGGCCCAGCGACCACTTCCGCAACCAAAATCACAGCCTTTCGCCATCGAGGATAAATATTTTTGGGGAAAGATCCGAAAATAACATTCCCATATATTTTTAAGTTCCTGCTCATACTTGGACGTCTGCGAAAATTCCTCCCATTCCCTGCCGAATGCCTCGACGGTCAGGGGGTCGTAGTTTTTAACGACAAGGGCCTGAGACCGGAAAAGTGGGGAGACAGTTTTAGGATTCTCTTGCAACTTTCGATACAAGCCAAGGACTTGAACTGGGGAAATCCACCCTTGGATACTAAACCGCAAGCCTGAACCCGTTGCTATTTTCTGGGCATGCACTCCGTTTTTTGGCTTGGATGGCGGATAACCCGAAATCCAAAGTGTTTTAGGGCATCTAAGCTTTAACATGAAGGCGGCAAGATCGGATCGAAACCCGTAAGAATGGATGATCTCAGGCGGATTCGCTCCAGCCGCCCGTAACAAACGCAACCAGCGCTTCGGTTCTGAAAATATTCTCCACGTGGATGGCCCTGCCGCCCATGTCCGCACTCCGTGACTTGATAATTTGTTCCGGTCAGGAAAGCTGGCCATCGGCTCGCTTTGCATGCCCGCCGCAAGGACATGATGCCCTTTGCGGTTAAGGCAATATGCGAGGACACGCAGGTGTTGGGGAAAATGCTTTTCCCGGAAAGAGTCCGCCAAGATCAGGATTTTCACCGGCGCTTTCCGGATTCCCTCCGGGCCGGTTTTGGAGAGGCGTGAAAAACCAAGGAAGGTCCCACAATAGCCTCGCCCATGCGTCCCAAAAACAGGCGAAATGTTGCGCGGAGGAGGTTTTTAAACCCGGGGCGATGAAAGTCCGAAAAAGCCCGGGCTTTTTCGGACTTTCATCGCCCCGGGTTTAAAAACCTCCTCCGCGCAACATTTCGCCTGTTTTTGGGACGCATGGGCGAGGCTATTGTGGGACCTTCCTTGGTTTTTCACGCCTCTCCAAAACCGGCCCGGAGGGAATCCGGAAAGCGCCGGTGAAAATCCTGATCTTGGCGGACTCTTTCCGGGAAAAGCATTTTCCCCAACACCTGCGTGTCCTCGCATATTGCCTTAACCGCAAAGGGCATCATGTCCTTGCGGCGGGCATGCAAAGCGAGCCGATGGCCAGCTTTCCTGACCGGAACAAATTATCAAGTCACGGAGTGCGGACATGGGCGGCAGGGCCATCCACGTGGAGAATATTTTCAGAACCGAAGCGCTGGTTGCGTTTGTTACGGGCGGCTGGAGCGAATCCGCCTGAGATCATCCATTCTTACGGGTTTCGATCCGATCTTGCCGCCTTCATGTTAAAGCTTAGATGCCCTAAAACACTTTGGATTTCGGGTTATCCGCCATCCAAGCCAAAAAACGGAGTGCATGCCCAGAAAATAGCAACGGGTTCAGGCTTGCGGTTTAGTATCCAAGGGTGGATTTCCCCAGTTCAAGTCCTTGGCTTGTATCGAAAGTTGCAAGAGAATCCTAAAACTGTCTCCCCACTTTTCCGGTCTCAGGCCCTTGTCGTTAAAAACTACGACCCCCTGACCGTCGAGGCATTCGGCAGGGAATGGGAGGAATTTTCGCAGACGTCCAAGTATGAGCAGGAACTTAAAAATATATGGGAATGTTATTTTCGGATCTTTCCCCAAAAATATTTATCCTCGATGGCGAAAGGCTGTGATTTTGGTTGCGGAAGTGGTCGCTGGGCCAGGTTAGTCGCCCCCCGAGTCGGCAACTTGATTTGTGTCGATGCGAGCCCCCGGGCCCTCAGGGTAGCTCGCAAGAACCTGCGTGCTTTTCGAAATGTTGATTTCGAATGCGCCACCCTTAATGAAAACTCTGTAAAGGAGGCTAGTCTGGATTTTGGATATTCTCTGGGCGTTCTTCATCATCTTCCGAGCCCTGCCGCTGGTCTTCAGGCTTGCGTAAGAAAACTAAAAATGGGAGCTCCATTTCTGGTCTACATTTATCAATCCATTTCCACCAGGCCTTTTCTTTGGCGGGCCATTTTTCACCTGACTTCTTTCACCCGTCAAATGCTCTGCAAGCTCCCGGAGCCTTGGTTGCTGCTCTTTTGCAAGGTGATTGCTGCCCTTGTCTATTACCCCCTTGCACGGGTGAGCCGTGCTGCGGAATTGCTCGGTCTTTCCTATCAGAGTATCCCGCTGTCCTTTTATCGAAGTCTATCTTTTTACACGATGAAAACCGATGCCCGGGACCGGTTTGGCACGCCCTTGGAGCACCGTTTTTCCAAAGAAGCAATCGTTCAAATGATGAAGTCGGCTGGGCTGGGCAGGATTCGGGTCAGCCAGGACCCTCCTTACTGGACTGTCTTGGGGTATCGCAGGGCTTAAAAGATGGCATCTCAAGCCGGCAATCGCTTGTCAGATAAAATTCTAAGATGGCAGGAACTTTGGTTAGCCTTTTTCTACAAGTCCTTTCGACCAGCCGCCCCGGATATACGAAAATCGCCGCAAAGGGGAATCTTGTTTTTGGACATGTCTTACACCCTTAAAATGTTCCAGGAGCGCCATTTAGAGCAAGCCTTGGTAAGTAGGAAGTTAGGCGGCTATTTCAGTCACGTGATCTCCGTGCATCCACTCGCTGGATTGTTTGCCACTGGATGTGATCGGTTTGGTGTTCCTGTGGTATCCCGGCTTGACGAGACGCATGTGTTCATAGAGGGCAAGATTGGAGTAAGTTCGCGCTTGCGCTGGCTGCCTCCACTCAATTTGATCTTGGCTCAGGTCAATCTCATACGCCTAGTGCTGCGGCTTAGCCGGGAGGCAAAGGTGGATGTCGTGCGTGTAGGCGACCCTTACTATCTCGGCTTGATGGGCTGGCTACTTGCGCACTGGCTGCACATCCCATTGGTAATTCGCGTCTGCTTTAATTATGACCAGCTCTATGAGACGACCAGCAAACCGGTATTTCCGAGGCTATTTGTCTTTCGTGCCATTGAAAAAATGATTGAGAAGTTTATCTTTCACCGTTGCGACCTGATTGCGGGGGCGAATGAGAACAATATGAATTACGGCTTGGAGAACGGAGGACGCCGGGAGGTTGCGACTATCTTCCGTTACGGGAACCTGATCCATGAGGACCATTGGCGCGATCCAGGAGCACGCCAGGCCCCGGACACGATCCTTGCGGAATTGGGGCTTACAGGTGATAGGTTTCTGGTTACCGTGGCTCGGCTTGAGGCGATGAAATGTGTCGACGATACGATCCGGGTCATTGGAGAACTTGTTCGCCGCGGCCATAAGATCAGGGGATTGATCATCGGAGATGGAGCTTGTAGGGAGCAGCTGCAGTCCATGGCGGCTGCTCTCGGCGTTGGCCGACAGGTGGTCTTTGCCGGTAATCGGGACCAGAAATGGATCGCGGCGGTCTTGCCCAGGGCGGAGGTGATTGTTTCCCCCCACATGGGCCGGGCTTTGGCTGAGGCAGCCCTCGCCGGGGTCCCGATCGTCGCTTTTGACTATGACTGGCAGAGAGAAGTGGTCGCTGATGGAGAAGCGGGTTATTTGGTCCCGAATAAGGATTGGCTGGCATTGGCAGACAAGGCAGAGATGCTCCTCAAGGATCGGGTTTCTGCAGGAAAGATGGGAGAAAAGGCGAGGAGGCGCATTTTTGAAATGATGGATCCTCGAAAGATGGAAGAACATGAGCGGAATGAATATGAAAAGTTGTTCGCCAGACATAGCCCGTGTGAACGGCCATGAAAGCACACACATCGCGGCAGCTTTGACCATGCATTAGCTGTCGGATTTGTCACTGATGCTCTGGGCTGATTATTCATCTCAGGATCCTCCAGAAAACAATGTGATGAGCCAAAGGAAAGAAATGCGAAAAAAAGTTTTTCACTTTGTTCCATCTATGGATATCGGCGGAGTTGAGGTCGGGATCCAGAGGTCCCTGCCGGATCTTAGGAAGAAATTTGATATAAGCATTTTTTATGTAAAGGGGCGAGGAAGCCTTTGTGTGGGACAATTCCCTTGGTGGCGTGCTCTGAAAAATCTGTTCAAGGATAAGCCTGAGATAGTGGTGACATCTCTTTGGTGGGCACATCCGTTCGGCATGCTATTCAGTTTTGCGGGGGCGAGATGGGTCTGTTTTATGCACAATGCGGGCCTAACTCATGTCATAGACCGACTGGTCTGTAGGGCCGCAGTCAGAATGGCGGATGAGGTCGCCGCAGATTCGAATGCAACAGTACAGTTTGTTCGAAAGATAAAAAAGGATGTCAAGGCTCAGGCGATCCCCTATTTTTTCCAGCTGGATCACGAATTCAGGGCCTTAAAACGTATTCCGAATTCGTTCATTTTTGTTGGGCGGGGAACGGCCCAGAAGCGTATTGATCTTGTGGCGGAATTCTTCGGGAAGCTTCTTGCGAGCTTTCCCGATGTGACGTGCCGATTCGTAATAGCTGGAGAGTGCTCGAAGGATGTTTGGCAACTAGCGGCCGCTTACCGAGGGCGCGTGACGGTTGAGAACGATCTTCCCAATCAGGAAGTCATTCGCCGACTCTGTGCCTCAGAGTATTTTGTTGTTCTTTCCGACTACGAAGGGTTCTGCATGGCTGCCCATGAGGCGGTCCAAGCGGGCTGTTTTGTTATTTACCGTGATGTTGGGGAGATCAGGAATTATGTTGTTCTGGGGATGTCTTTCATGGTTCGGGATATCACGGGGCTCGCGGCCGAGTTCTCGGAATTCTTGAAAGGCCGCACTCGGGTGCATACGGCTTCGGAGACCCAAGAGTCCCGCCAGCAGGCGAGCCGCCAAGAGACGTATTCGGCCTTCTTCATAGATCTTATCGCAGGGATGGCCGGGACAAACTCGGGGCGACGTGCCAACGATTGAAGAGGCTTTTTGGGGCAGTCGGCGTAAGAAGGTGATCAGTGATCGGTAGGCGGAAGACAGAGAGCAGAAGACGGATGTCGGAGGGCAGATGGTCCGCTGGATGAGGATTAAGATGAAGATTAAGAGAGGCCAGAGGACGGAAGGCGGAGGTCGGTGGTCAGTGCTCGGTAGTCGGACAGACGGCGACCAGAAACCGGATGACGGAGGACAAAGGTCGGTAGACGGTGAAGTTTTTCGTGAAAGTCAAAAACTGAAAATAAACTAAAGCCATGTGTGGGTTTGCGGGATTTTTAGGAGGAAGCTCCGGAAAGGAGGAGGCCGGAAGGCTAGCGGAGAAGATGGCAAAGCCTTTGCAACACCGGGGACCGGACGATGCGGGCGCTTGGGTGGATGATGGTGGATCCGTCGCCTTGGGTTTTCGGCGACTTTCAATTTTGGATTTAAGCCCCGCGGGCCATCAGCCGATGGTTTCGTGGTCCGGGAGATACGTCACGGTGTTTAATGGCGAGATTTATAATTACCGCAGTCTGAGGGAAGAAATTGGGAGAGGGGGTCAGTGGTCCGTGGTCAGTGGCCAGGGGACAGAGGACGGATGCCGGATGACTGAGGGCGGAGGCCGGAAAATGGAGAGCGTGGAGTGGCGGGGGCATTCGGACACCGAAGTGTTTCTGGCTGGGGTTGAGAAGTGGGGGATACGGCAAACGGTGGAAAAAAGTGTGGGTATGTTCGCGTTTGCGGTCTGGGACCGGAGGGAAAAGGTTCTCACCTTGGGGCGGGATCGGTTGGGCGAAAAACCCCTTTATTATGGCCACCAGAAAGCAGACGGCAGGAACGTCTTTTTGTTTGGCTCGGAACTTTCCGCCCTGCGCCGTCATCCGGCTTTCGAGGGGCAAATCAGCCGGCAAGCTCTATCGCTTTACCTGCGGTACGGGGAAGTCCCGGCCCCTCTCTCAATTTATCAGGGCATTTTCAAGGTTCCACCCGGCCACTTGCTTTCGGTTTCCAACAAGAAACCCGACGCAGTTCCCGAACCATACTGGACGCTCAGAGAGGCCGTGGTAGCCGGTGCCGGGAATCCTTGGCCGGGAAAATTCGAAGAGGCGGCGGGAGAGCTAAAAAACCTTCTCCGCCAAGCCGTCCGCGGGCAGAAGGTGGCGGACGTTCCGGTCGGGGCCTTTCTTTCCGGCGGTACAGATTCCTCCACGATCGTGGCTCTCATGCAGGAGCAGTCATCCAGGCCGATCCAAACCTTCACGGTCGGTTTTCATGAGGAGGCCTACAACGAGGCGAAAGATGCCCGGAGAGTTGCGCGCCACCTGGGCACCGAGCATACCGAGCTCACGGTCTCCCCGTCGGAGGCCCGCGAAGTCATTCCTCTTCTTCCGGAGATCTACAGCGAACCATTTGCCGACTCCTCGCAGATCCCAACTTATTTGATCAGTCGGTTGGCCCGCCAACAGGTCACTGTGGCCCTTTCCGGAGACGGGGGCGATGAGCTGTTTGGCGGTTACAACCGGTACCGATTAGCTTACCGGGCGTGGCGAGGGATGAGCCTTATACCTACATTTCTTCGAGAAGGGGCTTCCCGGGCTTTGCGCCGGGTTCGGCCGGAAACCTGGGAACGGATGCTTCGCCCCGCCGAGCTATTTTTACCCGGAGCTTTGCAGCTGAAACGTTGGGGCGAAAAAATCCACAAAGGAGCAGCTGTTTTGGCCTGCCCAGATTTTGGAGATTGGTACCACGGTCTGGTCTCGCACTGGAACCAGCCGGAGCAGTTGGTGCGCGGCGAGGTCGAGAAGGACGACTTTTTTATTCGAAAGTTCGGCGAAGTAGCGGCCGGGCATACGGTGGAGCGGATGATGGCCACCGACGGTGTGACCTATCTTCCCGATGACATCTTGACCAAGGTAGATCGGGCCTCGATGGCGGTCAGCCTGGAGGTGCGGACACCCTTCCTCGACCACCGGGTGGTGGAGTTTGCGTGGCGATTACCGCTCAAGTGGAAAGTCAAAGCGGGCAGTACCAAGGTGATTCTCCGAAAAATCCTGGAAGAATACGTCCCCCGCAACCTCACCGAGCGTCCCAAAATGGGATTTGGCGTGCCCATCGACGAATGGTTGCGCGGTCCCCTGAGGGAATGGGCCGAGGAGTTGCTTAAGCCTGCCCGGTTGGCGGAGGGAGGGTTTTTGAAGCCGGAACCCATCCTCTACCGGTGGCGGGAGCACCTCGCGGGGCACTGCAACTGGGGCCAATCCCTTTGGGTTATCTTGATGTTTCAGGCTTGGAAACAAACCAACAGGTCCCCATAGCCGTTCCCGCATTCCTTGGCTCTCAAGCCAAAGAAATGCAAAAGAATAACCCAAATGCAACCGATCCGGAAACGCCTGTCCTTCAGCCCCTTTAAAATGATGTCTGGAGCCAAAAGCTTCTCCCGCAGGCGGATCTTATTTCTGGTAACGGAGGATTGGTATTTCTGCTCCCACCGGTTGGAGTTGGCACGAGGGTTAGCCCGCGATGGCTGGCAAATTCAAGTGGGATGCCGCGTCCAGCGACATCGGCGTGCCATGGAAAAAGAGGGTTTTCAAGTA
>Ga0187843_10001845_pt1 | contig 13220 bp, 11 predicted proteins | sample SpaLakP09_SKY_43_FD_134516 | JGI IMG/M metagenome (GOLD analysis project Ga0187843, IMG submission 134516) | Oligotrophic lake water microbial communities from Sparkling Lake, Wisconsin, USA - SP09_SKY_43 | ecosystem: Environmental > Aquatic > Freshwater > Lake | place: USA: Sparkling Lake... | reverse complement strand
TCATTTAGTTTTATTTCCTGTTTTATCAACAATTGTCCTTCTTACATTGATCCCTTTTTTAACTAACGCTGCATTCTGGCTGGATTTAAATTTTGACAAATGGAGGATTGATAAAAAGATAGAAATTGAAAAAAAACAATTATTAACAATAGAGCAATCAATCAGTCTTAGAGAGCAAATATTAAATATGGAGAATCGTTTTGAATCTCTTTTAAGCGACAAAAACACGGAAATTACACAATTAAAGGCAATAATAAATGAGATAGAAAAAAAAACTATAAGTATTGACGGTGGCTTAAATTCCTCAGAAATGACAAGACAAACTGAAAATGATGTTGAAGATTTAGCAACAAAAATAACCAAGAATGAAAAGTTATACAGCGCTAATAAAACTATAAATTATTATATTCAAGGTGGATACAATCAGTTGGTTGAAGCTAAAAATATAACCACTGAAATTTTAAGCTTTTATCAATCAAATAAATTAATTGAGAGCACAACACCTGGATTTTTTAAATGGACAACAAAAGGAAATGAAGTAAATAAATTGATTTCCATGAAAGAGTTTGAATAAATGACCAGATAGCGCGGATTTGCAATCCGTGCCCACAAAGAGAATAAAAGAGAAGCGTTACTAGTGAGATGTTTCTCCCGAAGCGTCGGGATCAACATACAAGAAAATTAATAGTCGCTTTTATCATTCTGAGGCACGAAGAATCACACACGCAACTTATACCAAGAAAAAACCTCGCATCAATAAAGAAGCGAGGTTTTTTCTTTTTATAGTTCCACCATAATCTGGTTTTTAATCAAATCTTCAAAGGTTTCTCGTTTGCTAATCAAGTGGCCTTTGCCGTCTTTCCACAATACTTCTGCGGGTTTAAAACGCGAGTTGTAGTTGGAAGCCATCGAGAAGCAATAGGCTCCTGAGTTTCTAAAACACAAGACATCACCTTCTTTAATTTCGGCAATTCTTCGGTTGTTGGCAAACGTATCGGTTTCACAGATATAACCCACTACGGTATAAAAACGCTCTTTTCCTTTTGGGTTAGAAATGTTTTCAATAGTATGTTGCGAGCCATAAAACATTGGTCGAATCAAGTGGTTAAACCCAGAATCAATTCCGGCAAATACGGTTGAGGTGGTTTGTTTCACTACGTTGACTTTCGCCAAGAAAAAACCAGCTTCACTTACTAAGAATTTTCCAGGTTCGAAAGCTAAGGTTAGCGTTCTTCCGTATTCTTTTTCGAAGGACAAGAAACGTTTGGTTAGTTTTTTCCCTAATTCTTCGATGTTGGTTTCGATATCGCCTTTTTTGTAGGGTACTTTAAATCCAGAACCAAAATCAAGAAAGTCTAATTCTTTGAATTGTTTCGCAGCATCAAAAAGGATTTCGGCAGCATATAAGAACACTTCAATGTCTAAAATATCCGAACCTGTGTGCATGTGGATTCCGTTAATGTGCATTCCGGTGTTTTCTACGATGCGTAAAACGTGCGGAATTTGGTAGATAGAAATTCCAAATTTACTATCGATATGTCCCACAGAAATATTCTGATTGCCACCCGCCATTACATGCGGATTGATACGAATACAAACTGGAACTTTTGGATATTTAGCTCCAAAATGTTCTAAAACCGAAAGGTTGTCAATGTTAATTTGAACACCCAACTTGGCAACTTCTTCAATTTCTTCAAAAGAAACACCGTTGGGAGTGAATATAATTTTGTCTGGCGTAAATCCAGCGTGTAAGCCTAATTGCACTTCTTGATAGGAAACGGTATCTAAACCAGAACCACACTTCTTTAGCAACTTCAAGATAGAAATGTTTGACAATGCTTTCATGGCGTAATTGATACGAAGGTTTTCGACCTTTGAAAAAGCAGCTGTCAAACGGTTATACTGTTGCTCGATGGTTGCGGCGTCATAAACGTACAACGGATTGCCAAATTCTTCGGCAAGTGCTAGTAAATCTTTTGGTTGCATTTTTTAAGTTTAAGGGTTTACAAATGTTTAGAAGTCAGATCTTCTGGTTACAAAGATACCGTTTGAAATAAGGAATACAAACTCGTTTAACATTTCTGTGAATTTGTTAATTTTTAACGTGATTTTTTCTCAATACAATACCTAATTAGCCCTGATTGCAGAGTAAATATAACTTTGTCAAAGTTCTGAACTTTGATAAAGTTTATTGGAACGTAAAGCAGGAAAACGGAAAACAAGAATTCCCAAACCATTCGCTCCTATACTTCGACAAGCTCAGCATGACATTAATCTTAAAATAAAGTTACTAAATTGATATACATTTCTTTTAGTTTTCATTCTATTTAATTACTTTTGTGACACTTTTAAAGACAAACTCATTACTTATGAATATACACGAATATCAAGGGAAAGAAATTTTAGCAAAATATGGTGTACGCGTACAACGTGGAATTGTTGCTAATAATCCTGTAGAAGCTGTGGCTGCTGCAAAACAATTAACTACAGAAACTGGTACAAGCTGGTATGTAATTAAAGCTCAAATTCACGCAGGTGGAAGAGGTAAAGGTGGTGGTGTTAAGTTGGCTAAAAACTTAGACCAAGTTACTGAGATTTCAGAACAAATCATCGGAATGCAATTGATTACTCCGCAAACTCCACCAGAAGGAAAAACAGTTCACAAAGTGTTGATTGCAGAAGATGTGTATTATCCAGGTGAAAGTGAAACTTCTGAATTCTATATGTCAATTTTATTGAATAGAGCTACAGGTAGAAATATGATTATGTATTCTACTGAAGGTGGAATGGATATCGAAGAAGTGGCTGAACATACACCACATTTAATTTTCACAGAAGAAATTGATCCACAATTAGGATTACAAGGTTTTCAAGCAAGAAGAGTGGCTTTCAACTTAGGTCTTTCTGGAAATGCTTTTAAAGAAATGGTGAAATTTGTGGATTCATTATACAATGCTTACATTGGTTCTGATTCTTCAATGTTTGAAATCAACCCAGTTTTAAAAACATCGGATAACAAAATATTAGCCGTTGATGCTAAAGTAAATATTGATGATAACGCATTATACCGTCAGCCAGTATATGCTGAAATGCGTGACGTTAGAGAAGAAAATCCAATTGAAGTAGAAGCTAAAGAAGCAGGATTAAACTATGTTGATCTTGACGGAACTGTTGGTTGTATGGTTAACGGTGCTGGTTTAGCAATGGCAACAATGGATTTGATTAAATATGCAGGTTTTGAACCAGCTAACTTCCTTGACGTAGGTGGAACTGCTGATGCAAAACGTGTGGAATTGGCTTTTAGAATTATCTTAAAAGATCCAAACGTAAAAGCAATTTTGATTAACATCTTTGGAGGAATCGTTCGTTGTGACCGTGTTGCTCAAGGTGTTGTGGATGCTTACAAAAACATGGGAGACGCTATTAAAGTGCCAATCATTGTAAGGTTGCAAGGAACAAATGCTGAAATTGCTAAAGAATTAATTGATAATTCAGGGATGCCAATTTTATCTGCAGTTCAATTTCAAGAAGCAGCTGACCAAGTTCAAAAAGCGCTTTCTTAATTAGATAGAAATTATTTTAAATATAAAATCCCGAGTTTAGGCTCGGGATTTTTTTGTTTTGTAGTTCGTTATTTTTTAACCAAACAGGTATTAATTCCTAATAGAGTATAAAGAGGACAAAAACTTACTAAACTTGTTAAGGCAAAAACTGCAGCTACAACAACTGCTACGATTCCTAAAGTTCCAGTAATTGTTCCGTTATAGAATAAGAAGCCTAACACAGCAGCAATAATCAATCGGATTATTTTATCTACTGAACCCATATTTTTTTTCATAACTAATAAAGTTTATTGATTAATAGACTATAAAGTAACGAATTAATATGGATGTATTGTGTTACATAAGTTACACAACTATTTAGTCTTTTTTATTCTTACCGTTTTTGTATTGTACTTTCTCTACAATTTCGATTTTTTTAGTTGGCTTTTTGTCTTTGAAATTTGGTTTTGAAGCCGGTTTTTTCTTAAAATCACCAGGTTTAAACTCTTTTTTAGGAGCAGCAGTTCCTTCTGATTTTGTGAATTCTTTTGGTTTTGCTTCTAGTTTGTGAACTGCAATTACATCCATTGGGTTTTTAGGATTTTCTTTTGTTCCACGTAAGTGAATTACCAATCCGTTAAGGAAATTACGCAATACTTGATCGCCACATTCCATAAATTTTGGATGGTCTTCACTTCTAAAAAAGTTACCAATTTCACCTTTAGACATGCGGAAATCAACCAATTTAAGAATTTCTTCTATTTGGTCATCACGAAGCATTAAAGCTACACGTAGTTTTTTGAAAATATCGTTGTTGTTCATTTTTACTTTATTAAATATTTTGTTTTATTCTTCCAACTTCCAACTTCAGTCTTCCAGCTTTAGAAGAGCCAAAGGTACGCTTTTTTGAAACCTTCTCGCCATAATTTTTCATTGTGTTGTCCGTCTTTTACAATGATTTTTTTGTTGAGCATTTTGCATTCACAGCGTTTGGTGTTGACTTGGTATTCCATACTATTCAAATCTCGAACCATATCGTCATCACCTTCATTATCGCCACATAAGAAAAAGATTTTTGTTTTGAAATTCTTGGTTTGTTCCATTAAACCAAAAATTTCTTTACGATTGAACCAAAACGATGGCGAAAAACAGCCGACTTTTCCAAAAACTTCAGGATATTTTAATGCGCCATAAAACGAAACCAATCCGCCAAGTGAGCTTCCCCACAGACAAGTGTTGTTGGCATTTGTTTTTGTTCGGTAATTTTTATCTACATAGGGTTTTAAGGTGTTTACTATGAAATCTAAATAATTATCTGCATTTCCGCCGCCGTATTTTTCGTTTTTGAATGGTGTTAATTCTTCCATTCGTTTTTCGTTGCCGTGTTCGATTCCGATAACGATTACTTGTGCCGAAATGCTGTCTAGAGTTTCGTCAATATTCCATTCACCAACATAGGAAGTCTTTGCATCAAACAAATTTTGTCCGTCGTGCATGTAAATTACTGGGAATTTCTTTTTGGAAGTAGTATAATTTTTAGGAAGATACACCCAAATTTTCTTTGTCGTATTTAACTGTGGTGCTTCTATGGTAAAAGTCGATACTTGCTTGCTAGCCGTGCTTTGCTGAGCATTTGAATTAAAAAAAATGATTCCAAATAGAAGTGATACAATGAATTTCAATCGATTATATTTTTAGTATTTAACAAATAATTATATTTTAGCTAAAAATAATCAATTTGATGAATACTAAGGAACAAAAATTAAGTTTATTAGCCGATATGATTGCATTTGCAATTGTGGATGGGGAATTGCACGAAAGAGAGTATATGTTTCTTTCTATAATTGCAGTTGAACTTGGTGTGAATAAAGACGAATTGAATCAACTTTTTCACGAAGAAAACAGAAGCGAAATTATAAAAAGTGAGTTTGAACGCATTCAACAGTTTTATCGATTGGCTTTGTTAATGCATTGTGACGGCGTACTTCACGATAGAGAAGTGGTCAAAATCCACGAAATTGGAATCAATATGGGATTAAATCCATTCGCTATAAAACGTGTTTTAAAAGCTATGGAACAATCGCCAACAAGAATGATTTCTCCAGATTATTTATTGGAGGTTTTTCAGGAGCAATACAATTAAATTTTTTCCTGTAAAGCTTTTATCTCATCACGCAATTTGGCTGCTTGCATAAAGTCTAAGTCTTTTGCGGCTTTTTCCATAGCTTTTCGGGCATCTCGTATTTTCTTTTCTATTTCTGGTTTGGATAAGTATAAACTTTCTGGTTCGGCAGCTTTTAAGGCTTGGTTTTCGTAATAATTTGTCGAAACAGAGTTATTTCCTAAGGCACTTCCTAAGCTTTTGTTCAACGCTTTTGGAGCCAAACCATGTTTCGTATTGTAATTGATTTGTTTTTCTCTTCTATAATTGGTTTCGTCAATGGTTTTTTGCATTGAAGCTGTGATTTTATCACCATACATAATTGCTTTTCCATTCACGTTACGAGCCGCACGACCAACTGTTTGTGTAAGCGAGCGATGGCTTCTTAAAAAACCTTCTTTATCGGCATCCAAAATCGCAACAAGCGAAACTTCGGGTAAATCCAAACCTTCACGCAATAAGTTGACACCAATCAAAACATCAAACAAACCTTTACGCAAATCTTGCATGATTTCCACACGTTCCAAAGTGTCCACATCAGAATGAATGTAACGACAACGAATGGAAACTTTAGTCAAATATTTCGTCAATTCTTCTGCCATTCTTTTGGTTAAAGTAGTCACTAAAACACGTTCGTCAACCTCACAACGCTGTTGAATTTCTTCAATTAAATCGTCAATTTGATTCAAACTCGGACGCACTTCAATAATTGGGTCTAACAATCCAGTCGGACGGATGACTTGTTCTACATAAACGCCTTCGCATTTTTGCAATTCGTAATCGGCTGGAGTTGCCGAAACATAAATCACTTGGTTTTGCATCGATTCAAATTCCTCAAACTTCAACGGACGATTGTCCATCGCAGCAGGTAATCGGAAACCGTATTCTACCAAGTTTTCTTTACGACTTCTATCGCCGCCATACATAGCATGAACTTGTGAAATCGTAACGTGACTTTCATCAACTACCATCAAGAAATCATCTGGAAAATAATCCAACAAACAGAATGGTCGCGTTCCTGGCAAACGTCTATCTAAATAACGAGAATAGTTCTCAATTCCAGAACAATAACCCAATTCGCGAATCATTTCCAAATCGAAATTGGTGCGTTCTTCCAATCGTTTGGCTTCTAAATGTTTACCTATTTCTTTGAAATAATCGACTTGTTTCACCAAATCTTGTTGAATATCCCAAATGGCTGCTTGTAACACATCGGGTGAAGTCACAAACATATTCGCTGGATAAACTGTAAGTTTTTCGTATTTTTCTAGAACTTGTGAACTTCTAGCATCAAAGGCTTCAATTTCTTCAACTTCATCACCAAAAAAGTGAATTCTAAAGGGTTCGTCGCCATAACTTGGAAAAATTTCTACAATATCACCTTTAATTCTGAATGTTCCTGGTGTAAATTCAGCTTCGGTTCTTGAGTATAAACTTTGAACTAACTTGTGTAATAATTTGGTTCTTGAAATGATTTGGTTTTTCTCAATCGAAACTACATTTTTTTGAAACTCAACTGGATTTCCAATTCCATACAAACAAGAAACAGAAGAAATCACAATAATATCACGACGACCAGAAAGTAAGGCAGAAGTGGTGCTTAAACGCAATTTTTCTAATTCTTCGTTGATAGATAAATCTTTTTCAATGTAAGTTCCAGTTACCGGAATAAAGGCTTCGGGTTGGTAATAATCGTAGTAAGAAACGAAATATTGCACCGAATTATTTGGAAAAAATTGCTTGAATTCGGAATATAATTGCGCTGCTAAAGTTTTGTTATGTGCCAAAACCAAAGTCGGTTTTTCAACATCTTGAATTACATTGGCAATGGTAAATGTCTTTCCAGAACCCGTAACTCCCAAAAGAGTTTGGTATTTATCGCCATTGAGAATGCCATTTGAAAGTTTTTCAATAGCTTGTGGCTGATCGCCTGTAGGTTTGTAATCGGATACGACTTGGAATTTCATTAATTAAGTTTCAAAGATTCTGAGTTTCAAAGTTACAAAGTTATGGTTTTATAAAATCGAAAACTTCCAATCTTTCTGTTGCTTTTCGCTTAAAAAAGTCCAAGCAACAAAACGGCTTGTTTTTTGACCTTGAGCCATTTCGATAGTTTTGATTTCTACGGCTCCAACTTTGTTTAACGTTTTGTAAATGCTACGTAAATTATCTTTTTTAGAAACTAAAGTAGTAAACCAAAAAACCTGTAATGGATATTTTACACTTTCGTAAATCATTTGGGTTATAAAAGCAAATTCACCGCCTTCACACCAAAGTTCTGCATTTTGTCCGCCAAAATTTAAAATTGGTTTCTTAGTTCTTGTGTTTTCAAGATTATTAATTTTTCTAATTGAAGCTTTCGTTGCTTCCTCTTGAGAAGCATGAAACGGTGGATTGCAAATTGTAAAGGCAAATTTATCTTCAGGAAGAATAATGTTTTTGAAAACATATCTCGGTTCTACTTGCAATTGTAAACTTATTGAATCGATTAGCTTTGGGTTTTCGGATATGATTTTTTTACAATTTTGAATCGCATTTTCATCAATATCGGTTCCGACAAAACTCCATTGATAGGTTTCATTTCCAATGATTGGATAAATGCAATTAGCTCCAATTCCAATGTCTAAACCAACAACATTTTCTCCTTCAGGAATAATTCCGTTGTTTGATTCGGCTAATAAATCGGCTATATAATGAATGTAATCGGCTCTTCCTGGAATTGGTGGGCAAAGATAATTTTGAGGAATATCCCAGTTTTTGATATCGTAATCAGAAATTAAGATGGCTTTGTTTAACGCTTTTACAGCATCAGGATTGGCAAATTCTATTGTTTCTGCATTGTGTTCGTTTATGAAAACAAACTCTTTTAATTCAGGAAAACTAAGAATTAATTTTTCAAAATCGTATCTAAATCTATGTGGATTTCTTGGATGTAACGTGGTTTTTTCGGTACTTATTTTATTCTTCATTTTGTCATTTCTCTATATCAAATATATGAAAACCAATGTATAAAACAAAGGTTTTAATCAAAACATTCCATGAGTAATAAATCACCATCAGAATGTTCAATTTTGACAATTCCATCTTTTGATACATGATTACTGCTTCCAGTTCTGTAGCCTATTGTGAGTTCTTCATTATTTAATGGATAAAATAAATTTTCAGTTGTAATTCCAGAAACTTTTCCAATTGGAATTAATGAAATTGGTGTGTTGGCTGTGTACCATTTTTCAAATTTATTGGGTAATAAGAATATTTTGGAATGGTCGTCAAGAATTACGATTTTTAATTTGTTTCTGTAACTTACAATATTTGTAATATTTGTTATTGTATGATCGGCACGTTTTCCAGTAGCCCAAACCACATTTACTGCTTTATGACCTTTTTCAATTAAGTAATCGAAAGCTTTTTCTAAATCGGTTTTGTCTTGATTTGGAGTGTGAACAATCTCTAACGGAAACTGTTTTTCTTTATAAATTTCTGGATTAAAATCGTCGTCAAAATCTCCTAAAAGAACATCTACTTTTATGTCCAATTGTAAAACCCTATCGATAGCATTGTCCAACACGATAACAATTGGCGACCATTCTAACAATTGTCCTAACAACTCAAAACTGCACGAAGCACCATTTGCAATAATTAATGCAGGTTCTTGATCGTCGCGAACAATGTGATGTGAAGACATTTTTAAGTAAGAGGTTAGAAGTTAGAAGTACGAAGTTTATTGTTGTTTGTCAAAAGTAGCAATTTATTTAAAACTTCGTACTTCGAATTTCGTAGCTTTTTATTGAACGGTATAATTTTTTGTGTCCACTTCTGATAAATGAAAATAACCTAATGGATAATTGTTTTCGTCATTTTGATTTACAATATTTCCTCTTAAAGTTGCTGGTGGTGTTGCAAATGGACTTCCGTTACTACTTCCAGCAATATTTAAAAGTTTATTCATATAGTTATAATATTTCGTGGAAATACCTTGTAAAGTGAATGTCAATTGGTCACCAGATTTTAAATCTTCATTAGAATAAAATCCAAACATTTGATTTCCTTGAAAGAATTCATCTTTAACAACGCCATATTCTGGAAGAAGTAATGATGCGTTTTTAACACCTAATAAATAATTGTTGTCTTCAGAACCATTATCTTGATAGAAGAATTTTACTTGAATTTCATCTCCACCAAATCCTTGAACGGTGTTTTGCTGAACGTTATCAATTGTTGGTGTTGCCAAAAGTTTTTCCGTTGATTTATAAGTTTGACCGTTATAAATAACAGTTAACAAATAATCGTGATTAATGACAGGAACAAACGAATTGCAAACATAGTTCCCGCTATTTGGAATTTCATTAAAAGCAAAAACCACAGCTAAAGGACTAGAAAGATCTTGAATATAAACAGTCGCTCCTGAAACGGTTGGAATTATATTGGTATAATAATCAGTTGTTGTGGTTAATTTTACGGTTTGATTAGTTCCAGATGTACCTTTTTGCCATAAAATATTGGCTTCAATTACTAATTTTGGTGATGCGGTATCCAAAGGAATATCTACTTTTTCTTCACAACTAATTAATGTGATAGCAATGAAAACTACGGAAAGGAATTTATATATATATTTCATCAGATTAAAATTTAAAGTTATACGAAACAGCTGGAACCATTCCAAAAATGGATAATTTTATAGCTTCATTTGCCCCAGAATCTTGATTTTGTCTAAAGCTTATTGACGCTGCATTTTTTCTACCGTAAAGGTTGTAAATACTGAAAACCCATTCGCCTTTCCATTTTTTGGTTTGGCTACTTTTTGGAGTTAAAGTGGCTGAAATATCTAAATGATGATACAACGGTAGATTGTTTTCATTTCTTGTTCCATAACTTGGAACTGTAATGCCAAGATACGTATATTGACCATTCGGATAAGTTACTGGTTGCCCTGTTTGCAGTGTGAAGTTAGCTCCGAAATTCCATTTTTTGTTTAATTTATAAGAACTTGTAATCGCTAAATTATGTGTTTTGTCATAAGCAGAACGATACCAATTTCCGTTGTTAATTCCGGTTTCGTTCGCGGTTCTTCCTGGTGTTTTTTGCTCTGATTTTGATAAAGTATAAGCAATCCAACCTGTGAATTTTCCGGTGTTTTTTCTCAATAAAAGTTCTAAACCATACGAACGCATTTCACCATTTAAGATAACTTGTTCCAAGGCTTCGTTTGCAATTAAATCGGCACCATCAATGTAGTCGATTCTGTTTTTTATCGTTTTGTAAAAAGTTTCGGCTTCAAGAGAATAATTATCTTCGTTGAAATTCTTGAAATAACCCAAAGCTACTTGGTCGGCAATTTGTGGTTTGATGTAATTGTCGCTTGGCGTCCAAACATCCAATGGAGTAGGAGAAGCTGTATTTGAAATCAATTGTAGGTATTGTACCATTCGATTGTAACTTGCTTTAACCGATTGATTTTCGTCTAATTCATAAGCTACAGAAAAACGTGGTTCAAAATTATCAAAGCTAGCAATGGTTTTGTTTTTGCTATAAAATTTGGTTCCAATTGGAGTTCCTTTTTCATAAATTTTTAAGTCATTGTCAAAAGTAACTGCTTGATTGTTGGCGTATAAGTTAACAGTTGAACTTCCCAAACGATAAAACATGCTGTAACGCAAACCATAATTCATGGAAAGTTTGTCGGTTAATTTTTGTTCGGCATCAACATAAAGTGAAGGTTCAAAAGCATATTTCTTTTCCAATTGTTTGAAATTGATTCCAGAATCGGCTCTGCTAGGTTCGATTGTTCCTGGGTTGAAGTCGTAGTAAATGGCATTGGCGCCATAATTCAACTTGATTTTGTCTGTTAAATAATGTTTGAAATCGTATTTGATGTTGTAGTTTTTGATTCCGGAATTCCAATCGAAACCAACAAAATCCAGATTCAAACCATAATAATAATCGCTATATATCATGGACAAATTAGAAAATAATTTATCTGAAAATAAATGATTCCAACGCAAGTTTAAAGTAGAATTTCCATACGTATTTGTGAAACTTTGATTGATGTCGAATACATCACGACCAAAATATCCTGAAAGATACAAGTTGTTGTTTTTGTTTAGCTTATAATTTAATTTGGTGTTTAAATCATAAAAATAGGCAGAGTTTTTATTGTTAGATAATTTCAAAAATAAATGCGCATATGAAGCTCTTCCTCCAATTAAAAATGAACCTTTGTCTTTTACGATTGGACCTTCGGCTAATAATCTACTAGAAATTAATCCGATTCCACCATTCATGTGAAAAGCTTTACTGTTTCCGTCTTTTTGGTAAATATCCAAGACAGAAGATGCTCTTCCTCCAAATCTTGAAGGAATTCCACCTTTATATAATTTTAAATCTTTAATTGCGTCTGGATTAAAAACCGAAAAAAATCCGAATAAATGGGATGAATTGTAAATTGTGGCTTCGTCTAATAAAATTAAATTTTGATCGGCACCACCACCACGAACATTAAATCCCGATTGTCCTTCGCCAGCATTGGTAACACCTGGAAGAAATAAAATAGATTTGATAACATCAACTTCACCAAGAACCACAGGCATTTGTTTGATGGTGGCAATTGACATTTTATTGACACTCATTTCTGGTTTTCGAGTGTTGGTTTTTGTTTTTTCTGTAATTACAACTTCATCAAGCGTTTGGCTCGATTCAATAAGATTGTAATTTTTTTTGATATTTTGAGTTAGTGCAATTTTTTCTTCAATGGTTTCGTAACTAACATAGCTTATGTTTATTTCATAATCACCTTTAGGCAAAGTCAAAGAATAAAAACCATATTCGTTGGTTATTGTGAATATTTTAGTTCCTTTTACAACTACATTGACACCAATTAAAGTTTCGTTGTTTTTATTATCAGAAATAGTTCCGCTAAGAGTGAATTTTTCTTGAGAAAACACCAAATTTGTGAGGAATAAAAAGAGTAGTGAGAGTACAAATTTATTAAAAGACATAACTGTTTATTTGATTTGCAAATTTGACGAATTACAGCCATTATTGTTACATAACGAATGTTAATGTATGGTTAATAATTAGAGAATTGTATTTGTTTTTTGAATACTTTTACGCAAAGTTTATTACGAAAATGAAGATATCTTTTTTCTTATTGCTTTTTACTTTCTTTTCTTTAAGTGTTCAAGCACAGTTTGAAGCGTCAAAAAGAAAAGTAAATATTAGTGCTAAGCCAGACAAAGCTCCAAAGAAGAAAGCTGTTGTTCCTCAAAATAATCCAGTAACAGTAATGCCTTCTATAAAGTTTGAAAGTACTTACTTTAAAGAGCCAAGAAGTAAGTTTTTAGATGGATTGCCAGAAATTCCAAAAGTAGGTGAGGTGAAAAATCCAAAAACGTATGAACTTAAAAATCCTTCTGAAGATTATACTAAGAAGTTCAATCAGCAACTTAAAGAAGATGGTGTTAGTCCTGAATTATATAATAGAGATATGAATTTAGGTCAGTTTGTTGTTTATACTCAGC